>Ga0105047_10018393_pt1 | contig 10828 bp, 7 predicted proteins | sample MAT04_FD_78384 | JGI IMG/M metagenome (GOLD analysis project Ga0105047, IMG submission 78384) | Freshwater microbial communities from Lake Fryxell liftoff mats and glacier meltwater in Antarctica - MAT-04 (megahit assembly) | ecosystem: Environmental > Aquatic > Freshwater > Ice > Liftoff...
CGCTGGCAGGCGCTCTCGCGCGGGATCACGCCGCCGGGGGAGAGGGTGGGGCTGGTGAGCTCCATCGGGCCGGCGACCACGGCGGCGTCGTCGTTCACCGGAGCGGCGGCATCGGAGGACGCTGCGTCGTCGTTCACCGGTGCTGCGGCGTCATCGTTGACCGGGGCGGCATCGGGGGCTGCCGCGTCATCGTTCACCGGCGCAGCATCGGGGGCCGCCGCGTCATCGCGCACAATCGCGGCGGCATCCGGGCTGGCAACGATCGCAGCATCGGCGGCGCCTCCGGGGGCATCGGTGGAGCACGCCACCCCGGTCAGAGCCATCAGGAGAACCCAGCTTCGCACCCCCGTGCCTCACCACCGCCGGAGATGAGAGGCAAGCCCGCGTTGGGAATGTCGGTCGACAGTCAGCCCCGCCGCGGCGCCCGCGAACCGCGTCCGCTGTCACGCGGCCTGAACGGTGCATTGCCCGCAAAGATGATCCGACGACTCATCCCCCTGCTCATTCCCTTGCTCGCATGCACGGAGCGGCCACCGCCGGCCGAGGAGGCCACCGCCAGCGCGGCGCACTCGCCGATCGGCGTGTTCCCGTTGCAAGCCATCATTTTTTGTCATGCCGACGGCACGATGTGCGGCCACGACAGCCGCCAGGCGCTGATCGACGCGTGGTTTCTGAGTGTCGCGGAGATGAACCTCCAGTACCAGCCTACGGGCATCTCCTTCCAGCCGCGCGCACCGATCATCATCGAGGACGAGCGCTTCTCCGGTATGCGCGGCACCGGCGAGGAGACCGCGCTCAACGGCGAGGACAACGACGCGCTGCAAGCGGAGCTGATCGCGACGTTCGCGGCGCCCAACCCGCAGCAGATCACCATGTTCCTTTCGCCGCACCTCACCAAGTGCTGGAACGGCATCCCCTGCCCGGGATCAGACGACGGCTTCGACGGCGACGACGTCATCTTTTGCTTGCCGCCGAAGAAGGAGAGCGCCTCGCGCGGCTACGTCTACAGCCACGAGATGGGGCACTACTGGTGCCTGCGCCACACCTTCAGCGGCGCTGATCCGAGCGGGCCAGGCTCGGTCGATCAGGACGGCGACGACGAGACCTGCGCCACGCTCACCAACGTCCAGGACACGCCCGCCGATCCGGGCGAGCAGGGCGGCGATGACGTCGACGACGATGGCAACCCGATCGACTGGCACCAGTGGTGCGAGACCGCGAAGCTGGAGGACGTCGACTACAACAGCCCGCACGACAGCCGCTGCGCGATTGCCTGTTACCAGCGGCTCCCGGGCGTCACCGTGGAGCTATCGGAGTTCACACCGCTCGCGCGCAACGCGATGTCTTATTACGGCAACTCTTGCCGCGGTCCGTACATCATCGACGGCGTTCGGAAGGAGGCCTTCACCAACGGCCAGGCCGATCAGATGGCCGAGTGCCGCGCCGTGGTGCCGATGCGCTGGCTGCTGAGCGACGCGTGCGCGGGACGTGGCGGCGACACCGATCACGACGGGTGGTGCAACGACACCGACCGCTGCGCGGGCAAGCCGACCCCCACCAATGGCGACGCCGACGGCGACACCATCGGCGACGGCTGCGACGCTTGTCCGTTCAACGCGACCAGCCTGGCGGACAACGTGAACTCCGACGGGGACACCTGGTGCGACGTCCACGATCGCTGCAGCGGCATCGCCAGCAGCAGCAACGCCGACAGCGACGGCGACACGCTCGGCGACGCTTGCGACAAGTGTCCCGACGACGTCGATCCCACCAACCTCGACACCGATAGCGACGGCCGCGGCAATGTCTGCGACAGCGACGACGACGGTGACGGCTGCTCCGATCGCACCGATCAGCACCCGCTCCAGTCGAGCGTCGTCGTGGGGACCCAGATCTTGCCCAACTGCAGCCCCTCGTCGGCGGTCAGCTACGGATCCGAAGCGGTGGACTCGGACGGCGACGGCAAGCGGAACTGCTCCGATACCGACGACGACAACGACGGCCTGCTCGACGAGGACGACTCGTGCCCGCTCACCTCGAGCGATACCTGCGTGTCTATGGGCGCCTCGTGCCCGCTGAACCCGATCTTCAGCACCTGCCGCGGCGGCGCGTGCAATCAGCAGCTCTTGCGGGTGATCGCGGCCGTGAACCCGGATCCGACCATCAGCACGCTCTTCGACATCGTGTCGATCGAGCGCGACGAGATCCTGGTCGCGCCGCTGGCCAGCCGGAGCATCTTCGACAGCGCGCAGGCCTTCCGGCGCCCGATGGGTGCGGTGCGGCTGGAGATCGTCGATCGGCGCGGTCGCGTGATCGCCGACGTGGCGACCTACGCGCCGAGCAACCTGCGGCTGGGCTCGATGAGCGGGAATCGGCTGGTGGTGACGCTGCCCCGCGGTAGCGCGGGGCCCAGCGTGGTCGCCGTTTCGCGCTAGACTTGCCCGCACCGGGAAAAGGCCCGACTGTGCGGGGGCATGTCGCGCCTCGCTCTGGCCCTCCTCCTCCTCTCGGCCTGCTCTTCGTACGAAGACGCCGCCACCAAGATCGCCTTCGATCCGGCCGGCGGATTCTGGGATCTGCCGTTCCCGAGCGAGCTCCGCAAGCAGACCGACGGGACGTACGGCTACAAGAACTATCCCAAGCGCACCGGCGAGCGGGCCACCACCAACACCCTCGCCGAGATGTGGCTGAACAGCGCCGACGCGCACCTCGAGGACGGCTTCGGGGTGAGCTCGGCGGTGTACTTCACCGCGACCGGGGCGATCGATCCGGCGACGCTTCCGGCCACGCCTGCAGCGAGCGCGTCGTTCGCTTCCACTGCTTTCCTCGTCGACGTCGATCCGGCGTCACCCGAGCGCGGCCGCGTGTTCCCGATGCGGGTGCAGGCGCGGGAGGCGGATGAGCTCGCGCCGCCCAATCAGATCGGACTCATCCCGGTGTTCGGCGTCGTGCGCCGCTCCGCGACCCAGTACGCGGCGGTGCTCACGACGGGCATCAAGGACGCGGCCGGCGCGCCGATCGGTCGCTCGAGGACTTTTCACGATCTTTTCTCCGGAGATAGTTACGCGCCGCTGCGTGAGCTCCTCGAGGAGAAGGGGGTCGCGCTCGACACCGTCGCCGCGGCCACGCTGTTCAAGACGGTCGACGTGAACGCCATTCCCCGCCGCATCGCCGCGTGGACCGAGAAGCTCCCAGCGCCCGCGCTGACCGGCGCGTGGAAAGTCGCGCAGGATTACGAGAGCTATCAGGTGCTCACCTCGACTTATACTGTCCCGGTGATCCAGGCTGGCGAGCGGCCGTACACCTCGCGCCCCTCCGGTCGCATCGTGTTCGACGCGAACGGCGATCCGATCGCGCAGGGCACGCAGCAGGTCCGCCTGGTGGTGACCATCCCGAAGCGCGCGCAGCCGGCGAGTGGGTTCCCGATGGTGATGTATCTGCACGGCTCGGGCGGTGAGTGGTACGAGGGCATCGATCGCGGCCCCAAGCCGCCGACCGGCCCCATCCGATCGCTGCCTGATCCGCCGCTCGGAAGTGGCCCCGCCGAGTGGCTGGCGCGCCGCGGGATCGCGATGGCAGGGTTCGATTTCCCCATCCACGGCAATCGCAATGATCCGCCGGACACCACCGGGCTGGTGTTCTACAACCTCTTCGGCAACATCGACGCGACGATCGACAACTTCTACGTCTCGACGATGGAGCTCCTGATCCTCTCGCGCCTGCTGAACCAGGTGACGATCGACGCCTCGATCGCCGCGACGCTGAACGGCGGCGGCGCGCCGATGATCCACTTCGATCCGGCGCGCCTCGCCGCCATGGGACACTCGATGGGCTCGACCCTGGGCGTCGCCTGGGCCGCGTGGGACCCACGCATCAAGGCGTTTTTCGTGTCCGGCGGCGGCGGCATCCTGGCCGAGATCGGCGTGAGCGCGACGCACCCCAACGACCTGCGCGCCTTCGTGGAGGGCATCCTGGAGATCGGCGCGGAGCGGCACCTCGACGACGGGCACCCCATCCTGCACATGTTCCAGAACCTCTGGGACCTCGCCGATCCGATCGCCCGCGCGCGACACGTGGTGCGCGAGCCTTACGAGGGCGTGCCGCCGAAACACGTGTTCATGACCGTCGGCGTCCGCGATGGATACTTCGCCCCGAAGGCGCAGAACGCGATGGCCGCGGCGCTCGGGCTGCAGCTCGCCGGACCTTCGGCCGATCCGGAGCTACCGGAGACGCTCGGCCTCGCCGGTCTCGAGCCGCTGCCGCTGCCAGCGCGCGGAAATGTAAACGGCAAGACCGCCGTGGCGACGCACTATGCAGTCCCTTTCGATCTCGGGCACTATGTCGCCTTTGATCGGGAGGACGCGCGGTTTCAGTATACTTGTTTCCTCGCGACGGTCGCGGCGCCAGCGGGTGCGGTGGTCGGCGCGCCTGCTGCGCTCGATGCGGCCTGCCCGGAGTGAGCTTCTTTCCTCGGGCCGGCGCGCTTCGCGTCGTAGACGTCCCAGACCAGTCCGGCCCTCTGTAGAAGCCGGATGAGCATCCAGCCGGGATCGAGCTGATACTTCTCGATCCCCAGCTGCGCGCTGCGCGGAAACGCGTGGTGGTTGTTGTGCCAGCCTTCACCCATGCTGAGCGCGCCGAGCCACTTGTAGTTGCGGCCGTGCTCGCCCGCGCCCTCGATGACCCAGGGCTGATCGCCGCGCGTGTGCGCGAGATAGTTCACGAGCCAGTGGCCGAGAATGGCGGTGGTGACGCGCATGGCGACGCCCCAGACGATCCAGGGCACGCCGCCGAGCGCGTAGAGGGGGAGGGCGGTGGCGACCACGTGGGCGCGCCAGTGGCGATCGATGTGGATCTGAAAGGCGTCGGTGGCGAACTTCGGGTCGACCTGCGGGCGAAGATCGTCGGGCTGCGGCACGTGCTCGCAGCACATGTACCACCAGGCGTCTTTTGTGGCTCCGTGTCCGTACCCATAGTATTCGGGGCATTTGTTTTGGTTCTGCCAGCGGTCCCGGAGATCGTGCATGCCCATCATGGTGAGCGGCCCGCCCATGCCGGTCTGCGCAGCGAGATAGATCAGGACGCGCTCGGTGGTCTTGCCCATCTTCAGCGCGCCGTGGATGAGGCCGCGGTGCAGGCCGACCGAGTGACCGGCGCAGAGGGTGACGGCGGTGATGATCATCCAGATCGCGATCGCGCCGGGGGTCACGAAGCGCACCGCGAGGAGCGGTCCGGTGATGAGGGCGAGCGCGAGCCAGGCGATGCGGCTGGGGCTCGGCCGGATCTCGCCTCGCACGGCGGGCCACGTCTGGGCATGCATGATCGGGTGACGTCTCAAGCGCCGGGCCATGCGCTGCTGCTGGGCCGCTTTTTCGCTGCTGTCACCGGCGTGGTCAGCGCTGTCGACGCCGTGGACACGGCGCGGTAGAACGAGCGCCTCGTGGATCACGTCGGCTGCGTCGTCATCGGCCGCAACGAAGGTGAGCGCCTGGTGCGCTGCCTGGATGCGTTGCTGCGCAGCGTGACGCGCCTGGTGTACGTCGACTCGGGCTCGACCGACGGCAGCGCCGCGATGGCGCGCGCGCGGGGCGTGACCGTGGTCGATCTCGACATGAGCGTCCCGTTCACCGCAGCGCGCGGGAGGAACGCTGGCTTCGAGCGCCTGCGTCTCGAGCACCCTTCGGTGTCACGCGTCCAGTTCCTCGACGGCGACTGCGAGATCGTCGAGGGGTGGCTGGCGAGCGCGGCGGCTGCGCTCGATGCTCGCGCCGATCTCGCCGCAGTGTGCGGCCGCCTGCGCGAGCGCCACCCCGAGGCGAGCGTCTACAACCAGCTCTGCGACCTCGAGTGGGACACGCCGGTGGGTCCTGCGACCGCGTGCGGTGGCAACGCGATGATGCGCGTCGCGGCCTTCGCGGAGGTCGGCGGCTTCGATCCGACGCTCATCGCCGGTGAGGAGCCCGAGCTTTGTTTCCGCCTGCGCGCGCGCGGCTGGATGATCGAGCGCATCGCCGCGGAGATGGCGCTCCACGACGCCGCGATCGACCGCTTCGATCAGTGGTGGAAGCGCCACGTGCGGAGCGGCCACGCGTACGCCGAGGGCGCAGCGATGCACGGCAGCTCACCGGAGCGATACTTCGTGCGCGAGAACGTGCGCATCGTGCTGTGGGGAGCGCTGCTGCCGTTCTCGGCGACGTTCTTTGCGCTCCCAACGCTGGGTCTGAGCTTGCTCTTGCTCGGTGGGTACCCACTCAGCATCGCGCGGGTCTATTCGCGCACGCGTGCGCGCGGGATCGAGCCGCGCATCGCGTTCGCCTATGCGGTGGCGACGGCGCTGGTGGTGAAGTTTCCCGAAGCGCTGGGCGTGGCGAAGTACTGGCGAAATCGGGTGCTGGGCGAGCGGGCCCGGCTGATCGAGTACAAGTAACCGTCCCTATTGGCATCCGGCCGTGTCAGCGCGCCCCCAGACATTGCGTTCTTCATACATTCCGTCCACTCAGTAGGTGTGGCCGCAGCACTGAAATCGAACCTCATTCGCTCCCGGACCCGCTCCCGCAGCTGGGTCGAGGCGCTGGTCCAGTCGCTGTCCGCGCAGGACTTCCTGGTGGGCACGTACCTGTCGTTGCTGCTTCTGATCGTCCTCGGCGGCACCGGGCCCAACCCACTCGAGGGCGAGCGCGCGGTCGAGCTCCAGATCGCGCTGTTCGTCGCAGGGCTGTGCGTCACGCGCGGCGGCCTGCTGCGGGGCCTGGCTGGGGCGATGGCCTATCGCGTGCTCGGCCCGGTGATCATGTTCATGTCGTATTTCCAGCTCCGCATCGTCCTGCCGGCGGTGAGCTCGGCCGCGTACGATCTCGACATCTTCGCCTTCGACATCCGGGTGTTCGGGGTCGAGCCGTCGCTGGCCTGGGACCGCTTCGTCACGCCCGCCGCCACCGAATGGTTCTCGTTCTTCTATCTGGGATACTTCGTTCTGCTCGCGACGTATCTGAGCGCGATGGTGTTGCTCTGCCGCGATCAGCGCCGGCTGGCGTCGTTCGGGCTCGGGGTGTTCATGCTGTTCAGCGCCGGACAGCTGCTCTACACGGTGGTCCCGGGGTTCGGACCGTACGCGTCGCTCGCCGAGCGCTTCACGAACCCGCTCGCGGGACCCTTCTTCTGGCCGCTGGTGGAACGGACCGTGAACGCGGCGGGCGCGCTCAAGGACATATTTCCGAGCCTGCACACGGCGGTCCCGACCTACTTCGCGCTCTTCACCTTCCGGCACCGAAAGAGCGGCGCGGCGTACCGCCTGCTCTGGCCGATCGTCACCCTGATCGCCTCGCAGATCGTGACCGCGACGATGTATCTCCGCTGGCACTATCTCATCGACGTCGTCGCGGGGTTGATGCTGGCGGCGTTCGTCGACGTCGTGAGCCACCGCGTCGGCCGATGGGAGGTGGCGCGCCGCGAGAGGCTTGGGTTGCCGCCGGTGTTCGAGGCGCTGTGAGCACGCGCTGCGAGCTCGTTCAGTTCGCGAACGGGCACCCCGACGCGATCGGAGCCTCGGTGCGCGTTCCGCTCTTCTCCCGCGCATCGGCGCGCATCCGCAGCGGGTGCTTGGGTCGGATGGTGATCGAGATCTGGAGCTCGAGCGGTCGCTCCGGGTTCGAGAACTGGAAGCGCTGCGCCACGCCCGCCAGCACGAGCTGCGCCTCGAGCATGGCGAACGCCGATCCGATGCACACCCGCGGCCCGCCCCCGAAAGGAAAGTAGGCGAAGCGCGGGAGGCTCTTTTCCATCTCGGGCGTCCAGCGCCCAGGCAAGAACCGCTCCGGCCGCGCAAAAAAGCGAGGATCGCGATGGGTGACCCACTGGGGCATCACCGCCAGCGCGCCGGCCGGAATATCGAAGCCCCCGATCCGATCGTCCGCGAGCGCCTTGCGGATCAGGACCGCGGCGGGTGGGAAGAGGCGCATCGCCTCCTTCACGATCTGCTGCGTGCGTACGAGCTTCGGCAGGTCTGCCAGCGTCGGGGGCCGATCGCCGAGCACTCTGGCGAGCTCCTCCGCGAGCAGCGCGTCCTCGCCCGGGTTCTCGGCCAGCAGATGAAAGGCGTACGTGAGCGTGAGGGCGGTGGTCTCGTGGCCAGCGAGGAGCAACGTGAGCACCTCGTCGCGGAGCTGCTTGTCGCTCATCCTATGGCCGTCCTCGTCCTGCAGATCGAGCATGTGCGAGAGGAGGTCCGGGCCGCGCTCGGTGGAGTTGCGCTTGTCGGCGATGATGCGGTGGACGATGTCGTCGAGCTCGCGCTTCGCCCCGAGAAATGCGCGGTTGAGCTGCGTCGGGATCGACAGCGGAATGGAAATGGGTTGCGAGATCGTCTTGGCGAAGTACTCGCTCACGTCGTCGAGCGCGCGAGACACGCGGCTGGCGTCGTCCTTCGCGCTCGAGCCGAAGAGCGTTCGCACCGCGATATCCAGCGTCAGGCGCATCATGTCCTCATTGACGCTGTGTACGGTCCCGGCGGTCCAGCGATCGACGTGCTCGGTGGTCGCCGCCACCATCGCCGCCGCGAAGCTCTGGACGCGCTTGTGCTGGAAGGTTGGCGACATCATCTTCCGTTGCCGCGCCCATCCCTCGCCGGTCGAGGTCAGCAGTCCCTCGCCCAGCAAGGGACGAAAGCGCTGGATGAGATCGCTCTTGGGATAGTTGGCGCGATTTCCCACCAGCACGTGCTCGATGCCGTCCGGATGCGTGATGAGATAGGTCGGAAATCCGGCGAACCGGGTGTACGCGACGTCGCCGTGGTCGCGCGCGGTCTTCAGCATGAACGCGAGGGCGTCACGCTTCACGTCCCAGATCGGGCCGAGAAACGGCAGCCCGCGGGGACCGGGTGGCCTTCTTGTGGCGGAGAGGCTGGCGATCGTCATTGTCTTTCTCCAGTGCACCCATGCGGATGAGCGCTTCGAGATAGGGGACTTGTTCGTCGAACTGGGTACGCGCGCCGTCGTAGAGGCGCTGCAGGATGAGCCCTTTGATGAAGATGAGGATGGCGCGCGCGCAGGCCATGTCGACCGCGAGCAGCTCGGCGGCGGCCTTCTGGTAGCGCGCGCTGGCCTTGTTGAAGGTGCGATCGCGCGCGCTGGGCTTGTCGCGCGACCACTCGATCATGACCAGGTTCTGCTGGAGATAGTGTGACTCCATCGACTCGACATATCCCATGACCAGCTGCGCCTTGGCCTTCGCGTCGAGACCCTCTGGCATCGCGCCGCGCAGATCGCCGACGTCGCGCTTGCTGACGTCCTCGACCACACCCTCGAAGAGCGCCTCCTTGTTCGGGAAGTAGTGATAGAGCGTCCCGGTCGAGACGCCGAGGTGCTCGGCGATGTTGCGCATGGACAGCGCGCTGTACCCGCTCTTCGCGAAGAGCGCGGTCGTGCGCAGCACCAGATCCGCGCGGTAGGCATCATGGTCGACTTGGCGTGGCATCGTTTTCCAACAACCGTTATAAAACAGTCGTTCGAAAAAGAGCAAGGGATCGGGTCAGGCTTCTTTTGTAGGGCCGAACCAGGTGGCCAAAGCTTCGCGAAGGCCCCGGTCGGTGCCGTCTCCCACCCAGGCGACATAGCCGTCGGGGCGGACGAGCACGGCTTTCGGGGCAGCGACGGCGCCGAGCACCGGGAGCTGCCAGGCGCCGGTGTATGTCGCGTCGATTCGCTGGACGCGTTCGGGTAGGGGCGGGACTTTGAAGTCGTCGATCATGATCAAGAGCGGTCGCGCCTCGTGGAGCAGGCTGAACACGCGACGTGTGGTGTCGCCGATGACGAGATCGAGATCCGGCATGCGGCGCCCGAGCAGCGGGTGCCCCGGGCCGAGGTCGTAGTGGATATCGAGGCCGGACAGCATCCCGGCGTAGCGCTTCCGTGGCTCGTCCATCTTCAGCAGCTCGGACATCGACTCGCGGAGGGCCTTGGTCCGCTCGTCCCCGCGGTTGATCGCCGTCTGCGCCATCGTGCCCTTCAGCACGCGCGCGCCGATCGGGTGTCGCTCCGCCTGATAAGTATCGAGCAGGGCATCCGGGGACGTGCCTCTGACCACCTGGGCGAGCTTCCAGCCGAGGTTCACCGCGTCCTGCACGCCGATATTGAGACCCTGTCCGCCGGCCGGTGAGTGCACGTGCGCCGCGTCGCCAGCGATGAGCACGCGCTGGTTGCGGTACGTCGCGGCCTGGCGCGTGGTGTCGGTGAACCGCGATAGCCAGGTGACGTCGTGAACGCCATAGTCGGTCTCGTAAATGGCGATGAGCGCCGCGCGGAGCTCCTCCAGCGTCGGGTGGTCGCCGTGTCGGACCTCCGGCTCGCTCAGCACGATGCGCGCGCGTTTCCCGTCGTCGTGCTTGCCGATGCCCTCGACGCCCTTTTCACCGTGTCGAATGCCCCACGGGGGCTCCTGGGCCATCTGCGCCTCGGCGATGAGATAGCTGACCGAGGGGTCCCAGCCGACGAAGTCGATGCCGGCCTTTTTGCGGATGAGGCTGCGGCCGCCGTCGCAGCCGACGAGATACTTCGCGCGCAAAGTTTTGTCGGCGATCACGATGTCGACTCCGGACTCGTCCTGAACGAAGTCGGTGACCTCGCTCAAGCGATAGAAGGGCACTTTCAGCTCGTCGACCCACGCAGCGAGGGTGCGCTCGATCGGCTCCTGCCACAGCGCGAGCCCATAGTTGTGGCGCGTGGGAAAGTCGCTCAGGTCGAGCGGGGTCATCGCGAAGGTACAGATCTGCATCGCCTTCCCCTGCGAGAGGAAGCGCTCGGCGATGCCGCGCTGATCGAGGACCTCGATCGTC
>Ga0105047_10018394_pt1 | contig 10828 bp, 7 predicted proteins | sample MAT04_FD_78384 | JGI IMG/M metagenome (GOLD analysis project Ga0105047, IMG submission 78384) | Freshwater microbial communities from Lake Fryxell liftoff mats and glacier meltwater in Antarctica - MAT-04 (megahit assembly) | ecosystem: Environmental > Aquatic > Freshwater > Ice > Liftoff...
ATTTCGCTCCGACCAACCGCTACGGCACCCCGGCGGATTTCGCGTGGATGATCGACCAGCTGCACGGTGCCGGTATCGGGGTGCTGCTCGACTGGGTGCCGGCACACTTTCCCAACGACGAGCACGGGCTCGCCGACTTCGACGGCGAAGCCCTGTTCGAATATGCCAACCCCCTCGAGGGCCGCCATCCTCAGTGGGGAAGCCGCGTGTTCGACTGGGGACGCCCCGAGATCCGGGCCTTCCTGGTCTCTTCGGCGCGCTGGTGGATCGAGAAGTTCCACATCGACGGCATCCGCGTCGACGCGGTGGCATCAATGCTCTACCGCGACTTCGCCCGCGAGAGCGGCGACTGGATCCCGAACCGGCTGGGCGGACGAGAAAACCTCGAAGCCGTCGACTTCGTGCGCCAGCTCACCAGCGAGATCCACCGCTCGACGCCCGGAGCTCTGGTGATCGCCGAGGAGTCCACGGCCTGGCCGGGGGTGACCGCTCCCACCGGCGAGGGTGGGTTGGGTTTCGACCTCAAATGGGATCTGGGTTGGATGCACGACATGTTGGACTACCTGGCCCGTGATCCGGTCCACCGGCCCTGGCATCAGGACCAGCTCACGTTCCGGCCCATCTACCAACGCTCCGAGCGCTTCGTGCTGCCTCTCTCCCACGACGAGGTGGTGCACGGCAAGGCGTCGCTGGTGCTCAAGATGGCCGGCGACGACTGGCAGCGCCGCGCCAACCTGCGCCTGCTGTTCGGCCACCAGTTCGCCATGCCGGGGATCCCGTTGATCTTCATGGGCTGCGAGCTGGCCATGAACGAGGAGTGGGATCACGACACCGAGTTGCCGTGGTGGCTGCTCGAGCACTTGCCGCACCGCGGTATGGCGGCCTGGGTGGCCGAACTCAACCGCCTGTTGCGGGCGGTGCCGGCTCTGGCCAGCGACGGTCGTCACGACGGTGGGTTCGAATGGAGCGATTGTGACGACCGGGCGTCGAGCGTGGTGGTGTGGATCCGGCGGCCCGATGCCGCCGGCGAGGGGGCCGGGGAGGCCGTCGGCGATGTGGTCGTGGCCGCCAACTTCACGCCGACACCGCACGAGCGCTACCGCGTGGGTGTTCCTACTCCTGGCAACTGGTTCCTTTGGGCCAACAGTGACGAAGAACGCTTCGGCGGATCGGGTTTTCCCACCCCGACGCTGTACGAGAGCGAGCCCGTGCCGATCAAGGGATGGCAGCACTCGATCCTCGTGACCTTGCCGCCTCTCGCGCTCACGATCCTCGCTCGCAGCACGCCAACATGATGAGATACCAATTCCCCAAGGAGTCGAAGTGACCGTCTTCGTATGCGTGCATGGGCACGCATATCAACCGCCCCGTGAATCGCCCGAAACCGGAGAGATCGCGCAACAGCCGTCCGCTGCCCCCTTCCACGACTGGAACGAGCGGATCGCGGCGGAGTGCTACGGGCCCCTCGGGCACGCCAAGATCCTCACCGAGGACGGCGTGGTGGCCACGGAGACGAACCTGTGGGGCGAGATGAGCTTTGATCTGGGTCCGACGCTGGGGGTGTGGATGGATCGTCACGCCCCCGACGTCGCCCAGTCCGTCGCGGCGGGTGACGCCAGCGGCGGCGGCGCCATGGCCCATCCCTGGGTGCACGCCATCCTGCCGCTTACCCCCGCCGGGGACCGGTCCACCATCGTGCGGTGGGGAGCCGACGAGTACGAGGCCCGCTACGGCCGCAAGGCCGAAGGCATGTGGTTGCCCGAGACGGCGGTCGACACCGCCAGCCTCGAGGCGCTCGCCGATGTCGGCATCACCTGGACCATGCTGGCGCCCCACCAGATCCAGACCACCTTCGGCGGCGAACCCGGACACCACCCGCTGCTCGTGACGCTGCCCTCGGGACGCTCCATGACCGTGCTGCCCTACGACGGGGCGCTCTCGCACGGCGTGGCCTTCGGGGGTCTCCTCGAGGACGGGTTGCGACTGGCGCGCGCCGTTGCCGAGCGGGCCAGCTCGCGGCACTTCGAGTCGCCGGCCTCTGCCGACGGCGAGTCGACGCCGGGCGTTCCGCCGCTCATCATCTTGTCGACCGACATCGAGTCGTTCGGCCACCATCACCGCTTCGGCGAGATGGCGCTGGCCCGCGCCGTCGAGGAATGGCGTCGCATCGACGGCATCGAGCTCATCACCCCCGAGCTCTACCTGTCGGAGTACCCGGCCAGCCGCGACGGTCGGCTCGTCGAGCGCACCTCGTGGAGCTGCGCCCACGGCATCGAGCGTTGGCGCTCCAACTGCGGCTGCCGTTTCGAAGAGGTCGAGGGGAGCGACCAGCAGTGGCGTCGACCGTTGCGCGACGTGCTCGGTGCTGTCGCCGATGTCGCCGGTCGACTCGTCAACGAGCGTGCCGGTGTCGAGCTGACCGATCCGTGGGCGGCGCGTTACGACTATGGCCTGGTGCTGTCGGCTACCCCGGCCAATCGCAATACTGCCCGGGACGCGTTCCTCGAGCGCCATCTCGTCGCCGGCGCGTCGGCCGAGCGGGCCTTCGCCTGGTTGGAAGCCGAGCGCCTGCGCCTCGAAGCGTGGTCGAGCTGTGCGTGGTTCTTCGATTCGCCCGACCGCATCGAGACGGTGCAGGTGCTGGTGCAGGCCCGCGCCGCCCTAGCGCGCTTTGCCGCCCTGACCGGTGCCGACGCCACCGCCTGGTTCGACGAGCAGCTGAACGTCACGGGTCTGGTGGAGGAGCCTCAGCTCGCCGAAGCCGTCTAGCCCGCCAGGCCATCTGACCGGGGCTCCGAGCGGTCAGCTCGCCGAGGTGATGAGTCCCAGATCGGCCCAACGGTCGACGCTGGGGTGATGCGGCACGACCCGTACTGCGAAGCCCATGGTGCCGGGATGATCGCAGACGACCGTGGCCCGGTAGTGGTACCGGCCGTCTTCGTCGGGTTGGGTCCCGGTGATGCTCATGGGCTGGAAGTCGCCGGTGGCGATGTCGCCGTCGTTGTTCACCTCGCCCACGACGAACGACACGGTGACGTCATCGGGTGACAGGCCCGCAAGCGCGACGGCGACGTTGAGTTCGATGCTCTCGTCGACGTGGGAGTCGATGGGCGGCTGGATCTCGGCGATGTGCACCCCGGGCCAGTTGCCCTTCACGTGCTGCTTCCAGGCCGACAGCCTCCGGGCTCCCGCAGCGTTGTCGGCGGTGAGCTCGGCCGAGCGGCGGGCGGCTGGGAGGTAATGGTTGAGGGTGTAGTCGCGCACCATTCGTCCGGCATGGAACTGCGGTGCCAGGGCCTCGATGCACGATGCCATGCGGGCGGTCCAGCCGGTGGGGATGCCGGCGGCGTCGCGGTCGTAGTAGAGCGGCACGACTTCGTTCTCGATGAGCTCGTACAGCCAGTTCGACTCGATGCGGTCGCGTTCGAACGCGTCGCCGACCTTGTGGTCGGTGGTGGGGATCGCCCAGCCGACGTCGGGGGTGAACGCCTCGTCCCACCAGCCGTCGCGCACCGACAGGTTCAGGACGCCATTGAGGGCGGCCTTCATGCCCGAGGTGCCGCAGGCCTCCATGGGCCGCAGGGGAGTGTTGAGCCAGACGTCGACACCACGGGTGAGCATGCGTCCGGCATCGAGGTCGTAGTCCTCCATGAACACGACCCGTTTGCGCATCTCGGGGTCGGTGGCCATATGCGCAACGGCGCGCAGGAACTCTTTGCCGGGCTCATCTGCGGGGTGGGCCTTGCCGGCGAAGACCAGCTGGATGGGCCGGTCGGTAGAGCCGAGCAGGCGGCGCAGGCGGTCGTAGTCGGTGAGCAGCAGTGTGGCCCGTTTGTAGGTGGCGAACCGGCGGGCGAACCCGATGGTGAGCACCTTGGGATCGAGCATGGTGTCGATCCAGCCGAGGTCGACGTCGCTCGTCGTGTCGCTGCGGCGCACCGCCGCGTGGCGCGCCCGGCGACGAAGGAACTCGACGAGGCCGGCGCGGCCGGCGTTGCGGGCGGCCCACAACGCCGCGTCGGGCGCGGCGTGCACGGCGCGGAAGCGATCCTTGCTGGCGAGCTCCCAGTCGGGCCCGACATTGTCGATCAACAGCTGCGCGATGTCGTCGGCCATGAAGGTGGGGGCGTGCACTCCGTTGGTGACGGCTCCAATGGGCACGTCGTCGACATCGACGCCGGACCACAGCGGGGCGAACATGCGGCGGCTCACGTCGCCGTGCAGGATCGACACGCCGTTGGCGTCGCCGCACAACCGCAGGCTCATGTGGGCCAGGTTGAACACCGCGGGGTCACCGCCGGGCTCATCGCCCAGCGCCAACAGTGTCGACATCGCCACGCCGGTGGCCTCGCACCACCAGCCGAAGTAGCGGGTGATCATCTCGTGGGGGAAACGGTCGATGCCGGCGGGCACCGGCGTGTGGGTGGTGAAGAGCATCGACGGGCGAACCGTCTCGACGGCCTCCTCGAAGGTCATCGACTGCTCGGTCATGGCCACGCGGATGCGCTCGAGTGTGAGGAAGCCGGCGTGGCCCTCGTTGAGGTGGAACACCTCGGGGTCGAGGCCGAGGGCGCGGACGGCGCGGTGGCCGCCGACGCCGAGCAGCAGCTCTTGGCGGATGCGTTCCTCGGACCCGCCGCCGTAGAGGCGGTCGTTGACGAGCTGGTCGGGACCGGCCTCGCCGGGCACGTGGGTATCGAGCAGGTAGAGGCTGTTGGGGCCGACCTGGGCCCGCCAGATGGTGGCCTCCACCTGGTCGTCGCCGATGTCGAGGTACACCTTGAGGTCGTCGACCGGCGACAGTGCCAACTCGGTGGGATGCAGCCACGGGAAGCGCTCGTGTTGGCGACCCTCGGCATCGATCATCTGGCGGAAGTAGCCCGACCGGTAGAAGAGGCCGACCCCCACGATGGGCACGCGCAGATCGGCGGCGGCCTTGAGGTGATCGCCGGCGAGCACGCCGAGGCCACCCGAGTACTGGGGTACGGAAGCGGCTAGCCCGAACTCGGGGGAGAAGTAGGCGACGAGGGGAAGTTTGGCGTCGCCGCCGGCGGTGTCGGCCCAGCTGGGATCGGACAGCTCGGCGGTGAGCGTGGCCAGCAACTGGTCGGCCTTGGCGACGAAGGCCGGGTCGTTCGCCAGCTCGGCGAGGCGCGATCCGCTGCAGCGGTTGAGGACCCCGAGCGGGTCGAGCCCGGCGACGCGCACGCCCACCGGATCGACGATCTCGAAGATCGATCGGACCCTGGGGTCGAACAACCATCCGAGGTTCTGGGAGAGGGTGGCAAGGGCCTGCAGCTGGGTGGGAACCCGGGGCACGACGGTGAAGGTATGGTTCGCTTTGATGGGGTAACCCTAGCGGTGAAGGTCGCGAATCGGGACGCTTCGGTGAGCCCGCCGAGCGGTCGAGTTCTTAAATATGACCTAGTGGGTCAGGAATCGGTAGCGTGGGCGCTCTATGGCCTACGGACTTACCCACCTCGATGCGCTCGAGGCCGAGTCGATCCACATCTTTCGTGAGGTGGCCGCCGAGTTCGAGCGGCCCGTGCTGCTCTTCAGTGGCGGCAAGGACTCCATCGTCATGCTGCGCCTCGCCGAGAAGGCGTTCTGGCCCTGCAAGCTGCCCTTCCCGGTGATGCACGTCGATACCGGCCACAACTTCCCCGAGGTGCTCGAGTTTCGCGACCGTCGGGTCGCCGAGCTGGGCTGCCGCTTGGTGGTGGCGTCGGTGCAGGCCGACATCGACGCCGGTCGCGCCGTCGATCAGACCGGTGCCCGCGCTACCCGCAACCAGATCCAGACCGTGTCGCTGCTGCGCGAGATCGAGGAGAACCGCTTCGACGCAGCCTTCGGTGGGGCCCGGCGCGACGAGGAGAAGGCGCGGGCCAAGGAGCGGGTCTACAGCTTTCGCGACGACTTCGGTCAGTGGGACCCCAAGAACCAGCGCCCCGAGCTGTGGAATCTCTACAACGGCCGCCACCGTCCCGGCGAGCACATCCGGGTGTTCCCGCTGAGCAACTGGACCGAGCTCGACATCTGGCAGTACATCGGGCGCGAAGAGATCGCCATCCCGTCGATCTACTTCGCGCACGAGCGCGAGGTGTACCAGCGCGACGGCATGTGGCTCGCCACCAACCCGTGGTCGGGGCTGCTCGACGGCGAGATTCCCGAGATGCGAACCGTGCGCTACCGCACCGTCGGCGACGCCACCTACACCGGGGCCGTCGACAGCCACGCCGCCACTGTGGCCGAGATCATCGACGAGATCGCCGCCACCCGCCTCACCGAACGGGGCGCCACCCGCGCCGATGACCGGGTGAGCGAGGCCGCCATGGAAGATCGAAAGCGCGAGGGGTACTTCTGATGGCCATAGCAACCCCCAACGAGGGGCCCGATGACGGCTACGTACCGGCGACGCTCGGCGACATGGAGATGTTGCGCCTGGCCACAGCCGGCAGCGTCGACGACGGCAAATCGACCCTCATCGGTCGGCTGTTGTACGACTCGAAGTCGATCTTCACCGACCAGATGGAGGCGGTCGAGGCCACCAGCATCCAGATGGGCGCCGAGCACACGAACCTGGCGCTGCTCACCGACGGGCTGCGGGCCGAGCGCGAGCAGGGCATCACCATTGACGTGGCCTATCGCTACTTCGCCACGCCGCGGCGCAAGTTCATCATCGCCGACACCCCGGGCCACACCCAGTACACCCGCAACATGGTGACCGGGGCCTCGACGGCCGATCTGGCCATCGTGTTGATCGATGCCCGCAAGGGGGTGCTCGAGCAGTCGCGTCGTCACGCCTTCATCGCCTCGCTGCTGCGCATCCCGCACCTCGTGCTGGCCGTCAACAAGATGGACCTCGTCGACTACTCGCGAGAGCGGTTCGACGAGATCCGCAACGAGTTCCGCGACTTCGCCCGCAAGCTCGAGATCACCGACCTCACGTTCATCCCCGTCTCGGCGCTGCACGGCGACAACATCGTGAACCGCAGCGAGAACATGGATTGGTACGAGGGCACCTCGCTGTTGCACCACCTCGAGGAGGTGCATATCGCATCGGACCGCAACCTCATCGACTCCCGCTTCCCCGTGCAGTACGTGCTGCGGCCCCACGACGACCAGCACCATGACTACCGCGGCTATGCCGGCACCGTCGTGGGCGGAGTGTTCAAGCCGGGTGACGACGTGATCGTGCTGCCCTCGGGCCTGCCCTCCAAGATCCGCCAGATCGACACTATCGACGGTCCGGTCAGCGAGGCCTTCCCGCCCATGGCCGTCACCATGTTGCTCGACGACGAGATCGACATCAGCCGTGGCGACATGCTCTGTCGACCGAACAACCAGCCGGCCGTGGGCCAGGACATCGACGCCATGATCTGCTGGATGACCGAGCAGTCCTCGCTCACGGCGGGTGCCAAGCTGGCCATCAAGCACACGACGCGGGTGGGGCGGGCACTGGTCAAGAACCTGCAGTACCGCCTCGACATCAACACGTTGCACCGCGAGGACGGGGTGAGCGCTCTGGGCCTCAACGACATTGGCCGAGTGACGCTGCGCACCACCACGCCGCTGTTCTACGACGAGTACCGCCGCAACCGCGAGACCGGCTCGTTCATCCTCATCGACGAGGCCACCAACAACACGGTGGCCGCCGGCATGATCCTCGGCCCGGCCTCGTGACCGAACGGCAGGCACCGGCGGATCCCAACGTGGTCTGGCACGAGTCGGGGGTGACCCGTGACGACCGCTGGCACGACCTCGGGCTGCACGGAGCTGTGGTGTGGTTCACCGGGCTGTCGGGTTCGGGCAAGTCGACGGTGGCCATCGCGGTGGAGCGGTTCCTGCTCGAGCAGCGTCAGCCTTCAGTGTTGCTCGACGGCGACAATTTGCGTCACGGTCTCAACGCCGACCTGGGCTTCAGCGAGGCCGACCGCACCGAGAACATCCGTCGGGTCGGCGAGGTCTCTCTGCTGTTCGCCGAGACGGGGGTGGTGGCGCTGGTTCCACTCATCTCCCCGTATCGCGCCAGCCGAAACTCGGTGCGCCACCTCATCGAGCGCAATGGCCTCCGCTTCATCGAGGTGTTCGTGAACACGCCCATCGAGGAGTGCGAGCGGCGTGATGTGAAGGGCCTGTACGCCAAGGCCCGGGCCGGTGACATCAAGGGCTTCACGGGTATCGACGATCCCTATGAGGAGCCCGTGTCGCCGGAGCTCACCCTGCTGCCCGCCGATGGCCACGCAGCCACGCAGGCGGCGATGGTGATCGACCTGCTGGGCTCGACCTGACCGCCTACGCGGACTTGGCCTCGTCGGATTCCTCGGCGAGCTTCTTGGCGCGGTCCGCCGCGGCGGCGTTGGCGGCCTGACGGCGGTAGTCGGTGCCAATCTCGGCCTCGCCGAAGGGCGAGCCGGCGAGCTCGTAGCACTCCTGATGGAAATGCTCGACGCGGTTCCACTTGCCGCTCACGTAGATGTTGCAGATGGTCTGCTTGTTGCGAACCTTCGCCTGGAATTTGACCCGCTCGCCACAGTGCGAGCAATCGACACTGCTGCCGGCCTCGACATCTCGCACCACGGCCCGGCTCTTCTTGGGAGCCGCCTTGGTGGTGCTCTTGCGGGGGGTGGACGTCGAGGTGGCGGAGGTCGCTGAGGTCTTGGTTGCCATGACCAAGATGATCGGCTGACCCGTTACCCAACCTGAGAAAATGCCAAGGAATCCGGTACTCCTGCTGGGCGCGGGCGGCACGATGGCCCCAATCCGCTGGGCGATCTGCGACGGGAGGCCAATGTCTGTGACACCTGACCTCCCGTCACGCTTCCTCGTTCAGCGAGCGAGGGGCTTGTACTTGATCCGGTGCGGGGTGTTGGCGTCCGAGCCGAGCTCCTTGCGGCGGAACACCTCATAGTCGCTGAAGTTGCCCTCGAACCACCGCAAGGTCGAGTCGCCTTCGAACGCGAGGATGTGGGTGGCCACACGGTCGAGGAACCAGCGATCGTGGCTGATGACCACGGCGCAGCCCGGGAAGTTCTCGAGCGCCTCCTCGAGGGCTCGCAACGTGTCGACATCGAGGTCGTTGGTGGGCTCGTCGAGCAGCAGCACGTTGCCGCCTTGGCGCAGCACTCGGGCCAGGTGCACGCGGTTGCGCTCACCACCCGAGAGCACCCCGACCTTCTTTTGCTGATCGGGTCCCTTGAAATTGAACGACGCGCAGTAGGAGCGCCCATGGATCTCGCGGTTGCCGAGGCGGATGAGGTCGTGGCCGTCGGTGATCTCCTCGTAGACGGTCTTGTCGTCATCGAGGGCATCGCGGGACTGATCGACATAGGCGAGGTCGACGGTCTTGCCGACGGTGAGCGTGCCCGAGTCGGGATGCTCGTCACCGGTGATCATCTTGAACATGGTGGTCTTGCCGGCGCCGTTGGGGCCGATGACACCGACGATGCCGGCGCGAGGAAGCGAGAAGCTGAAGTCGTCGACGAGCAACCGGTCGGCGAAACCCTTGGTCACGTGATCGGCTTCCATCACGACGTCGCCCAGGCGCTTGCCGGCCGGGATAATGATCTCGAGCTTGTTGTCAGCCTCGCGGGCCTCCTCGGCGTCGGCCTGCAACTGCTCGTAGGCGGCGAGCCGGGCCTTGCCCTTGGCCTGGCGGGCCTTGGGGGAGCTGCGCACCCACTCGAGCTCGCGTTCGAGGTTGCGTTCACGAGCCGAGTTCTTCTTGTCCTCGAGCGCCAGGTTCTTCTGCTTCTGCTCGAGCCAACCCGAGTAGTTGCCCTCGAAGGGGAAGGTGCGGCCATGGTCGACCTCGAGGATCCACTCGGCGACGTTGTCGAGGAAGTACCGGTCGTGGGTGATGGCCACGACGGTGCCCGCGTAGTCGGCCAGGTAGCGCTCGAGCCACGCCACCGATTCGGCGTCGAGGTGGTTGGTGGGCTCGTCGAGCAACAGCAGGTCGGGACGGGCCAGCAGCAGTCGGCACAGCGCTACACGGCGCTTCTCGCCACCCGAGAGGTGGGTGACCTCGTCGAGCGGGTCGGGGCAGCGCAGGGCGTCCATGGCGATCTCGACGTTGCGTTCGAGGTTCCAGGCGTCCGCCGCCGCGATCTTGTCCTCGAGCTCGGCCTGCAGGACCCCGATCTTCTCGAAGTCGGCGTCGGGCTCGCCCCACATGGCCATGACCTCGTTGTAGCGGGTCAGCACGTCGCGCACCGGGCCGACGCCGTCCATCACGTTGTCGATGACGTTCTTCGTCGGGTCGAGGTGGGGCTCCTGCTCGAGCATGCCGACCGTGAAGCCCGGAGTGAGGCGCGCCTCGCCGGTATAGCCGTCGTCGATACCCGCCATGATCTTGAGCAGCGATGACTTGCCCGAGCCGTTGTGGCCGATGACACCGATCTTGGCGCCCGGGTAGAACGAGAGGGTGACCTCTTTGAGGATGTCGCGGTCGGGCGGGTAGAACCGGCTGACCTTGTACATGGTGTAGATGTATTGGGCACTCATGGGGCTGGATCGTATCGGTCCCACGGGGGGTGCTCGGCGAGGGGCCGCGGCGCGGTCACTGGCTCCAGCGGTGACCTGCCTCCACACGCGAAAAGACCCGACGAGAATCGTCGGGCCGTTTCGCGATGATCCCGAAGGATCTACTTCTTCTTGGCGGATGCCTTCTTTGCCGGTGCCTTGGCGGGTGCCTTGGTTGCCGGGGCCTTCTTGGCCGGTGCCTTGGCGGGTGCCTTTGCAGGCGCCTTCTTGGCGGGTGCCTTCGTCGCCGGTGCTTTGGCGGGTGCCTTGGCTGGCGCCTTCGAAGCCGGTGCTTTCTTTGCGG
>Ga0105047_10018395_pt1 | contig 10826 bp, 8 predicted proteins | sample MAT04_FD_78384 | JGI IMG/M metagenome (GOLD analysis project Ga0105047, IMG submission 78384) | Freshwater microbial communities from Lake Fryxell liftoff mats and glacier meltwater in Antarctica - MAT-04 (megahit assembly) | ecosystem: Environmental > Aquatic > Freshwater > Ice > Liftoff...
CCACTGGCTGCAGGACGTTTTTCCTGAGGTGGCCGAGGTGCTCCTTGGCCGCCTTTGGAGCGGCTGGCGAACCGCGCCGCTGCGTTGGGTGCGCGATCTCGCTCTGCGGACCGCTGCTCGGGTAGTGGTGATCTCGCCCGGAATGGCTGATCGGATCGTGGCGATGGGTGTCGCGTGCGAGCGCATCGACGTCATCGAGAACTGGACCGACGACGAAACAATTCGAGCGATCCCGCCCGACGCCAATCCGCTGCGTGAGGCTTGGGGGCTGCAGAAGGTGTTTGTGGTCGGGTACTCAGGCAACCTTGGCCGTGCGCACGACTGGCGCACCATGCTGGAGGTGGCCGATGCACTGCGCCACCGCAGTGACATTGCGTTTGTGCTGATCGGAGGAGGTCGCGGTCAGCAGGCCTTCGCCGCTGCGGCTACCGAGCGCTCGCTCGGCAATGTCAGTCTCCGTCCCTACCAGACACGAGAAGCGTTGGCGCTGAGCCTGTGTGTGCCGGATCTGCACTGGCTCTCTTTGCTTCCCGCGTTGGAAGGGCTGATTCTGCCGAGCAAGTTGTACGGCATCCTCGCCGCCGGTAGGCCTGCCTTGTTTATTGGTGATCCGGAAGGCGAAGTCGCCACGCACCTACGAACTGCCGAGGCGGGTATTGCGATTGCGCCGAACGATGTCGCGGCAGCAGTCGCGGTGCTTGAGCGACTGGCAGACGAACCGGGACTGTTGGCCGGGATGGGTGCGGCGGCGCGGCGGGCACTGGAGGATTCGCATACGCGTGAACACTCACTGCGGAGTTGGTCGCGCCTGCTGGGAGGATCGGTGCTTTGCCGCCGGCGCTCATCATAGTCAGCGTGCCGAAGGACGGTCGGTTGCTCTCTACCCGATCCTCGATTACCGAGCGCGTCGGCTCCAGCCGGCAACGCCAGATCAGCAGCCCACAAAGTCTGTCCGGCCAGCGGCTGGAACCGTGGATCAGCGTCTCAGATCTCCAAACGGATGGTGACCCTGCGCGTTTGGATCAAGCGCGATACCGTCCAGTTGCACCCACGCATGCGCAGGCGCCACGTGCAACTGCTTCGCAACGCCAATCACGATGGTTGGCGAAAGCCCACGACGCCTCAACAGCCAGCCGACGACCAGCGATTGCCGCAGGCAGGATGCCTTCCAAGGGTGGCGATGGCCGACGAGGCGAGCCAACTCGGCAACCCGCGCTGGTTCCACGCACATGTCGGCAGACACTGATCGAGCCTGGCGGACGCGGGAGAGCTGCCGATGCAGTCTTCCGAAGCCCACAGTGCGGAGCAACAGATCCGCCAGCGGCAGCATCCAAGCCAGTCGCATCAGCAATGCGCGCTCCTCCGGGGGATAACGCCCCCAGTGCTTCCATGACTGATTCAGACGCACTTTGTGTTCGCTATAAGTCAACGACGGAGAGCCACGACTTCGCTCCGTGCGCTGCGGGCACGCACGATCCAACTGGCTTCACTTTCCGTCGTCTATCTTGGATGAGGCACATGACTATAGCGGTTGAACGGCGCAGAGTCGGCACCACGCGCAGATTTGAAGGCCGTTTGCCTCGCATGATGTCAGCGTGGTGCCCTTTCCACGTTTCGACACATGATGCAAAAGGACCCCAGCGTCGATGACCCAGCATTATCGCTTCGCCGGCGTCGCCGTTGCCAGCGAAGTTCCGTTGCCGCTGCCCGTGGCTGAACCGTCTGAACCGGTGTTGCTCACCATTCGCAGGTCACTCGACCCGACGCTGATCGGGGCCAACTGGGAGCATGCCACCGAGGTTGTAGCCGGGGATCCAAACAATGGAGCTGGATCAATGTCAGTGCGGCTCGCGGGAGCTGAGTACCTGATGCAGGTGATCGACGCCGCTGACTTGTGCTTCTTTCCCGACGCGGCGGAACTGCACTTGCTCGCGCCTCGCGACCAATGGATCAATACGATCGAGCACGTACTGCTTGATCAGGCGCTTCCTCGGGTACTGGCGCACGGAGGGCACTTGATGCTACACGCTAGTGCAGTGGAAGTCGCGGGTAAGGCGCTGTGTTTTGTTGGGCCGTCAGGCGCGGGAAAGTCGACGCTCGCGGCTACGTTCAGTCTGGCCGGCTACAGGATTCTGGCCGACGATGTCGTCCGGATAGATTTCGTGGATGGCGAGCCCTGGATCTACCCTGCGTATCCAAGTTTGCGCCTTTGTCTGGACGCCACTTCAATCATGCCCGCCGAGCTAAACCAACGCAGCGATGACATGGCAGGCTACTCGGACAAGCAGGTGTTCAGGCTATGGGACGATGTTCCGTGCCCTGCTGGCCTTCCTCTGGGCAATGTGGTGCTCCTGCAGCCGGCAGATGATACTCACCCGACGCTTACCCTGGCGGCCCCGTCGTCCGCGCTGATCCGGATGATGGGACAGACCTTTTCCCTGCACCCTGGTGTGGGCCAAGTGGAGGCAGGGCGCTTGGCGAGGATGTCCCGCGCGTGCAGCGCTAGTCGGCCTCTGGAGCTGGTCTTTCGCCACAGCTTCGGGCAACGATCCGCGCTCCTCAATATGTTGCTGGCGCGGAAGTTGGGCTGAGCAGGGAAACGCGGTGCGACATGGCAAACGCCCAAATCATGCTCGAAGTCCGCAAGCATTGCGTTGACCTTCGTCACGAACGCGAGTAGCCTTTAGGGCGAGTTCGTCGTCCCGATGTTAGTGGACCCCGATCCATGGTTACAACGGCGCTATTCAACAGGGGATAGTAGTGATGCACAGCAGCGAATCGAACAATGAAGGGCATGTCCCTCGATTGATGTACTCGCCCCCACGCCTCAGCAGCTTCGGTGCGCTGGCGGTCCTCACGGCGGGTGGCAGCAAGGGAAGCACCGAGGTAACCTTCAAGAACATGATGAACTGCGGCTTAAATGTGGTACAGAAGTGCGGGTAGGCTGACGTCGCTTTGCCTCGGCGGAAGCCTCGGGCTCGCCTGATGCCCTAGTGAACCCATCATCCGCAGACCGCGACGTGCTCGCGGGAAAAATGGCCTCCATAGCGTGCTGTGGGGGCCATCGCGTTTTGGGGGTTCGCTTGCCTTCAAGTCTTTGGGGCGGACCTGCACTTTACTGTCGAGCCAAGCCGTTTGATGTCACTGTCCGAGGTGGTCGAATGGAAGGCCGACTGTCGCTCGCACCTTTCCCCCCAACTCGATGCAAGGCAACGCATTGATTCCCGTGCTGCTTTCCGACCCGCCGGTGACGTGGGTTCCGGCGGACCGCAATGTCATACAAGTGTTTCTGGCCGAACATAAGGGCGTGCTGTCCCGCTGTGTGCTGAAAGGAAGCGACGTGTTGGACGAATCGGGAGTCGATGCGTGGCCGGCGCACCGTTTGGCTGGTTTGGTCACACGCAGAGATGCAGACGCGCGGTCACCCTTTGCCGTTGGGAGTCTAGCGAGTGGCGACGCCAGTGCGCGGCAAGCTCGCTTCTGGCTGGCGTGCGCGTGCTTGCCGGGCGAGCCCAAAGCATTCGCGCTTTGGGACACGATGCTTCAGGCTTTGCTCGTCGTGCGCGACCGGATGGGCTGCCTGCCGCTCTGCGTGGCAGCCGATGCGCGAGTGGGAATTCTTGTCGCCGCACGCGCAGAGACAATAGCCGACGTGCTTGGCCAGTTGGCGAAGATCGATAGCGGGCGCATCGCCGATGTGCTGGTCGGCTGCTTGCAATGGCTTGATCCTGGCGCCACTTTTTATCATCCGATTCGGCGGGTACCTGCCGGCAGTTGGGCCTTGATCTCTGTGTCAGGGATGAGGGTCGAGCCGTACTGGCGACCTCGTCCCGCAATTCACCATGGCTTGCGATCGGATATGGACTTCGCGCTCGCCCTTCGCGATGTCCTTAGTGGCGCGGTCGAAGCCTGCCGCCCGAACAGCGCAGATGATTGGGGGGCAATGCTCAGTGGCGGCATGGATTCCGCGACGATGGCTGCGCTCGCTGCTGACAGTAATCGACGCCGGACAAGAGGCCCGCTGCGCACATTCTCGGTGCTCGACTCAGGAGCCGTGGATTGCCGCGAAAGTGCAACCATCCACAGTGCGTATGCGCTCTCCGGCATTGATCCGATCACGCTCGATTTAGCCTCGCTTGGAGAGGATCGTGACTGGCTGCAGCGCGCGTTGTTTGATGTGGATGAGCCTTGGGATGCCAGCCTGTCGATGCTTCGATGGATCTACTCGGCGGCGGGTCGCAGACAGATCGTCCACGTGATCGATGGAATCGACGCCGACTCTTTGCTGGTCGCATCTGACCCCGTCGGCGAACTGAGCCGCCAGATCCGCCGTTTCCAATGGATTTCTGCGGTTGGGAATGCTCGGGGCCTGCGGGCATACTGGGGCGCAGGCTCAGCGTTCGGCGACCTGCTGACTGCGCTCTGGAGGGCCGCGATTCCGGGCCGCCTGCTGGGCTTGCTAGCCGGCAGGCGGCCGGCCAAGAGTGCGCAGGAACGGTTGGCTGATCTCGTGAGCTCTTCGCCGATCCACCCGGACTTCGCTCGACGGATCAACCTGCTGGATCGCCAGGAACGCTATGACCGCGAAACCTCCGAGCAGGGCTGCTTCGACATGCGCACGCCGGTTATTGGCATCGAACGCTATCATAGGGCGGCAGCGCCGCACGGCGTGGCACCGATCCACCCGTTTCTTGACTCGAAGGTGGTCGAATTCTGTCTCGGATTGCCGCAGTCCCAGTTGTTCGCGAATGGATGGCCCAAGTACGTGTTGCGGAAGGCGATGGAGCATCGCATCCCTGACGCGGTGCGCTGGCGACGCGGCAAAGAGCATCTGGGCTGGACACTGACCCGGACGCTCGCGACCGGTCTGGACCCGCCGCTGCATATCCGATTGCGAAAGCTCCGCGAGGTGCTGGAGGCCTATGTGAAACCTGAATTCCTGGCGCGCCTGATCATCGAGCCTGTTCACACCGAAGAGGATGTTGGCTGGTCTGTCGACCTCGTTGCATTGGGTGAGTGGCTGCGCCGGCGTGCTCATTTGATATAGCGGCTGAGGCTTTCGGCCGTTACCCTTGCATGCTGTCGTCGGTGGGTGCATTCAACGCGGGTGGGCACCGGCCTGGAGCAGCGGGGCATGCTCGGATTTACCGGGCAATGGGCGACTTGCTGGCGTCTTCCTCTCAGAACCCAGCCCGCTCCGCCGAGTGCGCCAGCAGGCGAGCATTTGCGACATTTATTCATGTTCTTTCCCACCCAACCGCAAGAGCCTTACAGACCAATGACAACCGGATATGACGTTCACAGCTATGGGCGGATGGTGGAAGACACGGTGCGAATGTCCGCATATCGGGAAGCGCTGATTCGTCATGTCAAGCCAGGCTCGGTGGTCGTCGAACTCGGCGCCGGTCCCGGAGTCATGGCCATGCTGGCCTGTCAATTGGGGGCTGCCAAGGTCTATGCGATTGAACCGGATCCATCGATCGAGTTGTTGCGCCGATTTGCGAAACAGAACGGCTTTGCCGACCGAATCGTCTGTATCCCGAAAATGTCGACGGAAGTTGACCTGCCCGAGTTGGGTGACGTCCTCTTGTCGGATCTGCGGGGCACCATCCCGTTGCATCAGACCCACATTCCATCCATTCGTGATGCCCGATTGCGCTTGCTGAAACCAGGTGGAAAGCAGCTGCCGCAACGTGATCGGCTGATGGTGGGTTTGTCGCGCGACGACGTTCAGTACGTTGCTCTGCAGCGTCCCTGGCGACATAACGATTTTGGTCTGAAACTGGATGCTGGTCGCGGGTACGGCATGAACACGTGGCGCTCTGCGAATGTACCGAGCATGGTTTCGGTTGGTGAGCCCAAGCAATGGGCCGAGATCGACTACCGGACAGTGGAGTCACCCGATGTGGCCGGCAGCGTTGAGTTGGCCGGTGAGGCGGGCGAGCGGATCAACGGGCTGCAGGTGTGGTTTGAGGCCGAAGTCTGTGATGGCATCGGATACTCCACCGGGCCTGACCAACCCGAGCAAGTATACGGCCGGCTATGGCTGCCACTTGAAGAGGAGTTCACCTTCGAAGCGGGAGAAACGGCCCGCGTCGAGTTGGATATGCGGTTGATTTCCGGGGCCTACGTATCGCGCTGGTCGACATTGGTTGGGCGACCCGGGGCTCCCAGGCCGCGCGTCCAGATGCGGCAGTCGACGCTAGGTTCGCTGCTCATGAGTCCTGCGGACCTGGTGAGACTGAGCCTTTCGTATGCACCCGCGCTGGGTGGCAGGTCCGAAGTGGCTCGCTATGTACTTGAGCGCTTTGACGGCAAGAACACGGTGTCGAACATCGCCCGGCAGGCGGCGGCCGCATTTCCAGCCGAACTTCGCCATGAACAGGACGCCATCGAGCTGGTCCGCGATCTGGCCGCGCGCTACAGCCCCAATCCGTGACAAGCCAAACCAGGCTGCGGCAACGGGCAAACACAGGCCTCAGAATTCTCCGTGCTCTGCCGAAGGCGTTTCGACTTGTCTATGCCGCAGCGCCAAGGCAAACGCTGTCCGTGGTGGTCCTCACCCTGATTTCGGGGTGCATCCCCGTCGCTCTGCTGACCATCACGCGACCGACAGTGGATGCGATAGCAAGCCTTGTTGCCGGCAGCGGCGAGTCATTGAATCGCGCGCTGATGCTGGTGGCAGCCGCGGCGACACTGCTACTGCTCTCGGAGGCGATGAGCGCGCTCTTGAGCTGGCTCCGCATCGGACATGGGGAGCGCGTCAGTGCGCACGTTCGTGGCGTGGTGCAGGATCAATCGTCACGTGTCGCCATGGCCTTTTACGAGCAGCCGGAGTATTTCGACCAGCTTTACCGCGCTCGTGACGCCGCCTCGGAGCGCCCCGTCGAATTGGTCAGCAGCTTTGCGGAGATCGGGCGGTCAGTGATTGCCCTGAGCGGGGTGCTGATCGTCTTGTCCGGCTATGAGTGGTGGCTTCCGGCCGTCCTCGCGATCGCCATGTTGCCTGCGTTGGGCAGCGCCATGATGTACGCGTTGCGGCAGCACCGGCTTGCACTGTCGATGACAATCGATGATCGTTACGCGTGGTATTACGATTGGATATTGACTGACCGGTCATCCGCTGCCGAGATCCGCGCATTTGCGCTTGCTGGACACTTCCGGCGCCTATATCAGGATGTGCGTCGGAAAATCCGTGAGGCACTGCTGAAGCTTCACGGTCGCGAGGCAGTGGTGCAGGTGGCACTGTCCATCGTTGGTTTGGCGGCGGCAGGTGGCGCGGTGAGCTGGATGCTGCTGCGGGCGACCCGCGGCGAGGCAACGCTGGGGGATGTCGCACTGTGTTTCCAAGCCTTCGCGCAGGGCACCGGATTGACGCGGGGCGCGGTTTCGAGCCTTGCCGCCAGCTATAGGAACGCGCTCTTTCTGGATGACTTCTTCCGCTTTTTGTCTTTGCCTGCGGATCCAGCAGAAGCGGCGCGCGCAGCGCCGGCCGCCAATGCAGAATCGCGTTCTTCACGTGCTCCAGAGGAGCCTCCGGTAATCCGTTTCGAGGGGGTTCACTTCAGCTATCCGGGTGGACGCCGGCCTGCATTGGACGGCCTGGACCTGCAGATCGAGCCCAGAAGTATCGTTGCCATTCTGGGTGCAAACGGTGCTGGAAAAAGCACGCTGGTAAAGCTGTTGTGCCGGTTTTATGAGCCCTCCAAGGGTCGGATCTGCCTGGATGGCAGGGACGCCAGGGAGTGGCAAGCGAATGACCTCAGGCGATTTATCAGCGTTCTGTTTCAGGATTCCCTACGGCTGAGCGGTTCGGTGGCCGAGAACGTGCTGCCGCTTGCGTCTCACGAGATCGATGCGATGAAGTCAGCGGTGCGGGCAGCGGGTGCCGAAGAACTGGTAGCCGACCTCCCGTCTGGGCTTGACACACCGCTGGCGGCTTGGTTTCCGGGAGGCACGGACCTGAGCGGCGGGGAGTGGCAGAGGATCGCCATCGCTCGAGCGTTTGCCCGCAGCGCCCCGGTACTGGTACTCGATGAGCCAACCAGCGCCATGGACCCTTGGGCAGAGCGGGAGTGGCTGTCCGCCCTGCGGTCGCACGCGGCTGATCGGACCGTCATCCTGATAACCCATCGATTGACGACCGCTATGGCGGCGGATGCGATTCATGTGATGGAAGCAGGCCGCGTGGTGGAGTCGGGGACGCATGAGCAGCTGATGCAGACGGCAGGAGCCTACTCAAGATTGTGGGGCGCGCCGGAGACCAGCGTCCCCTCCAAGGCTGATCAGACACCCGAAACAGGGCGCTCGACACCTTCGATGTCGCTGCCCGACAATCCCCTCGCATGCAATCCAACGGAAACATCATCATGAACAAGTTGCAGACCCGAATCACGCTGTCAAATGACGTGCTGATCCAGGAAGTGGACGGCGAAGCGGTGCTGCTGGACCTAGGCAGCGAGCAGTACTTCGGCTTGAACGAGGTCGGCGTCCAGCTATGGCGCGCGCTGGAGTCGGATTCTGATCTGGCCGCCGCTCACCGAAAGTTGCTCGATTTGTTTGACGTCGAGTCCGAGCGCTTGGCTGACGACCTGCTCGTCATCGTGGGCGAGCTGGAGAAGGCAGGATTGGCCGCCGCTGAATCTGTTGCCACTCGCTGAGAGGGTTGCAGCCACTTGCGGTCGATAGTCGTCGATCAAGTGCAGGATCGGAGCGAGCCGCAGGCCCAGCCGGCATCCGGACGCGGGAACTACTGATCAGCAGTCTCGCGCCGAGGTGCGCCAATCAGGCCACAACTGCGAGACATCAGGCTGCTGATTCCTCGATTTCGGCACCGGCGGCTGTCCAGATCCCGTTGGGGAGCATCAGGTAGCGCGACTGGCTGCCAATGGTTTGGCTCAGCTGCGGCCAATGAACCATTCTGTCAGTGCCAAACGTCAAGCTGACGAGGACTCTCGGCGTTTTGCTGGGGCGATACGGCTGGGTCGCATGCTCAAAGCCTTCGCCAAAGATCACTGCTTCGCCGATCTGATATCGGTAAAGCTGCACTCTACCGTTCGCGTCCTGATAGCGAAGTTGGCCGTGCCCGGCGTCGAGCGCATAAAGTGGCGTAATCAGTGTGTAAGCGTTGGCGCCTGGCTGATAGTCGACATGCCAGTTGGGGAGAATCGAGCGGTCTCCGACCACGAAAAAACCGCAGTAGACTATGGTCCGTGTCTTGCAGTCGACGAGCTTTCGGACTTCGGTTTCAAGTTCAAGATCGCGATAGAAGCGCTCGTACTTGCCGTAGCTGACGAGGTCGTTGCAGGAAATCCAGAGTAACGGGTGTATGCCGTACGACATCACGTGATGCGTTTCAGCGTCGCTGATGATCTCTTCGCTTATCTGTCTCCCGCCGGCCAGCAAAGTGCGTGACGAAGGCAGCGCGAGAAACGGTGCGATGGCCGTTTCATAGGATTGGCGGATAGCGGCCAGCAACTGCGCGTCAAAGCGGAAAACGAAAGCGTTCAGCCCTTCTTGAAGTCGACTCAGCTCAGGCATGTGGACTCCTGCTGCAGGGCATCGGCAAGCCAGCCGTTGCGCTAGCCGGTCCGGCAGGCTACTCGACCCAGATCGCACCGGTCAACGAGAGCGTCGCCAAAAACCGTTTGAGCGCGGCGGAGTCTGCAGGCTCAGGCAACATTGCGCACAGCTCGGCAAGCGAGTGGCTCGAGTCCCTGCTCAGCGCGCGCAACGCAGGCACAATGCGTTCTGAGCATCTCCACTGCTGGTCGTTGGCCACCACCAGCATGCCATTGAGATCACCGGCCCGATCAATTCTCAACCTGCGGCCAAGTGCGAGGCGAACGCGCGACTGAGCCGTAATCGGGGCACTTCCCAGCGCTACTTGCTCCGGCAGACGAACACGCGGGCGCGTCACTGCCGCCGCGTCCAGGTTTTCAAGAAACTGATCCAGAATGTCGTCGTTGAACGCCGCAAGAAGCGATGCTCGCAGCTGCGCCACGTAGCTTGATCGCGCTGCCGAATCCAGAAATGCGGGCACGTTGGCGCGCACTCTCGGGTTTTGCTTCATTTTCTCGACCAGCCAGCCCAGTAACTCGACCCCAGTTGCCGGCGTTGAGGTCATGGTCAAGTGCAGGCTAGGCTCGTCCAATGGGTATGCGACGTGCCACCAGCCGCGTGGCATGTAGAGCGCATCGCCATCCTCGAGGATGCCTTCCCACACTGGCTCGCCGGTGGGTTTCGCCGCTTTCTCAATGTCGTTCTCGATTGGATGGATGCGAGTTGGCGCAAACACCTTCCAGTGCTTACGTCCGTCCAACTGCAGGATCATGGTTTCCTGCGAATCCCAATGCAGGTCGAAGCCATTCTGCGTGCGCCAGCCCGCGTACAGGTTGACCGTGGTGTGGCATCCCAGAGCACGCTCGAAATCGACCGCCAACTCGCGGACTGCAGGCGCCATTTCCTCGACCCGATCCAGCACCAGCGTTGCGCCAGCGTGCAGGCAATTGGCGAGTGCCGCCGGCTTCAGGACTCGAACACTGCCGTCTTCCAGACTCGCAAGATAGCGGTTTTCATTGATGTCTTTGCCGTCCTGCGCCAGCCGCAGGCGTGGTGCATGCAGTTGGTGGCTCTCAAGTATCCGGTTCAATTCGGCCCAGGGCAGCAAATACGCAAATCGACCAGGCTTGCCCCGTAGGCGCAGATGGGTGCGGCCCCAGTACGAAGCCAGAAACTCACTTGGGCTCAGCGGAGCAATGGCGTCCTCGAACGTTACTTGGCGAGGGTGCATGTCGGCAGTTGAAGTGGATGGGTCGAGTTGAGCC
>Ga0105047_10018397_pt1 | contig 10825 bp, 13 predicted proteins | sample MAT04_FD_78384 | JGI IMG/M metagenome (GOLD analysis project Ga0105047, IMG submission 78384) | Freshwater microbial communities from Lake Fryxell liftoff mats and glacier meltwater in Antarctica - MAT-04 (megahit assembly) | ecosystem: Environmental > Aquatic > Freshwater > Ice > Liftoff...
TGTATGCATGACCAGGAAGCACTCGCTCTCCGTTGACCGCCTCTTGAACGGTAATTTGGCAGAGCGTGTTTAGGCGTGCAGCGAAGCTTGTTGTGAAACCGGGCGGCATGTGTTGGGTAATGACGATGCCTGGAGAATCCGCGGGCATCCGCGTCAAAATTTCTTTAATTGCCTCCGTTCCGCCTGTAGAAGCACCAATACATATGAGTTTTTCGGTAGAGACTCGTCCCATCGCAATCGGGCCTTGCCGATGCGTAACAGCTGAGATGCCAGAAGCAATACCGGTAGCCGACATGCTAGGAGATAACGCACGCCGAATGTGCGCGGAGGCCGCTATCCGAACCTTTTCAACGATTTGACTGGCCAGTTCACCAATCCCATCCGCCAGCCCAATTCTTGGTTTCGCTACAAAGTCGACAGCCCCTAACTCCAACGCCCGCATCGTTACCTCCGCACCACGTTCGGTCAAAGTAGAAATCATCACCACAGGCATTGGCCGAAGCCGCATCAGCCTCGCCAAAAAATCAATGCCATCCATTCTGGGCATCTCTATATCCAAGGTAATTACATCTGGATTCAAATCCCGAATCATTTCCCTGGCGATCAAAGGATCGTTTGCCGCACCGACACACTCCATGTCCATCTGGCGATTGATGATTTCAGTCAACAATCCACGAACTAATGCAGAGTCGTCGACAACAACAACACGTATCTTCTTCAATTGCTACTTTCAAAACAAATCGACCGAGCCACCAGCATTGGACTTAGCCACACTTGCAGCATTGCCTCGACGCTCTTCGACGGCCAAGGTTTCAGGATGTGAATGGGCAAGCCTCTTAACTAAGGCCTTTCCCGTAACAGGAAAAAAACAGACTTTCCGAGGATGAATATCCAGTACGTCTTGAGATACAACAGGAATACGCTCAGTGGACAAATAGTCCAGCACGAATTGGGTATTCCGCTCACCAACGTTCATTGTGGTGAAACCAGCCATAACCTGAGCTCCTCCGAAGATCTTTGCTTGCATCGTCTCCCGTCTTGCACCAAGCTTGAACATCTCATTGATCAACAACTCCATTGCGTACGAGCCATATCTACCGGAACCCTCGCCTCCATCACCATCTGGCAACATGAAGTGATTCATACCTCCAGTTCGCGCTTTTCCATCCCATATGCAAGCAGCAATACATGATCCCAACACCGTCATCACCACCAAATCTTCGTTGGAAACGTAATACTCCCCAGGCAAAACCTTCACGGCATCATATTGAAAGTGATGATCAGCATAGAAAAAAGAAGCTTCCCCCGGCTTTCGCGGCTGAGATTTGAGGTGGTCAATCCTTGACATACGCCCACTCGCCAAAACCTTTCCGACAGGAACAACGCTGCCAAGGGGGCGGCCAACAGAAGACTCAACACTGTATTGCGGCAGATTCATGTAAACCTTGTTATGTGCATAAACTAAACTGACCAACAAGCTGTGAGCAGCTAGGCATAGCTACGCTACCGTCTTTCATAGACGGTTTTGCCCTTCAAAACAAAAAGATCTCGGGAGTCACTGAAGTTCTCCGCATGCCCAACAAATAGCAAAGCGCCTGGCTTCATCACTTTGTGGATACGCTCGAGAACCTTCCTTTGTGTCTCAGCGTCGAAGTAGATCATGACGTTCCTACAAAAAACAGCATCGAACGCGTCCTTAAACGGCCAGTCATCCCTAATGAGGTTCACGATCAAAAACTCGATCGCTCTGCTCAACTCGGGCTTAACTCTAACCATCCCGTCGTTACCACCCTTTCCGCGCAAGAAAAACCGCTGCATCCTACTTGCATCTATGCCTTTCATCCCGTCCAATCGGTAAACACCCTGGGCGGCTGACGCCAAAACCTTAGAGTCGATGTCACTGGCCGTTAACGCAAATTTGGGGTTTTGACCAAGCGCGTCGAGCGCCGTCATCACAATGGAGTATGGCTCTTCACCCGTTGATGCTGCGCTGCACCAAATGCGCCAAGGCATACCACTCGGCTTGGACTTCAGGAGATCTGAAAAAATCTCAAAGTGGTGGTGCTCTCGGAAGAACGACGTTAGGTTCGTAGTCAGAGCATTAACGAACTCCTGCCACTCGGGGCTCTCAGCAGACTCCAACCAACCCAAATATTCACGAAAACTTTGGTGCCCCGTCTCTCTGAGGCGCCTTGAGAGACGGCTATAGACCATCGCGTGTTTTCCATCGTGGAGACTGATTCCCGCACGCTTGTAAATCATGGACTGAACACGATCAAAATCCGCATCCGTCCAAGCAAACTCCCGTCCCTGCATTCCTGCCGACGAACTCACATTAGCTCCAATTCCAGACAAATGTTCAAACTAAGTCCCAATTGAGGAACGCTTGACTTGTCTTAAATTTGTCATCCTTCAATCAGACGCGCCAACTAGCCCCATATCAGGCGCAGACATCAAGAGCTCAATATCAAGCAAAATCAGCATCCGATCACCCAAGGATCCCAGCCCCAAAACCGCTGCACTATCGATCACGCTATCGATATCGGGCGCAGACTTTAAGCTGTCTGGAGGCAACTCCATCACATCACTCACGGAGTCAACAACAATTCCTACAATTCGATGCTTCAAATTCAGAATAATTACGACTGTGAAAGAGTTGTACTCGGCCTTAGAGCAACTGAATTTCAGTCGCATATCGACAATCGGAACAATCGTGCCTCTCAAATTCACCACGCCCTTAATAAAGTTCGGCGCATTCGCTACCCGCGTGGGGGGCTCGTAACCCCGAATTTCTTGAACCTTAAGGATGTCGATTCCGTACTCTTCCTGATCTAAGCGAAAAGTAAGGTACTCACGCGCATCGGATGATGCCTGCTCGTCCAATTTTTCCATCACACCCATATTGCACTCCTTATTCAATATGTTGACATCAGTGCCGTGAGCGGCGGACTAAAGCACCCGTATCCAGGATAAGCGCAACCTTGCCATCACCAAGTATTGTTGCGCCGGATACGTTAGGAACCTTACGGTAGTTGGACTCCAAGTTTTTCACAACCACCTGCTGCTGTCCAAGTAGCTCGTCCACAAGCAGCGCCACGCGACTTCCGTCTGCCTCGACAACGACCATGATGTCGCAAGATTTTTCAAAATCAAACCTAGGAATTTGAAAGATTTTTTCAAGTTCTATGACAGGCATGTACTCGTCTCGAACTTTCACCAGCTGAGACCCTTGTCCAACGGTACTGACTGCATCAGCTTTAACCTGAAAAGACTCGACAACTGATGACAGCGGGAGAATATAGACCTCGCCACCGACACCAACGGACATACCATCCATGATCGCCAGCGTCAGTGGCAAGCGAACCGAGACCTTCATACCGTAACCTTCGGCAGAGTCAATTGCGACAGTCCCGTTCAACGCTGCGATATTCTTCTTTACAACATCCATTCCAACGCCACGCCCTGAGACGTCGGTAACGACCTCCGCAGTCGAGAAACCCGGCGCAAAAATCAATTGCCAAACCTCAGCATCAGACATCTGGTCAGAGACATCCAATCCGCGCTCTTTAGCTTTGGACAGTATCCTTTGACGGGACATCCCTTTGCCATCGTCACGAACTTCAATGACAATCGATCCTCCTTGATGTGAGGCCGAGAGTGTAATTGTCCCGGTCTCTGACTTCCCCGCGGCCAAGCGTTCAGCCGGTGATTCGACACCGTGATCGCAACTATTGCGAACCAAATGGGTTAGCGGGTCTGTGATTTTTTCAACCAAGCCTTTGTCAAGCTCTGTTGCTTCGCCCTGAGTAACGAAGTCCACTTTTTTCCCAAGCTTGGTCGCAAGATCGCGCAACATTCTGGGAAATCGACTGAAAACGATCGACATCGGAATCATACGGATCGACATAACAGACTCTTGCAAGTCACGCGTGTTGCGGTCCAGATCTGCCAACCCGGAAAGCAACTGTTGATAAACAGCCGGATCCAACGCGCGGCTATTCTGTGCCAACATTGCCTGGGTAATCACCAACTCACCCACCAAATTGATCAATTGATCTACCTTACTAATCGCGACGCGAATAGTTGCAGCCTCCGGCTGAGCAGTAGAACTGGGACCAGCAGGCTTGACCGGCGCAATTTTCGATGCAACAGTCGTCGAGGCGACGGCTGGCGCTCCCGGCGCACCATCAAAAAAACCGAAACCTGGAAACGGAGCCAATGGAGCACCTGGCAATGGGTCGTCCGAGCTTCCGGCTGCGACAGGCTCGCTTTCCGTCACTATCGGACCGGCTTCAATCGCCTTAATTTGGATGTAGTCTCTTGAAACGTGAAACGCGAACAAATCCAACAGGTCCTCATCTGTCGATCCAGTTTCCACCAAAAACAGCCTTGTGTTCTTCACATCGGATGACAAAGCAGAAATACTCCCCAAGCCCGGAATATCGCGAAAAAGCTCCTGCACAGCGTCAGCTTGTTCAAGTCGCTCCAAGGGACCAATCCGAATTTCCAGTGAGCGTGCTGATTTGGCCTTTGCTTGAGGCGCAACGACTGGTGCGCTCACGACCACCGGCTGCGGCTTCGAGGCAACCAGGGCCGGAGCTGCTGCTGGCGTTTGACCCGACGCCAGTTCGCTAATTCGTCGAACCAGGTCGCCAGTTGGCGTTACCTCTCCTTCACCGCCTGCCTGATGACGCGCAAGCAAGCTTCGGGAAGCATCGGCAGACTCCAACAAGACATCGACCATTGCTGAATTGGGTTGCAACTCATGCCGGCGGAGACGATCCAAAAGTGATTCCATCTGGTGCGTCAACTCTGCAACATCAGCGAAACCAAACGTTGCAGCCCCACCCTTTACAGAATGCGCACATCTAAAAATGCCGTTCAAGACTTCGTCATCCGCAGTTTCCAGATTCAAATTGAGCAGCATCTGCTCCATCAGATCCAGATTTTCACCCGCCTCTTCAAAAAAAATCTGATAGAACTGGGTTAGGTCAAAATCTCCGTTTCCACCACCACTGTCCTGATGCGTCTCAGACATACCGATCTCCTAGTTTTTATGGGCCAAACGACAACGCAGCAAGTCAGCGAATGACTTTTTTGATGACGTCTAGTAGACGTGCAGGGTCAAAAGGCTTCACCAACCACCCAGTCGCACCCGCCGCACGTCCGGCCTGCTTCATAAGGTCACTCGATTCGGTTGTTAACATCAATATGGGCGTTGTCTTGAACTGAGGATGGTCGCGCAACTTCCTCGTTAACCCCAGCCCATCCAAACGCGGCATATTTTGGTCAGTCAAGACTAGATCGAAAGTCTGGGATTGCGCCTTTTCATAGGCATCTTGACCGTCGACCGCCTCCACAACCTGGTACCCAGCTCCGGTCAAAGTGAAAGAAACCATTTTGCGCATGGAAGGCGAATCATCAACGGCGAGAATTAGAGGCATTTGGAACTCCGAATTTCTGATTGGTGTAATGTGGTTGGTGATTTAGAAGAGCTCAATTGAGCCGGCATCCATCTCATCTTGGGTAACGGGGTTTGGACGCTCAGGAACCTCTTCAACAAAAGGCAGCGCTTCACCATCCTCAATCCCCATGGACTCAGACGCCAAACGGTAAGCGCAACCTTGGAGTATTTTCGATGTATGAACGATTAGTTGCGATGCCATGTCCTGGAATTGCAACTCCGTTACTGCGGCGCGCAAGGTGCTGCGAACATCGTCTAGCTCCTTGGAGTTCATCAGTGCAGGCGTAGCCAAATTGGCGCTGGCACTCGTAAACCGCTCCATGAGATTTTCCATAGTGTGCGCCAGCAAGCCGTCAAGCCTTGTCAAGTCATGGACTACCACTAACAGGGAGTCCTGGACTTCCGCGACAAGCATGATCGGTATCTGAACTGCGGGAACAGTTGGTGTTGTCAATGTTGGCTGCATTGTCATAGGTCCTAAGTAACCACTATCCACATAGGCTTCACTCCATTTCCGGAAACCAAAACATCACACGTTACTAGGTTAGCAGGAAACAATAAGGTTTGGGAACATTTGCGATCCCTGCGACACATAATACCCGCCCTATTGCTACTTGCTCACCTCGCCTTCATACATACATAATCGATCAACTATGCAATGCAGAAAATGGACGCCCCTCCTCTAGTCGTTACGCTCCGGATATTGCATCTGGAAGATTCCGCGCAAGATCATCAACTAGTCTGCAGGGCTCTGGATAAAGCGAAATTCCTGTACTCGATCACCCGCGTGGAAACACTCGATGCATTCACGGAGTCCGTACTAACAGGTAAGCACGATTTGATCCTCGCCGACTACCGGTTACCCGGCTTTACTGCTGTGGACGCGTGGTCCGCACTACCGGTCGAAAGTCTCCGCCCTCCGTTCATACTTCTTTCTGGGGCGATTGGAGAGGCAGCGGCAGTTTCCGCCATACACCTCGGGATTAGCGACTACCTGCATAAAGACGATCTGGCCCAAATCGAACGCGTGATCCTGAGAGCGTTGGAATTCTCCCGAGCACACAAAGCCAAAGACAAGGCTAGTCTTGAGCTTGCAATGTCGGAAAGGCGTCTTTCCGAGCTGACGGGTTACCTTCAAACTGCAATTGAAAGAGAAAGAGCGTCAATTTCCCGTGAGATTCATGATGACATCGGCGGCTCTTTAGCAGCAGTAAACCTCGATCTTTCGTGGATTTCCAGGCATGAAGCCGATCCTGCAGTTCAAGCCCATATCCAGGCTGCCACGGAGATGATTCAGCACGCCCTCGGCGCAAGTCAACGAATAATGATGAACCTGCGTCCGTCAATTCTGGATCAAGGACTTTTTGCTGCAGTTCAGTGGTTGGCGTCCAGCTTCGAACGCCGTACCGGGATTAGAACTATTTTGCGCTCAAACAATGAAGATCTTTCTCCCGAAAAACCAGTTCAATTGACCGCCTACCGCACGGCCCAAGAAGCACTCACCAACATATCAAAGTACGCCCAATGCAGCCTGGTTCAAATAGAAATTTCAGACGCTGAGAACTTTTTGACAATGGAAATCAGTGATAACGGCATCGGTATTTCTTCGCAAGAAATGCAGAAACAAAATGCCTTTGGGATCAGAGGCCTGCATGAGAGGGCTAAAGCAATAGGTGGATGGCTTGATGTCAGCTCTCACCAAGGCATCGGCACATCAGTAATTCTCTCGGTCCCGCTAGACGCCGACATAAATCTTTTTACGGAAGCACAATTCAAGTGATCACAGTGATTCTTTGTGATGACCACGCGATGGTCAGACGTGGCATCAAAGACACACTAGCAGATGCTACTGACATCGAGGTTGTGGGCGAGGCGGGTAGTTACGCCGAAGTGCGGGCACTGATTCGAACCCACCCCTGCGATGTACTCATATTAGATTTGAATTTACCAGGCCGAGGAGGCCTTGAGGTACTTGCGAGTTTGCGTGAAGACCAGTCTCCCATCAAGGTGCTGATCGTGTCGATGTTTGCCGAAGACCAATACGCCATTCGCTGCCTGCGTGCTGGTGCAGATGGCTACTTGAATAAAGCCGGCGACCCCGCCGAACTAATTCCTGCCGTTCGTGCTTTGGCAAAGGGGCGAAAATACGTCACTCCTGCTATTTCGGAGATGCTTGTGGACAATCTGGCCTGTCCCAGCTCGGAGTCATTGCACGCAGCCCTTTCAGAGCGTGAGCTACAAACATTGTTAAAAATCGCCTCCGGCAAACGTCTTTCTGACATCGCGGAAGAACTCATGCTCAGCCCTAAAACTGTCAGCGTTTACCGCGCGCGCCTGTTGGAGAAGCTCAAACTCTCCAACAATGCAGAGTTGGCGGTCTATGCCATTCGCAACGAACTAGTCTAGAAACAACTATTCACTTCCGTGAAAAAATGTCTACTGAACGCTCCAACAGCGCCATAAACGGCTGATCCAGCATGGGCAGGGTTGCGGCTATTCCTATAAGCCCCACTAGAAGTGTGATGGGGAAGCCAACGGCAAATACATTCATTTGCGGGGCGACTCTGGACACAATGCCCAATGCCAAATTGGCAAACATCAAAATGCCAATCATGGGCAGTGCGATCCAGAGTGCACTCGCAAACAAGTCAGAGCCCAGATGGTGAAGCTTCATATGCGCCAAAGTTTCCAGAAAATTCTGATCGACTGGAAAGCTTTGAAAGCTTCGAATAATGGCGAACAACACCATCAAATGACCGTTGAGAGCCAAAAACAGCAGGGTGGTCATTTGTCCGAAAAACCGCGCAACGGCGCTGGACTGCGCACCAATTGTTGGATCGAAAAACGAAGCGAAATTCAGGCCCATCTGAAATCCGACGACCTCCCCCGCTAGCTCCACGGCAGAAAAAACCACTCTCACCGCGAAGCCGATAGCCAAGCCAACGGCGACTTGCTGGACAACCGCAGCAAGTGCCCCAGGATCGTTAAAACCAATAGTCGGCATTTCGGGCAGACTGGCCTGCGCTGCCAGCGAAACAAAGAAAGCCAAACCGATCTTGGCGCGTAAAGGAATTGCACGCGAGGAGAAAACTGGGGCTGTTGTAAAAACAGCCAGTACGCGCAGAAACGGCCAAAAAATGGGTGATATCCAAGCAACCAGTTGCGCCTCAGTAATTGAGATCACGGGAATCTCACCCTTAAATCACAGCGCCGGGAATGGACTCTATGGTGCGACGAATGTATTCCACCAGCATGGTCAACATCCATGGGCCCGCAATGGCAAAAACGGCAATAACGGCAACCAGTTTTGGAACAAACGCCAACGTCGCTTCGTGGATTTGAGTTACTGCTTGAAATAAGCTGACCAGCAATCCGACCCCCAACGCCGTTCCCAAAACCGGTGCGGACACCATCAGCAACAGCAACAAGGCGTCTTGCCCCATTGTCAAAACCATTTGTGCGTTCATAGCTTCGCCCCTCTAAGTCACAAAGCTGGCAGCAAGCGAACCAACCAGCAGGTTCCAACCGTCGGCCAATACAAAAAGCATCAGTTTGAAAGGTAGCGCTACCAGAACCGGCGACAGCATCATCATGCCCAAGGACATCAGCACACTCGCCACCACAATGTCGATTACAAGGAACGGTATGAAAATCATGAAGCCAATTTGAAACGCGGACTTCAGTTCACTGATGACAAAGGATGGCACCAAAACCCGCAGCGGGGCCGTGTCCGCCTTTACTTCGGGGCCCAGCTTCGCTAACTTGGCGAACAAAGCGAAATCCGATTGCCGCGTTTGCTTCACCATAAAGCTCCGCATAGGGGCTTCGCCTTTTTCCAAGGCCTGCTCAAAAGTGATCGTATTCTTGGTCAACGGCAAATAAGCCTCTGCATACACCCGGTCAAAAGTCGGGCCCATCACAAAGAAGGTTAAAAACAACGAGAGCCCAACAATCACCTGGTTGGGGGGCGAAGACTGTGTTCCCAACGCCTGCCGCAATAGGGACAACACGATCACGATCCGCGTGAAACCAGTCATCATCAACAAAACTGCTGGCAGAAAAGACAGTGCAGTGAAGAAAAGCAGCGTTTGAATGGGGACAGAGAAACTCATGTTGGAACCGCCGGTTCCAACCAAAAGTGGCAATTGCCCAGCCGTCTGCGCGGCAACCGTTGCGTGCAACGCCACAGCGAACACGCCCATTACGGCTTTGCTAAGTAAAGCGAGTCGGCTCAAAAATGCTCCCGATTTAATGCAGTTCCGGCTCACGCACGACCGCGACGCCCGTCTCAGTTTTCCGTTGCTGTGTTGCACTGAAAGTCTCTGAGGTCTTAACATCTACGCAGTGCAAGCAGGAAATGCTCTGACCTGTTACCCCCAATGTCAGCCACACCCGCTTACCTTCCGGCCCCACTTCCACCGTAACCACACGTTGATGCGGCCCCACCCCTATCGCTGAAATGAAACGTGATTGACCACTCGCATCAGAAAACCGCCCCGGAACTCGTTGCTTGACCCATTTCAACACCATGGGCAGACAAACCAATAGACCCAAGAATGCACCGACAAGAATCCAGGACTGGGTCATCGCGTCAAGTTAACTCTTGCTAACCCGGCGCAGCCGCTCCGACGGCGTGACCACATCTGTCAATCGAATACCAAACTTGTCGTTTACTACCACAACCTCGCCCTGTGCGATCAGATAACCGTTGACCAACACGTCCATGGGTTCACCCGCCAACGCATCCAACTCAACCACCGAACCCTGCCCCAGTTGAAGAATGTGCTTGATGGGCACCTTGGTCCTACCCAACTCCACCGAGAGTTGGACGGGGATATCGAGCACCATATTGATGTCGTGCGTCGGAACGTCACCACCTCCGCTAGGCATGGACGAAAAAGGCTTGGGAGCCTCTCCCGCCAGTACACCGCCTTGTCCCGCGTTGGCGTCCGGCTCAGTCGCTTTTTGCTCCAGCAGCGCTTCGGCCCAGTCGGCCATGCCATCATCGGCTGCCGGTTCATCGGGTTTGTCTTCAGATGCCATTACTTTCTCCCAACCAGTTTTGGTCATTGCCTCGCAAGGCTTTGTCTATTCGAATAGCGTACTTTGCATTGTGCGTGCCATATTGGCATTCGAATATTGGCACCCCATCGACCGAAGCCTGAATTTTGGGTTGCCGATCCAGCTCAATGAAATCACCTTTTTTCATGGCCAACAGCTGCTCTATCGTCGCGTCGGCCCTTGCCAACTCCGCAACCAGGGTAATCTCAGCTGCCTGAATTTCGCGGGTCAACAGATTGACCCATCGCCTGTCCACCTCAATCGAATCACCCTGCGTAGACGAGTAGAGCACATCCCGAA
>Ga0105047_10018399_pt1 | contig 10824 bp, 4 predicted proteins | sample MAT04_FD_78384 | JGI IMG/M metagenome (GOLD analysis project Ga0105047, IMG submission 78384) | Freshwater microbial communities from Lake Fryxell liftoff mats and glacier meltwater in Antarctica - MAT-04 (megahit assembly) | ecosystem: Environmental > Aquatic > Freshwater > Ice > Liftoff...
CCGGCCGTCATCAACCCGATCACGATGGCACTCGACGAGAAGGGCCGACTGTATGTGTCGGAAGGCCACACCTACCGCTACGGACCGAAAGGTTCACCGGTTGACAAGCCTACCAACCCGATCGTCCGGCTCGATCCCTTGCCGGATGGCAAAGGGTGGAAACGCACCGTCGTGGCCGAGGGGTTCGACGACCCGGTCATGGGTCTGCTCATCCGCGACGGCAAGCTGTGGTGTACGTCGTGCGATCACGTCTACGTCTACGACATTGACGACGCGGGCAAGACATCCAATCGCAAAGAGATATTGAACGACAAAAGCAAGGCCTGGAACCCATTCGGCTTCTTCGTGCTCGAATGGGGCCCGGACGATATGATTTACGTCAGCGTCGGCAACCACGCGATAAACATCACCGGACCGACCAATCAGCTGAAGTCGCGCGGCAACTCCGGCATCGTCATGCGTATGAAGCCCGATGGTTCGAACATGGAAAAACTCGTTGAGGGGCTTCGCGTTCCTTATTCGTTCGAAATGGATCCGTTCGGGCAACTCTGGGTCATCTCGAACGGGCAGGGTAACCCGGATCGGCATGTGAAGGTCATCCCCGGCGTCGATTATCAATGCTACAGCAGGCCGAAGGCACCAAACGCCTGGCTGGCCGGCAAACATCCGCTGGCCCCGCCCAGTCTGGAGATCACGAACGGGGCGCGGACCCAGATGCTTCACTATTACGGGGCCAACTTTCCCGAGTCGTATCAGGGCCGCCAGTTCGGCGTCAACTGGGGGCCCCACGGCGTCGGCACCAAGAACCACGCCATCGAGCAATTCGTTCCCGACGAACGCGAACGCATCACCAAGACCGACAACTGGCTGACCAGCGACGATCCGCGTTTCCGGCCGACCCAGTTGATGCTGACGCCGGACGGCACCCTCCTCGTCGGCGATTGGTACGGCCGCGATGATGAAAATGACCTGACGGGCCGCATCTGGCGGGTGAAGTACACCGGCAAAGATGCACCGAAGGTCTCTCGGTTGAAAGATGAAGAATGGAAGGATGATGCCAAAGTGCTGGAGGCGCTCGGCTCACGCGACCATTTGGAACGGGAAAAGGCGATTCGCACCCTGACGGCCAAAGGCGACGTCAAGAAGGCCGCCGAGTACGCCGCGACCAGCAAAACCCCGATGGGTGCCGCTAGTGCGCTGTGGGTCCTGACCCGAATCGGTAGTGCGGAAGCAAAGATGGCACTTACGGAAGGAACCAAGAACCCCGATTGGAAGGTGCGGCGTCTGGCGCTCCGCCTGTTACAGCGTTACCCGGACCTGAAGGCCGATGCCGTGGCCAAGGGACTGCTCAAGGATCCCGATCCGGCCGTGCGACTCGAGGCCTTGTTGGCACAAACCGAGCCTTCGACCATTCGCGAGGGGCTTTTTGATCTCCTGCGTTCCGATGCTTCTAGCGATCCCCACCTGCGCTATGAGATTGCTTTCCAACTCGCGAAGCACGCCGAAGGCGATACTTGGTTCGACCTCCAGTCGATCGACCGCGCTGAGGCCCGGCTCGCCGGCCTGATCGCGATTGATATTGCCCTCTACGAGCAATTCCCTTCGAAGGACGCGGCACGCAAGAAACTCATCGAAATTCTCGGCAATCCGGGCCAACTGGACGTCGATCTGTTGCTGGAACTTGCTGTCATCCATGCGGACGCGGGGATGATCTCGGCCGTGCAGAAGATCCTCGAAAAACCTAATCTGCCGACGTCGACCGTGGCCGTGGCGTCGAAGCTGCTGCGCACGTTATCGGGTCCGAACAAAGGCATCAAGAACCCCTGGTTGGAACTCGTGAAATCAGGAAAGATTCCCCTCACGAATCCGGAAGATCGCAAAACGCTGCTGAATTTGCTGCCGGACGAGGGACCGACCGCGTTTGGTATCGATCACTTGACCAAGTTGATCGCGGATGGCGATGCCGCGCAAATCGTCTTGCCGGCCGCGGCGCTGGCTCGCACTTGGGAGACCAAAGCCGCTGCCGTGCTTCCGAATCTCTGGAAACAGTTGAACAATAAGAAGTTGTCCGCGGACGTTCGCATCGAACTGGCCGCGACCGCGGCGATCGTCGACCCGAAGCCGGACGTCAAGGTTTGGCGGGAATTGCTCGCGAACGCCGAGCCGGGACTGGCTCGGGAGATCGTTCGCGACTTCCGCCGCTTCCCGAAGGACAACGCGTTCCGCGAACTTCTTGCCGAGATGTCGGCTGAACTGATCAAGAAAGACGCCAAGCTGAAGGCGGACATCGACCAGACGCTAGCCCTTTTCGATGCACCGATGAGCGTGCCGGGTCGGGACTTAAAAGAGTATCGGGATTTTGTCGCCAAGAACTTCTCGGTGAAGCCTTCGCCCGAGCAACTCGCTCTCGGCCGGATGGCGTTCGAACGGACGAATTGTGCGAAGTGCCACCTCCTTAATGCGGACGAGAAGGTAGGTCCGACGCTTGGCGGCGTCGGCCGGCACGAGTTGAACCACGTGGTCGAGTCGATCCTGGAACCGTCGAAGGTCATTCTGACCGGCTACGAGGTGGAGAAGATCGAGACGAAGGCCGGCAAGACACTCAGCGGTTTGGTTCGCGAGAAAGGCCCCGAATTGACCGTCATCAATGCCGACAAGACGGAGAAAGTGCTCAAGAAAGAGATCGCCGAGCGCGTCATTCAGAAGACGTCGATCATGCCCGACGGGATGGAAAAGTTGATGAGCAAGGAAGAGTTCGCCGACCTGGTTTCCTTTTTGATGACGCACAAAGCGAATGTCGGCCCGCCGATCCCGAAGAAGAAATGACGGGGATTCAAGGATCGAGCGGTTTGTTGGGGGGTGGCAGGATCTCGCGATTTTCTCGCGGCAGAACGGGGAGGAGTTCGGGGGCGTTCGGCTCGGCAATGGCCGGCGCCCTCAGTCGGGTTCTCAATTGATCAATCGTCTCATGCAGAATGAAGGCTTTTTGGGTGATCAACCGCTTCTTTTCGGCCTCGGCCAGGCACCCATCAATAAAACGCTGCTCGGCTGGTCGGTGAGCGAGTGCCGCCCGCGCCGTCCGCAGTGCGCCTTCAAAAAGACGGTAGCTGCCGATGGCGTCGCCCGCATTGAAGAGATCCGCCCCGCGATTATGCACGTCCTTAAGCACATCGAATAGCTGTTTGTCGAGTTCCCGTACGGCGAGCGGCTTGTCTTGCGCGACGACAGCAGAAGTCCACAAACAGGCAATCATCAGAATGAAACTCGTTGTCAAACGCGGAGCCGTTAGGTAGGTGCTCATGTTTGATCCAATCGTTCGACCCAAGATGGATTTCACTCCATTATTGGTACGAACTTACCACAAGTCGAGGGGGAGAACTGAGTTGAAATCGCGAATCGATTCGAATTTTCAGCTGGAATGCGTGAGGAAGTTTGCTCGAGTCACTTGATCACCGCAGGCACACCCATCTCAAAGAAAAAGCGAGATGGTATTTGTCGTAAGTTGTTTATATAAAATATCTTAGGTTCGAAACTGTCTACATCTGAGCCTGCCCGGATATAGTGATCAAAATTTCAGATTTGGCGCGAATTTTGCCGCTCGGGATCGCAAGTGCGATGTCAATCCATTGGCAATGATTATGCAGACTTGATGAATTTGTGCTAACATGCGACCTTTGCGCTAGACATGACGGTTCCGGATTATGTATCTTAGTAAGAGATGTAAGTTCTCCCAGATTTACCACTCGTGAGGGGGCGTTGCTCTCTTTAAATCATGAAAAGCTACTTTCGCTTTGTTTCCGCCATGTTGGTCATTCTGGCATACGGCAGCTGGGCTCAGGCTCAGTTCATCGTCACCGTCACTCCTTCCGTCGGCCCCGATGCCTTTGCACCGTCAGGAAATTACAACGGCTACCTGGGGAATGCGATCAATGCACTTACCCCAGGCTACAACACAGGCACGCCTAGCGCCGCTCCGCCCGCAGCGTACTCAACGACCACCAATCCGGTCAACGCATCGAGTGGGATCGACACGCCATTCAGCTCGTGGATGGGAACTGCTCCTGGTGTGGGTGCATTTGCAGCGGAGACTGGCAACTCGATCTATTTTGGCCTGAGCGTCACGGCGATCGCTGGCTTCACCTTCCAGTTGGCGGACGTGAGTTATGCTGTCGCTGGAAATGCGGGTGCCATTGGCAACGTCAACGGCGCTGGGAATCTGCAGGCTGACTTTGTACTCGATATGTTTGATTCAGTCCTGGTTGGGGTGACGAGTTTCGGAGCGGACGGCGTTCCGGGCGGCGGCGACGACACCTACCTCACTACGGGGACGACAAGCGGCATAGATCTGGTGGGGTTGTATTACACTGGCGTGGCCAGCGGCATCGATATCACGGCCGATTACCCCAACTACGCGGCGGACGTGGCGGCCCTACTGACCCCCCAACAGATCTTGACCAATGCGATCAATTTCTTCAACACCGCGGGGCCTGGCGGCGGACCCGTTCAGATTTCTGGATCCTTCTCCGTTGTTCCTGAGCCGGCGAGCATGGCAGTCTTGGGGCTTGGGATGGTGGGCCTGCTGGGTTACACCTATCGTCGGAACCGGGCAGTTGCCCCGGTTGCCTGCTAAGGAATGTTCGGCTTGGTAGTTCGCCTGGTTGTTCTTGAAATTTCCATCGCAAAGTAGGCGGCGTGTCCACTATTGGCCGTCGCCTTTTTTACTTCCATGGAACATGGCTGACGTGCTTTCCCCAGAACCGATCTGTTCATCCCCCGGCGGGCAAGCTCGGGCCGTGAAATTCAGTTCCGCGACCTACTTCTTACTCGCGGCCATTGGTGCGTTATTCGTGGCTATATTCGTCCCGTTGATGGTTCCTGTTGAACGCGCCTGGCGAAATGATTCGAACTACAGCCACGGTTACCTCGTACCAATCTTATGCCTCTGGCTGTTCCATCGGTCTTGGCTTTGGGCTGGCCCGCCACGGACGGGTGAACCACGTTTCGCCCTCATTGCCCTGCTCCCAGGTGTGGGGCTTCTCTTGGCTGCAACCGTGGTGCCTTGGCCGCTCTTGACCTTTGTGGCCTTCGTATTGATTCTGCGTGGCATCGCAGTCGCCCTTGGCGGCCGTTCCTGGGCCGGTTTTTTTTGGGCTCCGATCGTTTATGCCATCTTCATGTTCCCGGTGCCCGTCACATGGACTTCCTACGCGGCCTTGTGGCTTCAGGACATTGTCAGCCGATTGAGTGCAGGCGTTCTCGAACTGTTCGTGCCTTGTTTGCGAACGGGGACCGTCATCCGCATCCTGGGCGTTCCTCAACCCTTGCATGTAGGCGAACAATGCAGCGGCCTGCGTCAGTTGATGGGATTCTTGGCCTTCTCCGTCTTGCTTGGCTTCTTGCTCAATCGCCCCGCCTGGCATCGCGTTGCTTTGGTGGTCATGACGGTCCCGATCGCAATCCTTGCCAACGTCGTTCGCGTCCTGTTGATGAGTTTCGGCGCGATCCGTTTTGGTACGCACTGGATGAACGGCTGGTTGCACGACGCACCGGCGGGCTTCACCATTCCGGTCGGTTTCGTGCTGCTGTTCTCGCTCGATTACCTCCTTCGGCGTGTTTATCCCAGCACTGAAGTGGAAGTGAAGACCGAGGCGAAGACGTCTGCCGGCTCGCTCGCACTCCCTCTCCGGTCTGTCGCCCTCTTCTTGGGATTGGCGTTGATCTTGCAATGGGGATTGCGAGCGCACCTATCGGAGGCCGGGGCCGACTCATTCCCCGGTCTGAATGCGGCGCTGGCGACTGTTCCTTACGACCTGGAGACCGGGCAAAACCACTGGTCGGGGCGAGATCGGCCGGAACTAGCGGATTTGCGGGAAAAATTGCCCTACGCGGCGGACGAGATTTTGCTTCGCGATTACATATTGCTCGGCAATGGATCAGGAGTCCAAGTTTACGCGGTCTATTCCCGCCTGGGCGAGGATCGCAGGCATCATCCCGAAATTTGTGTTCGGGAAGTGACCGGCGCGCCCGAGGACCTGAAGCGGCGAACGTTGATCCCGCTGGATGCGAACGGCCAACGCCAAGTCCAACGCTTCGTTTTTTTAACCGGTTTGGCTTCGCGAATGACAGTCTACTATTGGCACTACACGCTGATGCCGGAATCGACTCGCAACACGTATTTGCAGTCGTTGCATCAAAGGCTCGGACATCCGGCCCCCAGCGTCACAGTCCAGGTTTGGACGAACTTGGCGCCGACGGATGCCGTGCCCGAACCGTTGGAATTGAAACGCATTGAGGAGATTTTTCTCCCCGCGCTCGACGCGGCTTTAAGCCGGGGCGTGTTGCCCCGCTCGGCGATGATCGGCGCAACGCGCCTGCCCATCGCCTTACTTCGTGAGTAAGTTTGCACCGTTAAGGCCTCGCGCCGGCACTGAGAGTGATACCATGTTCAAGCGAAAATCCCGAGCTTTTCGAATCGGCCTGAGCGTCGCGGTGGTTGTCATTCTCGCTTCGGGCGGATTTCTGTTCTATCGCTGGATGTTTCCGGGCTCACCCGTGCAGGCCAGCCAAAAACTGGCGGAAGAGTCGCACGAGAAAGCGAACAAGACGCTCATATCGCTCGAATCCGTCATTGAGCAAAACGGCGCCGAGGCAGCTGACTCCAATCAAGCTCGCATAGCCTTAACAGCGTTGGACGAAGCGAGTTTACATGCAAGCAAGGCGATTGTGTCTCTCGATGAGGTAATCAAAAATTCCCGGCAGACCACGACGGAAATGACGAAAAAATGGTCCGAGCAACGAGGCTATCTTCTCTGGCTGAAGGCCAAAATTCTACGCGATAAAGCGTATGCGCAAGCAATTGCCGATGGCAAACCATTCGACAAGTTGCCCGACTCGGTCACTCGGGAGAAATTTCGCAACTACATGAAGATTGCCGAACCTGATCGAGAAGAGGCAATCAAATGCGTCCGCGAAGCTGCCGCCCGCCTGCCCAAGGATCCCGGAGTTTTGCTCGACGCCTTGCGGATCGAGATGCTTCTCTCCACCTTCGATTGGATGGCCGTCGAACGTCTTTCCCGAAGCTTGTTGCTGGTCGATCCCGATAATACACGTGCTCATCTACTGCTCGCTCGCTATGAGTTTGAACAACCTCGGGAAGAAACCGGCAAGCCGCTCCCCCCGCGCGAGCGTGATCGGTCGCGAGTCCTCGAAGCGCGCGCGCATCTCGAGCAAGCCAAAAAGTCCGCGATCTTCCCGCTCTGGCGAACCTTGTTCCTGCAAGCGGAGATTCTCAATTGGCTGGCGCGGGTGAAGCCCTCGGCATCACAAAACGATGCCGTCAATGATGTCAAACTCATGCGGGATCAACTCTTTGATTCTGACACGGGGGCTCTCGACCGAGCTCGCAAGCGAGAGGCGTTTGACTTGCTCGGCGGACCGGACGTCGAAGGCATTCTCGGCCTGCACGAAATGGCAATCGACGTTGGCCTTGAGGACATGCGCGCGGATGAGAGGAAGTCCGACCGGTTGTTTGAAGCGTTGAGATCGCTCAGTGAAATTTCGACGGAATTGGGGAAAACCCGCTTCGCGAGCGCCATGCAAGGCTCCATGATGATGCGCAACTTGAGTGCGGCCACGAAAGCACGCCGTGTCTTGTACATCGAAAACTTCACCGAATGGTCGACCGTTCGTGATCGCCTGGAAACGATGGCGGGCGCCTTGGTCGCGAACAAGGTTGATTCTCCGACGGCATTCGCGTCACTGGCGCGGATGTTGAATCAGGAATCCTTTGTGGAAGGCAAAAAAGGCAACATCGGCGTGCAGCGTGATCTGAACGATCGGGCTCTCAAGTGGACGGAAGAGGGCCTGAAGTTGACCGGAAGCAATACAAGTCCGGCAGCACTTGTCGATCTCCATGCGGCGGCGCTGGAGGCGAAAATGACTCGGGGATCCAAGCCTTCCGAGTTGGCCGTCAATCTAACGGAATTGAAAAAAATCGACGATCCCGTCGCCAAGGCGATCGTCTCCGTTCAAGAAGCCGCCATTCAAATGCGTGAAGGCCGTTTGCTTCAGGCAAAGACATCACTGAAGGCAGTGCTTGAAAATCCCAAAGCGGGCGACCTGAGAACCCGCGCCCTCATTCTGATGGCCAACCTCTGTCTGGCGTTGCAGCAACCGAATGAAGCGTCTGTCATTCTGAAAAAACTACAAGAGGTAGTGGGCAAGACAGACGCCGTCACACCCGCTGATCGCTTATTTTTCGAGGAATTCCTGAGAGATCCCAAGGATCTTTCGTTACTGGTCGTGATTGCCGAACTCGAGCTGGCGCTTGAGAAAATCGCGCGATTTCGCCGGGAGTTCCCCAACCAAACCGTAGTGCCGCCCGAACGATACGTTCCCCACGAGACGGACGCGATCCAGGCCGCCAACAAAATAGTTCCGATCGGCGTCGAATCCAATCGGCTGGCCCGTCGAGCGATCATCCTCTACTATCTGCGGACCGGACAGGTGGCGAAAGCCACCAAGGATTTCGAGAAGCTGAAATCGGACTACCCTCGTTCGGCGGATGTTCTGCGCATCGAAGTATCTCTATCGCAACTCGTTGATCCCATCCCGAAGGATCCGGAAGCAATCAAGGCTCGGCATCGTGATGGCGACACATTGATCCAGGCATTCCTGAAACTGAATCCCACGGATCAGGGGGCGAAGCGTTTTTATGCCGAATGGCTGATCCGCACCAACCGGCTCGAAGCCGCCCTTGCCTACCTCGACAATCCCGTGAACTTCCCCAACGAAAAGGATAATGAAACCAAGAGAGTGCTCGCGGTCGCCCTTATCAACAAGGGGGAACGAGAAAAAGGCCTGCAACTGTTGAATCAATTGCCTCGCGATGTCGGAGTGGAAGCGTTGCTGATCCGAACCACCAGTAACCCCGAGAGTCGCCACAAGATTCTCGATGAGGCATTGACCAAGCACGAAAACAATGGCCTGCTGCGCATCTGGAAAGGGGAGCAATTACTCGCCGAAGGCAAGTTCGAGCAGGCCGCGGAACAGTTCTGGTCGACGCGCGAGTACACTCATGTCCGCGAATCGGCGATGTTGGGCTTACTTCGCACCATGCTCCGCTGGAGTGAAACGCAACCAGGAATGGTGATCGAGACGGTGCAGAAGTTCAGCAAGGAATCGTCCCGCGAAGCCATGCTGTACGCCGTGGGCGCTTACGCGGCGATGCGTCGCGATGACGTCGGTGCACCCGCCGATGTGTGGGAGTCGACAAAATCGATGTACGCGGGCCTACTTCGCTGGCAGGACCTTGGCCAAAAATCGGGCATGGACGGGGCATTGATCGCCATGTTTCGCGCCCAGTTCATGCAACTCATGAATCGATCCGACCTCGCCTGGCTTGAACTGGAGCCCAAGGCGGCCAATGAACCGCGCAATGTCGACCTGCTGTCGCAACTCGTCGTTTTGGCGCTCGATTCTCCGGAAGACGATCGAATTGCTCGGGCAGCCACCTTCATCGGCATGATCAAGGAAACTAAAGCGGAAAGCAGCTTCGTTCGGACCCTGGAAGCCCGCGTGAAGGCTCGGCAAGGCGACGTGGCCGCAGCTGTCAGCATTCTTGAAGACGTGTTGCGTAAACAACCGACATACGTTGCGGCGTACCCGACGCTCGTGATGATCCTCACTCAAAATAAAATGACGGACAATGCCGCGAACTGGACCGCGAAGTGGCGCAAGCAATCTCCTGATGACCCGATCGCTATTTTTGAATCGATTCGGCAGGACATCGTCGCCAACCGCACCGAGAAAGCGAGAAACGAGTCCGAAATCTATCTGGTGGAAGGACAAGAACGGGCCGAAAAGCGCCTTGTCAATCTGACTGGCGCCGATGCCGAGAAACGAAAACAAGAGATCGTGAAGGAATTTCAGGCATTTGCCCTGCTTTCGTTGGCGCAGACCTGGAAAAACGGAGGCAGTCTTGCAGTAGCGGACGAATACTTGATGCGATCCTTGAAGGTAAAGCCGGATAACGTTGTTTCTCGTTTATTCGAGGCTCAGATCGCGATGGAGCGAAAGAACTGGACCCGGATGCGCGAAATCTACTTGGAGGTTTTGAAACAGGAAAAAGACAATCCGGTCGCGAACGTCAATCTAGCCTGGCTGAACGCCGAACATTTTGACGATCCCAAGGATAGTCTCGAACGCATTCGCTCGTGCATGATCAACCCTCTGAGCGGAAAGCGTACCGCGGTCGATCGTATTTCGCCCGAGCTACTCGACATTGTGGGCAAGGTCTACCGCCAGGCGGCGTTGAAGAAAGTCGAAGGCAATCTCTTCACGGAGATGGCGCAGGTGTTCGACGCAGCCTGCCGTCGCTATCCAACCGATCCGCGGATGCATGGGCACCTGGCGGAAGCCCTTTCGGGCCTCGCGGATCGCGACCGAGCGTCGGAAGAGTATCAAGAAGCGTTGCGGCTGGCTCGTGAGGGCAAGGGGCCGTTCACGGCCGAACAGCGCCAAGAGTTTATCGCGAAGCTCGAAAGCCGCAAGAAGGGGCTTTAGTCAGTCAATTCAAATAGTCCCCGTGAGCCGCAGAGGTTGGGTCGCGGCGGCCGATCGTCCTCGCCCAAGAAGCGATCGGCGCGTGACGGGGTCTTCTGTTTCACGGCGACGATGACGGAGACGGCAAGTAAACCACTCGTGGCGCCTGAGCAGCATTAGCCGAGCTATAGTCCGGCCCCGCGTTGGTGACGGCCGATCCTCCACAACTGGCCCCGCAAGCGCTTTGCCCTGGGACCGAGTAGGATTGATTCATGCCGCGCA
>Ga0105047_10018401_pt1 | contig 10824 bp, 8 predicted proteins | sample MAT04_FD_78384 | JGI IMG/M metagenome (GOLD analysis project Ga0105047, IMG submission 78384) | Freshwater microbial communities from Lake Fryxell liftoff mats and glacier meltwater in Antarctica - MAT-04 (megahit assembly) | ecosystem: Environmental > Aquatic > Freshwater > Ice > Liftoff...
ATGGCACCCGCTGCCGCACCGCGTGCTGCGGCCCCGGCGCCAGCACCCCGGCAAGCGCCAGCGCCCCGGCCCGCCAGCGGCTTTGATGACATGGATGACGACATTCCGTTTTGACCTCGACTTTTTTTGATTTGTAAATAAAGGGCTGCAGCTTCTATGCTGTAGCCCTTTTTTCTTGTTTACATTTTTTTATGTGGTGGTTATTATCGGAAATAATCAACACCATGAAAAAGTGTAAATAAATGAATCCATACACCGTCCATTCCGTCACCTTCTCAACCGGGGAGCGGTTTCACGTCCTCAGGGAGAAAGCTACCGGAGCTCCACTCTTTGAAGCCACACTCTTTACGGTCAGCGTGGCGCGGGCCAAAGGGCTGGCGAGCGCGACCATCAAGCAAATACTGACGGCCCTCATGGTTTTTCAGCTCGCGTTGGACGGCCTGGAGATTGACATCGACGAGCGCCTTTCACAAGGTCGTTTGCTGGACCTCGACGAGGTGGAGTCAGTGATTGCGCTTTGCCGAAAGGAGGTCAAAAGCATCGTCCGGACTACCCGCACAACGCGTAACTTGGCATCTCCGCGGCTGGTTAACTTGGAAGATGTGCGAATGCGCAGCGCAACCAAGGTAGCCAACGATGTTGTAGATGAGAACACGGCCGGTATCCGTATTCGATATATCCGGGATTATTTGAATTGGCTGGCTGCCAAGCGGGAGCTCAAGATTGGTCCAGCGCACTCTCAATATGCGGGGCTCAGTTCAATACGCCAACTTATTAAGGATGCATTCACGGAGCGGGTACCTGCAGCATTTTCGAAGAATAGCGACGATGAGAGGCAGGGCCTGTCCAAAGAGGCATTGGTGCGCTTACGAGAGGTGACAGACCCCACTTCACCAGAAAATCCTTGGAAAGGGGCCGCGACAAAGGTGCGAAATCAGCTGATAGTGGATTGGTTCCTTGCTCTCGGTCTTCGCAATGGAGAGTTGCTGGGGATTCGGACCTCCCACATTAACTTTCGCTCCAACGACGTGACCGTTACGCGGCAGGCAGACGAGGTCCTGGACCCCCGTGCCCAGCAACCGAATGTCAAGACCCGGGGTCGTGTGATACCCATGAGCGAAGAACTTGTTACGCGCACTCAGCAATACATATCCAAAGAGCGAAGAGCTCAGGGGGTCGCCAGAAAGTCAGACTGGTTATTCGTGGCGAACGGAACTGGCAAGCCACTGTCACTCACCGCTGTCAACAAAATGTTTGCCGAACTCCGAGCGAAGTGCTCCGGTCTCCCGCCCGACCTATCCCCTCATATGTTGCGTCACACTTGGAACGACACTTTCTCCGACTTAATGGATGAGAGAAAAGTGCCAGAAGAACAGGAAAAGCGGATGCGCAACGAACTGATGGGATGGGCACCTAACTCGAAAACAGCGGCCACGTATACCCGGCGCTTTGTGCGAAGAAAAGCACGTGAAGCGTCGCTCGCGCTTCAAAACGCACTGAAAGGGCCCATTTGTGATGAATAAAAATCAACTCGGTGCGTCAGCTCCAATAGCTCCGTTCAAACATAGGTTTGGGCTTGTGACTAGCAGAGGCGGGGTCGTCTTCGACTCCAATGCAGAAGTGTGGAAGTTCAGGGACGGAGTTAAAACAGTTTCCTTGGATTTCACGCAATTTGGCTTTTTGAGCCTGGAGCTGCAGAGTTCGTTAAAGGCGACGATGGTCTGGTTTGCTGAAAATAGGTCCGCAAGCCACCTCATCAACATGCACGGCCGAATTCTTCAATTCGTTCGTCACATGGCGGCAACGAATCGTTCCGACGGAGCTCGCATTACAAGTGCCGCAGTGCTCAACTACAGAAGCTCTCTCGCCGAGACCACTGCGTACTACCTGGGCGTGGTGAAAGTGCTTCTGGAGAAATGGCACAAACTCGGATATCCCGGCATTGACAAAGATGCCATTGCCCTTTTTAAGGAAATTCGCATTAAGGGCAATCGCAAGGGTGCGGCGGTTCAAACCCGGGACCCGGTGAAAGGGCCTTTCACAAATATAGAGCTGGAGGCGATTCAGGCGGCGGTAAACGAGGCGTACGCTGCAGGCGACCTTAGTGAAGCGATGTATTTGTTATCTTGGGTGTTCATGGCCCTAGGCCAGAGGCCTGCACAGTATGCCGCGCTCAAGGTCTGTGATGTAACTTCAATCACCGTGGCGGACGGGACCGTAGCTTTTCTTTTAAATGTGCCGCGTGCGAAGCAGAGAAATGCAGGAATTCGCTCAGCATTTAAGGCGCGGGTGCTGGTTCCCCAGATTGGTAAGCCGCTTCTGGATTACGCGCAAAGGGTGTCGTTGAAGTATGTGGGTGTCTTGGCAGACCCGAATACCGCCCCTCTGTTTCCGCAGACCTTGCCGACGAACAAAGAGGGAACGTTTGCGTACCACCAATCCGGCTCTTCCCTGGGGCGGAGTTTGGCTATCTCCCTTGAAGCTCTGTCGGTGTTGTCTGAGCGCACAGGTGAGGCGATGAATATTAACCCCATAAGATTCCGTCGAACATTCGGCACCCGGGCCGCGCAGCAAGGACACGGGGAGCTGGTTATTGCCGAACTGCTGGACCACTCGGACACCCAAAACGTGGGCGTCTATGTGGCCGCCATACCAGAAATTGCCGCTCGCATAAATAAAGCTATTGCAATGCAGCTGGCGCCACTGGCCCAAGCGTTTCAAGGGGTCCTAATTGAATCCGAGGCGCAAGCTATTCGAAGCACGGACCCGTCAAGCCGGGTAGTTGACCTGCGAATTGACAAACATGCGCCCCTCGGTTCTTGTGGGCAATTCTCGTTCTGTGGATTTAATGCGCCTGTTGCCTGCTACACCTGCAAAAATTTCCAACCTTGGCTCGATGGGCCCCACGGTGTCATATTGGATAAGTTGCTTGAGCGGCGGGACCGCCTTCTTAATGCGACTGGGCCAACGATTGCTTCGATTAACGACCGAACAATACTTGCTGTAACCGAAGTAATTCAGCTCTGCAGCGCGTTCCGGGAAACGAGGGCTCAATAGATGGCCTCCATTATTCAATTCATTCCGCTCGCCGGGGTCAATGGTCGAAACAACACAGAGGCGTTCCACGTTTTCTGTGCTTCTGAACTCACTGCGTTCGGGCAGGACCTACCCTTTGACGACAGCATTTGGGACATAACCAAATATTTGGAGCTGAAGGGCAAAAACCATAACCAGCGATTGGTATTCAGCACATTCGCCAGTGTCAATGACAACCAGCCGCAGTTCATGGCAGAGCCGTTTCTGTCATTTGCCAAATCGTACATGCGCTACCAGCACACGATGCGTCCGACGAAGTCTGTAGGGTCGCGGCTAGCTGCCCTAAGAGTCATGGAAGCGGCGCTTGTCGAAAATGGATTATCGGCATCCCCCTGGGCAATCACATCGGACTTACTGAATCGTGCCGCCCAGCTCACGCGTGAGAAATTCACCAAGGGCGTGGCTTATCGAATTGGCAGCCAGCTGGAGATGTTGGCTGAGTTCCTGAGCGCTAAACGGCTGACGACTGTGCCTGTGCAGTGGATTTCTCTGCTACTGCGACCAGTAGACAGTGTTCGAGTCGGGGAAGAGTTTGATAAACGCCGCCAGGAGAAGCTACCTTCACCCGCAGCCCTGCACGCAGTCGCCAACGCATTCACGAAGGCAACTGAACCCTCGGACATTATTGTGTGTTCAGCGGCCGCAATTCTTTGTTCTGCGCCTGACCGTATAAATGAGCTCTTGGATTTGGACTTGCACTGTGAGGTAACAGAGGTAGTCCCGTCTACGGGTGAGTACACCTACGGGCTTCGTTGGTTTCCGTCCAAGGGGGCCCCACCCCTTGTGAAGCAAATCCTGGGGCCCATGGCAGACGCGGTCAAGGCGGCACTGGTAAAACTTAGACAAGCAACAGAACCAGCGCGCGAGGTGGCCCGATGGTACAAGAGCCATCCCGGTCAGATTTACCTATTGCCGCGGTTTGAACACCTTAGAAACTCGGCTCAACTGTCGATTGACGATTTGAAGGATGTCTTGTTCAAAACGCCAGTGACGGATGTAGCGATACGCACATGGTGTAAAAAAGAAGGCGTTGTCCTGACCCGAAGCAAGGGCAAAACCACGGCCTCGTTCACTGATGTGCAGAAAGCTGTTGTCTCGATGCTGCCGAGAACCTTTCCAGTCGCGAACAAAGCGAATGGCTTGGAGTTCGTTGATGCGTTGTTCGTTGTACAGAAAAACTTGCTCCATGCGGGTCGGCCAACCTATTGCTGCGCTATTGACCACGTGGAGCAAGGAGACATCTACAACCGCCTTGGCGCAAGAAGCGCAAGCGGCATCTTGTCCATCTTTGACCGCTTTGGTTTGACGGAAGATGACGGGACCCCGATAACCGTGACTTCGCACCAATTTAGGCACTATCTAAACACTTTGCTGCAGGCGAATGGCGTGAGCCAGTTGGACGTCGCCAAGTCGTCCGGTCGGTTGGACATCTCGCAGAATTCCGCCTATGACCACCAGTCCTCCAGAGATGTATTGGCTCTGGTGCGGCAAGCAATTGGTGACGACGAGCGCATGGTCGGTCCGCTGAGTCGCCTGGCAGAAATGCCTCTCATCAAAAGGGACGAATTTGCTCGGCTAAAAGTCCTGACTGCGCACACCACGGACTACGGATACTGTATTCACGACTTCACCATGCTTCCCTGCCAGGTGCATGCGGACTGCATTAACTGCACTGAACAGGTGTGCATCAAGGGGGACAAAGGCGCTGAAGCGAACATCCGGTTTGCGCAAAGCGAGACCCGGTTATTGCTTCGGAAAGCGAAATCCGCTGAAGCTGATGATTGGGCCGGCGCAGATAGATGGGCAGTACATCAGGCAACAACACTGGCGCGCCTCGACCAGCTTTGTGAAATTCTGGACAACCCCAACATTCCGAATGGGGCCATTATTCAGCTTTCCGGCGTCGTTCCTGCTTCACGACTTGAACAAGCCGCCGAGCAACGGCGGCTGAGCGTACAAACCTCACATCTCGGAGCGCAATTATGAGCAAAGGTCGGGCTAAGAATATAAGTGACGATGACATCGCGGAAATCGTCGCAATCTTAGATGGGTGGTCCGGCAAGCTGAGCTGGGACTTGCTAATTGCAGCTATTGAGCGTCGCAACGGCAACCGGTATGCGCGGCAATCGCTGGATAAGCATGTGCGCATTAAGGATGCCTTCGTCCAGCGAAAGAAAGCGTTAGCAGGAACGGACGGCGAAGCACGCACAGTTAGCTCGCCTGAATTGCAAGCCGCTTTGGACAGAATTCAGAGGCTGGTCGCTGAAAATGACCGCTTGACCCATGAGAACAATTCACTACTGGAGCAATTTGTGCGGTGGGCATACAACGCCAGCCACTTTGGGGTGGGTCAGGAGAAGCTCAATAAGGCGCTTCCCTCTGTTTCGAGGGGCCAGACCAAAACAAAGCCCGCGCTGGTCAAACACACTTCACGGAACTAGGAGTCTGCAATGGCAAGTGGGCAACAAATTTCCGAACAAAACGTCAAGACCTTTGCGTCTTGGGTCGCCAGCAAGACCGATGATGACTTCAGGGCTATGGCCAGCAGGGGTGTGCTTTCCCGCCGAGAAATTTCCACGGAATGCGGGTTTGCCAAGTCAGCACTGGACCAGAACCCTCGTATCAAAGCTTCCTTGCGGGAGCTGGAGGACTCGTTGCGCGCGCGAGGTTTACTTCCGCCAGCAGTGGAAAAGACCGACGATGGCGCGGCGAAACCACTCATGCGTGAGCCCGGTAAATTGCGCGGTGCTCTGGATGCTGAACGCCTGCGTCGATTGGAAACTGACAACGCAAGTTTGAAGGCTGAGGTCGCAGAACTTAAGCGCTCCCTGGAGAAACACTCCATCCTGAGCGAAGCCTTGGCGCTGACTGGCAGGTTGCCCCGTTGATGCTTGAACGGACCCTGCGGGTTACAACCATTCGCAGCCAAAGCCCCTTGGGATTTGGCGGATGCATCTTCACTGGAAAGCCCATAGATGTGCACGGGGCCGTTCAGGATGCTGCGGCCTATTACGTCGTTAAGGCCACCGGCCTCACTTTGGGGATGGCCCTGGTTCATGCAGGGCAGTGGTGGAAGGTGTCTGGCGAGGCCTCTCAGCGCTTATTGGATGTCAATGGCTACCGCGTATCAGAATGGCAGATTGATGCCTCCAGCGCCCTTTTGATGCGCCCCTCCGGCGAGCACATCGTTACCTTCATTGCCGACAACCCCGCTTTTGAGGGCCTGGGGCAGGTCAAGTCCCGCAAACTGTGGGATGCCCTGGGCGACAAACTCTACGAGGCACTGGACACTGCAGATGTGGACACGCTTGCCACCGTGCTAACGCAGGAGAGCGCAATGCAGGTGGTGGGCGCGTGGGCGCAGTATGGCGACAGCCGAACTCTACAGTGGCTCCAGGCTGAGGGCATCGATTTGGACATTGGTCGGAAGGTCTTGCAGTTCTTTGGCCGCGAAACGCCTGAAAAACTCCTTGAAGACCCATATCGCCTCCTGAGCTTCTGCGCATCGTGGCGACAGGTCGACGCCTTGGCGCAGAGTCATTTCGGGGTCACGCTTGACGACCCTCGACGTTTGCAAGGCGCGATTGAAGAAGCCTGCTACCGGGTGTTTGCGGCTGGGCACACTATGGTGCTGTCGTCCACGTTAATGGACTACCTACAGGCTGTCCTGGGCAGCCAGACCAAAACGTTTCGCTGGCGTAGCTTGCTGCCCACCGCTTTGGCTCAGGGCCTTACCAACGGCAGCTTTGTGGTGGGCCACCACGGTGTCCAGCCATTGGGTGCACTGGTCATGGAGCGACAGGTCGCCAAGGCGGTGGCCGACCGGTTGGCTGCCACCGATACGGCCTTGATGACCACGGGCGAAGTCGATGACGTGCTGCGTGCCTATGAGGCGACAGAGGGCATTGAGCTCAATGCCGAACAGCGTCGGGCCGTTCATCTCGCTTCTGAAAAACCATTTGTGCTCATCACTGGCGGTGCCGGTGTCGGTAAAACAACCGTGCTGAAGGGCCTTTACAAGGTTTATGACCAAGCGGGCGTGGAAGTCGTGCAACTGGCTCTTGCAGGCCGCGCAGCCAAACGAATGCAAGAAGCAACGGGTCGTGCTGCCTCCACCATTGCGAGCTTTCTTCGCGCTGCCAAGGAGCTCGGGGGCCCAAGCGTAGTGGTTGTGGATGAGGCCAGCATGGTGGACATCGTGACCATGCATCGCTTGGTTGAATTGCTGCCCCCCGGTGTCCGCCTCGTGCTGGCCGGCGACCCGGGGCAGCTCATGCCGGTCGGGCCCGGCCTAGTTCTCCATGCCCTTATACGGGTTCCGGCTGTTCCCTTGGTGGAGCTGAAGGTCATCAAGCGGTATGGTGGTGACATCGCTGCGGCCGCGGTTGCCATCCGCAAAGGCATCTGGCCAGCACTGTCTAATGATGAAACGGGGTCGATAGCGTTCATTGAATGTGCCGACGGCCGCACTGAGAAGGGTACGAGTCTCATTGCCGAGACTGTGCTGGACCTGTACCGGCTGGACCCCGCCAATACCCAAATCTTGTCGGCTCGCCGCAATGGCCCTGATGGGGTGAAGACTATCAACGCGCTATGCCAGTCGGCCACTACGGTGGGCGAAAAACCCATGATGGTCTGGAGCGCTCAGCATGACCAGATGGTGCTGACGGGGTTCAATCTTGGTGACCCGGTGCTTTGCACTCGCAATATGTGGGACCGCGGGCTGCAAAATGGTTCGCTGGGAACCATCGTGGAACTCTCGGATTCGGAGCAAACGTCAATGGACAATACCGGTGTTGAAGCCGAGCCCGCTCTTGCCTGGGTGCTTTGGGATGACGGGGTACGCAGGCCCGTCATGGAAGCGATGTTGGACGACATGGAGCTGGGCTATGCCATCACTGTGCACAAGGCTCAGGGGTCCCAGTGGCCCCGTGTCATCGTGCCCCTTACGGGTCACCGGCTGCTGGACCGTACGCTGATTTACACCGCCGTCACTCGGGCGCAAAACCAAGTGCTGATTGTTGGCGATGAGGCAGCTGCAAAGAGGGCCGTGGAAAGCCCCCCGCGAGTGCACGGGCGACAGGTTGGGTTGGACCTTTTGTTAAGGGTCCGACGCGGCCAACTACTGGGGGGCTGCTAATTCTGAATCGAGGTCAGCACGCCGTCTTTGAAATAAAGGTAGCCGCCGTCGTACACCCATTGTTCGGAAACGCCGTACGCGTTCGTTGTGCGATTGACCTTTCGAGGCCTGCCCCAGGAGCTGTCCAAGGCATCTTGCTCGGACATGCCAACCCTCACCCCTTCTCGTTTCTTCTCGGCACGAACGCGCTTAGCCTCCGCGTCAGCTGCTTTCTCCCGCTTTGCGTTGCCCTGAGTAAGAGCCTTGCCGTAAAGCGCTTTCGCCTCAGCGCTTAAAGTGCTTTGACAGGGGTGCAGCAGGTCAAACGCTGCGTCAGGCTTGCCTGCAGTCATCAACGCCCGGGCGTTGATGAGTCGGGCCTCTGTCCCAGTCTCGCAGGGGTCAGGGGCACTTGCGCTGGGGAGCTTGGCAGTGGCCGTCATGGCCGGGGGGCTGGTGCTCTCAGGTAGCGCAGTGGCCTTGGTAGGGGTCACAGGTGGCGACGGCCACATGGCGTAAGCAACTAGGGCCAACGCCACGCCAGCCACGATGAATTTGTGGCGCCCCAGATAGGCGCCAATTGCATATGAGTTTTTTGACATCAAGCTTCCTTTGCTTCTGCGTCACACGCCATGTTGATGCGGCACAATTGCCTTGAAAGCACCTGACCTAAGCTGGTCCCGTATCAGCTCAAACCTAGATAAGGCCTGGGCGGGGTCTACGGACTCCAGCCCCTTGAAGTCCATCGATTCCCAGGCTGACCTTTGGCACCTGGCCGAAATAAGATATTCGTCAGAGAGCTGGCCGGTCCCCTTGTCTCGTCGCTGGGAGTAACCGGAAAAAGTGACGCGCTGGGCAGTGGGTAGCGCAGTAAAGACCTCGCCTACCAAGCGAAAGGCGACGCTGTGCACATGGTCGCCGTAGAGTTTCTGCACTTTGCTGGCGGGCATTTCTTTGACTGAGAGCTTTAGGCCTCGGCTGGGCACGGCGGCAAGCTTGGTCGGCATGTCCTCCAACTCAGGTAGGTCAACGTCCAGCAGCACTGCAGCGCCGCCCTCGTTGATTTCGAAATCGACAGAAGTTTCTCTGGGCCAGGCAATGTCTTGCAGACTCTCCTCCAAGAATTTCTCCATTGATGCAATGTCCGTGTAGATGAGCCTCTCAACGAAATCGCGGCGCTCAGCTACCTTGGTGCCAAACTCGGCTTTTGCCTTCAGCCAATCCTGTCGATTGGCCTCGTAGTTCGAAGCTGAAGCGGCGTTGGCCGCTGAAATTCGTTCGGCGCGCGATTTGAATAATTTGTCGAGGAACCCCAATACCTGTGGCCTGGGCGGGGTAGGGGGTGCCAAGTCAAACGGTGACGCCTGGAACTTGGGCGCGGTTCGGCAGTCGGGCGTATCGTGGTGCAGCCGGCCGAGAACTTCGACTTGACCGTTGATTTCGTCGCACTTCGTTTGAATCAGGCCCTGGATGGCGTCGCGATTTTGCTTCTTGGCGACCTCCACCAGTCGCTCGTCCACGGCATTGCCATTTGTATCCTCGAAGGACAGTGTGCCGTCGTCTGAAATACCGCAGGTCATTGAGACTGACGTGGTCGGTTGCGCGGACGGTCGAGTGGAGTTGGACACCGTCCGTCCTGCAGGGTTGCCTATGCGCTCCCGTGCGTACAGCCCTGTTCCCGGTATCCCCGTGTTGAGGTAGGTACCGCGTTTCCCTATGCCGACTGAAGCTCCGCGTGGTCCAAATGTCCAGCTTGAACCCGAGCCACTGACGTTCCAGCGAATACCTGGCGCCAATTTGATTGACTTCCTGAAGCGCAATGCCATTGTTTTCCTCCCTATTCGAATCGTGCCACTTTACCTTGACGTCCGGGAGCCTGGCCTGATGCGGGGCAATTTTTGCGTAGATTTCGGCGCTGCTTACAACTGAGAAGCAGGACGCCCGCCCAAAGGCAGGCAAAAGGCTAGAGATGACAATCTCGACCCGGTTGCGCTGGAGATACGCATCGAAGAAATCCTGTTGGACGAAGACCTCTCCAGTAGGGTGACGACCGCTCCCGCTGTGATGAAGAGCTTGGACGGGCCACTCCGTATCGAGCACTGGCCGCAGCCCCCAAAGGACCGGTTTAGGGTCATTGGGCGGCACTAAATCAGGCTCTCCCCCGTCTGGATGAAATGCTCCGCTACATCTGCGTACATGTTCATCATTTCCACTGAGGCTGGCGTGTCCATCTGCACCAAACGATGGCCTTGGAAACACGAAGCCGGTCGTTGATGTTGCTCCCCGACTCTTTGAGTTCCAGAGTCAGAAGTTTTCGAATAGACCTGTGTCTATACGAAGTAGCCCCACCGCAGGAAAGTTGTAAACAAAGAGTGCTTCAAGCCCAGATTTCGTCGATTTACATACGATTTTTGTTCACTGTCTCCATATGTTCTATGAATTTCACTCACACACATCGAAATATTTACAAAAAAAGTTCCGGATAACCGTTTTAATCAGAACATTCTTACGGAATGTAGATAAAAACCTCAAAAAGCCCGCGAAAGCGGGTTTTTTCATTTGGTTCTCAATAAGGCTGTTGACGAAAACCATTGGGTTTCAAACAACAA
>Ga0105047_10018402_pt1 | contig 10823 bp, 7 predicted proteins | sample MAT04_FD_78384 | JGI IMG/M metagenome (GOLD analysis project Ga0105047, IMG submission 78384) | Freshwater microbial communities from Lake Fryxell liftoff mats and glacier meltwater in Antarctica - MAT-04 (megahit assembly) | ecosystem: Environmental > Aquatic > Freshwater > Ice > Liftoff...
CAGATCCGTACGGGCGCTACTCACGCATACGGCTCCTACCTTGGATTCTGGCTTCAAAGCGAAGCTCGGGATAAGGATGCAGCACGCGAGGTGTCGGCAGCCAAGCCTGGGCTTGCTCGTGCATCCGGTCCGCGCCAAGCCTCCCGGTCTGACTGCGCCTTCTCAGCACATGCCACCAGTACCGACTTACCCGTTCCCGAAATAGCGTAGGTGCCTCCAAGTTACCCGGCACCGCATGAGCTTTGTGGGACGTTCCGAGCTTTGTGGGACGTCCTGGAATGTACCTTGCAAAATCACCAATAAAATCAGACCTTCGGTGAGTTTTCTCCCTGAGATATCCATCCCGCACATCGAATGAATCTCCCCACCCGAACAACCCTATCTGTTGAATACAAAAGCACTTTCCAGGCAAATCTGACAAAGACTAATTACCGCAAATTTGGAAAAATTCCGCCTGGGACAGGTCTCCCGCTATTTCAATCCCGGTCTTTTTTCGATCTACCCTGCGCTGCCCTGTCTCGGTCCTGCCAGCCACTAGGCTCCTCTTTCCACTGCTCAGCCGCACAGCCTACAACTGTCAGCCTAGGGCCATTGTTGCGCACCATGTGGGATACGAATCAACTCAACACATTCCTTCCGCGCACGGTAGATGGTGCGGAATGGAAACCCGGCACTACTGAGTTCCCGGCTTCCCAATTTGCGGCCAGTTCGTCCCAGCAGCGGCATTTCCTTCAGAGATTCAGCGGCATAAATAACAATTGCTACACGGCTTGCTTCCGCTAACCCAATACGACTTTCTGCAAAGTAACAGATTTGCCCCGGATCCGCCACCGCGCTTTTGGTCCAACGAAGATTCATCGAGCCGGATAGCGGGTTTCGATCATCCTGCGAACATTATCCTGTTCGATAAATTCACCACGATCTACCTCCGCAATACCGTGATCGACTTCACGCAGAAACCACTCGTCATAGCCTAAAAGTTTTTCTATTGCCTCTTGAACATGTGCTTCCGCAGCACGGCCTTCCGTTTGCGCTAATCGTGATAGCCTCGCGGATTGGTCAAGGCTCAATTGTACTTCCATTCTTTTCCTCCTGATTCTCTTAGCCTAAACCCAGGAAACGGAAAAGTCAGCTTTTCCGGTTCGGCTCAGTCGACAGCCTCAAAACAAGCTCGGTCAATCGACCTCATAATAAGGCAATCACGCTAAATCCCTCAACTTTCGCCCCCTGCCACAAAGAAGCTCAATTCAAAGAATACTCAAACCCAATCCAACGCTCTTGAACATTAAGATTTTGCGAGTCACAACAATTTTCAAAAATCTTTTGCCTCTAACCCACTGATTCCAAATACAACCATCCCGGCCCAAACATTAAGCCCATCTTCCCGCCTGCTAATTTCTGGTCAGGAGTGAACCCAATGAACAACGATCTGAATGATGAACTGAATATTACCAACGATCCATCAACCGAGGCCTCGAACGTAGAATCGCAGCCACGCAAGAAAACCATGTCCGACGCCGCCATCGCGGCCAACCGCGCCAATGCCAAAAAGTGCACTGGCCCCAAAACCCGCGAAGGCAAATTCAAATCCTGCCTCAATGCTATGAAGCACGGCATCTACAGTGACAAATTCCTCCTCTCAACCGAAGACAAAGAGGTCTTCGAAAATGTCTCGGCCAGCTTTGTCGAAGAGTTCAAACCCTCCACACCTTCTGAACTCGAACTCGTCGAACAAATGATCGCTATTGCCTGGCGCCGCCGTCGCGTTACTCAGATGATCCAGCAACGCATCAATGCCACCATCGATACTGTCGTTCAAGAGTACGCACAAAACCCCGAGCCGCGGCCTTCCCCAGCAGAAATCTCCGCCCTCGCCTTCGAACTCATTGAAAAACAGACACCCTCTTTTGCCCGCATGGAGGCCTACGAACTCCGCCTCTGCAACCTCTTCCATCGCATTCTCAGCCGCTTCTATTCCATGCGCGACAAAAAATTCAACAACGAAACCAAATTCACCCGGGACCGTTTATCCTTCGCTGCCTAAATCAGCGTCCAACCATCACCCACAACCACCCGGGACAGTCCAAAACAACGCCGGGCCTGCTCTTTGACATCTTGCTAGTTATTTAAAAACAACCGGAGGGCGGCGTGTGCCCAATCGCGTCAACGACCTCGGCCCCTTGGGCAAAACCTGGAGCCAGAACACAGTCTCCTTCGACGGCAAACACCTCTTTCTCCGCACCGCAAAAGAACGAATCGCCATCGGCCCCGAGTTCAAGTAGCAAGCAGCCAGAAACAGGATGAACAAGCCGCTTTTTGGCGAAGTATGGCACGATTGGCCTCAAATTCTTCAAAGAACTATCATGGAGAGAGCGAGACGACGTTGAGATGCTTCAGCTACCCACGAATCCAAGAATCGTTTTCACTCCTCGATTCTTTTTAGCCACAGGCTATAGCTATGCATTCATCTGGTGCCAAAGCGGATTGAGCCGAATCCGATCATTCAAAGAAACTCGCGCTCGTTCGGAGCGATCTAACATTTCGACAGGAGAATACGCAAATGTTTCGAATTTTGACCCTCATATCCTATATTGGGTGCACGCTGGCCGCAGATTTGAATTCAGGAATGGAAAAGTTCCGCAACCGGGATTACGCCGGGGCGGCGCAGGAAATGCGCGCCGTGCTGGAGTCGGAGCCCGACAACACAGAAGCAAAGCGGGTGCTAGGACTGTCGCTGGTGCGCCAGGGCAAGAGCAGTGAGGCTATAGAGGTGCTCGAAGGCGCTAAAGAGTCTGCAGCGGACGTTCAGCTTGCACTCGCGGCCGCATACGCAGGCCAAAAACGTTACGACGATGCCGAACGCACAATCGCGGCGGCGGCTGAGGCGAAGAGTGATCACGACGAACTGCCTTTTTATCGGGGCATGCTGAAAGTGTTGAAGAAGCAGTATCGAGAAAGCGTACCTGACCTTGAGGCTGCGATTCAAAAAGACCCTGAAAACGCCTACGCGTATTACTACGCTGGCCTTGCCTACAGCAATACCAAGAGGCCCGACAAGATGATGAGCGCTTTCAACAACTTTCTCAAGTTGGAGCCGAACGCGCCCGAGTCAGCCAAGGTTCGATCGTTCATGAGATCCAGCCGGTGAAGTTGAGGATTGAAATTTGCGTCTAAAGTATCTACGCATTGCCGGTTTAACCATTGGTGGCATCATCATTGGCGGTATCGCGCTGCTTCATACTCCGCCGGCCAAGCAGATGGCGCTTGGCCGCTTGCAAAGCGTGTTGGCGGCTCAGGGCATTCGCTTTCGAGCCTCAAGTCTCGATTTCAACCTTCTCAACCTAAGTGCTTCGCTCAGAGGCGTGGTAATTCAACCCGAAGGCTCCTTGCCCCCGCTAGCGAAGATTGAAATCGTCGACCTACAGTTGTCACTTCGCGATCTCATTCTGGGCCATTTTGTCGTGACAAATGCGGTTTTGCAGAAGCCCGAGATCTGGCTGGTGATTGATGCCAATGGGCTGACCAACCTTCCCAAATCGAAGGGTTCGCAGGGCGAAGCGTTTGACTATCTGGTTCAGAGCGCGGCGTTGAATGAAGGTTCGATCGTAGTGGACGATCGGCGCGACGGATTGAAAGTGGTTTTGCCGCAATGGGACGTTCGAGTGGAGGGCAGCAGATTAACCAAACGGCATCGGATGGAATTCACAACCGGAAAAGACGGGCTGGCGGACTATGGCGACAGGGTTTATGCCGTCCAATCGTTGCAAGCAACTCTCGATGTAGGCAAGAAGGATGCAAAGCTTGAGCGCGTAGCTTTGCGAACAACCGGGCTTTCTCTGGACGGTTCGTTGCATGTATTGGATTTCGAGAAGTTGGGGCTGGACGGAAAGTTCAGAATTTCGGGGGAAGTGGATCGGTTTCTTGCCGACGCAGGCGGGCGGGTTAATGCAGATGTATTGATTCGAGGCACCGCTGTTTCGCCCGAGGTGAGTGCGCGTTTAATTGCTCTTGACGGCTCATGGCAGAAGTACCGGAATATTGAGCTTGCCGGAGACTTCACTTATGACGGGCAGCGAAAACTGGTATTGGGTAAAGGCTTAACGGTGAAGTCTCCATTGGGCAATTTGAGTGGGGATGGTCAAGTGGCTCTGGGCGGAGGTACGAGTACTTTTGCGGGGACATTTGAGCGGCTGAGATTGAATGGATTCGTCACAGGATTGGCCAGCACTGCGAGTGGAAATGTTCGGGCGCAATGGGAGGCGCTGAATTTCACGACGGCGACTGGAGACGCTAACATTCGACTCGTGGGCAATCGACCTGCGGCGGAAGGCGTGTATCCCATCGCTGGCAATGTGAGGGTTCGACAGGCTAACGGCGGGGGGAAGGTTGTGAATATTGATCGGGCAGCGGTGAGCGGGATTGAGGCTAGCGGAACGATTGCGATTGGAGGTCGCAATCAGTTGAGCGGGCAGTTGTCCGCCAAGACTTCAGACGTTGCGGCGCAGCCTTATGTTGAATTGCCGTTAAAGGGCGCGGCCACTCTCAACTTGACCTTGAGCGGTACGGTAAACCAGCCGCAGGCTCAGTTTGCGCTGGCTGCCCCGGCATTGTCGGCCGATACGCTGACTGGCATTGCCGTCAAGTCTGAGGGCCGGGCCAATCGCCAACGAGTGGAGTTGGATTCTGCGGTTGTGCAGTGGGGCGGACAGTCGCTTTCGGCACGCGGCGCAGTGGGGCTTGGCGGCGATGCGGCTACTTTGGATTTGCATGCAGAGGTTGTCAATGCGCGGATCGATGACGTGCTTAAGGTATTAGGCAAGGCGGATGTGCCGGTGAGCGGCGTGATGAATCTCGAGGCCGATTTGCAGGGAACAGTGGGCAAACCGGAAGGGGAGGCGCGGCTGTCTGTCGATAGCGCGGCGGCATATGGCGAGCAACTGGGGCGAGTGAGCGCGACGGCGCGGTTTGACAAAAATGGGGCAACGGTGCCTGATTTGATAATTGAGAAGAATGCGCAAGAACGGGTGACAGGGCAGGCAACCTATGGGTTCGATACCAGACAGTTCACAGCCTCCTTGCTAAGCGACGGCTTTCAGTTGGCGCAGGGGCGTGTTGGGTCACTTGATGTGCAAGCACAAGGAACGGTGGATCAGCCTGTTGTCCGGGCGCAAGTCAAAGGTGAAGTGATCGATGTCGGGCCGGTTTCGCTGAACGCGACGCTGAATGGAAAGGCACTGGAGGTCAAGGCGGCGGCGGCGCGCCAGAACTTGATTGTCTTGGCGCAAACTACTACGCTTGCTCCCTACCCGTTTACGCTAAGCGCTGAAGCCCAGGGGACGAATTTAGAGTCGATTCGTAAATGGGTGCCTGCTGATTTCAAGGGAACTGTAAGTGCGTTGCTCAAGGCGAATGGCGAGGCGGAGAACTGGCAGAAGGCGAATGCCACGCTGCAAGCCAGTGCTGCGGCATTGGAGATTCAAGGGCAGGCATTGAAGCTGGAGAGTCCGCTTGAGGCGACAGTGCAGGCGGGGCAACTTACGTTGAAGCCCGTGACCGTGTCGGGGCCTGGCACAAGATTGACAGCAGAGGGCAGTGTGCCTGGAGTATTGCGGGTGGATGGGGCAGTCGATGTGCAGACAGCGCAGAAAGCGTTTCGAGCAGCTATCGAACCCGAGGAAAAGGCATCCGGTCAACTGACGCTAGTCGGTGCAATTGGGAGCACACTCGACAACGGCAAGTACACGATCGATCCGAAGATCGAGTTTGAGTTGAAGGATGGGTTCTATGCAAGCCCGAAAGTTTCACCACTAAGCGGAGCGAATATAAAAGCTCGCCTGGCCGAAGGCAGTTTGCGAATTGAGACGCTCGCCGCCAAATGGGCCAACGCAACGATTGCGGGCAAGGGCGAATTGCCGCTGGGACTAGTGCCGGGCGAGTTGCCATTTGAATTCGCGAAGAAAGGCGGACCGGCAAGCGCGGAATTTTCAGTCAAAGGCTTGGACTTCGCCCAGATCCAAGGTGCGCCCGAATCCGTGGCGGGGCGCACTTCGTTTACGGCAAAAGTTGAGGCGTCTAAGCCGGAACTCGAGGCGTTGCGGGGAGAGATCAGGTTTGAGGAGCTCAATCTAAATGCGGGCAACTACCGCTTAGCGCAGGAGGGGGAATCCTTGCTGCGGGTGGATGCAGGCAAGGTTATGGTGGACCGATTTACCCTATTAGGCCCGGCGTCTTCAAAGTTGTTGGTTTCAGGGAATGTGGAATTAACAGGGCGGCAGGCATTAGCTTTGCGGCTGGATTCCAACGCTGATTTGGGGCTGCTTGCGGCATTCACCGAGACGGTTCGAGCGCAAGGGGCCACCACCATTGCGCTTACGCTGGGCGGGACGGTAGCCGCACCAGAGGCGGCTGGATCGATTGAAGTCGCAAACGGGTTTATCGGCATGGCCAATCCAAAGGTACAGGCGGAGCGACTCAATGTGAGGATCGATCTCGCGAAGAACCAGGTTCGACTTAGCAGTCTTACTGGAGTCCTGAATGGCGGAACCGTTGAGGGCTCGGGCGGGTTCTCGTTGCGTGGCACCGAGGTGGAGAACCTGAACCTGAATTTGGCGATGAACGGCGTATATCTGGATGTCCCCGCCAATTTCAAGACCCTTTCCAATGCCACACTGACAGTCCGTTCGGTCGGGAGCCGGATATTGCTGGGCGGCGACGTAAACATCATCGATGGTAGTTACACGGACGCAGTGAACCTGGATCAGGGCTTGCTGAACGCGCTGAATTCAGGTTCCTCATCGTCGGATGTTGCTGAGGAACGGTCGCCGCTGCTGGAGCGGCTGGATTACGGGATTAAAATTCAAACGGAGAATCCGCTGCTTGTCGACAACAATCTGGCGAAGGCCGAGATCACACTCGATGCGCGCTTGACAGGCAGCTACTATCGTCCCGGATTGCTGGGGCGCGTAAACATCGAAGAAGGCGGAAGCCTGAACTTGAATGAGCGTACCTACCTTGTAGATCGAGGCGTACTGACATTCAACGACGACAACACAATTGAGCCTTCTTTCGACATCGTGGCTCGAACCCAGGCATCGGGTTACGATGTCACTCTATCGGTGCAGGGTGAAGGCAAGGACCGCCAAACCACGCTTACGTCCGATCCACCCTTACCAGAGCCGGACATTGCCGCGGTGCTGTTGACGGGCAGGACTCTCGATGAAATCCAGGGGCAGGAACTGGATGTTGCCAAGGAACAGGTGCTCTCATACTTGACCGGACGGGTGGGCGGTTCCCTTGGGCGTGGCATTGAGCAAGCCACTGGATTGTCACAAGTCAGAATTGAGTCGAATCTGATTGCCAACGAGTCTGACCCGTCAGCCCGCTTGACGGTAGGTCAGAACTTCACCCGGCAGCTGAGCTTGATCTATTCCATGAACTTGACTGATTCCGGCGACCAGATTCTGGTTGGCCAGTACGACATCTCGAAGCGCTTTCGAACGCGGGCTTTGAAGCAGTCGGACAATTCGTATCGCTTTGATTTTTCGAAGCGCCAGGAATTTGGAGGCAGACCGCCCGAGCCAACGACTACGGCGGAGCGAGAGCGCAAGCGGATTGGCCAGGTGGATTTGACTGGGCAACAGATCTTCACAGAGCAACAGTTGCGCAAGTGGCTGGCCGCGCGCCAAGGCAAGACCTATGATTTCTTTAAGGTCCGCAAAGGAGTGGAGCGGGTGAGCCGGCACCACGCCGATGAGGGACATTTGGAAGCGCGGGTTCGTTTAAATCGAACTACGCGCGAAGGAGTCGTGGATCTTGAGCTAAGCGTGGAAGCGGGACCCAAAGTTGACTTTGTTTACGAGGGCTTCTCAGTGAGTGGGGGTGTGCAAAAGAGCATCCGGGAGCAATGGCGCGACGGTGTGTTTGATGCACAACGGGCGGACGAGGCGGTGGAGAAATTGAAGGAGGAATTGGCTAGGCAGGGCTATCTGAAGTCTCAGATTGACTATTCGATTCAATTGCCGGAACCGAACCGAAAGCGGGTTGTCTTCGATATCCAGACGGGCGAAAAATACAGCGAACCCAAGCTTGTCTTCGCCGGCGCAAAGGGGATTGAAGAATCGGAGTTGAGAAAGTTGCTGCGGGATCAGAAGCTCGTCTTCGCCGCTCTATCCAGGCCAGCACCGGCCATCGATTGGATCACCAGAACCTATCGGGAACGTGGGTTTCTCGATGTGAAAGTTGCGAAACCTGAGCTCATTCTGGATTCGGTGTCGCGCTCGGCTCAAATCGTATATCCCATTTCCGAAGGCGCTCAATACCGGGTGGGGGCTATCGACTTTGCTGGCAATCAGGCTTATCCATCCCAGCAATTGTTGCCGGTTTTAACCCTTGAAAAACTGGAAGATTACGGGGCTGAGCTACGGGAAGAAAGTCTGGCCAACCTGCGTGCGTTGTACGCGCGGAAGGGTTACAACGATGCAGAAGTAACTCACTCGCTGAACCGCCATCCTGAAACCGGGCTGGTTGACGTCACATTTCAGATCGCTGAAGGGCCGCAGAGCATCGTGGGCGAAGTGAAGGTGGAAGGCAATCTTGATACCTCACCCAACTTGGTTCGCAGCCAGCTTGAATTGAAGACTGGCGATCCGCTTGACCCTGCATTACTAAGCCGCTCGCGGCGAAACCTATACACCACCGGTGCCTATTCATTGATCGACATCCAGCGGCACCCACTCGATGTGGCCGGAGGCAAAAAGATCGTGCCACTCGACGTCAATGTCCGCGAGGTACGCCCCTTCCAGTTTAATTACGGCGGGTATTTCGATACCGATCGAGGGCCAGGTGGCATAGTGGATTTCTCGAATCGAAACTCGCTTGGGTCTGCCCGCACACTGGGTTTAAGAATGCGGTACGACGCAGATCTGCAGGAAGCCCGCGTGTTCTTCACCCAGCCTTTGTTGAAGAAATTCCCGCTCAGAACCACGGGTTCATCGTTTTTACGTCGAGAGGTAAGGGACGGCTTTAATACGGATCGATTTGGATTCTCTGTGTTGCAAGAGTCGCGTTTCGGTAAGGCCTGGATTCTGAATTACGGCTATCGCTGGGAGCAGACGCGGACTTACGACCGTGGGCCCGACCCGATCTTTGACGCAACGCTGCGTGTTGCTCCATTCACGGCGGCACTTTCACGCGATACCAGGGATGATCTCCTCGATGCCACACGCGGATCGCTTCTTTCGCACGCAATCGAATACGCGCCCACCTTCTCCGGCAGCGAGTTGAATTTCGCCAAGTACTTTGGCCAATATTTCCGCTATTTCGCTTTCGACAAGCCGGAATTATTGCCGATGCAGAAGGGTGTAAGAAAAAGCAGGTTGGTGCTTGCGACCGGCGTCCGCGTTGGTCTGGCTGGAGGACTTAACGGGCAGGATTTAATCTCTGGACGAAGTGAAAGCAATCGAGTGAGTCTTGGGGAAAGGTTTTTCGCTGGCGGCGGAACTACGATCCGGGGCTTCGCGCAGGACGGTGTTGGGCCGAGGCTTTTCGACAGAATTTCGCCTACCGGCGGAAATGCGTTATTCATCCTCAATACCGAAATGCGATTTCCGGTCAAAGGCATTTTCGATGCAGTGAGCTTCGTCGATGTGGGTAACGTTTATGATCGCATCGGTGACTTTAGGCCCTGGCAAGTGCGTAAGGCTGCGGGGTTGGGCATCCGAATCCGCACGCCTTACTTTCTGCTGCGATTAGATTATGGAATCAAGCTGGACCGAAAGCCCGGCGAACCCTTAGGGCGACCGTTTTTCAGTATCGGCCAGGCATTTTAAACCGATTCTTCCAAACAGATCTGCACGCACGCTACTTACAAGCGAAGCTCGAGATAAGGATCAATAACGCGAGAAGTTCGCAGCTAAGTCCGGGCTAATCAATGCATGCGGTCCCAACCGGGCCTGACCGCGCCTTCCCATCACATGAAACGGCTAGCGACTTACTCGTTCCTGATTAGAATAACTGCTCTAAACTAACTCGCCACCGCATCTTATTCGTAATATCCGCAAAGCACTCCACCGAGCCACTCCCCATCTACCCATAACGGTTCGTCCATCCGCGTCGTCCGCCGCCGGGCCGTGAAGTTTCCACGGCTACTGACCCCGCAATAGTGCGAGAGCCCCAGAAACGTCAAACTCTCCGCCTCACCCTAACCACGCTCTACCCGGTTCTCCCTGGCAAAACGCCCAAGCTCGATCAGCCTCGTCTTCTCTGCACTTAGCTTGCCTGGACTCTACGACTACGTGGGATCCGCTGCGAACTGGCAACGACACTCGCACCGGTGTGGCCTTTCCCTTCTATCATCTCCAAAGCTCAATACCCAACCCACCAATGTTTCTCTTCACACTTCGACTGCCCGCATCGCGGCTCCTTTCTTGTAGGACTCTTTAATTCCCGACTACATGCCGGTTCAGCAAACCGCACACATAGCCTCGAGCGACCCTTCCTTGATGAAGAATATTCAGGCCCTGATTAGGCAATAGGGGCGAGACCTTCGGCTCTGAATTCTTACCAGGGACCCATGATCCGGCAATTCGAACAACGGCAGATTGGCGTGATTGCTAGGCCGAAATGTTTTTTCGAAAAATATTTGGTAACAAAAATGAGAGATCGAAGCTCTAACACAATCCAAAAAATGACAACTCTCGCCCTTCTCTCATTCCCCTTCCTTTTGACCTTCTCTCTGCTTGCCCAATCACCCGTTCCAGGCCGTTTGCTGATTGGTTTTAAGCAAAACTTAACCGATGACCAAGCCTCTGCCGCTGTGCGAGGCG
>Ga0105047_10018403_pt1 | contig 10823 bp, 3 predicted proteins | sample MAT04_FD_78384 | JGI IMG/M metagenome (GOLD analysis project Ga0105047, IMG submission 78384) | Freshwater microbial communities from Lake Fryxell liftoff mats and glacier meltwater in Antarctica - MAT-04 (megahit assembly) | ecosystem: Environmental > Aquatic > Freshwater > Ice > Liftoff...
CGTCGGCCGCGGCATCCGATATGAGTTTGCATTGAATGACATCGCGGTCGCCTTTTGATGGATCGATGCTCGACGCAGTTTGTAAAGAGGCTCCTCTGCTTGCCGCAGGGTGGCCCGTCGGCATGTCCAAAGGCCACAAGGCCAACCTCTGAGACCCGGAAGCCTGGAAGGCCGCAGTCCCAGGACTTGAATAGCAGCTGCAGCAGTTTGTAGCGTTATGGCCTTACTGCTTGCCGTTCAACAGGCGGGCTGCCTTGCTGCTGACTGCGGAAGCCGACCTAAAGTACCCCACAACCGTCGCAACTGACGTGTGCCCAGTGAGAGCCATCGTTTCGCCGATTGGGACGTTCTGCCGTGCCGCCTCCGTGACGAACCCAGAGCGCACTGAGTGCGCCGAGAACTCGTCCTCCAGCCCGGCCAACGCTGCGCGCGCCTTGACGATGTCGCGTACCGCGGCTGGCGATAGAGGCTCGCCGACCTTGTCGCCGCTGCGGACGCGTCTGAAGATCGCCCCTGATTTAATACCGCTACGCAGTAGCCAGGCATCAAGCGCATCGGCTGCGCCATCAACGACCGGCTTGTCGTTGTCATCCTTGTCCGCGCCGGACTGATTGGTCTTGGAACGTTGCAGGGTGTAAACGTATGTCCGTTCGCCGATCTTGCGCACGTTGTCCATGCTGGCTTGCGTCACCTCCGAGCGCCTGCGTCCGCCGCTGGCCCAGGCGAAAAGGAGCAGGGCGCGATCGCGGACACCCCTTAATGACTCGTCGCACGTCTCCAGGAGTGCCTCGAATGGCTCCTTGGTCAGGGCAGCCTTCTTGTCAGCCACGACGCCGCGCTTCGCATAGGCACGGCGGGTCTTGGCCAGCAGTTCCCGGACCTTTGGATCCTGGCAAGGATTCCGAACATCCTTCAGCTGATGGACCTTGGATAGCACGCTGACCCTGAGCATCAGAGTGGCCAGGGCAGGGGGGCCGAGGGCAGTCTTGCAACCGATATCGACCAGCGCCTGATCGACGGGGGCAGGCAGTTCGCATTCGAGGCCCGCCGAGGTCTTGCGCTGGGCATGGTCGACGATGAACTGGATCACGGCGGGCACCGGCAAAGGAAGCGAGATCGGCTGCCGATAGCGCAGCGTGAACCAAGCGGCCCAGTAGCGCAAAGCCGTTTTGTAGCTTCGAACCGTGTTTTCCGATTCTCCTTCGGCGAGCAGCGACATCATCGCGTCTTCGGCGATGGGAGCCAATTTCTCCGGGTCCAGCATGGCAACTCCGGAGACCGTCAGATCAACAGGGACCAAGGGGGTTCGATGTGCGCGGGGTACTTTGGTGCTTGGCATAGCCGTATAAATATAATGTATGCTGTATGATATATAACAGTAAATTTTACGAAGTGACGATAACTACTTATTATCGTGACTAGAGTAGGGCGGCGCAAGCGGCTAACTGCAGGAGACCCCAATGCCTAGAGGAATTACCGAAAACGACGTCTGGACAGCCTGCGATGCGCTGCTGCTTGCGGGGGCGCGGCCGACGATCGAGCGCGTACGCCAGAAGATCGGCAGTGGCTCGCCGAACACGGTCAGCCTGCACCTTGACAGCTGGTTCAAGGGCCTGGGCGGCCGGATCAAGGACCCCGCAGGGTTTTCCGCGCCGCCTGAACTTCCGGATCCGATACAGCAGGCGGCCAAGCACTTCTGGGAGGTCGCGCTGGCAGAGACCCGCCGCGATTTCGATCTTCGACTCGAAAAAGGTTTGACTGCGGCGGTGATGAGCGTCGAGTCCGAGAGGCAGAACGCCGAACAAGCTAGCGTCAAAGCCATCGAAGCGGCCAACCGGGTGTCGCAGCTGGAAGATCAACTGGCCGACCAAGGTGGGCGGCTCGATCAGTCACTGCAGGAGCTTTCTGCCGAGCAGGCCCGGATCGACGAAGTGCGATTGGCCCTTGCCATGGCGCACGAGCGTCTTGACCGGCAAGACGAAAGATCCCTCTCAGAGCAAGCCGAGCTTCATCGACAGTTGGTGGCAGCAGTTGACAGAGCCGACGCCGCAGACCGGCGTGTCGCGATGGAACTCGAGCGCGAACGCACTTCGCGCGCGAAGGCCGAGCGGCACGCGGAGGCGCTACAGAAGAGCGCGGATGCGCTGCGCGACAAGAATGCCACCGCTCAGGAGCAGACGCGGCGCCAATTGGACTCGACGCGCGAAAGTGAGGCGAATCTGAGGACGCAACACGCGATCCTCGTAGCCGAGCTGACGCTCGAAAAGAATCGGACGGGCGATCTGCTTGCCATTGCCGAAACCAGCTCCGCGGAAGTATCCACCGTGCGTGCTCAGGTCGCGAGCCTGCAGGCGTCTTTTGACCGCCTCGCTGCCCTTGTAAAGACTGGCAGCGGAGGTGCAACGCATGCTCAAGAGCACGTAGTCAAGCAGACTCCTAGGAGAGCCGCAAAGGCAAAGGTATCGAGGGCCGCGCCAAAATCGACAGTGCCTCGAATTGATCGGTAGTTCTCCGACCGCGTTTTTGATGCGCGGGCTCAGTTGGCCAAGGTCAGCTTGTGGCGACTTTGGGGTAAACCCGGTATCGGCCATGTGCAGTCCTTCAAGACGAGAACCTGAATGACGGCTGCAGACTGAAATGCGTCACTCGGCGCCGATGGCCAACGGGCTGCTGTCGCCGAAACCGGTCAGTTGACAGTCGTTACCACGGGCGCCTGCTTCATTCCCCTTAGCTGACGTTCGAGGATGGGCGGTGCTGAATCGTCGGCCGATGCCCGCTCCGGCGCGCTGATCGGGGGCTCACGACCCTTCAGCGACCCCCTCGCCATCGGCACCGTGACCGGAGCCTCCAGGAATGCGTCTGATAACCTGTCCCTAACAAAAACCAATGACGCGGGGAGGGGCGATGGAAAGTCGTTACGACGTTGGCGATTTGCTCGCCAAGCTGCCGCTGGAAGACGTGGTGCAGCGCCTGGGCATGGCGACCGAGCGGCGCGGCGCCACCACCCAAGCCCTGTGTCCCTTTCACCAAGACACCCGACCGTCGCTGAACCTGTATTCGGCCGACGGCGCATCCACCGCGCACTACCACTGCTTTGCATGCGGCGCCCATGGCAGCGCCATCGACTTGGTCAAGAAGGTCCAGGGCTTGGAGTTCTTGCCGGCCGTGCAATGGCTGGCCCAGCAGTTCGGCATCAAGGCGCCGATTCGACAGTCCAGCCAGCGGGCCGCCAAGGCGGCCGCCAGCGAAACAGCGCTGAGGTTTGCGCTACGCATCTACGACGAGCAGCACGATGACCTGCGATTCACGGCCTGGTGCGCCGCGCGCAACTTCGACCGAAACTTCCTTTACAAGCAAGGCCTGCGCTGCATCACGCGTGGTGTTTTGGTGGGGGCCCTGCAGTCGAAGAGCGTGGGTGAGCGTGCCGAACTGACCGATGGCCTGCAGACTCTGGGCTTGGTCAAGCGTTTGCATCAGCGTTCTGCGCCAATGCAGGGCAAACTGAATCTGCATGACCAGTTTCAAGACTGCTTTCATGACGGCCGCGTGGTAATCCCCATTAGGGGTGGCCCGGCCAAGCAGCCGGAGTTGCTTGGCTTTGCAGGCCGAGCCTTGCAGGACGTGCCGCCCGATGGCGTGGCCAAGTACCTGCTCACCTCCGGATTCGAAAAGGCCAAGGTCCTGTTCAATGAACCCGAAGCCTTCAATGCGGTGAAGCAGGCCCTAAAAGCCCACTTGCCGGCCAGGCTGTACCTGGTGGAGGGCTTTCTGGATGCCTTGCGTTTGCATTCCCTGGGCCTGCCTGCCGTGGCGTTGATGGGCACCAGCATGGGCAAAGAGCCCATGGAGCGGCTGAAGACGCTGGCAGAAGATTCGGAATCCAGCGCTGAATTGTCGTACAGCCTGTTTCTTGACAATGATCCGGCCGGGTTTGGGGGGACGGATCGGCTGGTTCGCCGCTTGCTGGATCTGCGCGGCGTGAACCTGCGCTGGGTTGGCATGCCCTGGCGCAGCACACCTGCCTTGGGCAAAGACCCTGACACCTGCTTGCGCGGTCTGCGCACGGCAGAGCAAGCCACCGCCTGGCTGCAGCCCTTCGACTTGCCGGCCGAGGCCGTGTTGTTGGCGCAGGCCCTGGGCGGGCAGGATGCCTCAGATCTGCAGCCAGAGCGATTCGACCACTTGGTCCCGACCGTGCGTGAACGCGCATTGTTCCGGGTCGGCATGGCGCTCAGGCGCCTGTACGGGCCGCGCCCAGCCGAGGTTGCAGCGGCGCGTTTGAAGGCCTGCGCTTGGGACTGGTCCCAGCAACTGCACGCCGAGTTGACTGCGTCCGAGACCAGCAACCGCACGATGCCGGCACGTGGCATGTACCTCGAAGAAGCGCTCCCGCGTGTGGCGCTGGCTCGCAGCCTGGCCTACCACGGGGCGCGCCGCGGTGAGTTGCCCTGCGATGAAGAGGTCTGGCAGACCCTGGGCGGCAACGCCCGCCTGTTTGACCAGATCGCCTTGGATCGTCTGCAGGCCATGATGGCCGGTGACCGTTCCTGGAAACAGGCAGCACCCTTTGACGCGGTGCATCTGCCGCGAAAGCTGACGGCCGATCCGAAGGTCCTGGACGACCCGCGCCGCAAGGTGATGCCACACCCTGCCGATCTGCTTGTGCAGCAGATGGTGCTCAACGAACTGCTCAGCCAGCGTCATGATCGGCCAAGCGCTGCAGGCCAGGCCTTTGCAGACGGTATCCCCGCCGTGCGCTGGTATGCCTCGCGCCGAGAAGTGCTGGTGACGGGCCTGAGTGCGCCGCTCAATGAGTTTGACGATGAATTGGAGCTGCCCAGGACCCTGAGCTTTGGCTACCAGATCGACATGGACGTACTGGAGGGCGACCAGACCCCGTCTGACCAGGGCATGTTCCGCCCATTTGGGCAGTGCTGGCGTGAGTTCATGGCCAGCCTGGCCAAGCAGTGCCATGCCATCGGGCCCCGTGTCCATGTGCTGCGGCTGGATGCCAAGCGCTATTACGACTCGATCCAGCGTTTTGTCGTGCGCGATGCGCTGTTGACTCCGCTGAACGGAGCTATGGCCGTGCATGGCGTGCCAGAGGGTTTTGGGCGCATCTTCGGCTTGCCAGAAGCCAGCGCGGCCGCATTGGAGGCCAAACTGGAACGCCTGCTGGTCGGGCTGATCTTTCACCACGAATACCGTGATCCCGACGCCGAAGGCAGAACTCAGCGCAGCAGCGAGTTCGTGGGCATCCCACAGGGCCCTGTGCTGTCGGCCTACATCGGCACCATTGCCTTGTTTCCGGTGGACGAGGAGGCGCGCCGCTTCATCCACAGCACAGCCGAAAAAGGCCCTGATGACGCCTGGCGCCCGCGCGCGGGCTATGCGCGCTATGTGGACGACATCGTGCTGTTTGCCGACAGCGAAGACTTGCTCAGGCAACTGCGTGAATTGCTGCAAGCCAAGGCCGCCGAACGCTCCATCGACCTAGTCCACAAGGGCGAGCGTGTGCGCGCCGGCTCGCCCAAACAGGTGATGCGCCAGCTCAACGACGGGCGTGGCTTGGCGCCGTCTGTGCCGGCCTGGGATCCGCCCCTTGTGGGTGACGGAGAGACCGACTACAGCCTGGGCGGTGAACTGCCTGAAGTAGATCGCCAGTGCGCCCTGCAGATGCTGCGGCGTGTTGCGCTGATGCATGTGCCCATCGAAATTGCTGGCCAGGTCAAGGCTGCTTTGGGCGCGCCCGATCTGCGCGCGGGTGACCTGGGCCTGTGCGCACGCTGGCTGTGGTGGCAAGTGACCGCCAGTGCCAAGCAAGTCGACGGCGTGACTGCGGCAGTGCCTTTGTGGGTGCGCTTCTGGGAATTGTGGAACGAGGTCTGCGGCGACAAGTCCTGGGCCAGCGCGTTTGCGCTGCGTGGCTACGACTGGCTGTTTGCGGTGGAGGGGCTGGACAAGTTGCTGGACAACCATCCCTGGCAAGAGAACGGCAAGTTCCTGACCGAGCGTGAGGATGATCGCAAGCTGCGCCAGGACCTGGCGGGCCAGGTCTGCGAGCCCGAGTTCTTAGCCCAGGTGAAACCGGCGACTAACCGCGATCATGTACGGCGGCGTGCACGGCTGGTGGTGCGCAAGGCCCGGCGCCTGCTGGGCACCCCAAGCGCCACGTTGGCGCTGCCACCGCAGCAAGGCGGTCCGTTGACAGCCATCGAGTGGCTGTGCCTGGCTGGCGCAAACCTAGCGCAGCAGAGCATTGACCATCATCCTTTAAACCCAATGTCGCATCGTCGGCCGGATCGGTTGGTCAATGATGGCTTGGAGCTCGCGCATGAGGTTATTGACCAACTGCCACAGTCCAACGATGAGGGCAGTGCCGCACCACCGAACGGCACCGCAAGAGCCATCGGCCTGGCGATCGACTTTGTCCTCAACAGTTCGCCACCGACGGACCGGCTTGCCACCCTCGGCAAGTGGTTTTCACATCTGCTCTCGCAGCTTGGCACTGACAAGCGACTGATCCCTCACCTGCCGACGGTCAGCGAGATAGTAACGTGGCTGTTTGCGATAGATGCTCCCAGCGCTGATGGGCGCTCTCTCTATCGATATTCGGTGTGCGGACCAGATTCATCGTCACCAGCCCCTGAAATCGAGCCACGATTCGCCCAGGTGGCCATGCGCACAGAGCTGCCTTGCCCAGCCGACGAAGTGACCGTGCGCTTTGAAAGGCAGATGTCGGATGCTCAGCGGCTTGTTGTGGAGAAGAGCGCCGCGCCAAGACGCTGGACTGAACTGGCCCCCGCTGCAGTCGGCACGCAGGAAGCCCAAGCGCCCGTCACACACCGTGCGGTGCGGCTCTACCATGCCCTGCTGGCCATGCACCAGATGGCGGTGGATGGCGAGCGCAAACTGGCCTATGTGCCCTTCCGGCCACAGCTGTTCCGGCAAGGCCATGGCGACGAGCTGACGCTCTACTTGGTGGCCGATCGCGTCAAGCGCGACCAACTGGGCGTCAACGCCTGGTATCACGATCGGGACGACCGGGTGCAATCGGTGACGGTGCCGTTTGCGGGGGCCGAGCTGTGGCGTGTGGGCTGGGCGGTGGCCGATGTTCTGGGCGTGGCCGCCGCCATGGCCGGCGAGACCGGCGAGCGCGACGAGCTGCTGGATGAGCGCAAAACACCGGGCGACGAAGCAGGCAGCGCAGGAGACAGAGAAGCCCAGGCCAAGCGAGAACTTGAAGCCTATGTGCTGCGCCAGCAACTGCGCAAACTGCAGGGCAGCTACCTGTCATCGGCCCGGATTGATTCGATGGACGGGACTGAGGCCAGCCTGCCGCGCACGGTGACGCGGGCGCTGACCTTGCTGCAAGAGTTTCCGGCGCACCAGGGCTTGGACGCTCAGGTGCGACACCTGCTGGCGGTGGAGGCTGAAAGCCGCGCCATGGCCTTGAGCCTTGACCATGGCAGCGGCGATGACATGCGCCATGTACTGCATCGGGTGTTTCCCGAGGCGCTGAACAAGCTGCCCCTGTGGGTGCTGGAGGGCCTGCCACTGCAGCCACCCGCCGGCCAGACCGCGCCTTTGCGCCCGGAGCTGGGCTTGATATTGGCTCTTTACCAAGCGCTGTTCCCCGCCAAGGGTGCCGTCCCCGACGGCAATGCTGCGCCCTTACGCATGGCGCTGGCGCTGACCGCCATCGGCATTGGGCTGCGAGGCAGCGTGGCAGCGTTTTGGGGCTATGCACAAGCGTCGGGCGCTGCCCGCATGCCCGATTACCTGAACCTGCCACCCCATTGGTCCATGGCCGATATGGAGCGCCTAGACCCGCAGGGCGACTACAGCGCCATGCGAAAGCGGCTGCTGGATGGCGATTGGCCCGCGCTGTGCAAGGCCAGCCCATGGCAATGGATGCTGGCGCTGATCGGATTGCTGGATGCCGGCTTGCCTCAGGCATTTGACCTCCCGGACCTGATGCCGGTGTACCAAGCCCTGGCACAGTGGCAGACCGCGCCAGCCGATGCGGTCCGTGAAGAGGGACGTGTCGAGAAACAGGAGGCGATTTGGCCCTTTGATACCTTGCCCACCTTCCCGCTGCAGCGCTGCGACGAGGTAATGGCCGCTTTGCCCAAGGCGCTATGCGCTCTTGACGCCTTGCGAGGCATGCGCGTGGTTAACGTACAAGGCCAAAAGTTTGGCCGTCATCCGCACACCGACGAGTTCACAGACTCCAGCGGCGCAAGCTGGCAAATGAGCACGCCGCAATTCACCAGCTTGTTTGCCAATACCTTGCCGCAGCGACCCTTTGGCCGGCGCAAGCTGACGCTGTGGTCAGAGACACGCAGCAGCAGTGTTGACGATGAGCTGCTGGCGGTGCACACGCTGGATCACAAGCTTGGCCGGTGGTTCAGCTTTGAAGATTTGGCGCCCGCCGTTCCGCAGGCCACGCCGCGACCACAACACGGCATGCCCGGCGACGCCTCCGTTCAGCTGGCCATGGCGGCCGAGGCCGACGAGGTGCCGCGCGCGACCCCTTTGCTTGGCGAAGTGGGTGAACCGGCGCAGCGCAACCAAGCTGCTGAGCGTTCCGTGCCATCTGCACCAGCGTCTCCTGCTGTTTCTGGTGCGGTGCAGGTTGATCGCCTGGAGGAGTGGCAAAAAACCTCGTGGAGCAAGCGCTTCGGTGTTGGCAGAAGCCCGGAGGACGAAGATCTCGCACGCGGCCACCTGCGTGTCGCGCTGTTCCAGTGGCGGGTGGATGACAGCTACAGCCACCCGATCGCGGAGGCTGGACTTCGTGGCCTTCCCTTGGCCCCAGCGGCGCAGAAGGAGTTGCAGGCGCATCTGGCCGGCGACTTCAAGGCCGTGGACAGGGCCGCCAAGCGCGGTGCGGAGTTCCATTGGCATGACGACCGGAAGATCATCTCCTGGCCCGAGCATCGACGCCGTGTCCTGCTGGGTCAGGCCTTGCGCGCCTGCCGCGCACTGAAGGTGCAGCTCCTGGTGCTGCCGGAGGTGTCGGTTCGGCCGGACACTGTGGAATGGTTGAAGGGTGAGTTGCTTCATCACCCAGGCTTGGCCGTGTTGGCGGGAACCTTTCGTCAGTTCGAGGCGGCGAGCAACCACCCGGAGCACCTGAAAGAGAAGTTGACCCTGCTGTGGCAGCCCGACACTGCCGAAGCCAAAGACTTTGGCTTGCAGGGCGATGCCCGGGTCATGCAGTTTCAGCGTGACAAGAAATACCGCGCCGTGGCGGCGCACGAGCTGTTTCGCCCTGGTGGCGATGTACTGGCACCCCTTTACCGAGAGGAGCGGGTGCTGGATGAATTGCGTGGCACTTGGACTGGAGCACAGACTTTTGACCAGACCAAGGCTCTGATGCGTGCCCTCATCCATGGCCCGCAAAAGCTGCGTTACTGCATGGAACTGATCTGCTCCGAGCTGTTCCTGGTCACCAGCCCGGCCAACCGCCGGCCTCTGGTGCAAGACCTGGCCAAGGTGTTACCGCAGTTTGGCGTGACTCCAACCGCTGCCGCGGGTCTCGTCGACCGCGACATCAAGGCGCTGGGCGAGTTGTTGACCGTCACGCAGACCGACCGCGAGCGGCGGTCAGTGCTGTTGGTGCCGGCGTGCACAAGCCGCAGCAACGACTATTGGCATGCAGGCCAGGCCAGCGTGCTGGCCTCGGGAACGGCTACGGTGTTCTGCAACGCCGTCAGCAAGGGGCTGAGTGTGGGCGGCAGTTGCTTCATTGGCTGCGACTCGGTGCAGCAGCCAAAGGAACATCCGGGGATCGTGCGCCTGCCCACGCCCTACCACGGCTGGCACCACGGCATCCTGCAGCCGTCGTGCCAGGGGGCGCTGTCTGTGGCGGACCAGGCGCTGGTGGTGGTGGATCTGGACCCGGTTCACGTGGTCAGCGGCAAGCCGCGCCCGCAGTTGTTACCCGAGCCTGTGTCCATGGTGGCCTATTTGCCCATCGTGGAAGTTTTGCACAAAGAAGACAACGCGCGGGCGCTCGTGGCCACCTTGCGAGATCAACTCAAGGGCGTAGCAGGCCGCCAAACCCTGGAGCGACTGCTGACCGCAAAAGCGTTCCCGGCTCCCTGCGAGTCACTGCACACCCGTGAGCTCTTTGACACGGCTCTGGCCGAACTGCTCAATGCCAAGAGGGGTGGCAGTTTGACGGCTGAATCAGGTGGCCCAGCGCTGGACGCGTTTGCTGGCTTCTTCAGTGACCCGGCGACCGTTCGCCAGCGCATCATGGCCTGCTTGCAGGATCATCACCAGCAACCCGCGCCACTGACCACGGCTGACGGCCTGGACTTGGTGCCAGCGTGGTTGGACTTCTTGGTGGCCGATCTGACCTGGAAGCAGCCTGACGGCGAGCGGCGTGATGACGAACAGGCTCGTGACAAACAGCCAGCGATCCGGGTGCCACCGTGGCAGCCTGCGCTGGCTCACCCCAGTGCAGGTGAGGGCGGTACCAGAGGCGGAGATCCAACAGCAGTCTGAACTGGTGGCCACCACGGTCACCCAAGCACTGCAGGCACCGAACAGCGGTGTGTTGTGGGCAGGCCGACGTTCCAGCAGCCTAAAGGCTGCGTCTTCAACTACATCGAGCTGTTTTACACCGGCGGTTCGGGCCGGCGAACAGGAGTCATCGGCCCGGCGGAGACCGCCAAGAGCAGGGCCCATGTCCGCTGCACCACCGATAGCCGAACTTCGCACGTTCCGCGGGCATCAGAGCCAGAGACCGCTTGAAGACGGTTAGCGTGCGTTCGGCTTGAGGCAGCGACAGGCCGCAACCGCTGCATTGC
>Ga0105047_10018404_pt1 | contig 10822 bp, 8 predicted proteins | sample MAT04_FD_78384 | JGI IMG/M metagenome (GOLD analysis project Ga0105047, IMG submission 78384) | Freshwater microbial communities from Lake Fryxell liftoff mats and glacier meltwater in Antarctica - MAT-04 (megahit assembly) | ecosystem: Environmental > Aquatic > Freshwater > Ice > Liftoff...
AGCGTTGATATCGCGGTCATGGTTTGTCCCACATTTAGGGCATTCCCATTCCCGAATATTCAACGGCAATTTATCGACAATATACCCGCAGTTTCCACAACGCTTAGAACTGGGAAACCAGCGGTCTATTTTTACAAGCTCTCGTCCGTACCAATCGCATTTGTACGCCAACTGGCGAATTAGTTCACCCCAACTAGCGTCACTAATAGCAAGAGCTAATTTATGGTTCTTCACCATATTCTTGATAGCCAAATCCTCAACTACAATCGTTTGATTTTCACGAGTTAGTTGAGTTGTTAGCTTGTGTAAATAATCTTTACGCGCATCTGTTATCTGTGCGTAAACTTTAGCCACTTGCACCCGCGCTTTCTGTCGGTTGTTACTTCCTTTTTGCTTGCGGGCTAACGCTTTTTGTTTCCTTTTTAACTTCTTGCGAAGCTTTTTAAAGTGCTTAGGATTGGCGATTATATCGCCATCGCTAGTAGCAATTAGGCTGGTTATTCCTACATCCAATCCAATAGATTTCTCTATTTTAGGGAGTGGTTTAATGGTGTAGTCATCTACAAGTATGGAGACGAACCAGTACCCAGCGGGTGTCAATTTGACAGTAATGGTAGACGGAGTACACCCTTCGGGAATCTGCTTGCTCCAGCGAATAGATAATGGTGTAGTGCATTTAGCTAAAAACACCTGTTTATCTTTCCATCGGAAAGCCGACTTGGTGAATTCAGCACTGCCACCGTTATGCTTCTTCTTGAAATTGGGATACTTGGCCCTACCAGCAAAGAAGTTGCTGAATGCCGTCTGAAGATGTCTAAGTCCTTGTTGTAAAGGTACACAGCTAACTTCGTTCAAGAAATCAAGCTCTTCCTCTTTCTTCCAATTCGTCAGCATGGAGGAGGTTTGGATGTAGCCAACCTTTTCTTGATGCTCGTACCATGCGATTGTGCGAGCAGCCAAAGCCTTGTTGTACACTAACCGCGTACACCCCATTGTCCGTCGCAAGAGTGTTTCTTGCTGCGTAGTGGGATAGAATCGGTAGCAGTAGGCTTTTTCCATTCTCACACGTTAACACGTTTTCTGTGATATTGTTGGTTTGAGGCAAATCTTTTTGTAAAGCCGTCCTAGAAGGACGGGGTTTCTACCCAATTCTCTGATGAAGCTGGATTATCAGATAAAAAATTCACCAAAAGCCCGTTAGCGAAGCTTGCAGAAGAGGATCGCACTTACCTTCTGATATACTTTCAACTACAGATATTTTTACATACACCGTTAGCGAGATCGACAGCATGGTGGAAACAGCCGACACAATCGAAAAAACGGACGATCGCACGCAAACCCGGTTTTGGGGTAAAGTTACAGTCATAGACGCGGGCGATCGTTACAAGATCAATCGCATCGAAGTCAAACCGGGACACCACATTAGCACGCAAATGCACTATCACCGCAGCGAACATTGGGTAGTCGTCTCCGGTACCGCTAAAGTGATCTGCGACGACAAAGAGACAATTCTCATGCAGAAACAATCAACCTATGTTCCCATGAATACCGCTCACCGAGTGGAAAACCCCGGCGTGATTCCTCTGGTGATGATTGAAATCCAAAATGGCGAATACCTCGGCGATGATGACATTATCCGTTTCGCCCAAGATGTTGACGAAGAAGATTAAGATCGAGTTCAGTTAAATAATTCTAATTAAGATTGTATCGTGTCCGATTGAGCGATCGAGCTAATACCATTTTTATAAAGATGTGCTGATGAAGTCTTAGCCACCCCAAAGCATCGGGGGGGTTGGGGGGTAATATCTAGCGCTACTTTATGAAATTGGTATAATATTGGTTCGTAGTGCGTCGGGCAGTGTCCGCTGCTTTTTGCGGACTCGCATTCCGCACTACGAACCGTTTTTGTTATGGTAATCGATCGCACTTGATATCAGACTTAACGTAAACTTAAAATTATCAGCAATTATAACTGTAGGGGCAATTTCAGAAATTGCCCCTACACGATTATATTAAGCTTGTTAAAAACGAGCATCTGATATAGCAATTGGCGATCGTCCTACGGTAAAGCAGCATTTTTCAAATCTACATTTGCCATATTTGCATTCATTAAATTAGCACCAGTCAAGTCCGAACCGTTCAAATTTGCACCAGTCAAATTAGCACCGGTCAAATTTGCATCGCGGAAGTTAACTCCCTGTATGTCGATTCCCGACAAATTGCCACCTCTGAGGCTGATATTAGCTAAATTCGCTACAGACTGGCGAGCATTTCTCAGATTTGCGCCAGCCAAATCGGCACTTTCTAAGTTAGCGCCCACTAAATTAGCGTTAGTGAGGTTGGTATTTTTCAAGCTGGCAATTACTAAACCCGCCAGACTCAGGTTAGCCCTGGTTAAATCAGCACCCTGCAAATTTACCCCGTGCATTCTAGCCGCAATTAAACTCGCACCTTGCAATTTAGCTTGTTGCAGATTGGCTTGGTTCAGTTTTGCTTCATTGAGATTAGCACCGTTCAAATTCGCTCCGCTCAAATTCGCACCGCTCAAGTCGGCTCCGCTGAGATCCATACCAGCAAGTTGCGCTCCTGTCAAGTCACATTTGATACATTCTTTAGTTTCTAATAGTTGCTTGACTTGCGATACGTTTTCTGCTTTGACTCCAGAAGCAAAACCCATTGCAATTAGTAGCGCTGTTGTTGTTAAAATTCCAAATTTCATATACTCACCCTCGGCGATATCTCTCTCTTAATAATATCCCACATATTTTTAGAGGGTTGGGTGATCAGTCTCTTTGATAAACTGTGACAATCATCACCCTGTTATGCACACAACATGATAAAATTATTGACGTTTCAATTCCTCAAATTTATTGTAAACAATTATTGCTTTTTCAGGAACCAAAAGGGAAAGGATTGCGTCGGTTCTAAACGGACACCGCTGATGTTGTTCTGAGCAAAAGTATAGTCCTTATCCTGCCAAAGAGGGATGAAAGGTACATCTCTACCTAGTATGTCTTGAATTTCGCCAAACAAAGCTTTCCGGGTTTGGGGGTTTGCTTCTTTGCGTTGCTTGTCGATCAGTTGATTTACTCGATCGCTATAATAAAACGAACCCTGACCCTGACTCGCACCCTTTTCGCACCCGCTAGCCGCCGAACCCGTCGCACAATCCAAAAACGGCTGAATATAATTGTCAGCGTCAAAAAAATCGGCGTACCAATCCACCAAAACCGCAGGATAAATACCCTTCTCTATGTTTTGAAACAAAGTCGGAGATTCAACGCTGTTAATTTCTACCTGCATTATCCCGTCCATTTTGAGTTTAGCTTGCGCCTCGATCGTACTCGCCACTAAAGCTCGTTTTGTGGAAGCTGAAGGATACCAAATTTGCAGAATAAAAGGATTGGCGGCCGAGTATCCCGCTTTCGTCAAAAGTTCCTTAGCCTTTGCAGTGTTGCCATCGCCGTACAGTTCTTTAAAAACAGGTTTTTGAACGTCGAAGGTTGTAGGAATCAGACTGTAAAGCGGTTGTGCTTGTCCACGCAGTACGCGATCATTAATCAGGGGGCGATCCATCGCAGCAGCGATCGCCTGTCTCACTTCTAACTTGTCCAATGGTTTAGACTTAGTATTCAGCGTCATGTAACTAACCGTACTGCTCTCCCCCGCGATTTCCTGCCATTTCCCTTTTTTCGCTCCCTCGTCCAAGCTGCGAACTTGATCGGCATCCAGAGACAAATAAGCTATATCGATCGCAGCAGTCCGAAAAGTATTGAACAAATTTGAAGAACTAGAAAGCAGCAAAATGTCAATACCTTGATTAACTGGTTTTTCCCCCCAATACTTGTCAAATACGTCAAACTTGAGAGAATCGCTACCGTACTTCGCCAACTTGTAGCGTCCAGTTCCCACAAATGTATCGGGTTTAAATTTACCGTCCCCAATCTCGTAAGCTTTCGGAGAAACTGCACAACTACCAGCAAATGTCAGCAGAGAAGGAAAAGCAGCAAAAGGCTTTTTGAGTTGAAAAGTTAATTCGTATTCGCCCGTCGCTTTCACAGATTCTACTGCATCGCTCAACAAGAAAGACGGACGACCGCCATTTTTGATAAAACGCTGCAAGGAAAACTCCATTGCTGCAGCGTTAAACGGTGTGTCGTCGTGAAAAATAACGCCTTGACGCAAGGGGATTGTATATGTCAATCCATCTTGGCTAACTTTAGGCATTGCTGTCGCTAAGCCGGGGATTAACTCAGTAGTTCCCGACTTGTAAGTGTAGAGAGTATCGCCCAAATTGCGCAGCAGTTGTCCTGAGATAACTTCGTAAGCGTCGGCGGGGTCGATCGTCCGCAATTTCAAGGTTGTGCCAATCGTGACGCGGTTATTAGCGTTGTTGGCGATCGCTGTTGGCGATCGATTGGCCCGCTGTCCGCAGCTTGCAGTTAACAAGCAGCACAGACAGAACAGAGCTATAACTTTAATCACTGAAGGTTTTATAGATATTTTAGGCTGCTGCTTGTTGATTCTCATCTTTTTTTTTGACACACCAAATTACTCATTATATTATCACAACACTCCGGAGAGTTTCAGGATTTACTCATGGGTAGGCTAGAAACTTGGTTTTACTCGTTCCCCGGCTCTGCCTGGTAACGTATATCTGGAGGCTCTGCCTCCTTTTTTCCAAACGAGGCAGAGCCTCTGTATATGGGTTCCCAGGCAGAGCCTGGGAACAAGTTAATTACTCATTATATTATCAGGACTTACGCACTTTTAGACTAGAAAGTCGGTTTCTTTGTAGATGCTTTGCTACTCGTTCCCCGGCTCTGCCTGGTAACGTATATCTGGAGGCTATGCCTCCTTTTTTCCAAACGAATGACTAATGACTAATGACTAATGACTAATGACTAATGACTAATGACTAATGACTAACGACTAATGACTAATGACTAATGACTAATGACTAATGACTAATGACTAAATTCCCTTGAGGAGCGATCGCCAATCCCGACAGCGTTTCAAGTAAATGCGAGCTACCGGATCGCTCGGATTTGTGCGCAAACACTCTTCAAACAATTTTCCCGCTGCTCGGAAGTCCTGGCGATCGCACAGTAACATAGCTTCAGTATATACGGGCAAATTTGCTAGCTTGGCCGACAGAATTTCCGGCGGATCGGCATCAAATACCTCATAGACTATCACATACTGAGATTTTCCTTTAACCTGTACTTTATCCACAATCCGAATAGCATAATCAGCCGGATTTCGCAACCGTTCCAAAGTCTGCTGAGAAATTAACAGAGGTACGCCATAATCTTTGGTCAATCCTTCAATCCGAGATGCCAAATTAACAGCATCGCTAATCACAGTGCTATCCATTCGGCTTTGGCCACCGACTGTCCCCAGCATCAAAGAACCCGAATTGATACCAATGCCAATCTGAATCGGGATGTAGCCGACACTTTGACGGTGTTCGTTGTAATCAGTCAGGATATTTAGCATCGCAATACCCGCTTTCACTGCATCATCTGCGCAGTCGCTAAACAGAGCCATAATCGCATCGCCAATGTATTTATCAATAAACCCGTGATTGCTAGTAATAGCCGGCTCCATCCGCGACAGGTAAGCATTGATAAAATTAAAATTTTCTTGCGGTGTCATAGTTTCCGAAAGCGTCGTGAAGTCGCGGATATCGGCAAACAGCACCGACATTTCCTCCTGCACTTGGTCGCCTAAATTGACATTGAGAATACTTTCATATCCCAACAAATTTAGAAATTGATGCGGCACAAATCGCCCGTAGGCATCAGTTAACTCTGATTCAGCATCCAGGGATTTTTCCAAATTTTGATTAAGTTCAAATAGTTTATTAATAAATTTATGGCGATCGGCTTCAGCTTGTTTGCGTTCCGTGATATCTTGAAAAACTGCGATCGCAAAAGCAACTTTGCCAGCCTCGTTAATAATTGGCGTACCCCAAGTCTCAAGGGGAATTTTCTTGTCGGGTTGATGAATTTCCATATCATCAGTCGTTGTGCTTTCGCCCCTCAAAGCTCGGACAATCGGCAAATTCTCACTAGGGTAAATAGTATCAGTTCCCGCGATATAAATTTGATAACTCTCTGACAAATTATCAATTACATTTAACGGTACAACCCCTTGACCAAGTAACTGCTTTCCGGCGTGATTGACGTAGTAAGGTTTGCCTTGAGAATCGAGTACAGCCACACCTATCGGAATCGCTTCCAGAAATTGAGCCAGCTTGACTTCACCTTCTCGCACCGCCTCCAATGCCCGATAGCGCAACTCACTTTCCACCGTATCGGAATGTTCAGCAGTAGTTTCCAGCAAGATTTCCAGATCCGCTTTTTCCTCCTTCAAGTCTTCCACTTGCTGGCGCAATCTTTCTATCTCTAAAAGTAGCTGTTCTCTAGATGGTTGTTCTTCCAGCATAACTCGAGAATTTGCGCCTTGACTAACAAAAAATTGATTAACAACTCGCACCCTAAAAGTAATTGTGTTTCTATAGAAATTCCAACTGTAAAGCCGGCATCAGGCGCTGGAAATTCTTCAAAGATTTACCTTGCCAAGCTATGCTTTGAGAGCCTTGCACCGTCATTTTTATCCCGGCTTTTTTACGCATCTCGATAATAAACTTTGATAGCATATTGATGCCAGAACTGTTCAAAAATTCTAACTGCCGTAAATTGAGAGTAATTTTCGCCGGTTCCACGTCGGCAACCTCGCCCAGCAACTGCACTATCGGCGCGTACTCTTCAGGCCCGCTCAGCCTGAGAGAGCCTACAAAACTCACGGTTGCCGTTGCTGGATCGTAACAGATCCCGTAATCTTCTGTTTTAATTTCCATTGTCGCCAAAAAACTCCCTGAGATATGATCGATCGCCCACTCTTACCTATACTCTTAATTGCACCATAGTTGTCACCGTAATTACTTCCGGGTCTTGTTGCACGGTCTGGAACTTCCAGCCCATTTTGGCGGTATAATCGCTGAGCATCGTCAGCAAGCCCAATCCCGAACCAGTAGAGCTCTCGTCAGCAGCATTTTTTTCCAATTGCTCAATGTACAGCTCGCTCGGCTCAGAGGCTAGCAACTGCCGAATGTAACCCTGAAACTGATCCACAGCTAGGGGAGAGATGCTGTTAGCAACTGAGAAAATCAGTCCGTCGCTCTTTAATTGTAGTTTAATGTCGATCGGGTACTCCGAGGTTTCATCATTAAACTTCATCGCATTCTCTAATAACTCGTTAGCAATGTAGCTAACAGCACTTTTAATTTCAGCTTGTCTGTCAATTGTCGAGGGGTCGTCTTCGTTTCCTGGGAAAAAAGTCGTCAGGTAGTCAGCCAGAAAATCCGCCGACAAACCGTTGTTCCGCCACCGCTGCTTGAGGGGAATCGAACTCGGAGAAAATCCAATTATTAAGTATTCCTGGCTGGGAGTTGGCTCGATGAAATCGCCGAAAGTCTGAATCATGTCCATTACCAATTACTAATTACTAATTACCAATTACCAATTACCAATTACTCTAGCTTCTCACCGCTACTTGAGTTAGCTATTTTTGTTTGAGTACCAGCAATGTGATGTCATCAAAAACTTTTTGTTCCCCAATGTGCGATCGCACGTCGTCGATTACAGCGTGCCTGATTTCTATGGCCGTTTGCTGCCAATTAATCTGTATTACCTCAATTAACCTCTCTAAACCATAAAGCACTTTATCCATATTTTCAGCCTCCGTAATCCCATCAGTGTATAATACTACCACATCTCCTGAATGCAACTGGACAATGGTTTCAGCAACAAATTCAGCAATATCTGCATCCAGCCCGATCGGGAAACCCAAATCGATCGTATCAAACCGCTCGGCAGAACCGTTACACCGCACCACAATCATTTCTTCGTGCTGTCCGCTCAACTTTAGCAGACCCTCCTGATAGTCCAGCAAAGCAAGCGTCGCATTTTTATCGCATTTCATCCGCTGCACGTTATCATAAATTGCACTGTTAATAGCAGTTAAAAATCTCACCGGATCTGGTTCGTTGTAGGCGAGCAAAGTTCGGACTGCCGTTTGAAGCATAATCATTAAAACGCCGCTTTCCAATCCGTGTCCCGTGACATCGCCAATCCCAATTTTCACTCTACCTTCGTGCTGGAGCACGTCGTAATAGTCGCCGCCTACTTCCTCAGCAGCCTCCATAAATCCTGCAATATCTAAGCCAATAACTTGCTTCAGTTCTAAATCTTTCGGTAGCAGCATTTGCTGAATCTTGCGAGTGACATCTAGTTCGGCGCTCATCCGCATATTTTCAGCTTTTAGGCGATCGTTGAGAACAGTAATTTCTTGGTTTGCACCAACTAAGGCATCGGCAATTTTGTTAAACGAACCCACAACTTGTCCGAGTTCATCTCTGTTATCCAAAAAGATTTTGTGGTCTAGATTGCCGCTTGCCATCTTTTTTGACGCTTCGTCCAGCACAAATACAGTTTGCATAACTGCCCGGTAAAAAGATACAAACAAATAAATAACTATTGCTAAACTTGTTAACACAAAAATAGCAATTATGCGCTTTTTTGCAACAAAACTATCAATCCGCTTTTGCAGCAGAAAGTCTAATTTAGTGAGACTTTCGTCCCACAGTTCAAAACTCGAAGTCAGAACTCGATCGCTGCCATCTAAATAGGCATAATATTCCACTACGGCTGTGGGATAAATCAGTTTATCTAGTTGGCTTGTTAGCTGTTCTACTACCGCGTTAAATTTCCTCAAAGACTCACTTAGTTTCGGTCGCAGATTCCCGTGAGGATTATTGCTAAATCCTACCTCCATATTGATTGCTAAATCCTGATTGAGTTCTCTCAATTTGCCCGCCAAAGTAATCATTTGCGATCTTTCCTGTGGTGTGGCATCGGAACGCGCGCTACTTTTTTGAGAAATTAGCCTAATTTGTGACAAGATTTTTTGCATTTCTGGAAGCTTCAGTAAAGTGGCATCCATCAAATAATAGGTATCTAGATCCGGGTCTAATATTAGATTAGAAGTGTCGCCGACGTGAACGCTCAATCTATTAATATCTGCTATTATTTTATAATATACAACATCGTAGGTTTCCCAACTCCACTGGCTGCGACGGAGTTTAAAATTTTGCCAGTTTTGATAAAGATGATTAAATTTGTCGCTGCTAATTAAAATCTTTCCTAGTCGGCGGTCTGTATTTTCCAGAGCTTGAAAGTTTTCCTCTATCTTAGCTTCTAAATTTTTGGTGGCATCGAGATTGGTTGAATTGCGATTTAAAACTTGATAATTTAACAGTTGAAGCTTCGGTATGTATTCCCTCAACTGTCGCAGCGGGCGCAGATATTCATTACCGTAGATTTCTTTTTGGGCAAAATCAACCCTGCTGTTAATTTCGGAAATCAACAGGTATATGACCAAGGTTAACGGCATGGCGAATAGAAAACCGATCAAGGTAAATTTTTGAGGATAGCTCAGTCGATTCATTAAATGGATTCCCAGGGATTTTCTGTTCATAATCAATACATTTCAACAAGATTGTACTGAAAAAGTAGCGATCGCTACTAAAGTATTTTTGACACCGCCCAAAAACGGATACAGGCTGCCGCAGGGCTGTGGAGAGTTCAAAATCTTAGACTTTTGTAGCAATTACGCACTCTTTGGTGAGAAACCGCGTTTGACGGGCAAAAATACTGCATCCATACCTTGAATCCCGATAAAAACCCGGTTTCTGCGGTATTTATGCGTCCAGCACTGTTTGGTTCAACCTCCGGTGATTCATCTAAAAAAGTCGATTTACAATCTACAATCCAAAATCTAAAATCTAAAATCTAAAATCTAAAAACGACGCTTCGATCGCACTTTAAAACTAAAATGCTACAATGAAAATAATTGGCTGAAGTTGTAATGCCTTCCCGTTCTGCTGCAACAGATTGTGCTGCATCGGTTTAAGAGCGCCGGCTCAGCTCGTCTCTCACAGTCTAAAACACCTTTAGTAGTTTTGGCACAATCGATAGTTATTTATACTGAAATTCTCGACCACCATCAGATTTTTTTCAGAATATTCACTGAGGGCTGAATTTTTCTCGATACCCGCAGATTAAAAGTAAAAATTAAATGATCAAACGAATCTCCGAAAATAATTCTCAAAACAGTCAAAACCGAACCCAAAAGCAACCGAATCCTTTGATATTGGCTGTAGTGCTGACAGGAATTCTGGTTTGGGAAATATATCCGCCGCTCGTACATAGCGCGGAGGCTAACGCGGCCGCTCTCAAAGATTCCCTCCCCCTGTGGGAAAGCCCAGAGCAGTCAACGGCGCTTTCTCAAAAAATTAGCTCTTCCCGATTAGCACTAAATAGTTTAATTTCCTCTCCTGGCAATTTGGCAGAGAACACGCGCCCAAATCCTCCGAACCAATTGCCGGCAACTGTAGCAGCAGCAGTTCGCCAAGACTTGTCACGCCAAACTGGGATTGCTGCTGACAAGTTGAAAGTAACTGAATCGAGCCGGCAAAGTTGGCCGAATACTTGTTTGGGAATCGTAAAAGCTGATGAAATTTGCGGCCAAATGATTGTCGAAGGTTGGCGGGTTGTGATTTCTGATGGTCGCCAAACTTGGGTTTACCGCACCAATGCTAGGGGAAATGTGTTGCGTTTGGAAAAGAAAAGATGAGGCGGGCGGTTGAAACCGCGCCTACAAAAACGAGGCGGGCGGTTGAAACCGCGCCTACAAAAACGAGGCGGGCGGTTGAAACCGCGCCTACAAAAACGAGGCGGGCGGTTGAAACCGCGCC
>Ga0105047_10018406_pt1 | contig 10822 bp, 8 predicted proteins | sample MAT04_FD_78384 | JGI IMG/M metagenome (GOLD analysis project Ga0105047, IMG submission 78384) | Freshwater microbial communities from Lake Fryxell liftoff mats and glacier meltwater in Antarctica - MAT-04 (megahit assembly) | ecosystem: Environmental > Aquatic > Freshwater > Ice > Liftoff...
CCCGAGTTCCCGCGCGGCCAGTGTCATCTGCTCCAACGTGGCCCGCCCATCACTGGCCGTCGTGTGATTGTGAAAGGTGCCGCGAAGGTTGGTCCACTCAATGAGATCAGGGAGATCTCCGTTTTCCGCAGCCTCAAATTCCCCCAGGTTTTCCCGCAGCTCAGGAGGCACAAAGTCGAGCCCAAGCGCGCGGTAGAGATCTTGCTCGGTTTCGATTTCCGGGACCGGGTCGGCGCCTTCCGTTGCTGCCATGCGGTATTCATTAAGCGTCCATCCCCGCTCAAGCGCCCGGGAACGCAGCCTGATATTGTGTTCTTTGCTGCCAGTGAAATAACTAATCGCAAAGGGAAATTCGGCATTCGAAACCACACGCAAATCACACTGCATGCCCCCCGCCGCCAACACGCTGGCCTTGGTTGGCCCCTTGGCAAGAATTTGTTCCACTGCGGACATAGCCACAAAATCCGCAATCACCTGATCGGGCTTTCGGCTGGAAACAATAAAATCCAGATCCCGCACCACCGGCTTTCTCCGCCGCAAGCTTCCTGCCACTTCCGCAAGGTTGACTGCCGAATGTGACCGCAAAAACTCAAGAATTTTTTCGGCAAGGTGACGCGCATCATTCAACAAGAAGTAGCCGGAACTCCGTTTGCGTTGTTCAATCGCGAGAAGAATGTTCTCCGCGGATTTGGCACCAAACCCCGCAAGGCCCGCCACGGTGCCATCCTTGCAAGCACGCTCCAGCTTGGAAATGGAGGCAATTCCCAGAGCATCATAAAGCGCCTTGATCTTTTTCCCTCCGAGTCCCTGCAATTCAAAAAGCGTCAAAATGTCCGCAGGGAATTCCTCTTTCAGCTCCTCGTAATAATTGAGGCGTCCCTCGCTAGAAAGGATGCCAATCTTTTCGGCAATCGCCTTCCCAATCCCATCCATCTCTTGCAAGGTCCCCGCCTCCGCCATCGCCTGAATATCACCCGGAAATGTCTCCAAAGCTCTCGCCGCGTTTTGATAAGCACGGAATTTAAAGGGATTCTCGCCCTTGATCTCCAAGAGCCGGGCAATGTTTTCCATCACCTCAGCAATCGCATCCTTCGTCATATCAAGATGGTGGCAGCGACTGCCTGCACCAGGCAAGGCCTGAAAGAATCCCTCGCCAGGTTTCTTCAGCAAAATCTGACACCGCAACAGCCAAAAAACCGCCCCCGTCTACGCGGTACAGGTGTACCGCGTAAACGGGAAATGGGCATGGAAGCTTTTCCATGCGAATACGTGAAGTCGCTTGGCTTGCGGCAGGAACAGGCTTTTGTTAGGGGTTTGGTTGCTGAGCAGGGCGCAACCAATCCCATGGAATTCCTTATTACCATTTTTATGACCTTGCTTCTGCTTGGTATTGTTTCAGCTTGCCGCAGAAGCAGCGAGAAGCGCGGGGGAAAGCCTTCTCAGGATTGGGGAGGTCCTTACGGCGCAGGGGATGGCTCTTCAGACGGTTCGCGTCATCATGAGGCAGTGTGGTTTCATGTCGGATCCGGCGATGCAGGTGGGGGGGATGGTGGCGGGGGCGGCGGAGATTGACGATTGCGCCTTGGCTGACGAAGGCCTAGGGCTTTCACCAACTCAAGCCAAGCGGCCCAGAATTCTTACCGCGCCTGATTTAAGCCCGGCCGATGCTGACGTATTCGAAGCCGAAGCTGCGCACGACGGCCGGGTCGAGGAGGTTTCGGCCATCAAAAATGAGCGGTGTGTGCATCGCGGCTTTGACCTCGTTGAGATCCACGGCGGTGAATTCTTTCCATTCGGTCGCGATCACAAGCGCATCGGCGTCTTTGACCGCTTCAAGGGCAGAGGCCGCAAAATTTGCTCCTTCGACGAGCTTGAAGTCCTGGGCTTTTTCCACACCTTTAGGGTCATAAACAGAGACAATCGCTTTTTCAGCGAGAAGGTCTTGCACAACTTCGACGGCCACCGACGAACGCACGTCATCGGTATCCGGCTTAAATGTCAGCCCCCAGACCGCGATGCGTTTGTCACGAAGGACCCAGAGTTTCTCACGCAATTTTGCGATGAAGCGTTCCCGTTGGGTGGCATTGATGCGTTGGACTTCTTTGAGGAGGGTAAACGGGACGCCTAGTTGATCGCTGATGGCGATAAAGGCGGCGATGTCTTTCGGGAAACAGGAACCGCCATACCCGATGCCGGCATTGAGAAAATTTCGTCCGATGCGTTTATCAGACCCGATCCCATCCGCCACCTTCTCGACGTCCGCCCCACTGGCTTCGCAGATTTGGGCCACGGCGTTGATGTAAGAAATCTTGAGGGCCAGGAACGAATTGGCCGCATGCTTGATGAGTTCGGCGGAGTTAATATCCGTGACTAAAACGGGGGCCATAAAGGGCTCATAAATTTTTTGCATGAGAGCGATAGCCCGCTCGCTGTTGCCGCCGATGACGATGCGGTCTGGCTTCATAAGGTCAGCCACAGCACAGCCCTCACGAAGAAACTCCGGATTGCTAACCACGTCGAATTCCGCATCCGTCTTGTTGTAGCGACGAATGGTTTCGCTCACTTTTTCACCGGTTCTGACCGGGACCGTGCTCTTGTCAACAATGACCCGGTATTCGCCCTTTTTGAGAACCGCAGCAATCTCCCGGGCGACTTTTTCGATATAGGAAAGATCCACACTTCCGTCCGGCTGCGGCGGGGTTGGCACGGCAATAAAAACCGCTTCGGAACCATCCACCCCTTCTTCGGTGCTTGTGGTGAAGCTCAGGCGTTTCGCAGCCACATTTTTATGCACGAGGTCTTCGAGGCCCGGTTCATAAATTGGAATCTGGCCAGCCAGGAGCTTGTCAACTTTACGCTGGTCGTTGTCCACGCAAATCACGTGATGCCCCACCTCGGCAAAACACGCACCACTCACCAATCCGACATATCCCGAGCCAATAATACACAATTTCATATCTTAAAATTCTTGAAAAATCCTTTCAGGGAAACGTCAGTTCGCTCCCGGTTCGATTGGCGAAGTGGCCGCATCGAATTGGATGGGGAGCGTGACTTGAGGGGCATCCTTGAGGGTGAGGACAAAGAGGACGCCAAGATCGTTATCTCCACCGGCATTGTCCCGCACTTGAGCGCCGAAGGACGCCACCCAAGCCGAAAGGTCGCGGTGAATCATATAGCGTTGGTATTGGAGAACCCCGGAAACGAACTCATACTGTTCGTAGAGGCTGACTGCCCAATGTTCGTTGATCCGGTAATAAGCCGAAAAATCCACTTGGCTGTTATCCGAGAAGAAATCATTTCCATCAATGTATCGATTGCCAATACGGAAGCTGAAATTCCGGGTGGGCATGAAGAAGAAGTTCGTGCCGAATTCCGTGAATCCCTGCGCATCGAGAGGGAGCTGGGATGTGACATCAAGGCTGAACCAAGGAACCGGGCGGAAGCGGATGACATTAAACAGGTTTGATGCGGAGGTGTCGCTGTAGGGATTATCAAAATTCGCGTCAAAAAACGTATCGAGCGTCAGGTATTGATAAGTTTTTTGGTCGCGCCGGGTTTGAAGACGATTGCGCACACCGATGCGGGCGATGGCCCATGTGTCGATGGAATCCACAGCATTAAATTGAGGAAAGTCCAAGGGAAGCAACTGCGTGGATGGAACCACACGGTCAAATTGCAGGATTTCTTCTGGCGGCGGTCCGAAGTTATTGACATACGAAAAATTCACATAGGGCTGTATCACGTGACGGAGCCCATCGATCCCAAGGGCACGTGATTGAATTTTTTCGTAAGATCTTGAGAATTTGGTGGAGACTTCCAAGCCGAGATTCACGACCGGACGCAGCACAGGCCCGTTTGTTTCGAGGTCGTTGGTTGGTGCATTCAGAGGGCTTTGACCTGCGCGCTCAGGGGCCTGCAAGACCATGAGCGCGCCGCTGTCTGGATCAATTTCGGTGACCGGGGCTTCTTCGCTTTCAAAGAACGAGCCGCTCTCGGAGTAGTAGGTGACACGAAAGCCGGCGCGGGGGTTTATGTTCAGCCAGCCGAAGAGCTGGGTCGGAGCCGTGAGCTGATGAAAGGTGTCAAAGCGGAAGGCCTCATAATTTGAAAAACCTGTTTCGCCAAAGGATTGCTCATCCGAGAAAGCCCGCTTGAGTTGGGCGATGCCAGATTCCCCGTCATAATAAATTGGCAGGCCAAAAAGGCGGTGTTGTTTGAAATCAAAGACCAACTCAGGCAGGCGCTCGGTGGTTTCTTGGAAATCATTGACCTGAAACCGTCCGATGAGATTCAGCGTGTAGAACTCATCCCACTTTGTGACGGAGAGAACATTGTCGGGCTGGGGGTCCACTCGGAATTCATTGGGGTAAAAGTCCTCAAGAAAATCCACATCACTCAGAAGATTAATGTCCGCCGTTGCGTAAATATCATCTGTCAGAAAGAGCCGTTGTTTGAAGGTCACACGGTATCTGCCATCGATATCGTCTTCCTCGGGAGCCTCGCCGGGACCTCCCACGCCTGCGTTTGAATCATCAACTGAATAATAACTGACAAAGTCACCGTAGCTCCGATCGTTTTCGCCATATTTCATCTTGGCATCAAAACCAATGGCCGGACCAAATTCTCCGCGGAAATCACTGCGGAATTTACCCATCAGAGCGCTGGTCGAGCCAATGGGGAAACTATAGGCGGTGAGAAGATAGGGCCCCCAACGACTTTCATAACCGGGCAGAAATTCGAATCCCGAGTTGTTGACATTGGCCCAGATGAAGGGGAACCAAAAGATGGGCACGTCTCCGACGAAGATGGTGGAGTTCACAAAAACAACACGGCTGTCGGTGTAGATGCGGATCGAGCGCGAACGAACGCGAAAGTCCGGCATTGAGGAATCATCGGTGGTGGCCGTGGCATCCTTCACACGAAACTCCCGGCTTGAGGGAGCCTGAAAGGCAAAGGCATTGAAGAAAAGGGGCTGCCGTGCTCCGGAGAACTCCAAGGCCCGCATCTGTTTGGTTTCCAAGTTAAACAGGGCGCGCTGACCAGTGAGAACTTCGGTGGGAGTGTAGAGGCGAATATTGCCTACCAAAAGCACATCGCGGGTGTCGGGGTTATATTCGGCATAATCACAGTAGATGCTGTAATCGCCATAATGGATCTGCACGTTGTCCCGGGCCACGGCCACGCCCCCTTCAAAGTTGGTGTCGCCGTCTGCGGTGATCTCGACAGGCACATCGCCAAAGCTGCCGAACTGGGCCACGGCACAAGCCGACCCAGCTAAAAGGGCGATGAATGTGCGTAGGGCTTTATTTATCATAGGACCATGGCAGGCTATTTTCCTGAACCATGCTTGCAAGAGAAAAAAATGACTTTCCCACACGCCGAATCCCGGAATTAATAACCAACCACCACAACCTGCGCCCAATTTCGTGAAAGAAACCACAAAAAAAATTCTTTTTCCCGAATGGCGGGCCCGGGTTGGCAGGTGGGATGTGGGTATTTCTCTTGTGGTTTTGCTGGCCGGGTTCCTGATTTTTTCCCGTCATAATGACTTCCCCGCGCACTATCACCCGGATGAACCCAGCAAAGTGAGGCAGGTCAAGCAAGGGGTTTTCAATTTTAACCATCCCCTCCTGTTGCTTCAAACCACGAAGCTGATTCTCGGCCCGAACGCTGCGGAAGAAAACCAAAACGCCATCGTGCGGGCCGGACGAACAGCCTCGGCGCTTTTTGCGGCGGCGGCGGCGGCGTGTCTTGTGCTGGCGGCGGCTCATCTGGCGGGACCCCTGGCGGCGGCAGCGGCCGGAGCGCTTCTGCTGACGAACCACCAACTCTACGAGCTGGCCCACTACATGAAGGAGGACGCCGCGTTGGCTTTTGGGATTTGCGCCACGGTCTTGGCCTATGTGCGATGTGCGCGATTACCAAGCGGGGCGGCATTTGCCGTGCTGGGCGCTAGCTGTGCCCTTGCCGTTTCTGGCAAATACGTGGGAGCTCTTGTGTTGGTTTTTCCGTTGGCACTCGTGATCACGCAGAAAACGGGCCACCGTCTTCGTGCCGGCATCTTTGCAAGCCTTGGGTTTCTTGCCGTGCTGGTGGCCATCAACTTTCCCATGCTGACCTCGCTAAATGAATTTTTTGCAAATCTGGGAAGGGAAATGAATTTTGCCGTGGGTGGACACAAGGGCCTCACGCGCGATGTGCCACATGGTGTTTATGGAGCCGTCTTCCGTCATGCCACGAATCCCTTCCTGTGGATCTTGATTGGACTGTTCTATGCTGGCTTGCTTGCCGCGTTTTTTCCTCGCCTGAGGGAAGCCGCTCGTCTGCGCACCGTCGAATGGTCGCTGGTGCTCTTTGCTGCTTTTCCTGTGGTTTATACGCTGATTCTTTCGTTTTCGCCTAAAACCCATCACCGCTATTTCCTGCCCGTGACCTGCCTTTTGCTTTTGTTGGCAGCCTTGGCACCATTTCAGTCCCGTGTCCGATGGGCCGTTCCAGTGGGCGCTGTTCTTTTTGTTGCAGCGTTGGGATTTTCAATTTCACGAACATTGGTTTATGATCAGGGATTTCAGAACGATGCGAGGCTGCGTCTTGTGGAATATGTGACTCGCGAGCTGCCGGGGGATGCGGTCATCGTGCAAGACAAACGGGTTGGCCTTCCAGCCGAGGGAGATCCCCGGTTCGAGGGATCGGGCATGAAAATCCCCCAGCGTGTTGATGATCAATTTTTTGCTGCGGATGCGGGGTCTCTGGCCGAGTTGCAAGCTGCAGGCGTCCGTTATGTGGCGGTCTCCGAAGGCGACTATGGCCGATTCTTTTTGAAAACTCACAGACCTCGCCCGGAAGAGGCCGACAAATTTGAGCGCAGAAAAAAATTCTATGAAGAGCTTTTCTCGATTGGCACGTTGATTTGGGAGAGCCCGTCGGGGCAAATGCAATACCTTCAGCCTTCTATCAAACTCTACCGCTTGCCGGATGGGGATTTGCCTCCATGACCAGATTCAGCCGATAAACCACACCCGCTGCCACCAGCACAATGGCAGCCGCAACAAACAAAGGCAAAGACGCATAGCTGCCAAAGTCGCCTTGTGCTGACAGCAACACCCCCGCCGTGAGCGGACCCAGAAACCTTGCAAGACTGCCACTGGATTGCATTACCCCCAAAGCCCGCCCCTGCCAATCCGCTTCGGCGGACCTCGACGCGAGCGCCGACAAGGTTGGCATCAGAAGACTGTTGCCGATCCCCACAGCGGCCGCTGCCACAAACATGGGAACAAGGCTATGCACCCAACCAAGACCAAAAAGTCCCCCGGCCATAAAAAATGTTCCCAGAAGCGCCAGGCGCGCCTCTCCAAATTTTTTGGTGAGCCGCCCGATGAACCCCCCTTGAATCACAACCCCCAACACGCCGATTCCAGCAAACAGAAAACCTGTGGCCTGAACCCCCAGCTCAAAGCGCTTGAGCAAATACAGGGCAAAAAGGGTCGTCATCATCGAGAAACCGGCAATCACCGCAAAATAAGCGGCTACACTCCACACGAATTGGGATTTTTTGACGTGTTGGAAAAGTTCGGGGAAAATCCTGTTTCGACCAGTGACAGGTTGTCCTGTGCGGCTCTCGGGCAGGAAAAAAAACACAAACACCATATTGATGGCCGCCAAGCCCGCGGCGATAAACATCGGTGTGGAGTAGTGGAAACGTTCGCTTGCCCATCCCCCCAACGCCGGACCAAACACAAAACCCAGCCCAAAGGCCGCCCCCAAAAGCCCCATGGCTTTTGCCCGGTTTTCTGGGCTCGAAATATCAGCCAAATACGCCTGAGCGACGCCAATATTTGCGCCAGCCACCCCCGCAATCAACCGGGCCAGCATCAATATCGCCACGGAACCAGCCAATCCCATCGTCATATAACCCACCACCGTGCCCACCATGCCAATCAACAAGACCGGCTTTCGCCCAACGCGATCCGAAAGCTTTCCCCAAAATGGCGCAAACAAAAATTGCATCAGAGAAAACACCCCTACCAAGACCCCGATTTGAATGGCCGTGGCCCCAAAGTGCTCCGCGTAAAGCGGCAAGACGGGGATCACGATTCCGAAACCCAGGATATCAATGAAAACCGTCAAAAAGATTGTCGCGTATTGGATCGGGCGGCCTTGCATGGAATCAAGGCAATCAAAGGGCGGTTGCCCAAGAAAGCAAGACACGCTTTTTTAATCACAAAAATTACGCGAACATTTCTTGTGGTTTCTTGAGGAGAGAGGTATAAAAAACTTCCGCACTCGAACTCATTCCATGCAAATCGCCGTTTCGAGTTTATCCTCATTGCCAAGCTACCGTTCGGTGGCCATTCCTTACGTCGTCAGCCTGCCAGATCCCGACACCAAGGTCACCCCCGAGATGTTGCCGCATTCCTGTAAGAAGCTGCTTCAACTGCGCTTCCATGACTTGGATGATATCGAAATCTTGGCTCCGGAATACCGGAAGTGCCTTGCTCCCCAGCCCTCCCACGTTGAAACCATCATCAAATTCTTTGAACAAATTGACTCCTCGGAAAGTGGCGACATCGAGGATTGTGCGATCCTTGTCCATTGCGAGGCGGGACTGAGCCGGTCCGCCGCCTCGGCGATTATCGGCCTCAGAACCCTCGGCTATGATGATGACACCGCGTTTAATCTCATCACCCAAGCGAATCCCCTCTCCCTGCCAAACCGCCGGATGCTCCGGTTTGCGGACACCATTTTTGGTGACTCCTCCCTCCAGGAAATCGCTGAAAAGCACCGCATCAACCAGTTCACGCTGGCCGGCTACGAAGATCCCGTGAAAGAGATCGAACGTAATCACGGCAGATCCCTGCGGGCCTTCTTCATGCGCCTCTTCCAAAACCCGACCTTCGTACTCACAAAGCGCAAAAAAGCCTTCCACCAAAATTGGAAGAAGGCCCGTCTTCCTGGCGGAAAGTAGGTTTGCTTTGCCTCAATCGCCTCGGGATTCTCCTTTGTTTGCGCGGTATCTCCGCTAACACCACCCTGCTCTGCCACGCGCTCGTCACCTGCTTAGATGCTGCGGTTCAAGAGGAAGCTCCCGAATTCGGCGACAAGACGCCATCTAGCGGTTTCTTCGCCCCACGCGAAAACTTTGGCTCCACCCTGCAGATGGCCACTCACCTCTGCACTCATGGGCTCAAGGCATCATCTGCAGCTTGTTGCACGGCGATGGCACGGCGATTAACCCGGTGATCCTGGCCGAATACCTGGTCGGGAACGGACCCCGGATACCGTCATTTCCCGCGTTACCGCCTTCGGCATCGTCATCCTCGACCTTCCCTTGATCGTCGCCCCGCGGTGCGCGAAAGCCTACTATTTGGAAAAACGGCGAGGGCAACTCGCCTCCCTCGCACCAAAATCCCCGCTCCCCGAATTCTTCATCGGTGCCCATGCGGCAGTCCTCAATCTGCCCTTGGCCACCGCTGACCTCAGCCCATACCGCAGCTACTATCCCGAAGTCGAACTCCTCACTCCCCCGGAGACCAACCCACACTAACGCGTAAAAGGTTTAGCCCAATGGGGTCACCAGTGGGGTCAGTCCCGTGTATTATCATGTTCTGATCGCAGTTTTCTCAATGCACCCCACAAGGTCTGGGGGGCGCCAGCATTCAATTCTTGGGCGATCCATGCAACAGTCATCGTCGTTTGTCTCCTCAGTTCTTCTGCCAGCTGCGTCTTCATTTTGTCGCCTTTAGGCTTTCCCCTCAGCTTCTCCAGCTTTATGTTTCGTTTTTTTAAGTACACCCCGATGAGTTGCTTGGCTTTTTCTTCCATTGTTTCGGCCACCGCACCGCCACCGTGGATGGACGGATCAGCATTGGGTGCCGCCCCCAACTCCAACAACCGCTCCAGAAAATCTTCCGCCCCAAAGCGCCACCCTCTACGAATCCTCGACCAGAGCGCCTCCTCCGAATGGTTTTCCTCCCGGCAGCGCGTCTTCATGTACTCACGAAACTGTCTTCTGCCGTTACCATTGTCTCGAAATATTCCCAATTCCCCCATTAGCCGATCCACCCTCAACCACTTCGCTCGTCCTCGTGGGAGTTTGAGATATTGCGGATAACTGCTCCACTCGAAGTCCTCCAACATCTTGCCCTCATCAATGAGACCACATCTCACAGGATTCAGGTGCACATAGTTGCAAACCACCCTCAAGTAAGAATCCTCCGAACCATCGACCAAGAGCGCCTTGTAACGACCTGCAAAAAGATGCCCTCTTAGCTGATGTCTTGCGTTGAATCGCTGAGTGTAAGTTCCCAAGAACCATTTCATTCCCGAGACAAGAGTTGGTTGTGGCGTCTCGACCACCAAATGAAAATGGTTGCCCATCAAACAATACGCATGCACTTGCCAACCGGCTTTTGCGCATGCCTCCCCAAGCGTCCCCACAAAACGCCGGCGGTCTTCATCATCCGAAAAGATGGGTTCATTGCGATCCCCTCGACTCATCAAATGGTAAATCGCCCCCTTATATTCCACCCGAAGTTGCCTCGCCATCAGCCAAAAATGACATAAAATTCTAACATGTCAATACGCGGGACTGACCCCTCTGTTCATGTCAATACGCGGGACTTGTATCTTAAATTTAGCCGCTGAATTGGGCTTGTCCCAACCAACGGTTTTTATCTGGGGGCTGCGCAGCCCCCATATAAAATAAGCCGTCGAGGGAGAAGATCATTGCACACTCGATCCTCCCTCGACGCATGTTTCTACCTTGAACAGTTGCCTGAACCTCCGAGTTCGTATCGCAAGTCGAAGAAAAAACATACCACTA
>Ga0105047_10018409_pt1 | contig 10822 bp, 9 predicted proteins | sample MAT04_FD_78384 | JGI IMG/M metagenome (GOLD analysis project Ga0105047, IMG submission 78384) | Freshwater microbial communities from Lake Fryxell liftoff mats and glacier meltwater in Antarctica - MAT-04 (megahit assembly) | ecosystem: Environmental > Aquatic > Freshwater > Ice > Liftoff...
CAAGCAGCCGGGACCGGCGTGGGCGTGGGACTGTTCCGTTCTCGCATGGCCGGCACACCCTAGCAATTCGTCCGCCGTTGCGGAACGATTTTCTTGAACTCGGGCGCAACGGGATGCGCCCGGGCAAAGATTGGGTCAGCTCCCGTTATCCGCGCGGGTGATGGAGCCGGATGCCTTGGACGATTTGTTTTTGGAGCAGGACAAATAGGAGAATCAATGGGGCGACGGACATCGTGGCGGCGGCCATGAGCAGGTGGGTGGATTGGCCACGGGTGGAGTCGAAGTAGAGCAGGCCGATTGGTAGGGTGTATTTGTCCACGCTCTTGAGCAGGATCAGCGGCCAGAAGAAGCTGTGGTAATTCGCCATGAACACCAGGATCGCCAAGGTGACGAGGCCGGAGCGGCTCAACGGGAGGATGATCTCCCAGAAAATTTGCCACTTGCTCGCCCCATCCATCTCGGCGGCTTCATCCACGCTGGTCGGAATCGTCAGCATGTATTGCCGGAGCAGGAACGTGCCGACGGCGGTGAACGCGCTCGGCAATACCAAGCCGAGATAACTGTCCACCAATCCCAAACGGATCATGATTTGGTAATTGGGAATGATGAGCACCAACGCCGGGATCATCGTCGTGCCGAGGTAGAGGAGGAAAACTTTGTCGCGGCCCGGCCAGCGCAGCCGGGAAAAACTGTACGCCGCGAGCGCGCTGGTGAACACCTGCAAGAACGTCACCCAGCCGGCGATGAGCAGGCTGTTCCAGTAGAAGCGGGCAAACGGGACGAGTCGGAAGACGTCCGCATAGTTGCTCCACTGGAGCCGGCTGGGCAGCCAACTCGGCGATGCCACTTCGGCCAACGGCTTGAGACTCGTCAGCACCATCCACACAAACGGCAACGCCATCGTCACGCTGAGCGCGGCGAGGAGGAGATGTTTGCCGATGCGCCGGCTAGTCGTTGACATAACGGGTTCCGAATTTCCAGTTGAGGAGCGTCATGACGAACGCGAGTGTGAAAATGACCCACGCGACCGCCGAGGCGTAGCCCAGTCGCCCGGTGTCAAAGCCTTCCGCGTAGAGAAAGTAACTCAGCGTGGTGGTCGCGCCCGCCGGCCCACCGGCGGTCATAGTGCGCGCCATTTCAAAGCCGCCGAGGAATCCGCCCGAGACGCTGATGATGACAATGTAGAACGTGACCGGCGCGAGTTGCGGCCAGGTGACGTGCCAGAATTTTTGCCAGCGCGACGCGCCATCCATGTCCGCCACCTCGTACAATTCCGCCGGCACCTGCGCCAAGCCGGCGAGGTAGAGGAGCATGTTGTTGGAGCCGACGGCGGTCCAGAACGCCATGATCATCAGCGCCGGCTTGGCCCAGTAATAATCGTTGAGCCATTCCGGCGGCTGAAACCCGAGCGCGGCGAGGAATTGGTTGATCGGGCCGCCGTAGGGATTGAAGAGTTTTTTCCAGAGCAGGAAAATCGCGACGCTGGCGGTGAAATGCGGCAGGTAAAACATCGTCCGGTACACGGCGAGTCCGCGCGTCCGGCCGCTGAGCAACAGCGCCGCCCCCAAACTGCCGGCGATGGCGAACGGGAGTCCCAGCATCAGGAACAGCGTGTTGCCGAAGAACCGCCAGAAATCCGGGTGCGTGAACAGACGCGTGAAATTTTCCCAGCCCACAAATTGCAGCGACGCGTCTTTGAACATGTTGTGCAGTCGTAAATCGCAGTTCGTGAACGCCAATCCCACACTGAGAATGACGGGGAAAATCGTGAACGCGAGAAACCCCAAAATCTGCGGCGCAAGAAAACCCAGCCCGGCGCGCAAGTGTTGCCGCTGCCGGGCGTTCACTCGGCCCACCCCAGTTCGCGGTAGTATTGGCGGTGAAACGGATTGGTGATCCACGCGAGCGGCACCGGCCGGCCGGCGGCGCGCCATTCCTCAATCTGCTTTTGCCGGGCGATCAACTCCTCGTACGCCGGTCGCAAGCCGGGCTTCTCCGCGAGGGTGCGTTGGATCGCGGCGTTGATCCGGTCGGCGGCCATGATTGCGGCTTGGTCGGCGGAATAAATTCCCGCCATGAATCCTTGATAGGCCGGCCAGGTGGCGTTGGCGACTTCGCTCGGCAGGACAAACGGGCTGTGACTGTCGCCGATGCCGATGGTTTCCGCGCTCTCGGCGAACGCGGCGTGACATTCCCACTCGTTCGGATACTGCGGCGGTTGCCGGTAGGCGGCGCTGTGGGTGAACGCCGGGTTGGGCGGGAGGGAATCGGCATCCGCGACGATCTGCGCGTTGTAGTCTTCGCTGGCGAGGAATGCTAGGAACCGTTCCGCCGCCGCCCGGTGCCGGGACGCGACGTACACGGTGGCAACACGCGCGTCAATGTAGGTGTTGGGAAATCCGCCGTGGGGCGGTTCGGCGATACCGAGTTCGAGCGCGCCGTATTCGCGGAACTGCACGAGCGTCTGGCGACCGGCCTCGATCATCGCGAAGTTGCCGCTGCGAAACAACCCGGCTTCCGCGCCGGCAAATCCCATCTCGGTGGCGAACGAATCAAACTCCGCCGCGCTGGGCAGCAGGTGATCGTCGTACGTCCATTGGTGAATGAGTTTCATGACCGTGACCCAGCGCGGATCGTCGAGTGTGCAGCGGGTCATGGTTTCGTTGAAGGTGTCGAGGCCGAGACTCCGCCGCAGTTCGGGCGGGTAGATGGTGTTGACGAAGAAGACGCGCCGGCGTTGGCCGGGCGGGTTGGCCGCCGCGACGAAGGCTTTACCGGCGCGTTCGAACTCCTCCAGCGTCCAGCGCCGGGGTGGCAACGGTTGACCGTGCCGGCGGAAGGTGGCTTGGTTCACGAACAACAGGTTCAGGTACACGTTGGCCGGGAAACCGTATTGACGACCGTCCACGACGAGTTGATCGCGCAAGCCGGGATACGTTTGCGCCGGTGTGAATCTCCCCTGCTCGGCCGCGTCGGTCACATCCGCCAACACGCCGACGGCTTGGACGTAACGCACCATCGCGCCGCCATACATGTCGAGCAGATCACCGCCCACACCGGACACGCCTTGGATGATTTTCTTGGTGGGATCATTGTTGGCCGGGTCGAGCCGGACTTCGACGGGCGGATGTCCGTGCCGCGCCAGCCAGCGATAGAAACTTTCCACCTGCGCCGGTCGCGCGGGGTTGGCATCGGTGACCCAGTACAACACAGGCCGGTCGGCGTGCTTGGGCGGCGTCCACCACGCCGTCAAGGCGCTGGCGAGAACCAATCCCGCGAAACAAAGCCCGAACACGGTTTTCATCGGCGCGGATAATAGCAGACGCCGGCCACTTTTGAATGCCGGGTCTGCGATCATGCACTGCCCAGCCTAAAGGCTGAACTACAAACGGGGAAGCCGGCATTCAGGCTGAGACCTGCAACTCGTGATGCAGAATGCTCAGCGTGTAGAGTGCGGCGGTTTCCGAGCGCAGCACGAGCGGGCCGAGTGAGAGCGGCCGGCAACCAGCCGATTTCGCCTGCGCCAACTCGGCCGGCGTGAAGTCGCCTTCCGGCCCGATGAGAATCAGCACGGACGGGGGCGGCGGGGTGTCGGCCAGAATGGTCTTGAGCGGCAGCGCGTCCGGCTGGAGCGAGGCGATGAGTTTGAGGTCGTGCGAGCCGGGGGCGTTGAGGAAGGCGCTGGCTTTCTGGGGCGGATGAATTTCCGGCAACCAGTTGTTGCCGCATTGTTTGCAGGATTCGAGCGCAATCCCGCGCCAACGATCGAGTTTGCCGGTCGCCTCCACGACGGTGCGCTCGGAGAGCAGCGGGTAAATCTCCGCGACGCCCAGCTCAGTCGCTTTTTGGACGATGAGATCCATGTTCTTCTTGGGAACCGCCTGCGCCAGCGTGAGCCGGCAGCGGAGCGGCGCGGTGCGGTTGCGTTGGAGGACTTGCAATTGGACGCCATCCTTGCCGGCGCGGGTGATGGCGCATTGGGCTTCCTGGCCGCGACCGTCGAAGACACTGATGGTGTCGCCGACTTTGCGACGCATCACGTGGAGGCAGTGATGCGTTTCTGCGGGAGACAAGACCGGCTGTTCAAGTTGCGCGATGAAGTAGCGATCCATGGGTAACGGCGATCAATGTATCTCGGTGGCGCGGGTGCGGGTAGCCGCGGTCGCTTGTCGCCACGCCGTGCCGCACGCCCGCGCTTCAGCGGAGACGAAACCGATCAGGCCACATTTTCTTCGGCGTGATGGCGGGCGACAGGTCACCGTAACTTTCTTTCGTGCTTTCACCGGCGGCTATGATATAGGGCGACTCACCAGAAACATGAAGCAAAACCTTTTTTGTTCCGTGTGGCGGATGTCACCGTTCAACAGTGGATGGCGCAAATCTTCGTCCTCCTCCCCGGCAAATCAGGGCTGCCGGGAAATCGTGTGCCATTTGCGCAGCGAATTCCTCAATCAACAACCCCGCGGCGAAACGGTCCCAGCCCAAACCGGCATCCCCGTCATCTTTACCAAGGCCCCATGATTACCTCCCGATTGCTGGAAAATCCCGATGCGATTCTGCGCGCCTCCGTTGCCACGGCGGAAATCTTGGAAACCGGCGCGCGCCATCTCGTCCTCAAGACTCAGGCCGCGATGCAATCCAGGAAACCCATCTCGTCCGCCGATTCTGAGATGTTTAATCGCCTCAAACTCACCGCCGTCGGACAGCAGCAGGAAGGCCGGTGGCGCTTGGATGTGCTGGCCGATGATGTTCTCCGCATCCGGTACGCCGAAGGCCAGGCGGTGCCGGAGAATGTGACGCCGATGATCGTCGGCACACCGGCCAAGAAAGGGCGCTGTCGCATCAAAGGACCGGCCATCGAAACTGGCAAACTCCGCATCACCCTCGACCTCGAAAAATTCCGCGTCGAAATCACCGACCGTGCCGGCCGCAAGCTCTGCGGCATCAGCGGCCGCGAGAAAAACAACTTCGGCTGCTGGGACGCCGTGAATACCGGCGTCTGCCGCCGGCGCGATGATGGCGTGCCGGTCGCGGTGGAATGTTTTGATCTGCTGCCGGCCGAGGCGATTTACGGTCTCGGCGAACATTTCATCAAACTCAACAAAGTCGGCCAGACCATTGACCTCAACATGACCGACGCGCTGACCGTGATCGGCACGCGCGCGTACAAGAACATCCCGTTCCACGTCAGCACGGCCGGCTACGGCGTGTTCTTCAATCATTCCAGCTTGATGACGTATTACGTCGGCAGTCGCAACGCGACGGATGTACAGGTGGCGGCGGCGGATGGTTTTCTCGATTACTATTTGTTCTTCGGCGACCTGAAACGCATCCTCGCGCTTTATACCGACCTGACCGGCAAGGGTGTGCTGCCGCCCAAGTGGACGTTTGGCTACTGGCAGAGCAAGATCAGCTACACGAGCGCCGCCGAGACGGTGGAGATCGCCCGGCAGATGCGGGCGCATGACATTCCCTGCGACGTGATCCATCTCGACACGCATTGGTTCAAGGAAGATTGGTACTGCGATCTCGAATTCGACAAGACGCGCTTCCCGGATCCCAAACAGTATTTCGCTGACCTCGCCGCGCTCGGCATCAAAATCTCGCTCTGGCAACTCCCGTACATTCCGTCCGGCTCGAAGCTGTTCGAGGATTTGAAGGCCGTGGATGGTTTCGTGAAGAACGCCGCCGGTGAGATTTACAACTGCGGCATCTGCTTCACCAAAGGCCATCGCGAAGGCGGCGGGATCGTCGGCGTCGTGGATTACACCAACCCGGCCGCGGTGAAAGTGCACCAAGACGCGTTTCGCCGGCTTTTCCGGCTCGGCGCGAAAGTGGTGAAAACCGATTTCGGCGAAGCCGCGCCGCTCGACGGCGTGTATCACGACGGCACGCCCGGCCATCGGATGCACAACCTCTATCCGCTCCTCTACAACCGCGCCATTTTCGACGTGACGAAAGAAGAGACCGGCGATGGCGTCGTCTGGGCGCGTTCCGCCTGGGCCGGCAGCCAGCGGTATCCGTTGCATTGGGGCGGCGACAACAGTCCGAACTGGTTCAACATGATTCCGCAAATCGAAGGCGGCTTGTCGTTCGGTCTGTCCGGCTTCCAATTCTGGAGTCAGGACATCGGCGGCTTTTGCGGTCACGTGAATGAGGCGCTGCTCATCCGCTGGATGCAACTGGCGATGTTCATTTCCCACAGTCGCATCCACGGCTACGGTGACCGGGAACTCTACAAGTTCGCCCCCGAAACAATCCGCATCTGCCGGGAATACATCCGCCTCCGTTACCGGCTGTTACCCTATATCTATGGTGCGGCGGCGCAATGCGTGAAAGATTCGCTGCCGATGCTGCGACCGCTCGTGCTCGAATTTCAGGATGACCCCAACACCTGGAACATCGGCGATCAATGGCTCTTCGGCGACAGTCTGCTCGTCGCGCCCATCTACACGCCCGAGAATCGTCGCCGTGTGTACTTGCCGGCGGGGCAGTGGACGGATTGGTGGACGAAGCAACGATTCACCGGTCCACAATGGATTGATGTAGCAGCCGACACGGAAACGCTGCCGCTGTACATCCGCGAAGGCGCGATCATTCCGCTCGGCCCGGTCCAGCCCTACGTGGACGCCGAGCCGGTGAAGGAAATCACGCTGCTCATCGCGCCGTTTACCGGCAAAGGCAAAACCACGTTTCGTGTGCCGGTCAACAATCGCTGGGTGCCGGTCACCTACACGAGCGACGGCAAAAAGCATTCCGTCAAAATCGGCCGCAGCCCGGTAAAGTTCACCGTGCAGAAGCTCCCCGCCAAATGAAAATGATTGGCGCATGATTGAGACTGACATCGTGGTGATTGGCGGCGGGACGACGGGCAGCGCGGCGGCGGTGAAACAGTATCTCAATGACATCCGCGACGTTCCGATCCAACAACTCCGGGAGGAGTTGACGAAAGACGGAATGGAACTCGATCCGCAGAAACATCGCCCGTTTGCACCGCACGAGTCACGCTGGGACGACGACGACAAATGAACAACAGACTTTTACCGTGGGACGAATGTTTACTCACATGGAAAAAACAGGGTCGAATCGTCGCCCCCGACAACGCCCCGGCTTGGCGCAAGTCGCAGGCGGGCATGATCTCCGCCGTGCCGCTGGCCAACGGTCTCACACGCCTCTTCCTCACGGGCCGGGACGACAAAGGCCGGTACCAAATCGGCTGGCTCGATCTCGATGACCAATTCGCCATCGTCGCCGAGAACCCCGGCAATCCCGTCCTCACCGCCGGGCGCATGGGTTGTTTCGACGGCCAAGGCGTCTGCATGCCGACCGTCGTCCGCGTCACCGACCAGCAACTCTACATGTATTACGTCGGCTGGGGATTGACTGCGCCGGGGTTTTTCGTGAACCGCTGCGGTCTCGCGATCAGCGACGACGACGGCGTGACGTGGCGTCGCTGGTCAGAAGCGCCGCTTGATTTGCTCGATGGTCGCGATCCCATCGGCATCGGCACCGTCGGCGTGTTGCGCGAACGACCGGATTTCTGGCGGTTGTGGTACACCACGTTCCGCGAATGGCGGCAACTCCCGGACGGCAATTGGCAGCATTACTACCACATCAAGTACGCCGAATCCGCCGACGGCATTCACTGGGAGAAACCCGCGAACAATCTCGCCGTTGATTTCGTGGACGACAAAGAATACTGCGTCGCGCGCCCCTGCGTGATCAAAGAAGCGACCGGCTACCGCCTGTGGTTCTGCACCCGTTCCGAAGGTGCCACCTACCGGATCAGCTACGCCGAATCACCGGATGGGCGGACGTGGAAACGGAAACCTGCCGGCATCGAACCTTCCCCGACCGGCTGGGATTCCGAGATGATCGAATACGCCTACGTCCTCAAGCGCGACAGCCGATACATCATGTTTTACAACGGCAACGGCTTCGGCGCTTCCGGCACCGGTGTCGCCCTCTCACCACAATGACCATCTTCAACCTGACCGCCCGGCACGGGTACCTGCGCGCTCGCACCGGACTTCCTCCCGGGTCGCCGTCACAATTCGCTGATTGGCCACGCAGAACTCCGCATCACGCTCAACTCATGCATCCATCCGCACCGATCACCCCCGCCAATTCCTCATTCATTCTTCAGGCCAACGACCGGATCGTTTTCCTCGGTGATTCGATCACGGAACAGCAGTTGTACACCAACTACGTCGAGACCTACCTCGCCACCAGATTTCCGGAACGGAAGCTCACCTTCTTCAGCACCGGTTGGGGTGGCGACACCTCCCCGGGCGGCGCGCGACGGCTTGAACGCAACGTGCTCGCGTTGCAGCCGACGGTCGTGACGATTTGTGACGGCATGAACGATGGCCGGGGTTGTCTCCTGTCCGACGAAATCCGCGCCATGTGTTTGTCGAAACCCCGACGCGCGGCCCGGCAACGGAGTCGGACCTTGGTTCATCGCGCCGCCGAACTCGACCCGACCATTCTCGATAAACACGCCGGCATCTTGCCGGCTTACCAATGAGACTCTAATGACGATGCTGATCCTGAGTGACGACTGGCGCGTGGACGTCGGCAGCGCACCGCGAACGGAATTGGTGGTGGCTCCGCCGGACATTGTCACCGTGACCGGAGAACGAATCGACCGGCTACCGCACTTCAACCCGCAGGCGGCGGGCTGGTGCCGGGGCGTGGTGTTGCCAGGCGTCAAGGCGCAGGAATGTTCCGTGGCCGGGGCGCTTGATCCGGTCAGCCTAGTGGTGCGGCCGGTAGACACGGGCGCTCCAGTATTTGAACGCGGGAAGGATTACGAGGTGGACCCGGTTTGGGGCACGGTGGGACGACTCCCGACCGGGCGCATCGGCGCGGATGAGCCGGTCGCGGTCAGCTACCGGTACGCGAAGATGCGGCTTGATGCTGTGGTGGTGCGAACCAACGGCACGGTGGCGCTCGTGCCGGGCGTACCGGATGTGGTGCGTCCGCAGCCACCGGAGCTCGCGGCCGGCGAGACGCGGTTGGCGAACATTTACATCCCCGGTCGCATCGCGAAACTTACGACCGATTGTCTCTTTCCGATTTTGGAGACCGAGTGTCCGGGCACGCCAGTCCATCCGTTCCCGCGCGCGCGGGAGAAAATGCGCCGGGGCGAACGGTTGAAAATCCTCGCGTGGGGCGACAGCGTTACCGATGGCGGCTATCTGCCCGGCAAACCCGCCGACCGGTGGCAGGAGCAATTCGCGGGTTGGTTGCGGAACCAATTCCCGGCCGCGCAGATCGAATTGGTCACCGAAGCGTGGGGTGGCCGCAACACCGGCAGCTATCTGGCCGAGCCATCCGGCAGTCCGCACAATTACCGGGAGCAAGTGCTCGCGGTGAAGCCCGACCTGATCATCTCGGAATTCGTCAACGATGCCGGCCTGAGTACCGCGCAGGTCAACGAACGCTACGGCCAGTTTCTCAAAGACTTTCAGGCCATCGGCGCGGAGTGGATTATTCTCACGCCGCACTACGTCCGCCCGGATTGGATGAACCTGACCCGCCAAGGGGACATTGATGACGATCCGCGGCCCTACGTCCACGCCCTCCGCGCGTTCGGCGCGGCCAACGGCGTATTGGTCGCGGATGCGGCCCGCCGCTGGGGCCGGCTGTGGCGACAGGGAATTCCTTACGTCACGCTCCTGCATAACAACATCAATCACCCCGATGTGCGCGGGATGCGGTTGTTTAGGGACAGTCTGCTGCCGCTGTTCAGCGGTTCGGCTGCGAGCGCGGGTACCTGAGCCCCATCCTTGCACCGGCCAGGCGCATTTGCTTAGATGCGCCCCCTCATGCAACTCAATCGCTTATTTTCCGATAACATGGTTCTGCAACGTGATGTTCCCCTCCCCGTCTGGGGCACAGCCACACCGGGCGACGTGATCACCATCACGTTTGCCGGCCAAACCAAATCCGCCACCGCCGCCGCCACCGGCAACTGGCGCGTCACACTCGATGCCCTTCCGGCTGCGACCGCGCCGCGCGAACTGGTCGCCCAATCCAAACTGCAAAATCAAACAGCCACAATCACCGGCGTGCTCGTCGGCGAGGTGTGGATTTGTTCCGGACAGTCGAACATGCAATGGACGGTACAAGTGTCCGCCGACCGCGACGCGGAAGTCGCCGCCGCGCAGCACCCTCATGTGCGGATGTTCAACGTGGGAAACAATGCCATCACCAAGCCGCAGAGCGAGGTCACCGGGAACTGGCAGGTTTGCCAGCCGGAGACCGTGGACAGTTTTTCAGCCGTCGGCTATTTCTTCGCCCGCGAAATTCAACAACGCCTGGGCGGCGTGCCGGTCGGCATGATCAATTCCTCGTGGGGCGGCACCGTGGCCGAGGCGTGGACCAGCCGGGAAGGAGTGCTCGCTGTCCCAGAACTGGCGCACTTGGTGACCGACGCCGAGTGGCAAATGAACGATCCGCAGGCGCAGGCCGAATACAAACGGAAGGTCGCGGAATGGCAACAAAGCGTGCGTCAGGATCCGGGCGATACCGGCTGGGCGCGCGGTTGGGCCACGCTCGACGCGCCGCGCGACGGTTGGCAACCCATCGAAGTCCCCGGCCATTGGCAGGCGCGCGGACTCGATTTCAGCGGCATTTTCTGGTTCCGCTGCGAGGTGGAAATCCCCACTGCGTGGGCCGGCCAGGATCTGCGACTCGATCTCGGGCCGTGCGACAAATCCGATATCACCTGGTTCAACAACGAGCGGGTCGGCAGCATCACCATGGAGCAGCGGCCGGATGCGTGGTGTACGCCGCGGTGCTATACGATCCCAGCCCG
>Ga0105047_10018410_pt1 | contig 10822 bp, 9 predicted proteins | sample MAT04_FD_78384 | JGI IMG/M metagenome (GOLD analysis project Ga0105047, IMG submission 78384) | Freshwater microbial communities from Lake Fryxell liftoff mats and glacier meltwater in Antarctica - MAT-04 (megahit assembly) | ecosystem: Environmental > Aquatic > Freshwater > Ice > Liftoff...
CTGAATTTTAAAAACAGTTTACAGGTACATGCTCCAGGATTTTTAGTAAGCGGAGAGTTTTTGTGGGGAGCTACTGCAATGATATTCAGTGAGTTTATTCATATTATCCAGTTGGTGGCTGATAAACTAAACGAAGTTTGAATCAATTAATCCGGACAAATTGAGATGGAATATGGAGTAAGGCAGACAAGGCGAAGAAAGTGAGAAATCATAAAAAATGTTTACTTTGATTTGTAAACGATTTTTCCATCAACGATTGTAAAAAGGACTTTAGTTTGGAGTATTTTATCCTCAGGGGTTTTTATTATATCCGTATTTAGTATAGTGAAATCAGCAGCATACCCAACGGCAATGCTTCCTCTTTGTTTTTCAGCAAACGAAGCTTTTGCAGCCCAGGAAGTTATACTTTTTAGTGCGTCTAATCTGGAAAGTGCATTTTCCATCATATAACCTTTTTCAGGCTTACCCCGGGCATCTTTCCTTGCAACCGAAGCATAGAATGTTTTCAAAGGTTCAATTCCTTCAATCGGGAAATCGGTACCATTTGGCAGCCAGCCATTCTGCGAAAGCAGGCGGTTATATGCATATGCATTTTTAACCCTATTCGGACCCAGCCTGTTTTCGGCCCAATCCATATCCGATGTAGCATGAGTTGCCTGTATTGAAGGGATGATATGATATTTTGCGAAAAATACGAAATCATTTTCATTAATAACCTGTGCATGTTCGATACGCCAGCGACGGTCGTCACCCGGCTTAAGGAATTTACTGTAGGTTCTTAAGACCATCCGTACGGCAGAATCGCCAATTGCGTGAGTATTCATCTGAAAACCATGCTCATAGGCCTGTTTGCACATGTATGAAAGTTCATCCGGAGTTGTAACGGGTATTCCATGGTTAGGGAAATCGTCGGAATACGGCTTTAACAGGCATGCACCTCTTGATCCCAGGGCACCATCTGCATACATTTTAATAGCCCCGATTCTCAAAAACGGTGTGTTATAAACGGAATCTTTCATGAAATAATCAAAATTCTCCTTAGTAGGACTTAACCATGCATCGATTCGCAGAGTGATAATACCGGCTTTTTGCAATGAATCAATCAGCAATATTTCCGATTTGTTAATACCAGCGTCAGTTACAGCAGTAAGACCTGCTTCGTGGCAAAGTTTTGTAGCAGTCTTCATAAAATCAGCAATATCGCTTCCTGAAGGCAAGGGTACGGAATTTTTGATTTTATCAGCCATTCCTTCGAGAAAGATACCAGAGAATTTCCCGTTTTTTAAAACTGCTTCTCCTCGTTTTTCCAATGCATTGATGCCGGCTTCCTTTATGGCTGCGTCACTGGCAAGCACAACGTGCCCGTCAATCCTGGTAAGTACTACAGGAATATCGGGAAAAAGCTTGTTAAGTAACAGGTTATCAGGAAATTCTTTCCCCGGCCAGTTATTCTGATCCCATCCAAAACCAATTATCCATCCCTCAGGATGCTGTTTCCGATAACCTTGCAGAATATCGAGAACATCTCCGAAAGAATGTGCCTGAGTAAGGTCAGCATACCTCAACCCAAGAGCCAATCCTGTAAAATGCGAATGTGCATCGATAAAACCGGGATAAACGGTGGCTCCGGAAGCATTAATATTTTCAGCGGCCCAATAACGGCTTCTAATCGCGGCGTCAGTGCCAACCGCTACAATGTTTCCTTTTTTAACTGCGATGCAATTAATGGTGGCAATAAGACTGTCAGGGGAATAAATCCGGGCATTGTATATAATCAAATCAGCCTTCTTCTTAAAATCATGACACGATTCCATACTTACCATAATTGATAGTAACAGTAAAAAAAACAAGTATTTGCTTTTATTCTTCATAATCAGGGAACACTCTTTAAATAATGTTGTAAAAGTAATACTTCTTTAAACTATTCTGAAGTGCAAATTTTAATGAGTGCTGTTGTTTTAGAGACCTCAAGGAAATTCCGATTGTTGATAGCCGCGGATTTTAATTATAAATTTAACATCAAGCTATTGAAAGCAAGACATATATACTGAAAAAAACTTTTTTCACACAATTTTGTTAATTAGTATTGAGGTGCAAATGAATAATTCCGAAGCTTTTTGTTATTTTTGCCGCACAGAAAATCAATAATAGTTTTTAAACATGAAAAAAATAGAAATTTCGCCAAAATTTTATCTTGTAATTGCAATGATTTTTGCCGGGGCAATGATGAGACTTATCCCTCACTGGCCTAACTTCACCCCGATTGCTGCAATTGCGCTGTTTGGCGGTACTTTTTTGAAACGTAAGGATCTGGCTTTCGTTTTTCCTGTTGCAGCTATGTTGCTGAGCGATTTTATTATTGGTTTTCATTCAACAATGCTTCCTGTTTACCTTAGCTTTATTGCTATTGTTGGTTTTGGACTTTTATTGCAGCGCAGGTTAACAGTTGTTAATTCAATTTCAGCTTCAATAGCTGCTTCCATCCTTTTTTATCTGGTTACAAATTTTGCCAGCTGGTCTTCAGGAATAATGCCTTACCCTATGAATGTTGCCGGGCTTATGCAATCATATATTGCCGGCCTTCCATTCCTTTTTAATGGATTGTTGGGTGATTTGTTCTATACTTCAGTACTTTTTGGAGCTGCCTACCTGGTTATGAACCGACAGGCTATAACTGTAAAATAAAATATTAGTTACTATTATAAACAAATAAATCCTTACCCGAAAAGTAAGGATTTTTGTTTTTACGCGAAATTTTATCAGATAGCTGATTCGTCGCGTTCGATAAGAAGTATTGAATGCTGTGGAACTATGAAATATTTCTGGTCGTTATACACTATTTCGATAGAGCCTTTTTGCAGGAAAATAGCCAGATCGCCTACTATTGCCTGTAAAGGAATATATTTAACCTTGTCATCCTTTTTAGGCTTCCATGGCTCGTTATCATCATCGGGAAGGAAAGGAATCGGTATCCCTGGTCCAACTTTAACCACATACCCCTGACGGATTTCTTCCTTTTCCGAATATCCGGGAGGAAGAAAAAGCCCGCTTTTGGTTTTGGATTTTGTTGAGCCTGGTTTTATAAGTACTTTATCCCCAACCACTATAAGATTTCCCAGTTTGTCTTCTGTCATTTTATCGCTTTGTTTCGAAAATACTGCATTTTTGCCGGCATTACAAAAAGCATTGTTTATATGCAAAAGTAAGGTTTTTTTAAGGTACTTTTGCAACAGGTATTTGAGAGCAGAACATTTTCGAAGACACCTGCAGAACGTATGAAACTTATAGGATTCCGGACACCAAAACCACGAAGATATTCGTATAAGCCAGTTTTTTATGATCCTGTTAAAGAGGCACAGGAAAAAATGATGGCTGAAGCCAATGGTGAGAAAAATGGCTCACCTGACAGTGAGTTGCGGATGCGGATGCGATTGCGGATGAACCGAAAGGCTTTGGATGAACGCATCAGGAAGCGATCGAGGATGATGAGTATATTGTTTACTCTGCTCTTACTGCTTATGATATTGTATTATATCTTTAATTGACAGCTTCGATCTGCACAAAATATTTTAATAACCTACTCATTATCAATCAAATAAAATTATGTCAGATCTGATCAGGCTGCTTCCCGACTCTGTTGCTAACCAGATTGCTGCCGGCGAGGTAATACAACGCCCTGCTTCAGCGATTAAGGAATTGCTTGAAAATGCAGTAGATGCAGGTGCTGCTCAAATCAGGCTATTGGTTAAAGATGCCGGTAAAACGCTCATCCAGGTAATTGATAATGGCTCGGGGATGTCAGAAACTGATGCCCGTATGTGTTTCGAACGTCATGCTACTTCAAAAATCCGCGAAGCCAACGACTTATTCTCCATACGCACCCTTGGTTTCAGAGGTGAAGCACTTGCTTCGATAGCCGCTATCGCACAGGTGGAATTAAAAACAAGGAAGGCTGACGATGAAGTCGGCACCTCGATACATATTGAAGGATCGAAAGTTAAGAGTCAGGAACCTACTGCCTGCCAGCAGGGTACAACGTTTATAGTTAAAAATCTATTCTTTAATATTCCTGCCCGCCGTTATTTTCTTAAATCAGATAATGTTGAATTCCGGCATATTCTTGAAGAATTTCAAAGGGTAGCATTGGTTCATCCGAATATTGAATTCTCATTATTTAATAATGATAAGCCTGTTTTTCAGCTTACAAAAGGAAATATCAGGCAAAGGATAGTTCATATTTTCGGCAACCAGATTAACGAAAAACTCTTACCTGTAGAAGCAAAAACAGAATTGGTTAAAATTACAGGCTATATCGGAAAGCCTGAAACAGCAAGGAAAACGCGTGGTGAACAATTTTTTTTCGCCAATGGCCGGTTCATCAAACATCCCTACCTGCACCATGCCGTTGAACAGGCCTTTGAAGAACTCATTCCTGATTCGGCCATTCCCTCCTATTTCCTTTATATTGAAGTTGATCCTACCACAATCGATATAAATATTCACCCCACCAAGACTGAGGTTAACTTTCAAAATGGACAAATGCTATACGCATCTATCCGTACTTCGGTGAAACATGCATTGGGAATGTTCAGTCTGAGTCCGACAATCGATTTTGATGCAGAACCAACTTTTGATTTTACCGCCCCCAAGGGGTATGAGCCCAAAGCACCAACAATTACTGTAAACCCCGATTATAATCCGTTCCGAAAACCCCGGAATTTTCTGAAAGCCAATGCCGGGATGACTGCCAACCGAAACGGATGGGAAAAAATGTACGAAGGCATTGCTGATCAGCCTGAACAACAAACTGAAAAAGAAGGAAATGAAGACGCCCGGACTAAACATGACCAGTCCGATACAACGCCAACACTTATACCTGAGAGTAATACTCCTGAAGCAAATAAACTTTTTCAGGTACAAAACCGTTTTATTGTTGCTAATGTGAAGTCTGGCCTCCTGATTGTAGATCAGCAGAAAGCGCATGAACGAATTCTTTTTGAACGGTTAAGTTCAAATGCCGAAGGACAGTCTATTACAAAACAACGGATGCTTTTCCCTCAAACGATCCACCTTTCGTCAGTTGACAGCGAAATTTTAAATGAAATATCCGTTGACCTTGATAGTTTAGGTTTTGAGATTTCTGACATGGGCAGCGGAACATTTGTAGTTAATACAGTTCCTTCGAAAATGCCTACCAACGAAATTGAAGATTTTATTGATGGGATACTGGAGGATTTCAAGAAAAACAAGATGGATCAGGCTGATGATCAGAGGATTAAACTTGCAAGGCTGATAGCAGGGAATTTGGCATTACGAACGTTGAGAACCCTCAAACCTGAAGAAATGCAACAATTAGTGGATGAGCTTTTTGCCTGCCAGATGCCGGATATTGCTCCTGACGGCAGCAAGGTACTGAAAATCATACAGGTATCGGAAATTGATAAACTGATCAGGTAGGTGGAAGTTAGTTGAAGTTAATAGTAAAAAGGAAAATAGAAAAAAGTTGGGATTTCATTCTAATAGATGTTTTTTCACTGCTAGTAAAATAATACCAAACAGAAAATGAGTTACGAAAAATATAGCCCTTCAGGATTTGGGTTTCTGCCACCGGTTGTTAAAAACCTTATTATTATTAATGGATTGTTTTTCCTGGCTACTATTGTGCTCGAAAACTCAATGCGGATTGATTTGAGCGATTATCTTGGGTTACACTATTTTGTTTCTCCTCATTTTGCACCCTACCAGTTTGTTACTTACATGTTTATGCACGGTAACTTCTCGCATATCTTCTTCAATATGTTTGCATTGTGGATGTTCGGAAGCGTGTTGGAACAGACCTGGGGGCCAAAGAAATTTCTCACCTATTATATGATAACCGGCATTGGGGCCGGGCTTATACAGGTATTGGTAATTTTTATCCAGGTATATTATGCTGAAGTGGGATTAACTGCCGATCAGATTGCCCAGGTTCGTGAAACAGGTTACGAGATATTGAAGAATGGCCAGAATTACAGTGATCCACTGCTTGGAAATCTTAATGCGTTGTATAATATGACAACAATCGGTGCCTCCGGTTCCGTTTTCGGATTATTGCTGGCTTTTGGTATGCTTTTTCCAAATTCCCTCATTTATCTGTATTTTTTCATACCAATTAAAGCCAAGTGGTTTGTAATCCTTTATGGTGCTATTGAACTATTTTCAGGAGTGTATAATACAGGAAGTAACATTGCCCATTTTGCTCACCTTGGAGGAATGATCTTTGGGTTTTTCCTGATTATATACTGGAAAAAGAAAGCTGATAAACACCGGAATAATAATTACTGGCAGCAATAGTTATTAAATCAATTTGCATTGATAATGTGCTAATGATCAATACAATATTCAATAGTTAACAGAAATGAAATATAACCAGTCAGCAGCCGAACGGTTGAAAAGCCTTGCACAGATGAAGCCTGCTCTTACGCAACTGATTATTATGAATATTGCAGTTTGGTTTGCCTTGGCCTTAGTTCAGCTTGCGGGTTTTCTTATACATACTTACGACACTCCTGGTGATAAGGTGTTCCTGAACAATGTTATCGACTGGATAGGCGTTCCTGCTTCCTTTCCAAATCTGATGCTGAAACCATGGACGCTTATTACTTACATGTTTGTACATGAAGATTTCTGGCATTTATTCTTTAATATGATATGGCTTTTCTGGTTTGGAAAGATATTTATGGAATTCATGCCTGGCCGGAAGATCTATACCATATATTTTATCGGGGGAATTTCGGGAGCATTGGCATTTATGATTGCGTATAATATCTTCCCGGTTTTTCAGGATTCAATACAAAATGCCACTACAATTGGTGCTTCAGCTTCGGTATTGGCAATTACCATTGCCACAGCTGTCCTGGTACCTTCATACACAGTGAACTTACTATTTATTGGGCCTATAAAAATCAAATATATTGCATTGTTCACCGTTGTACTTGATGTACTTATGATCCGGTCGGGTAACGCAGGAGGGCATTTTGCGCATATTGGCGGGGCGATTTCAGGTGTATTGTATGTACTCTTTATCAGGAATAAAATTGCACATTGGCTGGGATTGACTTCCTTGAAATCAATAAACCTAAATCCCTTTAAACGAAAACCTTTGCGCAAGGTTCACAGCAGCGGACGACCTTTGAGTGATGAAGAATACAACAGGCAGAAAGCAATGAAACAGCAAAAACTCGACCTGATACTTGACAAGATATCGCGAAGCGGCTATACAAGCCTTTCAGCAGAGGAAAAGGATATTTTGTTTAACAGCAGCAAAAATCAATAAATTGTTCGATTCGGGCATTCATAGCTATACAATGATAGTGAAGTGGTAACAGTAAAAAAGAAATCTGCTAAACCCAAAGGGAAGATATCATTAGCCACCAAATTGATTTTGGTTGTTAACGTTATTTTTATCTGCCTGCTTTTATCCTCTTACATGTCAATGTATGTATCGCCCGAAAAATTCTGGCCTTTAGCTTTCGCAGGTACAGCATACCCCATATTTTTAGTCTGCAACTTGTTTTTCATCCTTTTCTGGCTTGTTTTCCTGAAAAAATATTTTATACTTTCTCTCTTTACCATTCTTTTAGGATATAATCAAATAAAGACTTTTATAAAATTTTCCGGGGCTGAAAATAAGTTGACTTATGGAAACAGCATCAAAGTAATGTCATACAATGTCAGACTATTCGATCTCTATAACTGGCGGAATGAATCGAGTAAATCCACCCGATCGGCGATATTCGAACTCATAAAAACTGAATCATCGGATATTTTATGTCTGCAGGAATATTATAGCGGAGCAGGCAAGCAGGCTGATTTTGCTGATACCATCTGCTTAAAATCAGGATATAAATATCGCAATATTGAGCTAATCAATAAACAGAAGAAAGGATTACCATACGGACTGGCTATTTTCAGCAAGTATCCCATTATTCACTCTATGATACTTGAATTTCCGAACAGCAAAGTAAATTTTTGCCAAACCTGCGATGTAAAAATCGGAAAGGACACCATAAGGATAATGAATACGCATTTGGAATCAGTAAAATTTGGTAAGGAGGATTATAATTTTGTGAGCGAAATTACCAATGCCCCGGCTGCTGATGAAAAATTTAAAAAGGGCTCCCTGGCTATTATCGAAAAAATGCGCCTTGCTTTTATAAAACGGGCGGAGCAAACCGAAACAATATCCGGATTTATTATCAAATCTCCTTACCCGGTGATACTTACAGGCGATTTTAATGATACACCGGTTTCGTATTCATACAGGCAGATTATTAGCGAATTAAAAGATTCCTTTGTTGAGGCTGGTAAAGGTCTGGGCCAAACACACGCCCAAATGTTACCGATGCTGCGGATCGATTATATATTCCATTCGGAAGCCTTAAAAGCCATTGAGCATCGTACGATTGACAAAGACTTTTCGGATCATTATCCGCTGGTAGCGCGCCTTTTGCTTCCAGGTTAGGTCAAATTAAGTACGCAGCTGTTTAGAAACATAAAACGAATTTCTTACTATTATGAACTTTAAACTCACTTCTGATTATTTACCTACAGGCGACCAGCCGGAAGCTATCAGACAGCTTAGTGAAGGCGTTGTAAGAGGCGATCATGCCCAGGTTCTGCTTGGCGTAACCGGATCCGGTAAAACTTTTTCCATTGCTAATCTTGTACACCAGGTTCAGCGCCCAACTCTTGTATTGAGTCATAATAAAACCCTCGCGGCACAGCTTTACAGCGAGTTCAAACAATTTTTCCCTGAAAATGCCGTCGAATTCTTTATTTCGTATTACGATTATTACCAGCCTGAGGCTTTCATCCCTGTAACGAATACATACATTGAGAAAGATCTGTCCATTAACGAGGAAATTGAAAAATTAAGACTTAGCGCAACGTCAGCCCTGCTTTCCGGGAGACGCGATGTAATTGTAGTGTGTTCTGTTTCATGTATATACGGTATAGGAAATCCGGATGATTTTAATAGCAAAGTTCTTCATATAGCCAGCGGTGACAAACTCAGCCGTAACAAATTATTGCATGCACTGGTCGAGAGTTTGTATTCGCGAACCGAACTTGAACTATCACGGGGGAAATTCAGGGTAAAAGGCGACACTGTTGATGTGTTTCCGGCTTCGGCGGATATAGCGTACCGTATTATTTTCTTTGGTGATGAAATCGAGAGTCTCGCATCCTTCGATCCACTGAATGGGATCACAATTGAATCGCTGGCTGAAATCACTGTTTTTCCTGCAAATATTTTTGTCACCTCGAAGGAAAAAATGAAGGAAGCCATTTGGGAAATACAAGCCGATATGGTGAAGCAGGTGGAATATTTCAAGGAAATGGGTCGTCCGCTCGAGGCAAAACGACTGGAGGACAGGGTAACTTACGACATCGAAATGATGCGTGAACTTGGCTATTGTTCAGGTATTGAAAACTATAGCCGGTATTTCGACGGGCGCACGACCGGTTCCAGGCCGTTCTGCCTGATCGATTTCTTCCCTTCCGATTTCCTGATGGTTATTGACGAAAGTCATGCTACGGTACCACAAATCAGGGCAATGTACGGCGGCGACCGTTCGCGGAAACAAAATCTGGTTGAATATGGTTTCAGGCTGCCTTCGGCACTCGATAACCGCCCGTTGAAATTTGAAGAATTCGAAACCCTGTTAAGCCAGGTTATTTTTGTAAGTGCAACGCCGTCAGATTATGAATTAAACCAATCGCAGGGAGTTGTGGTTGAGCAGCTTATCCGGCCAACCGGTCTGCTCGATCCGCAAATCGAAGTTAAACCAAGTCTGAATCAAATTGATGATCTGCTTAATGAAATCGAAATCAGAACGGCTAAAAATGAGCGGATACTGGTTACAACGCTTACCAAAAGAATGGCTGAAGAACTTTCGAAGTACTTTCTAAGGCTTGGTATTCGCTGTAAATATATCCATTCGGAAGTAGATACTCTTGACAGGGTGGAGATACTCCGTGACCTGCGAATGGGTACAATTGATGTGTTAATTGGTGTTAACCTGCTTCGTGAAGGACTTGATCTGCCTGAAGTGTCGCTTGTAGCCATATTGGATGCTGACAAGGAAGGATTTCTGCGTTCCGAAAAATCGTTGACACAAACCGCAGGTCGGGCTGCACGCAATCTGAACAGCCTGGTTATTTTTTATGCTGATAAAATGACCGCTTCCATGCAACAGACCATCAACGAAACTAACCGCAAACGAGCCATCCAGATTGCTTACAACCTGAAGTACAACATCACTCCTACCCAGATTATCAAAAGTATTGATCCATCAGACTTTACAAGCAACATTGAGTATAAAACGGATCCAAAGGCTTATGTTGAGAAAGAAACTATCAGCACAGCCGCCGACCCGCTTGTAAGTTACATGAATGATGAACAGCTGAAAAAGCAATATGACCAGTCGCGCAAAGCAATGGAAAAGGCTGCCAAAGAACTGGATTTTATTGAAGCCGCCCACCTTCGCGACGAAATGCTTGGCTATAAGGAACTTATTGAAAAGCGTAAAAAGAATAAGTGAAATGAAAATCGCCGAAAGTTTAATGTTTACTGCTTTACAAACTGCTCTCAAAGCTGGAAAAGCGATCATGGAAGTATATGCTGAACCATTTGATTTTGAACTTAAATCAGATAACAGCCCACTGACTATAGCTGACAAGAAAGCTCATTCTATAATAGTTGAAGGGCTTGCAGGAACAGGTTTACCATTATTAAGTGAGGAAGGTTCTCAGATTAATTACGACATGCGGAAAAACTGGA
>Ga0105047_10018411_pt1 | contig 10821 bp, 8 predicted proteins | sample MAT04_FD_78384 | JGI IMG/M metagenome (GOLD analysis project Ga0105047, IMG submission 78384) | Freshwater microbial communities from Lake Fryxell liftoff mats and glacier meltwater in Antarctica - MAT-04 (megahit assembly) | ecosystem: Environmental > Aquatic > Freshwater > Ice > Liftoff...
CATCGGCGAGCTGGATGGACCGGTCGGATACGCCATCGCCCAACTGATCGGCAATCAAGTCAAAGGGCACACCAAAGTCTTCGCGATCCTCAATAGCGACGTCCAAGTCAAGCCAGCCACCGTGATGGTCAGCAAGGTTACCGTCAATAGCTCGCTCTACACCAATATCCTTATGGGAACCGTGCAAGCCGCCATCGCGCACGGCGTTCTCGACGCAGTCCGCGCAGGACACATCCCCAAAAACAAAGCTAACGACCTGGGAATCATCGTGTCGGTGTGGCTCGACCCATCCATCATCGACGTCGAATACGATCCCGAGCTTTTGTTCAAGACGAATCGCGAAGCGACCACGAAAGCTATCGCGAAAGCTATGAACAACGAACCATCGATCGATTGGTTGCTAAAGAATCAAGAAACGACCCCGCACTTTTTCCACCAGCTCGCGCTCGATGGAAAACTAAAGTAGCGGACCGAACAGTACTTATCCGAGTCTGAACTCATTCGAGTCTGAACCGCCACTTTCATTGGAGATGTTTTGAACTACGCTCAAGCCGTTTTGGCTTATGTCCTATGGGGCATCTTCCCGCTCTATTGGAAACTTGTCCCGAGCGTCAATACGTTTGAAGTGATTTGTCATCGCATCGTTTGGTCACTGCTTACCCTGCTCGTGTGCGTCGGATTCACGCGGCAATGGCCCCACGTTCGCGAGGTTCTTAGGGACCGACGAAGACTGTGTTTGTGTGTCTTCGCGGCACTGCTGATCAGCACGAATTGGCTGGTCTTTATTTGGGCCATCCAAAACAAGTATGTGGTCGAAAGCAGTCTGGGGTACTTCATCAATCCCATGCTGAACGTTTTGCTCGGCGTCTTGCTTTTCCAAGAGAGACTTCATCGCGTTCAGCAACTGGCGATCTGTATTGCGGCCTTGGGTGTCGCTGTCATGACACTGCAAACAGGCAGTTTCCCTTGGATCGCAATTTCGTTGGCAGTATCCTTTGCTTTTTATGCGGCAGTGAAAAAGAAAACCACGATGCCTGCGGTGGCGGGACTGGCCATGGAAACGGCTATCCTGATGCCGGTAACCGTTGCAGCCATGATCTATTTTACCGTCGTCAGCCACGATACGGTCCCAAGGACTCCGCTGACGTGGTTCTTGTTGATCTTGGGTGGTCCGATCACGACTCTTCCGTTGGTGCTGTTCGCAGCGGCGGCAAAGAGTGTGCCCATGGCCGCCATGGGTATGCTCCAATACATTGCACCGTCCTTGCAGTTTGCTTTCGGTGTTCTTCTTTTCCAAGAACAAGTGAGCGTAGGTCGCGCCGCTGGCTTTGCGATCGTGTGGGTAGCCGTGATAATCTTCACCGGTTACGCGATCCGGACCTCGCGTTCGGCTAAGATAGTCAACTCTCTCTCCAAACCGTTACCCGAAGCGTAAGCAAGTGGCAGGCACCTGTCGGGCGTTTGCAGGCACCTGTCGGGCGTTTCCTTCCCGAGAGACATTTTTCTACCAACCTCTATCCCGACAATGCCCAATCCGACCTTTCTCGACCGCATTTCACGAAAAAAGAGTGTAGCCCAGCTGCATCAAGAATCCGATGATCGCGAGTCGGCAGGTACGTCGCTCCACAAAAACCTCAACCTTCTCGACCTGACTTGTTTTGGAATCGCGGCGGTGGTTGGAGCAGGCATCTTTACCACACTCGGTAAGGCCGCTGCCGACGGCGGACCGGCCGTGAGCGTCCTATTCATTCTTACCGCGATCACCTGCCTGTTCTCCGCCTTGTGCTATTCCGAGTTTGCATCGCGCATCCCGGTTAGCGGGAGCGCTTACACGTACTCCTATGCTGTATTTGGCGAACTCATCGCGTGGCTGATCGGTTGGAATCTGCTCATGGAATACGCCATTGGAAACAGCACCATCGCGTTCTCCTGGTCCGATTATTTCTCCAATCTGCTTGTCAATGCGGGGATCCCGTTGCCGGGTTGGTTGCAGACCGATTACTATTCCTGCGCTGAGGCTGCAGCCAAAACGCTCGCAAGTGGATCCGATGCAGCAAATACAATCCGTACCGACGCGGGATTGCTCGCCGTCTGGGACAGTGCTCCACAAATCAGGGGCTTGAGAGTCATTCTTGATTTGCCAGCCCTCGCTATCAATCTGGTCATCACGTGCCTGGTCTACATCGGGATCCAAGAATCCAAACGGGTCAGCAACGCAATGGTCTTCCTTAAACTGACGGTCGTGATCGGCGTGATCGTGATCGGCGCATTTTATGTCAACCCGGAAAACTGGGTTCCCTTTGCTCCCAACGGAGCGTCGGGCGTTTTGCAAGGCATCGCCGCCGTCTTCTTTACGTACATTGGCTTTGATGCTATATCGACCACCGCAGAGGAATGCAAAAACCCGAAGCGGGATCTCCCCCTGGCGACACTTTTCACCCTCGGCATATGCACGGTACTGTACGTCATACTGGCTTTTGTCTTGACCGGTATGGTCAAGTACACCGAACTCAACGTAGACGACCCTCTGGCAGTCGTCTTCACTAAGCACAACTTGACCAGACTTTCGGGCATTATATCGATGAGTGCAGTCGTGGCGGTGGCAAGTGTCTTTCTGGTTTTTCAAATCGGTCAGCCTCGCATCTTCATGAGTATGGCTCGCGATGGTTTGCTGCCTCCCGCGTTTGCCAAAGTCCATCCCCGATTCAAGACACCCGCGTTTTCAACCGTCATTACGGGAATTGCCGTGGCCATTCCGACTCTGTTCCTCAATTCGCAAATCGTCTTGGACCTCTGTTCGATCGGGACTCTTTTTGCATTCGTGTTGGTATGCGGTGGAATTCTTTCGCTCAATGCGATCGATCGTGCAGAGACTGCCGCAACCGGCATCGTCATTTCGCGAAAAGGGTTTCGCGTCCCCTACATCAATGGACGCTATATCGTCCCTGGATTGCTCATCTTGTATTCGGGATGCATGCACGCTATGCCAGCCAATCACGATCTGACACAAGACTGGAGTTGGGAGAAATTCCCATACATCGTGTTCTTCGGCGTGTTCTTTCTGTTGGCTGTTTTCAGCTGGGTACGCCGATGGTCATTGATTCCTGTTTTGGGGGTGATCACCAATCTCTATCTGATTGCGGGTATCGGGCATCTCAATTGGCTGCGATTCGGCTTATGGTGCTTGGTCGGATTCGCGGTCTACTTCTTGTACGGATATCAGCACAGCCGACTTGCTAAAGGCAGATAGATACACCGATGCGTTTGTTGATCGACGGTTACAACTTGATGTTCGAAAGCACTTCTGTGGACCAACGTCTAGATGGCAAGAACGCCTTGCGCGCCGCTCGCGGCCGATTGATGGATCTGTTGCTAGAGTGGATCGAGGAAGAATCGAGATCGCAAACCATGATCGTCTTCGATGCAAAGAAAGCGCCCCCTGGCTTACCGGACCGTTACGAGCACCATGGCATTCGCATTGTGTTTGCAAGGGATTGGGATTCGGCCGATGAGCTGATCCAAACGGAAATCCGCCGACATCCAACTCCCAAACTACTAACGGTGGTCTCCTCCGACCACATGATCCACAAGAAAGCGAACGCACGAGGTGCGACTGTGTTGGATAGTCAAGTTTGGCTCGATCGACAGATCGCCGCTCGAGCGAGGCGTTTCAGGGATTCCTCGGCCGCATGTAACGCCCAAGAGGAATCGATGGCCGATGAGAAAGGGGATGGTCCATCCAAGCAGAAAGCTCTCGACGTGGAGGAGAAAGCTCATTGGCTCAAAGAGTTTGGCTACTGACCATGGCGTCGAATTCCGCCTCGGTAACAACTCGTACCCCTAAACTTATCGCCTTTTGCAACTTGCTGCCAGCGGCCTCGCCAGCGATCAGAAAATCCGTCTTCTTCGAGATACTGCTCGATGCTCGGCCGCCCAATTTTTCGATGATTCGCTCCGCTTCATCGCGGGAGTATTTGCTCATCGAACCGGTCACCACCACCGTTTTTCCCGCAAAGACACCGGAGCTGTCGACGGCGTCTTCCTCGGTGGTTACCAACGATACTCCAGCCGAAAGGAGCTGCCGGATCTGCTCCATACCTTCCTGACTGTGCAAGGCATCAAAGACGCTTTTGGCGATGATCGGGCCAATCTCGTTGGTCGCGCCAATCGTTTCCAAGTCGGCAGCCATCAAGCGATCGATATCCCCAAATCGCCTAGCCAATATCTGCGAAACTCGCTGCCCGACATGGCGAATGGAAATGGCGTTGATCGCTCGGGTCAAACCGCGACTTTTACTAGCGACAATCCCTTGCAAAAGATTCTCGGCCGATTTCTTTCCCATCCGCTCCAGCGACATGAGCTGATCCAACGTCACAGCATAGAGATCGCCAAAGGAGGCAACCAGATTGCTATCGACGAGCTGATTCACGAGTTTTTCCCCAAGCCCTTCGATATCCATGCAGTCGCGTGTGGCAAAGTAGCGAAGCCGTTGTCGCCATTGGGCCGGGCATTGTTTGGAGACGCACCGGATGTAGACTCCTTGAACGTCCTTGACCAAGCCCGAATCGCATTCGGGACAATGGGTCGGAAAGACGTAGGCCGGCAATTCGCCTGCTCGTCGATGCTTTTCGACGCGAACGATGTGGGGAATGATTTTGCCAGCTTTTTCTACCACGACCCAGTCGCCGACCCGAATGTCTTTGCGATCGATCTCTTCCATATTGTGAAGCGAGGCTCGGCTAACGGTCGTGCCGGCCAATTCGATGGGCTCCAACTCACCTACGGGAGTGATTGTTCCTGTTTTGCCGACCTGTGTTTTAATCTCGAGAAGCCTGGTTACCGCTTCATACTTTTCGATTTTGTATGCGATTACCCATCGCGGGCATTTCGAAGTCGTACCAAGCGTCTCGCGTTGTTCGAGGGAGTTCACTTTTACCACTAGGCCATCCACTTCGAAATCCAGTTGGTGCAACTCTTCGACCATGCGGTTGCAATGATCGATGGCCTCTTCTTTGTCAGCGAAACAACGGACGCCCGGTGTGGTAGGAATACCAAGCTCCATGACGCGATGGAGAAATTCCATGTGCGTGCCTGTCTGCATTCCTTCGCAAAAGCCGATTCCGTGACAAAAGAACCGAAGCCTGCGTTGGGCGCAGAGTTTCGAATCGAGGAGGCGAATGGAACCGGCGGTCACGTTTCTCGTATTCTTGAAGGCCGATTCACCGTCTCTGGAACGTTGTTCGTTCAAGCTGACCAAGTCCGCGCTCGTCATGTAGATTTCTCCCCGAAGCTCCAGGGACTTGGGGACTGGATGGCCGAGCAACCGTTGAGGGAGCCCTCGGAGCGTCCGGATGTTGTGGGTGATGTCGTCACCTACTTCGCCATTGCCGCGAGTCACCGCTTGAACGAGCATGCCGTTCTCGTAGCGAATCGAGGCAGCCACGCCATCCACTTTCAATTCGACAACCCACTCGATCGGTTCACCCGGTATAAGCTTCTCCGTCCGCTGGAAGAAATCCCTAAGCTCTTGTTCGGTGTAGGTGTTTTCGATGGAGAGCATCGGAACACGGTGAGTGATCTGAACTAAACTATCGAGCGGTTTGTCGCCGAGACGTTTGGTTGGGCTATCGGAGGTGGCCAGCGATGGAAACCGGTACTCCAGATCGGTCAACTCCCGCATCCTATGATCGTACTCCAAATCGGTGACGGTCGGAGTCGCCAATACGTAGTAGTTGTGATCGTGCTCGCGAATCCAATCGCGTAACTCGGCGATGCGTTTATTTGCCATTGCTTCGTCGACGGGTTCGTTCATATGCAGCTAGCGGGCTAGGATTCGTTTGCGGGGATGGAAATGTCTGGTCCGGTTAGCGAACTATCGTCCCTTTGTGCAGAATCGGCAATCAGATCGGTCTGTGAGTTTTCACTCGATTGTGGGTCAAGCACGAAGCGATAGCCCGCATCTCGCAAGGTCAAAAAGTACTTAGGTTTGGCCGGATCCAATTCAAAGATCTTGCGCAGGCGGAGCATGAATTGATCAACGCTCCGCGTTTGCATCTCGCCACTGACATCCCAGACTTCAGTAAGCAGTTCTTGTCGGCTGATCACGCGCCCCTGATTCTCGACGAAGTAACGGAGCAATTGCAGTTCTTTGTGTGTCATCTTGACATCCCGATTCTCGACCCGAACCTCATAAGTTTCGAAATTAATCATGGCCCTGCCAAAGGTGATCGTCGTGGCCTTGATCGGGATCGCTACGGTCGGAGATTGCTGTTGCCTTGGATAGAGTTTTAGCAAATTCTTTACGCGAGCTAACAACTCATCTAGATCGAATGGCTTGTTGAGATACTGGTTGGCACCGCAATCGAACCCACGCGTCCGATCTTCTGACAAACTTCGAGCGCTCAGGATGAGGATCGGCATCATGATACTTTCGTCTCGAATCGCTTGGCAAACCGCGTAGCCGCTCATTCCTGGCAACATCAAATCCAAAACCATCAAATCGAAAGCAAAGTGATCGGCCTGAATAAGGCGAACAGCGGTAGGTCCGTCACCGACGAGGGTAACGCGATAGCCTTCCGCCTCCAAATTGTATTTGATACCCATCGCAATGTGCTTTTCGTCTTCGACGATGAGGATGTGTTTTCGGACTCGCATGTTTTTCACTACGGAGTTAGTTTGCCTAGACTTGGTTCGGAAATGAGATCGGGCCTTAGCCGGGCTTGAGGTAGTACTAACTCAAATTGAGCACCGTCTCGTTTGGATTGCTCTACCACCCGAATCGACCCTTTGAGTCGGCGCACGATCGATCGAACCAAAAACAAACCCAGTCCCGTTCCTGGCTTGGTTCGTTCAAGCTCATCCCCTGCGCGATAAAAACGGCGAAAAATCTTTCTACGCAAATGCTTTGGTACCCCCTGGCCGTTGTCCGACACCAGAACCGTCGCCTTTTCCGTGTCTGAATCGAAGCGGACAAGGATACCAACCGATGGCGGGCGTCCCCCATACTTGAACGCGTTATCGATCAAGTTTCGTACTAGTATTTCAATATCCACGGGGCGTGACCACACATCGCATGCGAGGCTGTCGATCGCCACGAACTCTTGTGCAACATGATGCTGGTCAGCTAGCTTCTTAGCGCAGTCGTGCAGGATAGTATCGATCGGAACCCATGACTCAGGTTCTGGGGTCTCCGAGTTCTGTTGGAGTCGAGCCACGTTCAGCAACTGAGTAATGAGTTGATCGAGACGGTCGACGTCGTCTAACATTGATCGGTAAAACTCTTTCCGTTGCTCTTCGTCGATCGAGCGTTTGCCGAGCGTTTGCAAAAACAACTTGAGCGAAGCAATGGGGCTCTTCAATTCATGCGTTACCGCGTCAATGAAGTTGCTCTGACGGCGATTGAGATTGATTTGCTGAATGCTCCAAATGAGGTAAAGCACGACCCCCGCAAGCACGAATAGGAACATGACTGAGCCGACGCTGAGCAAGACCCAATAGACGCTTGAACTCTTCTGGCTGGTGATCGCACCGAAGACACTTAGTAAGATCCATCCCACTGTCAGCACGACCAGCAAAACGATCATAACGATCGCTAGCAAAATCGGCCATTTCAAGCTTTTTCGTTCAAACATGCGGAACCGAGGGCGAAGATATAAATAGTTTGGGGGGGTAACCCACCCGGCAGTGTGGGACGCGGTCAATAAAGTTCGATTAAAGTATCCCGAACCCGAACTGCTGGGAAAGAAGATGTGTGCGTTTTACCGAAAATTACGTAAATTGTTGCTATTCGGGACTGACTCGCAGTTACCTCGGATCGTATAGTTATTATAATGATGTTTGAAACTAAGTTAACCGGGCGTCAAAGGTGGACGACACCCCGTTGCGCTACGAAGGAATCGGAACTGTGACCCCAGAAGCAGATAAAATCCAATTTTCGCGACAGATCTGGCAAGCGGCCTCTGAGCACGCTCATCGTTGCTTGGTACGACGGGAATTTTGTCCAGAGCAGTCTCGCATCGAAAACCTCCGCTGTGTCCATTTGGTGGATGAAACAGTTCGGATTTACGGCAAACAGTTTTGGTGTTTCGAGGCGATTGGAATTGATCCGGTCGGGCGTCGACACGTTCTCTACGGAGTGCTCGAGTTTTCGATCCAGTATGGATTGCTCGAAGCTGCGCAGACCGCGATGTTCGAAGATTCGGATCACCGCGAAAAGTTTCTTCAACAAGAAACTCGGCCTGCAGGGAAATTGGTTTACCATTACCCGTCGACTCGCTTCTGGGTCTACTCGGCGTGGTGTAGCATTTCCGTTCTTACGGCTGTGTGGGCCACGTTGCTGGCGAATTACCTGTACAAGTAAGAGCTGGACAAGTTAAGAGCTATCCAAATAGGACTTTAGGCCAGCGGCATAATGAAAACTGCCGTAGGATGCGACCAATGTTCCGTCCGTTGATTCGTTCGGGACAATGGTCCCAAACTACAACTGGTAACTCGCAGCCTGCCGCTCGCCTTCAAAGTGCGAAATGTACAGTCTTGACTAGGTGATGATCTCGTGAATGGGTTCGATGTGCTCAACGCCTACTAGTTTTTGATCGAGACCGCCGTAGAAATAAGAGAGTCGATTGGGATCGAGCCCCAATTGATGCAGCACCGTCGCATGCAAGTTCTTGACGTGGAGTGGTCGATCCACTGCCGCGGCTCCTAATTCATCCGTTGTCCCGACCGTCGTGCCACCCTTAATCCCACCCCCGGCCATCCACATGGTAAAGCCGTAGGAATTGTGATCACGACCGGTGCTGGCCTGGTATTCCGCGACCGGCTGACGTCCGAACTCGCCCCCCCATACGACCAAAGTACTGTCCAGCAATCCGCGTCGTTTCAAGTCCTTAAGCAGAGCCGCTATCGGCTTGTCGGTGTTTCCGGCGTGCAAATTGTGATTCTTTTCCAAATCGCCGTGCGCATCCCAATTGTCATCGTTGTGAGCACCACCGGAATAAAGCTGGATAAAGCGGACTCCCCGTTCAACCATGCGTCGAGCCAACAAGCAACGCCGTCCAAAATCGTCTGTTCGCTTTTCCCCGATACCATACATGGCCAGTGTATCGCCATCTTCTTGGGACAAATCAACGAGCTCGGGGGCAGACTGCTGCATCTGATAGGCGAGTTCGTAGCTAGAGATCCTCGCGGAAAGCTCCGAATTGGCGGCTCGCGTCGCGAGATGCGATCGGTTGTTTTCAGCTATCGCGTCGATCAAGTCGCGTTGAAGTTCACGCGAGGTTCCGGCGGGGGGCTGCAGATCGAGCAAGGGTGTGCCTTTGGCTCGGAGGATGGTTCCTTGATAGTTCGCGGGCATATATCCGGCTGACCAGTTCTTTGCTCCGCTAATTGGTCCCCCTTTGGGATCGAGCATAACCACGTAGCCGGGCAAATTCTCGTTGAGCGATCCAAGGCCGTAGTTGATCCATGAGCCCATGGAAGGTGAGCCACTGAGGATCTTTCCCGAGTTCATCATCAACATGGCCGACCCGTGGATCGGAGAATCGGCGGTCATCGAATTCAGAAAAGCAATATCATCCACGCACTGACCAACTTCCGGGAACAAATCGCTGACCCATTTGCCACATTGACCATACTGCTTGAACTTCCATCGCGGCTCGACGATCCGACCTTCGTTGCGATGCCCACCGCGTCCAAAGGTTTTTACCGTGATCGTCTTGTTGTCCATTCCGATCATGTTCGGCTTATAGTCGAACGTATCTATCTGGCTTGGACCGCCATACATGAAGAGAAAAATGACTGACTTTGCTTTTCCAGGCGCAATCGGCTTCTCTGTCGCGACGGCGCTCTGGTTAAAAAAACCTTCTCCGGACAATAGCGAAGTGAGCGCGACACCGCCGAATCCACATCCCGATTCCCACAAGAACTCACGACGCGTACGTCCGCAAAAATTTCGCTTTGCCATGCTGTGCCTCAGTCCAGATAAATGAATTCGTTGCTATTGAGAAGTACTAAGCAGTATTCGCGAAAAGCCTGCGATTGGCTCAACTCGAATCTCCGCTGCAGTGTCGCTAACCGTTTTTTGGCGCGTTCGATTTCCTCGTCGATGGCGGGTCTCGCGTAGGCGGACTCGATAGCCGTCTTGAGTTGATCATCGATCGATCGACCATGTCGGGATGCGTGCTGGGCGAGATGGCCGGCTTGCTCTTGCATGAATTCTCCGTTGAGCATGTTCATCGCCTGGGCCGCTTGAGTCGTTAGAAAGCGGGCTTCGCAACTAGAGTCGGTTTCTGGAAAATCAAAGACGGAAAGCTCCGGCGGGATCAAGGAGCGTTTGATGTAGATGTAAATACTGCGCCGAGCTTTATCGGCTGCTTTCGAATTGCCCCAGCCATTGCCTGGCACGCTTTGCCCCGCCTTCACATCGTCGGAAACCTCCGGATAAAAACTGGGTCCATGTTTCTGCCAATGGATGCGATCGCTGACGGTCAAAACGGTGTCACGAATTTCTTCGGCGCTGAGCCGCCTGACATTGAACCGCGAGAACGAATCGTTGGCCGGGTCACGCAGCACGCTCTCCGGATCGCCTATGGAGCTGAGTCGGTATGTTTCGGACATCAACATCATGCGATGCAACGGCTTGAGCTGCCAATCCATTCGAACCAGCTGTTGCGCCAGGAAATCGAGCAGCTCAGGATGTGTAGGTGGATCGCCAAGCTGACCGAAATTGTTGGAGGAACGGACGATACCTCGCCCGAAATGCCTTTGCCAGATGCGATTGGCGATCACGCGACCGGTCAAACGATTCGTTGGCGCGACGATCCA
>Ga0105047_10018412_pt1 | contig 10821 bp, 8 predicted proteins | sample MAT04_FD_78384 | JGI IMG/M metagenome (GOLD analysis project Ga0105047, IMG submission 78384) | Freshwater microbial communities from Lake Fryxell liftoff mats and glacier meltwater in Antarctica - MAT-04 (megahit assembly) | ecosystem: Environmental > Aquatic > Freshwater > Ice > Liftoff...
AACGGGGTCAACATCACCGACCTGCGAACCAGGCGCACAGGTGGCGCCGAAGCGCCGCTCTACACGATGATGATGGAGGTCTCGGTACCGCCGTCGACCAGCGAGGAGAATGACGCGCTGACCAGCCTAAGCGGTACCGGTGGAGTCGAAGCGCACCTGGCCGAGCTCGAAACCGAAGTCATCTGACCTTCCCGTGGCCGTCCGCGAGGTCCTGACCTACCCGCACCCGCTGCTGAAGCAGCTCTGTGCCCCGGCCCAGCCGGATGAAGTGGATGAAGTGGTCGCGGACCTGCTCGACACGATGCGCTCCTTCGACCACTGCGTCGGACTGGCCGCGCCTCAGATCGGCTATGCGCTGAGGATCGCGGTGGTGGACATCACCGGCCACCCGCGCGCGAAAGACCCGCACGGGCTGATGGTTCTGGTCAACCCGAAGGTGACGGCCCGCTCGGAAGGCTCCAAAGTCAGCCGCGAGGGCTGCCTCAGCCTGCCCGACCTGACCGCCAACGTGCGCCGTCCACGACGCGCGACCGTCGCCTTCGCAGGACAGGAAGTGGACCTGAAGGGATTCGAGGCCCGCTGCGTGCTCCACGAGATCGACCACCTCGACGGCATCCTCTTTCTCGACCGGGTCGCGTCGATAACCGACGACCTCTTCCGGCGCCAGGAATACCGCTGAGGCAGGTCTGGCGTCGGGATTCGCGGGGCGGCTGGCGGCCTGCCGGAGGCCGGTCTAGCGGCGGCGCAGGGCCATCAGACCGCCCACGACAAAGCCGGTAGCCACGGCGCCGACCACGATCGAGCGGCGGTGCTTCTTGATCTGGCTGCGCCAGTCGGTGATCTCGGTGACCCGCTCACGAAGGTGGTCAACCGAATGGCCGAGTTCGTGCCGCTGGCGGTCCATGTCGGCGCGGATCTGGGCTGAAGTACGTTTGGGGGGCGGTGGCTGGTGAGGCGAGCCCGGGGAACCGGCAGGCGGGGCCGGAGTTCCTTCTGCAGGCGCCCACCGATTGGCCGGTGCGCCGGCCGGCTGGGCTGGGCCGGTGCCCTCGGGACGGAACGGCTCGGGCACTCCCGGTTGCTTCTCTTCGCTCATCGATCCTCCTCGCCGGGCATCAGGATGGCCTTCGTCTTCTGGGCCTCTTCGATCGCATCGGTCGGAACCGGCGCCCCGGTGTCTTCAAACGACTTGTAGGCAAAGGCCCCGGCACCGGCGGCGATGGCGATGAAGATTACCGCCTCGATCAGGTATCCCGCCCAGGGCTCGCCCTCGAAGAAAAGCGAGTTGAGACCGAGCGCGAAGGCGTGCATCAGCAGGATCAGGGCGAGGAAAGCGAAGACCCCGGCAGCGACGCCGACGAGCGACCCGCGGGCCAGTGTGGTCAGCTTTTCGCTGACCTCGGTCTTGGCGAGTTCGATCTCCTCGCGGATCAGGTTCGAAGTCTTCTCGGTGACTTCATAGACAAGTTCGCCGACGGTCTTTTCCGAGTCGGGGCGGTTCGGGTCAGGGGGTGCCATGGCTACTCGGGCGGGTCCTCGTTGAAGATGCGCCGGTAGGCGACGGCGGTAAGGCGGGCGGCGATCATCGTCGCCACGGCACCGCTCGCGGTGAGCATTAGGCTCCAGGTCAGTCGCTTGACGATCTCGTTATCCATGTGGTTGCCCACAATACCCGCCGCGCTCCCGTCAAAACTTGTCACTGGCCGGCCGGGCGATGCCGTCCAGCAGAAGGCTCGTTTCCGGTTCGAGGATAACCCTGCCCCTAGCGCAGGTCGAGCCCGTCACAGATCGTCGTGACAACGAGGTCACGGGCCCCGTCGAAGTCCGCTTCGCTCGAGGGGATCAGTTTAAATATCCAGCCCGACAGAAGCTGCTCGATCACCCCGTAGAAGGTCATGGAAACGAAGAAGGCGTCTACGTCGTTGCGAAACACCCCGGCGGTCTGGCCTTGCGAGACGATCTGGGCGATCAGCCTGTACGCCTCGTTGATCTGCTCCAGATGCGTCTGGCCGAACGAATTGGCGGCGCGGGTGACTTCGACGATGATCACCTTCATCAACTCGGGGTCGTATCGGTAGGAGTCGATGATGAAGCCGGCGACAGTGCCCAGCTTGTCCTGGGGGGAATTCGTTCCGGCGTCGGCCTCCCTGATCGCCTCGATCAGCAGCGACCACCGCTGCCTGAACAGCTCGTCGAGCACGTTCTCTTTCGAATCGAAGTAGTGGTAGACCAGCCCGTATGCCACGTCGGCCTCGTCGGCGATGTCGGCCACGCGGGTCGAGTGAAATCCCTGCCGGGCGAAAACCCGCACGGCGGCGTCCAGAATCTGGCGCCGACGCTCAGCCGCAGCCTCGCGGGCCATCAGGCGCCGGCCCCCTCAAAAAGACTCGGGCGACGGTGAGTGACGGCGGGCAGGCTCCCTCTGATCTGCCGAAGCCGGTCGAAGTCGAGGTCGGCGACTGCGAAACCCTCGCCGGACTCGACCCCGGCCAGTACATCGCCCCACGGGCCGACGATCATCGAGTGCCCCCAGGAGTCGTACTCGGGCTCAGCCCTGCCGACCTGGCCGGCGGCCAGCACGAAGGACTGGTTCTCGATCGCCCGGGCCCGGACAAGTACCTCCCAGTGATCACGCCCGGTCGCGACGGTGAAGGCCGACGGCAGGGTGAAGAGATTGGCGCCGAGATCGAGCAGCGCACGGAAGAGCTCCGGGAAGCGCAGGTCGTAACAGACGGCCATTCCGATCCGGGCCTGGCCGAGGTCCGAGGTGACAAGGCGGTCGCCGGCCTGTTCGTACGAAGACTCGCGGTAGGAGACCCCGTCTACATCGACGTCGAACATGTGGATCTTGCGGTAGCTCGCGGAGATCTCGCCTTCCGGGGATACAAGCAGCGAAGTGTTGCTCGGCATCTCTCCCGGGTGGGCTTCAGTGAAGCTTCCCGCCAGGAGGGCCACCCCGTGCTCGCGGGCCCAGCCGCGGGCTGCCGTGACCGCCTCGCCGTCGATCGGCTGCGCACCCGCAGCGAGATCCTCGCCGGCCGCCAGCAACGGCCACTTTTCCGGCAGCACCACGAGCTCGGCGCCGGCGGCGGCGGCCTGTGCCACATGAAGACCCGCGCGTTCCAGGTTGCGGTCGCGGTCGTCGGTCGAATTGATCTGTACTACGGCGGCTCTCATCTGCTCCGGCTGCCCTCATCGCAAGTTGACTGACACGTCAATCAGCCGGAGTATAGGTTGCCGGGCGGCATCGGTCACATCCCGCCGCAGGCCCGTCGGAGCCCGTCGGAGCCCGTCGGAAGGCGAACCCAGCCCGGCCGCCAGGCCGGGCTGGTGCCTCCGGAACGCTCTACCAGCCGTTGCGGGAGGCCTTGGAGCCGCCGTTCAGGTTGGTGGTCTTGAGGTCAGGTGACTGCTTCTGCTGGGAAGCGCAGAAGCGGTCGTTGACCCAGCCCTCCTCCGAGAAGAGCGCGGTCTGATCCGAGTAATGTGGCGAAGCCACGTTGGTCGCGGCCTGCGAGTAGGTCAGGATCGTCTTCACGTCAGGGCACTTCACTCCGGTGAGCGAGGCCATGATGATGAAGCTTGAGCCGTGACGGACCGAGTCGTACTTGCCGGTGGCGTTGTTCCGGACCGAGCTGATCACGTTGAACGCTCCCTGGCCACCGAAGCCGCCCGGGATCGGGATGTCGATCCCGTTGCGGGTGACGAACTGGTAGTCGCGAAATGTCGCGCCCATCGGGATGCTGAGGCCCGCCATCTCGGTGACCGTGTCGGAAAGCGCCTTCGGCACTGCCAGCTTGCTCGTATCGAGCCCGTTCGGGGTGTGGACCGGATCGGCCAGCGAGAACGAGTTGAAGAAGGCACCGGCTCCGCCGGTCACTGCCTGCAGCCTGCCCATGACGCGGCGCCACAGAACCGCACCGGGCGAGTCGAGGTTCTCGGTCTCGTCGTAGTTGGCCAGTACACCGCAGGCCGCGGTGACGTCAACCGAGTTGATCGTGGGGTTGGCCTGGCAGTAGGCGACCATCGGGTCGACCCAGAGCTCGGCGCCGTAGTTGCGGTTGTTGTTGATGAACTCGCGCAGCAGCTCGGGCGTGTACTTGTTGCCGGGGTTTCCGTCCGTGCCGCCGAGGCGCTCTTCGATCTGAACCAGACCGTTACGAGTCCTCAGCGACCGGGTGAACTTCTCGTTGCCGATGATCGGCGAGAAGCCCTCGAGCGGCTGCTCGGGGTTGGCCAGCCAGTGGCTGTCATTCATGTTGCTGACGTAGTCGTCGCGGATCAGCAGCGGCAGTTCGCTGGGCGGCAGGATACCCTTGGCCACTGCCCCTGGCGCCTGCTGCATGTCGCATTCGGACCTCGAACCGTCCAGTACTGCGAGCTGGAGCGTGCCCCAGGCACCGGCTCCTATCCCGGGGGTGCCGCATTCGTCGACCCTGTCCTGATCCATGTTCGGGATCGCACCGATGTCGGCGTAGAGCGACTTGCCGTTCGAGTCAGCCGCGATCGTATTGACCCACGGCACGCCCTGGTTCTTGACAAGAGCGTTCTTCAGATCACCGACGCTCTGGGCGCGGTTGGTGTCGAAGAAGTGATTGATGAACCTGAGGCCCTGCGAGTTCGGGTCGAACATCGTGTAGGCGTACTGCTCGGTCCACGGGAATACCTTGTTCTTCTGGACCGTGTCGAAGACCGGTCCGTGAACGGTCGAGTAGAGCGTCCGGGTTTCGGGAGCGATCGAGTCGTCGGGCTGCTTGACCTCGACCGTGACCTCGGTCGCGGTCATGTTCTTCGGCTGGCCGTCCACGAGGTACTTGGTCGGCTGGCCGGGCACGAGCTGCTCGCGGAAAGCCGAGAAGCGCCGGGCGGTCGAAACGGTATGGCTCCAGGCGAGGTTCCGGGTGTGGCCGATCAGCACTACCGGGGCGCCCAGCAGGCTGGCGCCGCTGACGTTGATCTTGCCGGGGATGGTGAGCTGGGCCTGGAAGAAGCGTTCGGAACCGGACCACGGGAAGTGGGGGTTGCCGTAGAGCATGCCCTTGCCGGTCGAGGTCGCCTCGCTGCCGAGTCCGACCGCGTTCGAGCCGATGTCGGGGCGCAACTCGTCTATAGCCTTGAGGTCTTCCGCCGTTACGGAATCCGCCTGGGCCTGGGCCTTGTCGGCGGAGAGCATGCTCATCGGCGGCGAGACGTTGGCGGTGCCGTCAACAGCCGCACCGAGCCCCGCCATCGTGCCGAGTTCGTAGAAACGCAGGTAGGTGTCGAGCTCGGTGATCGGCTTGACCCACACCTTGCCGCGACAGGTTGCGTCGGGCAGATTGGCGACGCCGGTCTTGGCGAGGTACCTGTTGTAGCCCTTGACGTATCCGCGGACCACTTCACGCACTTCGGGCTTGGGGGCGTTGATTCCGCCCTTGGCGAGAACCTTGCCGATCGTATTCTCCGCGATCACGCGCTTGTGGGCGAAGTCGGACTCGAGGTTCGTGTAGTTGATGCCGTTGCCGGAGAGCTGCCAGGTTGCCGTCGGCCCGAAGTACTTGGAGCGCTCACCGCGGACGGTGGTGTAGATGTCCGCCATCGAGCAGATGTTCTCTTTGGCAAGCGAGTAGCCGTAGCCGTAGCCGAGGCCGCGGTATGAGTCGGCGACGATCCTCGGAATTCCGTACTCGGTGGTGCGGATCGTGACCCGCGGGTTGTTCAATTCCCGCTGGCGCTCCCGCTTTGCCTGCGCCCTGAGCCGCTTGATGGTCGCCCTGATGCACCTCTGCTTGGCCTTGCCCTGCTTGGCCTTGCACTTCTTCTTCGCCTGCTGGGCGATGGTGGGCTTGGCATCGGCACTCGCGGCGGTGGCACCGAAGGCCATGGACAGCGCCATTACGGCGACCAGAAAGCGAATCAGCTTCAAGAAATATCTCCTAAGAATCGTGGCGGTGCCCGCAGCGGACACCCTCGTACTTCCCTCTGAACCCTCCGAACCTGCATTCGGAGCGGTTCGAGCATAACACCCGCTAAAGTCCTCGCCAGAGGTCCGGCCGTAGGGGCGGGACAGGGACTGCGATAGCGCAGGAATTAGGGAGAACATGACTGACTGTACTTCGGCTTCAGACTGCCTCGCTCGACCGTGGCTGCCAGCCTGGCTGACACTCAGCCTCGTCGTCTTCACGATGCTCGTGATGCTCGCCGGGCCGGCGAACTCTTCTGCGGAAGGGGCCTCCGGACTGGGCCTGAGCTTCAGTTCGAAATCACAGGCTCAGGTCGCCGCCTCCGGACGGGTCGAGCTCAGGGTCTCAGGTCGCACCGCAGGCGCCAGGCTGCGACCCGCCACCTCTCTGGTGGTCGCGAAACTGCAGCTCAGGCAGCCGTGGTCGAAATGGACCGCTGCCGGTCGCGTCCGGATCCGCATCGGCTCGGCTGGTTCCCCTGCCGGCAGGACGGTGAAGATCCGGCTCGGCTCCCAGGCGCGAGACCTGGTTCGCAACTGCGGAACGCCGAAGCTGCTGCTCACCGGCGTGATCCGGACCGGTGGAAAGTCGATTCCAGTCCGCCTCACCGGCAGGTTGAGACTCGACCGGTCACGCTGCACGATCCCTCCGCAGGTTGACCTCAGCAAGGCGTCGACCTGCGACTTCATCGCCGCCTTCGGCAACCCGTGCATCGCCCCCTTTCCGAACAATTACTACACACGGGCTGACCGGTCGAGCGAAACCGGCCGCCGCATCGCCTTCAAGCCAGGCTCCACCCCGGCCAACCACGCTCGCAAGCCGGTCGAAGTCGGAGCCTTGAACCTGTCCGACGGCTTCAGTGCCGGACCGCTGATTTCCGTCTACGTGCCGGGCATGAACAACCAGGCTGCCTTTGACAAGTCGGGAATCGTGCCGCTTGGCGAGATGAGCCGGACGTACGAACCGTCACAGACAGCGCTGCTGATAGACGCCAAGACCGGCGAACGGCAGCTGATCTGGGCCGAACTGGACTCGAACGCAACCGCAGACACCGCGCGCAATCTGATGATCCGACCCGGCAAGAACCTCGAGAACGGCCACCGCTACATCGTCGCCCTGCGCAATCTCAAGGATGCTGACGGCAACCTGATTCAGGCGCCGCCAGGCTTCCGGCTTTACCGCGACAACCGCCGCACCCTCAGCCCGGCGGTCGAGAAACAGCGCAGCCGTTACGAATCGATCTTGCGCACGCTTGCGAAAGAAGGCGTCAGGAGGGGCTCGCTCTATCTGGCCTGGGATTTCACCGTGGCCAGCACTGAAAACACCACCGGCCGCATGCTGTCGATCCGTGACCGGGCCTTTGCCGGGCTCGGCGACACCAATCTTGGGGACAGTGTGGTCGAGGGTGATTCGCCCGGGTTCCAGATCACCAACGTGATCGACTATCCGACTCCGACCGGAAACGGTGAGCAGAACATCCGCACAGTCAACGGCACCTTCACCGTGCCGTGTTACCTGGACGAAGATGGCTGTCCCTCTGGCTCCATGTTCAACCTCGATCCGGACCAGAAACCGATCCGGATCCCCGGCAACGAGATGACCGCCCGGTTCACCTGCAACATCCCGCGCTCTGCAGTTGATGGAGGCGGAGACGTGATCGAGAAGGTCAGGCCTTCGCTCTACGGACACGGACTGTTCGGCCAGTACACGGAGACCAATACGAAGAACGTGCGTCAGCTGGGCACCGAGAACGGGGTCATGGTCTGCGGAACGGACTGGAGCGGGATGGCGTCTGAAGACGTTTTCTTCTCGGCGATCCCGGCCCTCCAGGACCTGTCCAGCTTCTCGACTCTGCCCGACCGCCTGCAGCAGGGCTTCCTCAACTTCCTCTTTCTCGGGAGGCTGATGATCCACCCGCAAGGCTTCAACGCCGACCCGGCATTCAGGTTCAAAGGCGAGTCGGTGATCGACACCCGTGACCTCTTCTACTACGGCAACAGCCAGGGCGGAATAGCCGGCGGCGCGTTGACGGCGATAGCACCGGACTTCACCCGCGCGGTGCTCTATGTCCCGGGCATGAACTACTCCACCCTGTTGACCCGGGCCGCACCGTTCGAGGTCTACTCGAAGATCCTGTACCCCGCCTACCGCAAGGAGATTGAACGGCCCTTGATCTTCTCGCTGATCCAGATGCTCTGGGACCGGGGCGAGCCGAACGGGTACGCCAATCACATGACCAGCAATCCGTTGCCGAACACGCCGGCGCACAAAGTGCTGATCGAGATGGCTTACGGCGATCACCAGGTTGCCAACGTCGCGACCGAAGTCCAGGCGCGTACGATCGGTGCCCCGCTGCGTGCACCGTCGCTCGACCCGGACCGGCTGCCGGAAGGCCTGATCGAGCCATACTTCGGCCATGAGACCCTCGGAGACCTCGCTGGGCCGGCGGTGAATGGTAGTGGCTTCTTCGTCTGGGACATCGGTCCGAAGCGCCTCGAAGGAGAGACGCTCTTCGGAACCGAACCACCCCCGCTCGGGAACGTGCCGCCGACTGATGACTTCGGCGTCGACCCGCACGACACGGTTATCAACCAGTCGCCGCTGATCCGCAAACAGATCGCCGACTTCCTGAAAACAGACGGAAAAATAACCGATCCGTGCGCAGCGGGGCCCTGTTACGCGGCCGGCTGGAACGGCTTCCCTTGATCCCCAATCCTTGAACCCAATCACCAACCTCAATACGTTGACCTCAACCTGCCACCGCAGCGAGCCCGCTTGACATCTGGCCGACGGGAGGAGTAACTTGTGCTTCGGAGAGGTGGGGTCGGGCAGGTCCCGGACCGCGGAGATACCAGAGGGAGACCCAATGACTTTTGCCACAGGCCCGCGCATGATCGAAACGCGCCCGGCGCGATTTTCCACGCTTGCTTTCGGACTGCTGCTGTTGGCGACGCTCGCATCAACGCTGCTTCTGGCACCCGCCGCAGGGGCATCCCCTGCGGGATCCGTCGAGGCCCGTACCTCGGCTGCAACCCCGCCGGTAAAGCTGAGCGCCAGGATTCTCGCAAAGTCCCAGTCGGCCCTCGCCGGCGGACAGGTCCGGGTGGGCGCCTCGTTGCGCTCGCGCGGCAGGTCCGGGTCGGTTTCGGTCGTGACGCTGAGACTTCAGGTGAAGCAGGCGTGGTCCCGATGGACCCCGGCCGGCTCGAAGCGGGTCAGGGTCAGGTCCGGCGGTTCATCCACCGCCGGAGTCCGGATGAACCAGGCTGCCCGCTCGATCGCCCTCAACTGCGGTACGCCGCAGGTGAGGCTCGTGGCGAGTGTGCGCTCCGGCGGCAGGCTCCAGAAACGGACGGTCACCTCGCCGAAGCTGAGGGGCGAAAGCTTCCGCTGCGCGGTTCCGATCGACGTAGACCTCAGCAAGGCAGCGAGTTGCGACTTCATCGCAGCCTTCGGTAATCCCTGTCTGGCACCGTTCCCGAACAACTACTTCACCCGGGCCGACGCCACCAGCGGGACCGGCATCCGGGTTGACCTCGCCGCGGACTCCACCCCGCAGAACGCCGGCAACAAGCACATCGAGGTCACCGCCCTCAACCAGTCCGACGGTTTCAGCCCGGGGCCGTCGATAACCGTCCGGATCCCGGGGATGGACAGCCCGGCGGCCTTCAGCCAGACCGGAATCGTGCCGGAGGGCGAGATGAGCAAGGCCTTCGAACCGAAGCAGCCGGTACTGCTGATCGACGCGAAGACCGGCGAGCGCCAGCTGATCTGGGGCGAGCTCGACTCGAACGCGACCCTCGACAAGGACCGCAACCTGATCATCCGTCCGGGCAAGAACCTGACCGACGGCCACCGCTACATCGTCGCCCTTCGCAGCATGAAGAACGCCGCCGGCAGCGCCATCCCGGCGCCGCCGGGCTTCAGGTTGTACCGGGACAACAAGCGCACGAAGAATGCGACGATCGAGGGGCAGAGGAAGCGTTACGAATCAATCTTCCGCACCCTGGGCAAGGCGGGCGTGAAGCGCGGCTCGCTCTACCTGGCCTGGGACTTCACAGTGGCAAGCACCGAAAACATCACGGGAAGGATGCTGTCGATCCGCGACCGGGCCTTCGGGATCCTCGGCGACAACAACCTCGCCGACGGAATCGTCCAGGGCAGCTCCCCCGAGTTCACTATCACCAGCGTGGATAACAGCCCGCCCGCAGGGCTCGACCGAGCGGTCTACGGGACCTTCCAGGTGCCCTGCTACCTCAACGAAGCGGGCTGCCCGACCGGCTCCACATTCGACCTCGACGCAGATGAGAAGCCGATTCGCGCTCCTGGCAACGAGTTCACCGCACGGTTCAGGTGCAACATCCCGGAATCCGCCATCTCCGGAAACGCAGTGATCGCGCCGGTGCGCCCATCCCTTTACGGACACGGCCTGTTCAACGAGTTCTGGGAGGTCGACTCGGGCAACGTCCGGGCGATGGGCAACGAGAACGGGGTCATGAACTGCGCGACCGACTGGATCGGCATGTCGGCCAGCGACGACCTGGATCCGTTCCACGACGACATCCCGACCGCGATCGCGGCCCTCCAGGACCTCTCGAAGTTCCCGGCGCTCCCCGACCGCCTCCAGCAGGGATTCCTCAACTTCGCCTACCTCGGGCGCCTGCTGATCCACCCGGACGGCTTCACCAGCGATCCTGCCTTCAAGTACGACGGCGGCGTGTCGGTGATCGACACCGACGAGGTCTTCTACTGGGGTAACAGCCAGGGTGGCATCAACGGCGGATCCTTTACGGCGATCTCGCCGGACGTCACCCGGTCCGTGCTCTACGTGCCGGGCATGAACTACTCGATGCTGCTCCAGCGGAGCAGCGCCTTCTCC
>Ga0105047_10018413_pt1 | contig 10821 bp, 10 predicted proteins | sample MAT04_FD_78384 | JGI IMG/M metagenome (GOLD analysis project Ga0105047, IMG submission 78384) | Freshwater microbial communities from Lake Fryxell liftoff mats and glacier meltwater in Antarctica - MAT-04 (megahit assembly) | ecosystem: Environmental > Aquatic > Freshwater > Ice > Liftoff...
AAGGTCAGCGCCGAGGCGCCTTGCAGCTTGCGGCCGAACTTCCGTGTAAGCGCAGCTTCGGAAAGGTAGGTGATGTGCGCCACCATCCGCGCGACCGAGAGGCCCTGCGCCGGGACGAGCCCATCCTCCCAATAGCGGCCGCCCTTCCAATCAGGGTCCGAATGGATGGCGGCGCGGCCGACCTCGTGGAAGGCGATGTTCTGAGCGGAGTGGTGCGTGGCACAGGCGATGGGGGCGGCGGCGAAGACCGCTTCCGGATAGGTCGCCGCCCATTCCAGCACCTGCATCCCGCCCATCGAACCGCCGATGACGGCGAGCAGGCGTCCGATCCCCAGGTGGTCGATCAAGTTTTTCTGCGCGCGCACCATGTCGCGGATGGTGACCACCGGGAAATCGGTGCCCCATGGGCGGCCCTGCGGCACGCCCTTCTCGTCCGTCATCTCCTCGCGCGGGCCGGTCGAGCCCATGCAACCGCCCAGCACATTGGCGCAGATGACGAAGAAGCGGTCCGTGTCGACGGGCTTGCCCGGGCCGATGATCGCCTCCCACCAGCCGGGCTTGCCGGTGGCGGGCTGCGTCTCGGCCACGTACTGGTCCCCCGTCAGCGCATGGCAGACCATGATGGCGTTGGTTTTTGCGGCGTTCAGCGTGCCGTAGGTGCGGTAGGCGACGGTCAGCGGCAAGATCATCGCGCCACAGTCGAGTGGCAAGCCCTCGGCCAGTACGGCGCGCTGGTGCTCGACCTCTGGCAAGGGGGTGATCTTGTTCATCGCGCCTCCAGAGATAGGCCCTGGGCCGAAAAGCCACAACGCATTCCCTGCGGGCCAACTTGGCGTGGCGTGCTGGCGCGGCTATGGGTCTAGCACCCATGTCCGATGCCCCCATCACCAGCGAATCCCTGGACGCCCTGCGCGCCGAAATCGATGGCCTCGATGACGCGATGCATGACCTGCTGATGCGCCGCGCCGAGGTGGTGAACCGCCTCGGCCAGAGCCAGGCCAAGCCCGCCGGCACCGTGCTGCGCCCGGGCCGCGAGGCTGCCGTGCTGCGCCGGCTGCTGGCGCGCCATGCGGGGCCGCTGCCGCGCGCCGCCCTGGTTCGCCTCTGGCGGGAGCTTTTCGCCAGTTCCGTCGCGCAGCAGGCGAATTTCGCGGTGGCCCTGCCGGCCGACCCGGCCCTGGCGCGCCTCGCCGCCGAGCATTTCGGCGTCGCCACGCCGCAGCGCCAGCACCCCTCGCACGGTGCCACGCTGGCTGCCCTCGGCTCGAAGGACGCGGCCATCGCCGTGCTCCCCTGGCCGCGCGAGAGCGACAACACGAGCGAGGAATGGTGGACGCGCTTCGACGCACAGCACCTCTCCGTCATCGCGCGGCTGCCCTTCCTGAGCGAGCGGGAGCCGCCGCTGGAGGCCGCCGTGATCGGCCTGCACCCGGCCGATCCTTCGGGCCACGACGCCACGCTGCTGCGCCTGGAATTGCCGGGCGAGCCGAGCCGTGCCGCGCTTGCAGCGCAGTCGGGTTCGGGCCGCGTGCTGATCATGCGGCGCGAGCAGGGCTTCACCCGCGCCCTGATCGAGACGACCGAGGCGCCACCGCCCGGCGCCACCATCATTGGCCGCTACGCCATTCCCGATCGCGGCCCCGAACGTGGAACCAAGACCCCATGAACGCGCTGCTGCCCCGCCCCTCCATCCTCACGATCGAGCCCTATGTGGGTGGCGAGTCGAAGATCCCAGGCGTGAACCGGATCATCAAGCTCTCGTCCAACGAGGGCGCCTTCGGGCCGCCGCCGATGGCGCAGGAGGCGATCATGAAGGCCGCGCGGGAGGCGCACCGCTACCCGGACGGGGGTGCCGCGAAGCTGCGCGAGGCGATTGGGGAGAAATTCGGCCTCGACCCCACGCGCATCGTCTGCGGCAACGGCTCGGATGAACTCATCGCCTACCTGATCCTCGCCTATGGCGGCGAGGGGACGGAGCTGATCATGCCCGCCCACGGCTTCGTCATGTACGACCTGACGGGCCGCTATGCCGGCTGCCGCGTGATCAAGGTGCCGGAGCGCAACCTCATCGCCGACGTGGACGCGATGCTGGCCGCCGTTGGCCCGCGCACCAAGCTGGTCTGCCTGGTGAACCCCAACAACCCGACCGGCGCGCTGCTGCCGCAGAGCGAGGTGAAGCGCCTGCGCGCCGGCCTGCGGGATGACATCCTGCTCATCCTAGATGCCGCCTACGCCGAATACGTGACCGACCCTGACTATGATCCTGGCCAGGCGCTGGTGGATGCCTCGGGCAACACGGTGATGACGCGCACCTTCAGCAAGATCTTCGGCCTGGGCGGCTTGCGCCTCGGCTGGGCCTACATGCCGCCGGCCGTGGCCGACGTGCTGGCGCGCATCCGCGGCCCCTTCAACGTGAACGCCCCCGCCATGGCGGCCGGCATCGCCGCGCTGGAGGAGCCGGGCTGGATTGAGCGCAGCGTAGCGCACAACTCCGAATGGCGCGGCAAGACCGTGGCCGGGCTACAGGCCGCGGGCATCAAGGTCTGGCCGTCTGCGTGCAACTTCGTGCTGGCGGATTTCGAGGACGTGGCGCGCGCCAAGGCGGCCGACGCGGCGTTGCGCGCGCGCGGACTCATCGTGCGCGGCGTCGGCAGCTACGCGCTGCCGACCTGCCTTCGCATCACCATCGGCACCGCCGAGGAATGCGGCATGGTGGTGGACGCGCTGACGGCCTTCATGCGCGAATTGGGATAGAGCCTTGACCGAGCCCCTGTTCGACCGCCTATGCCTGATCGGCGCGGGGCTCATCGGCGGCTCCATTGCCCGACGTAACCAGCAGACGCATGACCTGGCGCGCGAAGTCATCGTCACCGCCAACAGCGCCGCCACGCGCGACCGCGTGCGCGAACTGGGCTTTGCCGACCGCGTGGAGGACAACATCGCCGACGCGGTGCGCGGTGCCGATGTCGTCATTCTCTGCGTGCCCGTCGGCGCCTATGCCGGGGTGATGGCCCGTATCGCGCCGCATCTGAAGCCCGGCGCCATCCTCACCGATGCTGGTTCCACCAAGGGCTCCGTCATCCGGGATCTCACGCCACTGCTGCCGGCCGGCGTGCACCTTGTGCCTGCGCACCCCATGGCGGGCACCGAATATTCCGGCCCCGATGCGGGCTTCGCCACGCTGTTCGAGGGCCGCTATGTCATCGTGACGCCTACCGAGGGCACGGACCCCGCGGCGGTCGAGAAGGTGCGCGAATTCTGGCGCCGCTGCGGCTCGATGATCGAGACGATGGACCCCGTCACGCATGACAAGGTGGTGGCCATCGTCAGCCACCTGCCGCACCTCATCGCCTTCACCATATGCGGCACGGCCGACGATCTCAGCGAGGAAACCCGTGAGAGCGTGCTGAAATTCGCGGCCTCCGGCTTCCGCGATTTCACGCGCATCGCGGGCAGCGACGTGAACATGTGGCGCGACGTGTTTCTCAACAACCGCGAGGCCGTGCTGGAAATGCTGGCCCGCTTCACCGAGGACGCACAGGCCTTCGGCCGCGCCATCCGTTGGGGCGAGGCGGGCTTCATCGAGGACCGCATCAAGCGCGGCCGCAAGATCCGCCACAGCCTGATCGAGCGGAAGCAGGCATGATACCCCACAAAAACGCTTCGCATTTTCGCGGGGACCCCGGCTTGGTTCCAATCTTCAGCGCTTAACCCCCGTTGCCGCGGCAAAGCCGGGGAGGCTCATCGCTTTCTGGTCCCCCATTGGCTTGCCTTTGTTTGGAGGCGGCCGCCTTTGATGCGCCTTTTCCGGGTGTAGGCTTCCGCTCCGGAGGAACCACATGCCCAGCTTCGACATTACCGATGAAGAACGACAGACGTTGCTTCGGCTGCGTGCCGAGCGCCCTGCGCGCAGCGTGGCCGCGCCGCCGGTGGAGCGCGGGCAGCGCATCGCCGATTGGGTGGCCAGGACCGTTGGCTCCTGGCGCTTCATCATCGTGCAATCGACGCTGCTGGCCATCTGGATCGCGCTGAACGTCACGGCCTACGTGCAGCACTGGGACCCGTATCCCTTCATCCTGCTGAACCTGATGTTGTCATTCCAGGCGGCCTATACCGCGCCCATCATCATGATGAGCCAGAACCGCCTCTCGGAGGTCGATCGCCGCAATGCCGAATCCGACTACCGAATCAACGTGAAGGCTGAGTTGGAGATCGAGGCGCTGCACGCCAAGATCGACGCGCTGCGCGAGCGGGAAATCCTCAAGATGATCGCGATCATCGAGAAGCTGGCCGACGCGCGCGGCTAGAGCGTGAGCGCCTGAGGTGGAATCACCGAAAAGCGTGAATCACGCGGAAATTCAGAAGGCTGGACCATGCGCCGCGCTCCTACCGGCGCGGATCGTGGTCTAGCTCTCGATCTCCTCGCGCATCATCTCAAGCCGCAGCCACTCCTCCTCGGCTGCGGCAAGGGTCGCTTCGCGCTCGGCCAGCGCCGCGGTGCGCTGGGCGAACCCCTTTGGATCGCGGGCGTAGAGGCCTGGGTCGGCCAGCCAGGTCTGCAGCACGGAGATTTCCTTGTGCAGCTTCTCCATCGTGGCCGGCAGGGTGGTCAGCGCGTGCTGGTGCTTGAAGTTCATCTTGCGCGCCGGCGCGGCTGCCGCCCCGCGTGACGCGGCGCCACGTTCGGAGGCGGGCTTCGCCAAGCCGCGCGCCGCCACACCCTCGCCGCGCTGCGCCAGCATGTCGGAATAGCCGCCCGCGTAATCCTGCCAGCGGCCGTTGCCCTCGGCCATGATGATGCCGGTGCAGACGCGGTCCAGGAAGTCGCGGTCATGGCTCACCAGCAGCACGGTGCCGGCATAATCGGCCAGCATCTCCTCCAGCAGGTCGAGTGTCTCCAGGTCGAGATCGTTCGTCGGCTCGTCCAGCACCAGCAGGTTGGAGGGGGCGGCGAGTGCGCGCGCCAGCAGCAACCGCCCGCGCTCGCCGCCCGAGAGCTTGCCGACCGGCGTGCGCGCCTGCTCGGGGATGAACAGGAAGTCCTGCATGTAGCCGATCACGTGGCGCGGTTTGCCCGCCACCCACACCTGGTCGCCGTTCCCGTCCGTCAGCGTGTCCGCCAGCGTCCGGATCGGATCGAGCGTGGCGCGCAACTGGTCGAGGGTCGCCATGGCGATGTTGCTGCCGAGCTTCACGGTCCCGCTGTCCGGCGGCAGCTTGCCGATCAGGATATTCAATAGCGTCGTCTTGCCCGCGCCATTCGCGCCGACGATCCCGATGCGGTCGCCCTTGATGATGCGCGTCGAGAAATCCCGCAGGATCGGCGTGTCGCCCCAGGATTTCTGCACGCCCTCGGCCGTGATGACCAATTGCCCGGAGGAGGAGGCCTCGGCCGCCTGCATCAGCACCGTGCCGGTCGGCTTGATGCGCTCGCGCCGCGCCTGGCGCAGCGCCTGCAACTCGCCCACGCGCCGCATGTTGCGCTTCCGCCGGCCCGAGACGCCGTGGCGCAGCCAATGCTCCTCGCGCACGATCTGCCGGCCGAGCTTATGGGCCGCCTGCTCCTCCTGTTCGAGCTGTTCCTCGCGCCAGGCCTCGAAGGCCTCGAAGCCGCGATCGAGCCGCCGCGTGATCCCGCGGTCCAGCCAGAGCGTCGCGCGCGAGAGCCGCGAGAGGAAGCGCCGGTCGTGGCTGATCAGCACGAGCGCGCCGCGCAGGGAGGCGAGTGCGCCTTCCAGCCATTCGATGGCCGGCAGGTCGAGGTGGTTCGTGGGCTCGTCCAGCAGCAGGATGTCGGGCTCCGGCGCCAGCGCGCGGGCCAGCGCGGCACGCCGCGCCTCGCCGCCCGAAAGCCGCTCCGTCCCCTCCTGCCCGGTGAGGCCGAGGCCATCCATCAGCGCGCGCGCGCGGTAGGGATCATCCGAGGGGCCGAGGCCCGACATCACGTAGTCCTCGACCGTGCGATGGGCCGAAAGGTCCGGCTCCTGCGGCAAATAGCGCATGGTGGAACCGGGCTGGAGGAAGCGCGTGCCGCCCTCGGCCTCCAACTCGCCGGCGGCGATGCGCAGCAGCGTGGACTTGCCACTGCCGTTGCGGCCAACCAGCGCCAGGCGCTCGCCCGGCGAGACGGAGAGGCCGGCCCCTTGCAGCAGGGGCGTGTTGCCGAGGGTGAAGCGGGTGTTGTCGAGCAGGAGAAGAGGGGGTGCGGCCATGCGGGGGCGATGGCCTCTGCGGCGCCCGAGGTCAAGGGAGGCTGGACAGCGCGCCCCGCCCGGTTTTCCATGCCCATGATGAGGGAGAGCCGCGGTGCCCGATCCGAACGACTTCACCCTCGGCGGCGACCCGACCGTCGGGACGAGCGACAGCTTCACGGAGACCACGAGCAAGTCCTCGTTTTCGCGCCTCGTGCAGAGCGTTTCGCCCGAACGCCCGGACCCCGCGAATGAGGGGCGCCTGGTGCATGTCGCGGGCGGGGTGCGCGGCGAAAAACCACCGGGTGACGCCGAATTCGGCCGTCACGCCGCCGCCGGACACTTTGCGCCAGATCGACCAAGTCGAGATGTCTCAGTGGCAGGAGCAGACGAGCAGTGAGACGCGCAACAAGCTGTGCGGCGGGACCGAGACGGTGACGACCTGCAACTACCGTCGCGTCTGGCAGGAAGGACGAAATGATTCCAACCGTTTCCTCCAGCCCAAGGGCCACCAGAACCCACAGATGCGCTACACCTCCGCCGCGTTCAACGCGCCCGGCGTGACGCTGGGCGGCTTTCGCTTCTCCGACGTGCAGGTGAGCGGGCTTTCGGTCAATCCGCTGAAGGTCTTCGTGGATGTGGTACCGCCGATCGGCGCCGTCATCGGCTTCGGAGTTGGGCTTTGCGCCGCGGTGCTGACGGCGGTCTTCGCGTCGGCCATCATCGCGATCGCCTGGCTGTTCTACCGGCCGCCGATGGGGATCCTGATCCTCACCTCGGGTGCCGGCCTCGCCCATGGATTCACTCGGCTGCGCCGCGGCCGGCCGCTGCAAAGGAAACTGGCATGAGCTTCGACTTCACCGGAAAGCGCGTCATCGTCTGCGGCGGCAGCAAGGGCATCGGCCGAAGCGTGGCGCTGGGTTTCGCCGCCGCCGGCGCCGCCGTCTCGATCTGCGCGCGAGGCGCCGAGGCGCTGGCCGCCACCAAGGCCGACCTTGGCCCCAAGGCACACGCCGAGAGCTGCGACCTCGGCGATGGCGATGCCGTACGCCGCTATATCGCCGAAGCGACGGCAGCCCTCGGCGGCGTGGATGTGCTGGTGAACAACGCAAGCGGCTTCGGCATGGCCGACACCGAGGAAGGCTGGGCCAGGAGCCTCAACGTGGACGTGCTGGCCACCTTCCGCGCGACGGCCGCCGCATTGCCCGCGCTGAAGGAGAGCCGCGGCAACATCGTCAACCTCTCGTCGATCTCAGGCTACAGGCCTTCCGTGCGCGGCCCCGCCTATGCCGCCGTGAAGGCCCTGCTGATCAACTACACGCAGAGCCAGGCCGCGACCTACGCGCCGCACGGCATCCGCGTGAACGGCGTGGCGCCGGGCTCCATCGAGTTCCCCGGCGGTACCTGGGAAAATCGCAAGACCGAGAACCCCGAGCTCTACAACAAGACGCTTGCCTCCATCCTGCTCGGCCGCATGGGCAAGCCGGAGGAGGTGGCGAATGTCGTGCTGTTCCTGGCCTCGCCGCTGGCGGCCTGGGTGACGGGGCACACGGTGGTGGTGGATGGCGGCCAGCTGTTGAGCTGACGCCGCCTCAATCGCTGATCGGGCCCGAGCGCAGCTTCTTGGTGGTGCCGTGCTTGGTCTTGCTGTCCATCCGCCGCGTCTGCGAGCCCTTGGTGGGCTTGGTCTTGCGGCGCTTGGGGGGTGGCGGCTTCGCGGCCTCCTCCACCAGTTCCTGCAGGCGCGCGAGCGCATCCTCGCGATTGCGCTCGCGCGAGCGGTGGCTCTGCGCGCTGATGATGATGACGCCATCCTTCGTCATCCGCCGCCCCGACAGCGTCGTGAGCCGGGCGAAGACGCGCTCATCCAGGCCCGCTTCCGCCGCGCGGTAGCGCAACTGCACGGCTGTCTCCACCTTGTTGACGTTCTGCCCGCCCGGCCCCGAGGCACGTAGGAAATCCTCCTCCAGCAACGCGGGGTCGAGCGTGACGCGGTTCATTGCCGCCGGATGCCCAGGCTTTCGAGCAGCGCGCGGTTGGTCACGCTCTCCGCCACGAAGCGCTCGCGGAACTGCGCGCCGGGCTGGAAGCTCGGCACGGCGTTCAGCCGATCGGCGATGGTGCGGAAGCCCTCGCTCGTCACCGCCGCCTGGCAGGCGCGCTCGATCACGGCGGCGATGGAATCCGGCAGGTCGGCCGGGGCGACGAGGCCGCCATAGGTGTTCCCCGCCATGGGGTAGCCGAGCTCACCCGTGCTCGGCACTTCGGGAAGTGCCGGCATGCGCTGCGTGCCCAGCACCGCGAGGATGCCGAGACCGGTGGAGGCCGGGATCGACGCGGCCTCGACGAAGGCCATGATCTGCCCCGCCAGCGCAGCCTGCGACATGGGACCGGCGCCCGTGTAGGGAACGTTCAGGCCATCCACGCCGGCGGCGCGCAGCAACTGCGCCATCAGGATGTGCTGCGTGCTGCCAACGCCGGGCGTACCATAGACCAACGCCTCGGGTCGCGTGCGCGCATGCGCGATCATGCCGGCCAGGTCGCGGAAAGGCGCATTGCGGCCGACGATCAGCACCTGCGGATTGTCATAAACGAGGCAGAGGTAGCGGAACCCCTCCGCCGTGTAGGTCACGTTCTGCAGATGCGGCTGCGTCGTGATGGCGTTGTTGGGCGAGATGCCGATGGTGTAGCCATCCGGGCGCGCGCGCGCCACCTCGGCATTGCCGATGGAACCCGCCGCGCCCCCGCGATTGACGGCGACGATCTGCTGGCCGAGCGCCTTCGACAACTCGGCCTGGAGCGCACGCGCCATGAGGTCTGTGTTGCCGCCGGGCGGGAAGGGGATGATGAGCTGCACGGGCCGGCTCGGGTAATCCTGCGCCGCAGCCGGCAGGGCCAGCAGCAGCGCCGCCAGCAGGGTGATGATCCGACGCATCCTCGCCTCCGTTCTGTTTCGTTGCGCGGACGCTAGCGCAGAAGCGGCACGGCCGTCATGTCGTCCTTGAGGGCCACGCCCGTGGCACCCAAAGCGCGCGCGCCGCGCAGCAGCCAGTGCACCTTCGCCGCGGCATCCTCCGTGCTGATGCCGTGCGGCCGCACATTGCTGATGCAATTGCGCTCGGCATCCGTGCGGCCGCGGCGTGGCTGCCAGGTGAGGTAGATGCCCATGCTGTCCTGCGCGGAGAGGCCCGGCCGCTCGCCGATCAGCACGATCACGGCCTCCGCACCCATCGCCTCGCCGATGTCGTCACCGATCGCGACGCGCGCCTGCTGCGCGATGACCACCGGAGCGTCCATCGCGAGCGCCCGCACCATGGCCGCCGCTTGGCGCTGCACGCCGCTCGCACAAAGTCCGTCGGCCACGACAAGAACGGTGCCGCCGGTGCGCGGCAGGATTATGCGGTCGGCCGCGCGCAGGCGCCGGCCGAGATCGGGGCGGAGCAGGTAGGTACGGCGGTCCTCCGCCTCACTGTACAGCGCGGGCACGGGGCCGAGTTCGGCCTGCAACGCCGCCACGTCCAGCGCAGACCATACGGCATCGCGCGCCGCCGCATGCGCCTCCTGGAAGTCGAGATGCGCCGCGGTCGGCACCGCGTTGCCCGCACGGCCGATGCCGACGCGCGCCTGCGTGAAGCGGCGCAGGCCGGCCCATGTCGTGATGCTCATGCGAGGCCGATCAAAGTAGGCGACATGCCGGCGGGAATCGCCTCGCCGGAACCGATGCCCATGCGTTCCAGCCAGGCCGCGAATTCCGGCGCGGGTGTCTTCCCAAGTGCGGCGCGCGCGTAGAGCCCGTCATGGAAGGAGGTGGACTGATAGGCCAGCATCACGTCATCCGCACCCGGCACGCCCATGATGTAGGTGACGCCCGCGACGGCGAGGCAGGTGAGCAGCGCGTCCATGTCATCCTGGTCGGCCTCGGCGTGGTTCGTGTAGCAGATGTCCACGCCCATCGGCAGGCCAAGCAGCTTGCCGCAGAAGTGGTCCTCCAGGCCGGCGCGGATGATCTGCTTGCCGTCAAAGAGGTATTCCGGGCCGATGAAGCCCACCACGGAATTGACCAGCAGCGGAGCGTAGGCCCGCGCCACGCCATAGGCCCGCGCCTCGATGGTCTGCTGGTCCACGCCGTGATGCGCCTCGGCGGAAAGCGCGCTGCCCTGGCCGGTTTCGAAATACATCACGTCCTGGCCCAGCGTGCCGCGCTTCAGCGCCAGCGCCGCACCCTCCGCCTCGCGCAGCAGGCCGAGCGAGACGCCGAAGCTCTCGTTCGCGCCCTGCGTCCCTCCGATCGACTGGAACACCAGATCCACCGGCGCCTGCCGCTCCATCGCCAGCATGGCGGTGGTGACGTGGCAGAGCACGCAGCTTTGCGTCGGAATGTCGAAGCGCGTCCGCACATCGTCCAGCATCGTGAGCAAGCCCAGCACCTGCTCGATGTTGTCGGTGGCTGGATTCACGCCGATCACCGCATCGCCCGCACCGAGCAGCAGCCCGTCCAGCGTGCTGGCGGCGACACCGCGCAAGTCATCGGTCGGGTGGTTGGGCTGGAGGCGGATGGACAGCGTGCCGGGCAGCCCGATCGTGTTGCGGAAGCGCGTGACGACGCGGCACTTGGCGGCAACGGCGATGA
>Ga0105047_10018414_pt1 | contig 10821 bp, 7 predicted proteins | sample MAT04_FD_78384 | JGI IMG/M metagenome (GOLD analysis project Ga0105047, IMG submission 78384) | Freshwater microbial communities from Lake Fryxell liftoff mats and glacier meltwater in Antarctica - MAT-04 (megahit assembly) | ecosystem: Environmental > Aquatic > Freshwater > Ice > Liftoff...
ACGTCGTGCTCGAGTCCGCTGGCGAGAAGAAGATCCAGGTCATCAAGGAGGTGCGCAGCCTTACGAGCCTCGGTCTCGGCGAGGCCAAGGCGGTCGTTGATGGCGCTCCCGGCGTCGTGCTCGAGGGCGTAAGCAAAGAGGCAGCAGAGAAGGCCAAGGCTGTTCTCGAAGAAGCTGGCGCAACCGTCACCCTCAAGTAGCAGTAGCAGTAGCAGTAGCAGTAGCAGTAGTCGTAGTTTCGCGCCGATGGCGCCACTTTCGGTTTCGAAAGCGGCGCCATCGCTCGTTTCAGCGCACTCAGCTACTCCGGCTTAGGCTGACCCAATGAGCGGAATGCGTGGTGGGGGTGGCGGCCGCGGCGGTCGAATCAGCCGCGGGGATGTCGCAGCGCAGCGAGCCGAAAACGCGGCGGCCCCGACGATTCCAGATCTCATCCCGCGCATCGGCGAACTTTTCACGCCGTATCGCCCCGCCATCACCGTCACGATCGTGCTCGTTCTTATCAGTGCAGGCATCAGCGTGTTTCCGCCGCTCCTGACGGCACAAGCCTTCGACCGGGGACTCTTCCCTCCTAACGGTCGGCCAGACCTGCCAGTGCTCGTCGAACTTGTCACGATCATGGTGGTGCTGTGGATCGTGTCTGCGGCGCTCGGCGTGTGGCAGACCTACCTGACCGCGACCGTCGGCAACTCGGTGATGGGGGCCCTGCGCATTCGCCTGTTCGGTCATTTGCAGGCCATGGAACTGGCGTTCTTTACTCGCACCAAAACCGGCATCATCCAGTCACGCCTACAGAACGACGTCGGGGGTGTTGCCGGAGTGCTCAGCAATACCGTCTCCAGCGTGATCGGCAATACCGTCACGGTGATCGCCGCGTTCGTGAGCATGCTCATCTTGAGCTGGCAACTCACGATCGTGGCGGTGGTCCTTTTGCCGCTGCTCGTCATCGCACAGCGCAAGGTCGGTCAGGTGCGAGCCAGAATCGCGACCAAGACCCAGGAATCACTCAGCGACATGACGGCGATCACGCAGGAGTCGCTGAGCGTTTCGGGGATTCTGCTCGCAAAAAGCTTCGGACAGCAGCAAGCGGAAGTGGGTCGCTACGCCGCCGAGAACGAAAATCAAGTTCGGCTGCAGGTCAGTCTGCAGATGAGCGGTCAGTGGTTTTTCGCAATGGTGAGCATCTTCCTGTCGATCATCCCAGCGGTGATTTACGTCGTCGCGGCTTGGCTGATCACCGGCGGTGTAGAAGTGACGGCAGGCACGATCGTTGCGTTCACAACGGTGCAGGCCAGACTCATGTTCCCGCTACTCGGTCTGCTGCGGGTCGCTCTCGATTTGCAGACCTCCTCTGCACTGTTCGCGAGAATCTTCGAATACCTCGATCTTGTTCCCGCGATCGTTGACCGACCCAGCGCACACCCGGTGCATCAAGAACAACTCGGTCGCGTGCAGTTCGATGACGTGGTGTTCAGATATCCGGATGCCGGCGAGGATACCCCGGCGACGCTCAAGGGGATCTCGTTCACGATCGAACCGGGGCAGTTCGCGGCGTTCGTCGGTCCATCAGGAGCGGGGAAGACCACCGTTTCGTATCTGATTCCGAGACTGCACGATGTCACAAGCGGTCGAGTGCTGTTTGCGGGCGACGACGCACGAGAACTGCAACAAGAATCGCTCGTGCGCAACATTGGGATCGTCAGCCAAGAGACGTACTTGTTCCATGCAACGATCGCCGAAAACCTCCGGTACGCGAAGCCTTCAGCCACCCAGCAAGAACTCGAGGCCGCGGCCGAAGCCGCGAACATTCACGAGACGATTATTTCGTTTCCGGCTGGCTACGACACCGTTGTCGGAGAGCGCGGCTATCGGCTTTCGGGTGGCGAAAAGCAGCGCGTCGCGATCGCCCGGGTGTTGCTCAAAGACCCAGCCGTGCTCATCCTCGATGAAGCCACGAGCGCGCTCGACAGCATCTCCGAACGGATCGTGCAGGGCGCACTCGATGCGGCGTCCCGCGGGCGCACCACGATCGCTATCGCACATCGGCTTTCGACAGTGCTGTCGGCGGATGTGATCTTCGTCGTCGAGGCTGGTCGAATCGTCGAGCGCGGAACTCACGGAGATCTCATTGCCCGCAACGGCGTGTATTCGACGCTGTATCGCGAGCAGGTGCTCGAGAGCTGAGCTCAGCTGACTCCGGCGGAGAAGGCGCGGATTCCCGTCGGCCAGAAGGCGCGGACGCACTGGCTGTAGACGCTTCAGCGCCGCTCGGTGAGCATGCGCTCCATGAGTGCTACCTCGGACTCCTGCACTGACAGGATGCCCGATGCCAAATCGCGCACGACGTTGACGTCGCTGCGCTCGAGGATCGCCGCCGCCATCTCGACCCCCCCGCGATGGTGCGCGATCATCAACTCGAGAAACCGTGTCTCGGCCGCTTGTCCGCTCAGGCCCTCGAGCTGAAGAATCTGCTCGCGCGTCGCCATCCCAGGCATCGCCATCCCGGGCGCCGCCATCCCAGGCATCGCACCGTTTACCGAACCGTCGTCACCGGTATCGCTGTGGCCAATCTCGCTGTGGCCGCCGTCGCCACCGAGCGGGGGCCGCAGCATCCATGTCATCGATGGTTCAGCCGGGGCTTGGGGAAGGCCCCACTCGGCGAGCCAGCCGAACATCTGGCCCGATTGCTGCGACTGCGAGGTGGCGATGTCGTAGGCCAAAAGTCGGGTATTCGGGTCATCGGTTCTGTCACGAACGATCAACGCCAGTTCGACGGCTTGGTTGTGGTGCTCTTGCATATCTCGAGCAAAGCCAGCTTCAGCGCTCATCGTCGAGGGCGGGGCCGGGTTCGGTGCGGTCAGTCGACCGACCGCAAGTGATACGAGCACCACGATCACGACGGCAACCGCGAGCGCAACCGCTTGAGCGGGCGACAGCCGGATGCCTCGGCTGGCTTCCGGGGCGGGGGAGTTGACGTCAGTCACGATGAGTCTGGGAGTTGCGACGGCGCGACGCGCTCAGGCAACGCGGCCAGGACCCTCGACGGCACCGGTGCAGGCTCCGCCGGGTTCTGGCGTGCTTGACGACTTCCAGTACTTGTCGATGAAGAGTCCGAGACGTGCGTCGTCGACACCGTCGAGCTGAACCTGGGCTCCCCACGCGGATGCGACGACCGGCGACGGCAATCCGGGATACGGGGACAGGATTATGTACGACGACGGGATCGCACCGCGGAGAGCATCCACCCCTGCTTGGTCAACCCGATCGGGGTCGTACGTGACCCACACCGCGCCATGCTCAAGCGAGTGCACCGCGTTCTCGTTCGGCTGCGGTTGGTTGTACACCCCGCAATTGAGCCACGCAGCGAAATGATCGCCGCCTGCTGGCGGGTTCATGTTGTATGCCGCGACGTAGTTGACGGGCTCTGGCCCGACGTGAACGGCAGTAAGGCCGGTGAATTCCTGCACCCCATCGACAACAATGCTTGCGGGATCGGGCCTCGGCACCGAACTGGTGACAATTAAGGCAACGAGCGCAACAACCACCGCGACACTCCCGCCAACCCCCGCAGCGATGGCGATTCGTTGTTTGCGCTTCTCGCCCGCTTCCTTGCGCTTCATCGCCGCTACCTTCACGGCACGCTTGGCTTCGCGCTGTTGCTTGATAGTGAGTCCGGATCGATCGTTTGAGGTTGGCACAGGACTCCTGTCGTTGGCTGGCACGCAGTTGAACGCACTGTTGCGATCTCAATACTGGCGTGTCGACGGTGCAAGAACCATGTGAAGTATGTGCGTGTCCGCGCTAGTCTGAATCACCGTCAGGATCGCCCTCCGGCCAATGCGGGCCCGAGCCGATCACCGTCAGGTGCCACTTGGCCTACACAGACTGTCAGGATCTCAATGTCGACGAGCGAAGCACCCGCGAAGGCTGGGCGCGCGAAACAGTCGAGGTCGCGCAAATTCCGCCCCGGGCTGAGCATCCAATCGCTGGTGCTCATCATGCTTTTGACGGTAAGCGTCGTCTCTAACGTTGTCGTTGGAGTGATCGGCTATGTCAACGCGACCGATTCCTTGCGGGACGCCGCCTTCCAGCGCCTGATCGAAGTGCGCGATTCGCGTGCTCGCGAGGTCACCCGGCTCTACTCGACGATCGAGAACACGATCCTCGTTCATGCCGCTGGCAGCACCGTTGTGCAGGCGGCCAAGGATTTCGCCTCGAACTTTGCAGAGCTCGAATCGAGCGAGCTGACTGCCGAGCAGAACGTGGAACTCGAAGACTTCTATCTAGAGGTCTTTGCCCCACTGCTCGCCGAGGTCACCGGCAAGGACGTCGATGCGGCGAGCTTCGTACCGGTCAGTCCGGCCGCCAGGTACCTGCAGTTGGCATACACGGTGCCCTCGCCCGACTTCGACTCGGCCATTGCCGTCGATAATGCGGAAGACGGCAGTGCGTGGTCTGCGACTCATGCCCAGTACCACAACTACTTTCGGACCATGACAGAGCGCCTCGATTACGAGGACGTTCTTCTCATCAATTCGGCTGGAACCGTGGTGTACAGCGCCTACAAGGGAGTTGACCTCGGGACGAATGTCGCCACCGGCCCGTTCAGGTTCACCGAGCTGGGTACCGCTTTCGTCGAGTCAATATCGGCCAACGTGATCGACAGTGTCACATTCACCGATTTCGGTGATTACGCCCCATCGCTCGCGTCGCCGGCCGGTTGGGCCGTCACGCCGATCGCCGACGGCGGCGAGATCGTCGGGGCGTTCGCCGTTGAACTGCCGATTGATCGGCTGAGCGCCGTCATGACGGCGGACGGTGATCCGTCTGGCGGCGGGCTCGGGGCCACCGGCGAGGTGTATCTCATTGGCCCCGATGGCTTGATGCGCTCCCCTTCTCGACTGTTCGCCGAGGATCAGGACGCGTTCGTCGCGGCAGCAACAGCCTCGGGCACAACCCCCGAGGTCACTCAGCTCGCCGTGGCTCGGGGCACGACGCTTGCGGTGCAACCGGTGGCAAGTGTGGCGGTCGATCGTGCCGAGTCAGGCCAGACCGGCACCATCATTGGTCAAAACTATCTCGGACGCGAAACTCTGGCGGCCTATCGACCGCTTGGTCCGATGCTGCCGGGCTGGGTCGTGATCGCCGAGACCACCACGAGCGAGGCGTTCGCCCCGGTCACCGACTTCACGCGCAACCTCCTGGTTTCGTCCGCGATCCTTGCGCTCATCGTCTCCGTCGCATCTCTCGTGCTTGCCAGAGTCATTGTGCGTCCGCTGCGAAAGCTGAGTGCGGCGGCTAAGCGCATCGCTGCAGGAGAAACCGGCGTTGTCGTTGACGGCGGCTCGAGCGACGAGATCAGCAGTGTCGCGGCGGCATTCAACGATATGAGCCGGAGTTTGCAGGTCAAGGCCGAGTTGCTCGAGCAGCAGGATGCCGAGGGCGAGCGGCTGCTCCGGGCCCTGATGCCCGAGCCCGTCATCAAGCGCTACCGCGAGGGAGTGCAGACGATTGCCGAGGATCACGAAGAGGTCTCGGTGATGTACGCGGATATCGTCGGCTTCGATCAGTTCAGCGCTGGACTTGACTCTGAGAAGACGCTCGAGTTTTTCAACGAACTGGTGAAAGCCTTCGACGATGCAGGTTCCAGGCTCGGCGTCGAGCACGTGCGCACGACTGTTCGTGGGTATCTGGCCAGTTGCGGCCTTACCGTCCCGCGCATCGACAATGCGCGCAGAATGGTGGAGTTCACCCTTGAGCTGGACCGAATCCTGCAGCGATTCGGGGCTCAGTGGGGCGCTCAACTCAGTCTTCGCGCCGGAATTGATCTTGGAAAAGTGACAAGCGGGCTTATCGGTCGAGCGCACATGGTCTACGACCTGTGGGGAGATACCGTCAACTTGGCCTTCCAAGTGCACGGCGGACACGCCGGCGCTGGAATCTTTTTGACTCAGCGAGTACTCGACGATGTCGCCGGCGGCATCCCGGTGGTGTCTGCAGGGTGGATCCAGACGCCGACCGGTGGACAGCAGGTGTGGCGAATCGACGCCGAGGCGCTCCGTGTTTGAGCTGTTCAACGAGCCATGGTTCTGGCCATCAATCGGTGTCATCATCGGCCTGCCGGTGGTGCTCCTTGTCTTGACCGAATTGCACGCCGCTCTTGTGCGCCGCGAGAGCGGCTCGGCCAGAATCGTGCTGCTGATTCGCAACTACGTCGCACCCGTCGCGGCGCTCTTCGTGCTGTTGACGCAGACCAGCGGAATCGAAGCAGGGTTGACGTGGACCCGCATCACCGCGACGGTGCTCGGGTTCCTCGTCATCCTCGTGCTCATCAACGGGGTCAATTTCGTTGTATTCGGCAAAGCGCGCGCGGGTACTTGGCGCGAGCGACTGCCGTCGATCTTCGTCGATGTGCTCCGATTCCTTCTCATCGTTATCTCGGTAGCGGTGCTGTTCAGTATTGTCTGGGGTGCGGATGTTGGTGGGCTCTTCACCGCACTCGGTATCGGATCTATCGTCATCGGGTTGGCGCTCCAGAACGCCGTTGGCTCGGTGCTGTCAGGGCTCCTGCTGCTCTTCGAACAACCCTTCAAGATCGGGGACTGGTTGGATGCCGCTGGCGTGCGAGGTCGCGTCGAGGAGGTGAACTGGCGCTCCGTGCACATTCGAACCATTAAGGGGGTGCAGGTGGTGCCCAACTCGGAGCTCGCCGGAGCCTCGTTCACCAACCTGAGCCGCAAGCGGGGCTACTACACAGCGTGGACGGAAGTGCGGTTCACCACGGATGATCCGCCCGAACTGGTGATCGCGATGCTCGAAGCCGTCGCGCGGGATTTGCCAACGCTCGCCCCGGGTGGAGTGCCCGGCGCGTACGCACTCGACAAGGCGAAATACGAGATCGACATTCCGATCGAAAGTCCCGGGGACCAGTTCGACACCCTTGCCGAGTTCCGTCGCCGGGTCTGGTACGCCGCGAGGCGCGCAAAGCTTCGCCTCGATCGAGACTACTTCGACGAGAACGACACCGCAGAGCGGCGTTCTGGCATGCTTCAGCAGTTCGCATCAGCAGTTGGCTGCGATGTGTCCGAGCTCGAGGTGGCTGCCAAAACCGCTTCTGCCGAGCGGTACGCGGCGGGGGAAATCATCCAGCATGCCGGCGACGTACCGACGGGCATCCGGATGGTCGTGTCTGGCTTGGCATCCATGATCGTCCTCGGGCCGGTCGGGGAGAAGGTTCCGGTCACTGATTTCGACGCTGGAGACCTCATCGGGCTGACCAGTCTCACGCGGCAAGGCATTAATGCGATGGTGCGCGCAACGAGCAGCGTAGAAGTGTTGCACGTTCCGGTCGAGGTGCTTGACGTGCTCGTGAGCAAGCGGCCGGCGTTTGCCCGAGAGATCGGACGCGAGATCGATGCCCGACGATTGCGTGTTCAGGCAGCGTTCGCGATTGCTGGCATCCCACTTCCCGAGGGATCTCGGTCGATCGCGTACTAAGCATGCCGCTGGTAGATTGAGGCCACCATGAAGTACGCCGAAACCATCCTTGATCTCGTTGGCAACACTCCGCTCGTACGGCTCAACAACGTGACTGATGGGGTCGCCGCGACGGTGCTCGTCAAGGTCGAGTATTTGAACCCTGGCGGATCTTCGAAGGATCGAATTGCAACGCGGATCATCGACGCAGCCGAGCGCGAGGGCAAACTCTTGCCGGGCGGAACCATTGTCGAGCCGACGAGTGGCAACACCGGGGTCGGGCTTGCGCTGGTCGCCCAGCAGCGCGGTTACAAGTGCGTGTTCGTGCTGCCGGACAAGGTCGGCGAAGACAAAAGGAACGTGCTGACGGCGTACGGCGCGCAGATCGTCGTGACGCCAACCGCGGTTGCTCCAGATAGCCCTGAGTCGTACTACAGCGTTTCGGATCGATTGGCGAAGGAGATCCCTGGCGCATTCAAGCCGGACCAGTACTCCAACCTCAACGGACCGCTCAGCCATTACGAGACGACCGGCCCAGAGATCTGGCGAGACACCGAAGGGCAGATCACCCACTTTGTTGCCGGCGTCGGCACCGGCGGCACGATCAGCGGGGTCGGCAAGTACCTCAAGGAAGTATCCGGCGGCTCAGTGCTGATCATCGGAGCCGATCCGGAGGGCAGCGTCTACTCTGGTGGCACCGGCCGGCCGTATTTGGTTGAAGGTGTCGGCGAAGACTTCTGGCCACGCGCCTACGATCCGAGCGTTGTCGACGAGGTCATCGCATCCAGCGACGCGGAATCATTTGAGTACACCCTCCGAATGGCGCGTGAGGAGGGGCTGCTTGTCGGCGGCTCAAGCGGGCTCGCCGTGGCATCCGGACTGAAGGCTGCTCGCCTCCTCGGCAAAGACGACGTCATGGTGATTCTGCTGCCAGACGGAGGGCGGGGCTACCTCGGCAAGATTTTCAATGAAAAGTGGATGCGATCGTACGGTTTCGGCGAGTCTGCCGACGAACGCACCGTCGGCGACGTGTTGACCGCGAAGACCGGGCAGTTGCCGGACCTCGTGCATGTAAAGCCGTCCGACACGGTTCGCGACGCCATTCGCGTTCTCACCAAATACGAGATCTCGCAGATGCCGGTGCTCTCGGCTGAGCCGCCGGTCGTCATGGGTGAAGTGGTCGGCTCGGTCGACGAGCGCTCATTGCTCGAGGCGGTCTTCAGCGGCGGTGCAAAGATGAACGATGCGGTCGGGGAATTCGTCGGTGCCCCGCTCGGTTTGATCGGTGTGCACGAACCGGTCGGGGCAGCGAAGGCTGCACTCGCCTCCGCTGATGCGTTGCTCGTGACGAGTGATGGCAAACCGGCCGCCGTGCTCACCCGACACGACCTCTTGACCTTCCTCTCCGAGTAGACCGAACCAAACGTACCGACCGAACAGAAACGATCCACGTGTCAGACCAGCAGCACGCATTCTCCACCCGAGCCATCCATGCCGGTCAGGAGTTCGATCCCACCACCGGCGCCGTTGTGCCGCCCGTCTACTTCACCTCGACATTTGTTCAGGATGGCGTCGGCAACTTCCGAGGTGGCTACGAGTACGCGCGCGGCGGCAACCCAACCCGCGACTCGCTGCAAGAACTGCTTGCGTCCCTCGAAGGCGGGACGCACGCCTTCGCCTTCGCCTCCGGCCTCGCAGGCGAAGATGCTCTTCTGCGCGCCGTGCTCAAGCCGGGTGACCACGTCGTTATGGGTAACGACGTCTATGGCGGCAGCCACCGTCTGGTCAGTCGTATCTTCGTGCCGTGGGGTGTTTCGCTCTCGACGGTCGACATGAGTGACCTCGATGCCGTGCGACGTGCGATGCGACCGGATTCGACCCACATGCTGTGGGTCGAAACCCCGAGCAACCCACTCATGAAGATCACCGACATTGCGGCCCTCGCAGAAATCGGGCACGCGGCTGGCGCGCTTGTCGTCGTGGACAACACCTTCGCCTCCCCGTACCTGCAGCGCCCGCTCGAGTTCGGGGCCGACGTGGTCACGCATTCGACCACAAAGTATCTCGGTGGACATTCCGACGTCCTCGGTGGCGCCGTCGTCGTCAACAACGAGGAGCTCGCAGAGAAGATCCGCTTTTTGCAGTTTGCTGCCGGTGCGGTACCTGGTCCAATGGATTCGTGGCTCACGATTCGCGGAATCAAGACGCTCGCTGTTCGCGTGGAGCGCCACTCCTCAAACGCGATGGCGATCGCGGAGGCGCTCGTCGGGCATCCGAAGCTCGATGCGGTGTACTACCCAGGCCTGCCGGATCACCCGGGCCATGAGCTCGCGGCCCGTCAGATGAGAGCGTTCGGGGGCATGATCTCGTTCGCTGTGAAGGGCGGCGCGACGCCGGCGAAGGAGCTTGCTGAGTCGATGACGCTGTTCCAACTCGCCGAGTCGCTCGGCGGTGTCGAGTCACTCGTGTGCTACCCGTCCGAGATGACCCACGCCTCGGTGAAGGGAACAGCACTCGAGGTGCCAGACAATATCGTGCGGCTCTCAGTCGGCATCGAGGATGTGGCTGACTTGCTTGACGACGTTCTCGGAGCGCTCGACCGGCTCTAATCGCGGCGCACGGCATAATGGTTACAGGAATGTGAACGTACACATTCCCAACGAAGCCAGGTGTTGACAACGTCATGGACGCAGAGAAGGTTCGCGCGCCGAACATCCGCGATGTTGCCCGCCTCGCCGGGGTCTCTCACCAGACCGTATCCCGGGTGCTCAATGACAGCCCGAGCCTCAGGGGCTCGACGAAGCAGCGGGTTCTAGAGGTCATTCAGGAAATCGGCTTTCGTCCGAACCAGGCAGCCCGCACTCTTGTCACGAGCAAGTCGCGCACGATCGGCATCCTCTCGACCCAAGCGGCGTACTACGGACCGACGACAAGCATCGCGGCCATCGAGCAGTCCGCACGCGAGGCCGGCTACCGGCTGAGTATCACCAACATCACCTCGAATGACTACACGTCGATCCGGTCGGGGCTCGATTTCCTGCTGAGCCAGTCCGTTGAAGCTCTCGTGGTGATCGCGCCACAGGTGCGGGTGTTTGAGGCAATCAATGAGCTTTCCATCTCCGTGCCATTCGTCACGCTGTTATCGGCTGATTTGGATAGTTCGCACGGCCTTTCAGTCGACCAGATTGCTGGCGCACGCTTGGCTACCCGCCATCTGATCGAACTCGGCCACACCGAGATTATGCACATATCCGGCCCGCAAGACTGGATTGAGGCCGAGGCTCGGATGCAGGGCTTCCTCGAGGCGGTCGGGTCGGCGGATCTGAGAACTCGAGCTCCCATTCT
>Ga0105047_10018420_pt1 | contig 10820 bp, 5 predicted proteins | sample MAT04_FD_78384 | JGI IMG/M metagenome (GOLD analysis project Ga0105047, IMG submission 78384) | Freshwater microbial communities from Lake Fryxell liftoff mats and glacier meltwater in Antarctica - MAT-04 (megahit assembly) | ecosystem: Environmental > Aquatic > Freshwater > Ice > Liftoff...
AGATCGATGTCGTTTTCAAACTGCTTCAACTGCGAAATTTGAGCATCTGTAATCGGCAACCCCAATTCCTGCTCGCACTCAGCCAACACGATCCACAATTTGCGCCAAAGTTTCGACCGGTTCTCAGTGCTCCAAAGCTGCGCCATATCTTTCGACGCATAGCGGGTGATCAGCGGATTTTCGTAAACAGAGTTGTCGGACATGTTGGCCTATTTCGGTCGTAGTTTGAGTCGAGGTTTTCGCGTTGAGCGCAAGTGCAAAGATAATCGCGTGCTACATGTTGGTTAAATCGTCTTCCACCGCATTGCCCAAGAGATCGTCCAGCACTTTAGCGAAAAACGCTTCGTGCTGGCGATCATGCGCGTAGATCCTCACAATCGTGTGGCTGATTGGCAACATGCGATAGAGCCCATGCATCGTCAAGCTGCGAATTTTCCCTGACGCGGAATCGAAATAGTAGTTCATCCCAGCCGTCGCGCCCACGGTATTGGGGCGATGTATATGCTTCGCCAAATCGACTTGAAAGGGCAACGACTTCAGATCGTTCGGCAGCCGGTCGCGAATGCATTCGCGCAGAATGCGTACGCTTGAGAAAACACTGCTGCTTTCAGCTTGGTTCTCCGCGAAACTCAAGTTCCGCTGACAAACCATTACCCACGGCACATCGCGATTCAACCAACGCTGCCAACGCTGCCCAATTTCACTCAGCTTCCGATCCGCACTTTTTTGCCAACGACGCACATCGGTCAATACCGAGAACTCCGTCAACTGCAGGTAATCTTCCAGGTGTTCGCGCGGATCGCCAGGAAACAAGTAACTGCGGCTATCGCGAAACAACTCAGCCAATTCGAGATCGATGGCTCGCACTGTCCGATGAAAATAGACATTGCGAAACAACTCGGCTTTCATCGCCATGAAATGTACCAGCGCATGCATGCCGCGGTCTTGAATCGTTAGACCGCTTTCGGTGAAGGAACTGTAATGCAAAATTCGCTGCATATCGAACGCTCGCGGATTCAATCCCGTCATGAAGGCATCGCGAAGAACAAAATCCATGTTATCGACTGTGTAGATACCGCAAAATAAACTACGCAGCAAATGCATCCAGCGAGGGTATTCGTCTCTAACTGAATCCCCCTTAGCCAAGTCTCCCTTACCCGGATCCCCCTTCCCCAAATCTTTCGGGCGTTGAATCAGCCATGCCACATCAGCGGGTTGCAACTTTGCCGCTGGCTCAAACTCACCCGTAGGCGATCGACGAATGCCGTTGAGCAGCTCGCTCAATTGGCTCTGGATGATAATCGCGCCGAGCGTCTCATGAGTCAAACCAAAGTAGCTGAGAAAATGCGCATCGAAAAAGTGCCCAAATGGACCATGTCCAACATCGTGCAGTAACCCCGCCATCCGCATCAAACCATCGACGTATGGTTTGGGTGGAACTGATGAATCTACATCCTTGAGTGAGTCGTAAAGCTGCTCGACAGCGCGACTCGCAACGTGCATTACACCGAGAATGTGTTGAAATCGACTGTGTTCAGCACTCGGGAATACCCACCAAGCGGTCTGTAATTGCCGAATTTGTCGCATCCGCTGAACCCACGGGTGATCGATGACGTCCCGTTCGCAAACGGCGCTAAAAGCGGTCGCGGTACCAGCCGGTTGCCGAGCCACAAAACGGATGTAACCATGTATGGGGTCGTGAGTTAGGTTTTCTGACAGATATCGATCCATGGCAATATTTTACGGTTCCGAGCTATGGCGTCCATCGCCGACGACGAGCATTTCTTGAGCAAGTGAGCGAGAAAAACTGGCAAACAAAACCGATTGCAGCCAAAAACCACCTTTTCGCCTGCTAAAACATTCCGCTAAGATGGACAAACTAGACCCAGCGAAGCGATGTAAGAATGTCGCGCTTTCGTTTCGCTTAGTGGCACCTTACGCTTATCCTAGGGTCAGCGAGACCAATTGGAATTCCAAAACGCACGGATGTGATTGAAATACACAGGAGACTCTTCAACGATGGTCCGCATTAAATGCTTTACCGGCTTTTGTACCGGCTGGGTAATTCTGGCTGCGATCAGCCTTGCGCCCCGAGCGAGCGCACAAGTCAAAACCGCTTATGAATTACTGCCAGATACAACCCAAGCAGTAGTTTGGATTTCTAACACTGCCAAGTTAATTGAGCTCTGGGAAAGTACGCAGCTTGCACAACTAGCGGCCGACAGTGCCGTAAAGCCATTCTGGGACGATCAGCGTCAAGAAATTGAAAATCGCTTCCTTGATGCTGGCTGGCGATTGAACATCAAGCCTCAAGATTTGGCCGACATTGCCGAAGGGCAGTTCAGCGTTGCGTGGATTGAACGCGCTGACGCTCGAAAGCCATTTGCGCTCGCTTTGATCGTCGACATTGTCAAGGATCGAGCAGCCGTCGACAAGCTAATGAATCGCATTGATGAAGAACTGGTTAAGCGGAAAGCCAAGAAAAAAACCCTGACCTACGATGGGGAATCGATCAACCAGTACACCCTTACGCGGGCGGGTGAATTGCTCACTCAAGAAACTTACTACAGTATCGTAGGTCGCCAACTTCTTTCGGCCGACGACGAACAACTTGTTAAAGACTTGATAGCTAGGACTAAAGGAAAGCCAACCACAGGGAAAACGCTCGACAAAGATTCGGTTTTTACTGAAGGCCGCGAACAACTTCAACCGTCGAACAACTCGCAGGCCGAATATTTTGTGCGTCCCATTGGGTTTGCCAAAATTCTCAAGGCTATCGGCGGAAAACGTCGTGGTGGCAACACCGATCTCCTGGCAGTCTTGGCCAACCAAGGATTTTCATCGATCAAATGTGTTTGCGGCGAACTCCAACTCGGTAGCCAAGAATACGATATTCATCATCAAGGATTCACGCTAACGGACAGTCCTCTTCCGAAATCCGCAGGTGTTTTGGATTTCCCAAACAAAGCCAATTCCGAAATTCCAAAGTTCGTTACCAGTCAAGTCTCATCGTTATTGGTCGGCTTTTGGAATTCTCAAGAGGCGTTTTGGAAAGTTGAAGGACTAGTTGATGAAGTCGCTGGACAAGCAGGCGTTTTCAAGGAAGTTATCAAAGGCATCAAAGATGATCCAACTGGCCCAAAGATCGATATCAAGCAAGAAGTGCTTCCCTACCTATCAAACGACATCTACTCCATCTCAGACACCGTTAACCCAATTTCCACCGACTCGCACCGCAACCTGATTGCTTTGCGTCTCAATTCACCCGCAAAGATCAAGGCCGTCCTGCGGCAAGCTATGAAGAATGAACCTGGTGCCCAGCTAGTGGATGGTCCAGACGAAATTTGGAGAAAGTCTGCTGACGCCGAAAACGGCTTGGAGAATGACCCACTCAGCGAAGATTTTGGCGGCGATTTCGGTGCGGCTGGTAATGCTCCACCGGCCGGCGCAGATACTCCCTGGGTGAAAAGCTGGGCCATTGCCGTCCACGGGGATTACTTCATGTTTGCGTCCCACGTTGAAATGATCAAAGATGCGATAGCGCAAGCGAAAGCCGGAAAACCATCGCCCCTGAATAGCGAACCAAGCTACGAGCGAATTCGGGCTGCGCTCACCAAAGTCTTCGGCGACGAACCAAATTGCTTCTGGCAAATTGTCCGCAGCGATCTTTCGTACCGTATGCAATACGAATTGTTCCGCAGCGGAGAGCTGGATCAGTCCGAGAGCATGTTGGCAAGTTTGCTTGATCGATTGCTCCAAAATGGCGCCGAAATCAAACCTGGCGCCGCCAAGAAAATCAACGGCGCTCGGCTTCCTAAATTTGAAACCATCGCCCACTACCTTCAACCGAGCGGTATGGTTGTGCAAACCAAGGAGAACGGCTGGGCTTTCGGAAGCTTGCTCCTCGCCAGCCCAAACCCAAAACCTAACCCAAAAACCGAAACTGAACTCAGCGGGAATCCAGAGACCCGTGTGAGCAACACTGAAGGCGCAGAAAAGCGTCAGTAGTTCCTCAGTGCGTAGAATAGGACCATTATCCCGTTCGAACCTTTTGGCTGCATTTTCAAGTACCAGCTATTTGCTCGGGACAATGGTCCCAAGCTACCGAATCTTTGGCGGGCAGAAATGTCCGCTTTTTTTAGACACCTCTCCCGTTCCCCGGCTTCGCCCGGGAACGCACTGCAGCCTGAGTCTGGCCTGACGAAACGGTGGAAGAATGGATAAGCTGCGAAAGAAATTACCCGAGCGAATTGTCCTTTATACTACCGCCGAGCATTGAGCCTTAATATGGCTCCCCTCGCCCTGTACTCCCTGTACGCAGGGAGAGCGGCTTCCGAACGACGCTTTTCTAAGATGATTCCCCCAAAGTTTGTCCCCCTCATTCCCAGCCCTTCTCCCCCGGATTACCGGTGAAGAAGGGCTTCGCGTTACTGGTTTCTGGCGCAGTAACGCCAACTTCGAAAGCTGATCACGGTTACCGCAGCAGCAGGTATGGCGGCTCGAATTACGGTTAAGGGCACCGAAACACCCTCCCACGCGTGCAACTGCGAATTAGGTTTTAACGGGAGAAGCGTCTGCAAGACTCCTCCTTTGGGAGCTACTGGCACTTGGTGAAAATTCAAACCGATTGACTGAATTGACCGGCAGAGAGACGATTTTCTCTGCCGGTTTTTTGTTTGGACAACGGTATGGGTTTGACATACATACCGTTCGGCATGAATATAGAAAAGACGGCTGGAAAAATGTCGACCGCGAGATTCAACCCACCCTCACCAAACCCCAATAAAGTGTCAAGCCTCCAGAGTGAAGACAGAAGCGGACCTTATTCGCGAAGCCTTGGCAGGCGAGAGCCGTTCGTTCGGGGTACTCGTCGAAAGATTTCAAGATCGCCTATTCAACGCCATGCTGCACATCACCGGCTCGCATGACGAAGCTGAGGATGTGGTTCAGGATTCCTTTGTTCAAGCCTACCTGAAACTCAGCAGCTTTCAGGGAAACAGCCAGTTCTTCACGTGGCTCTACCGCATCGCCTTCAATAACGCCCTCAGCCGCCGCCGTCGACGAAGAGGGGAAATGTCCATTGACCAGAGCCGCGAAATAACCGGTAGTGATCCTCAAGACGACCACGAAGCTCCCGATGAACCGCTGTTGCGGCAAGAGCGCGTTTCGCTAGTTACCGCCGCCCTTCAACTCTTGACCGAAGAACACCGCACCATCCTGGTCATGCGCGAGATGCAGGAACTCCCGTACGAAGAGATTGCCAAAATCCTAGAAATCAATATCGGCACCGTTCGCAGCCGACTTTCGCGCGCCCGAAATCAACTCAAAATGCAACTCGAAGTAATGTTTGATAAGCAATAGTATGCTATTTCGATTGCTTCGCTTCCGCCTCGACCAAACTCTTTGCATGTGCCGTTAACGTCTCTATAGTTTCAGCACACTTCGCATCGACAGCACTCTTGTCAATTGATTTCAACACTTGCAACGCTTTCTGCGGTCGTTCCTTCTGCAGCAGCACTTTCGATAAATTGATTTGCAGCGTAAATCGATTTTCAGTGAAGCGCCGAATGTGTTCAGCCATTAACGGAATCGCGTTGTTGAAATCCTTCCCCGTCAGCAAGTCGCGAATCAATATCGCCAAATGTATTTGCGGTAACTCTAGCGTCCCTTTGCTTCGCAGTTGGATCAGCCCGCGTACCGCTTCCTGGTGCTTTCCATTCTCAATCAATCGATTTAATCGTTCTTCAGGCGTCTCTTGGCTTACAATTGCTTGTGATGCAAACAAGTCCGCAAAGTCATCTGCGCTCGGTGCAGGCGGAGTAAACATCGAACGCGGTACGACCGCTGGCGTTGGCTGCCTTGGCGTTTGTTTGTTTTGACTCTGTATCTTGGATGGCTTGATTCTCACCGCAGTTTCAGAACGCGGACGATGGGTTGAATCCACCAACTCCGCAGCCTCTTTCTCCAGCCGCTCGCGCTCAAAGTCCCGTCCTTCATGCCCTTTCATAACAGTTATCAGATCCCAACCCTCGCAATCCACCCAACCGCGAACTAACCAAACAAAGCCAACTGCGATCCCCATCCCAAAACCCATCAAGTGCAATACGCCAGTCGAGATTCCAAACTGCCCCATCACAACATTGAATATCTCCAATGCAAACTGAAGAAAACCAAACATCATGATCGGAACTTCAACCGTCCCCATTCGAAATCCAAACTGATAGAACACCTCGAACTCGTTGCGCGGCGCCCAAACGATCGCGATACCGAGGATGCCAAAAATCGCAGCACTCGCACCCAACGATCCACCAACGCCGTAAATGCACATCAGTAGTTGCTCGATCGCGCTTTGCGCGACACCAATACCCAAGTAGATGCCCAGAAAAGGCAAAAGCCCCACTTTCCCCTCTACTACCAATCCAAACGCCCACAATGCGATCATGTTGAAAATTAAATGAAAAATATTGGCATGCATAAAAATGCTTGTCAGCCACTGCCAGGGTTTGATGCCATGCCCATACTCAAGTGACAGCATGGTGCCAGACGGGTCAGTTTGGTTTAAACGCAACTCAGCCAACTTCTTCGCGCGCTCTTGAGGCGAAATGGACTCGTCGCTCTCAATTTCTCCAACAAAGTCCGGGTCTTGGAGCGCATCGATGATCACTTGTGCCACTGGAGTTTCGAACTCAACCATCGAACACGGAACCGCAAAGAACAAGACCGTATTGAGCAAAATTAGCCCAACAGTTGCAATCGGCATATGGTACAGCGGCGCGTCGGTGTTATAGGGAATCATCTGCGTACCGAAAAGTGAATGAAACGTAACCCTAGCTTAGGCAGTCCTGCTACACAGTTCAACTAAAACAATCGCTCAGCCCTCCGTTGCACGCGCCTTTACGTCTCACTCTGAGATTCGTGTCTCAAATCGCACCCTTGGAAGGCAAAATGTAGCAATGCTTTACGCGCGATCAGTCACTCGCCGCTCTTACATTCACCTAAAAATCCTGGGAATGATGCGATTTTCAAAAACAGACTCGATTGAGCGCGAATTGGTACGAAATGTGTTCATGTCTAGATCATCGAATGTCAGTTTAACAGGTGGCCAAATCATGAAAATTCAAACAGTTAGCTTGTTAGTAGTTTCCGTATTGGTTTCTCCATTTGCAGAAACTAGTTTTGCGCAAAATGTTGCCTTGGCTCCAATAAGTAACTGGTCCTACTACAACCATGCCAGCACTGCCGAAGAGGGCTTCTTGCGAGGGCAAGCTGCCGCAGTTCAAGCCGTAGGCCAAGCTCAGTACCTGCAGTCCTTAGCCGCAGTGAACTACGCTGAAGCCACTCGAGTTCAAATAGAGAACAGGCGTCTGTACGTCAAAACAAGTCTCGCCAACCGTGAAGAGGTTCAAAGCTTCCGAGAACGCTATACCCGCCGCCCCATAACCAAAGAGCAATGGCAAGAGTTTTCAAAGAGGGCGCTTCCGGACCGACTCAGTTCTGATCTATATAGCAATGGCAAAATTGTATGGCCACACATACTGCGAATGGATGAGTATGCCCCGCTTCGAAAACGCATCGATGTGCTTGTCGCTAACAGAACCACCGATAATAGCGGTGACGGCAGCCCCATGCAACGTGAACTCGCATCGTTGGTCGATAGTATGAAAATCGTACTTCGTGAAAACATTGATACTCTTTCGTCCTCGCAATACGGCAATTCGAAGTGGTTTTTAATCTGCCTAGATTACGAAATGAAACAACCGCTCACTACGGTTGAACCATCGCAGCCAGCGACCTCGACCGTAACTTTAAATGATACACCGTCAGCAATTAACTAGTACTTGACCATCTGAATCATCATTCGGGGAGTCGGCGGTTCTTTTTTCAAAGGGTTGAATCAACGTTATCAAATTACACTGCGCCTCCCCACCACGGGCGTCTTCTCACTTCGAGAGGGCGCCTTTTTTTATTGCTATTTCGCAACCCCAGCGTATTGTGGCTGGTTTCGTGAGAAACGGGATTCGCCGGGCGAAATGAAACTTCCTCCGGTTTCTTAAGAAACCAGCCATATCAGACGCTCACTCGTTCGATTCTATTGGGTTATCATTGAGCAAATCGAAGCTGACCAAGCCAAAGCTTCCCCGAGATAGAACCAACGGAGTTCATGATGCGCTTGCCTTCAATATGCTTCCTATTCACGTCGCTCGTTCTTACTACATTAACCGCAGCTACTGCCGATGAACCCGAACACATCGTGACGATCGGCGACATCAAATTCTCCGTCCCATCGCAATTTGAATTGACGCAAGTTGCCGCTGAACCCTTGACCAAGTGGCCGCTGGTCGCTGATTGGGATCAGAACGGCCACCTGCTCCTCGTCGAATCAGCTGGCGTTGGCAAACCGATCGCTGAACATAACAAACAAGAACTCCACCGCATCGTCCGACTGATCGATCGTGACCAAGATGGTCAATTCGACCAGCGCGTTGTCGTTGCTGACAAACTTCCGTTCACCGAAGGCGTGCTGGCGCTCGGTAACGATCTACTCGCTTGTGCACCTCCGAACATTTACATACTGTCCGACAAAGATGGAGACGGAATCTGCGAGCAACGCGAAGTTTGGTTCGACGCCCAAACTATCACTGGCTGTGCCAACGACTTGCATGGACCGTACTTGGGGCGCGACGGCCGGATCTACTGGTGCAAAGGCGCATTTGCCGAACAGAACCACACGCTTGTCAATGGCAAACAACTCAAAACGACCGCCGCGCATATCTTCCGTCGTCGCATTAATGGTGGACCGATCGAACCAGTCATGACCGGCGGAATGGACAATCCAGTCGAAGTTGCCATCACTCCCGAAGGCGAACGTTTTTTCACAAGCACCTTTTTGCAACACCCCGGTGGCGGACTGCGTGACGGTATCGCTCACGCCATTTACGGCGGCGTCTTCGGCAAGCCGCACAAAGTCATCGACGACCACGTGCGGACCGGTCCGCTCATGCCCATCATGGTTCAGCTCGGACCAGCCGCCCCGAGCGGTTTGATCTGCCTCGAATCCAACAACTTAGTTCATTCTAGCGAGCCGAACCAGCGCACACTCGTCGCCGCGCTATTCAACCTGCAAAAAGTGACTGCACATCAGTTGCAACCGAGCGGAGCCAGCTACACAACCGAAAACCAAGACCTCGTCATCGCTGATCGTATCGACTTTCATCCCACAGACATCCTGGAAGACGCCGATGGCAGCCTTCTTATCGTCGACACTGGCGGTTGGTACGACCTGTGCTGTCCCACATCGCGCATCGATCAAAAAACCGCATCAGGCGGTGTGTATCGCCTCAGTCGAAAAGGTCAATCAAATTCGAAGACACATGGAATCGATAAAAATTCCAACTCTGTCGCTGCTTTACACGATGACCGGCCATGGCTCGCACGTACCGCTTTGCTCGAAATCGCAAAAGTAACGGACGCCCGCGCAACCGAAACAATCCAAGCACTAACTGCAGAGTTGAGCGACGATCAAGTCGCACTTTCTCAACGACTCGAATCGTTGTGGGCCCTCTGCGCTATCGGCAGTGAATCAGCCCTCAATAGCCTTACGCAAGTCGTTGCATCGAAGAACCCAGCGTTGGCTCAAGCCGCTTGCCACGCAGTATCGCTGCATCGCTTTGCACCAGCTAAACCAAAACTAGAACAAGTTGTTCGCAGCGGCGAGCTTCCAGTCCGCCGCGCTGCTGCAGAGGCACTAGGCCGAATAGGTGATTCAAGTTCCACTTCAGCACTCATGGCTGGTCTCGATATCAGTTCACCCGACCGGGCACTCGAACACTCGATCACTTTTGCGCTAATCGAAATCGGCGCCGCCGATCCAATCACGGCATTCGCAACTGCGAAGCATACTCCGCGTCAACAACAAGCCGCAATGACAGCCCTCGATCAACTCGGTGCTGCCGACAAACTAAGCGTTGACTTTTTGCTCGCCGCTGTCGATCAAGCGGACCGGCAGTGCGCTGACAACGCCGCCGAACTACTGGGGAAACATTCCGAATGGGCTCCACGTTTTGCGGCCAAAATTGATGCCCGCTTTCAACAATCTCGCGACGCTCAGGAACTCCCTCCGTCGCTGCTTACCATTGCTCGTGGCTGGAAGAATACCTCTGCCATCCAGGAACTCGTCGGAGTATCGCTCAAATCCGCAGCGGGCGCATCGTCAGCCGCTCAATCGCACTTCATACAATTGCTCAGCATGTATGCCGGAGCCTCACTGCAATCCGACTGGGATGCGCCCATCGCCGATTGGTTGCAGAAATCGGACACGGGCACCCGTGAACAACTTCTCCAGATACTCACTCGACTCAATCTCTCGGATGCCAAAGCGGTTCAACAATCTCTGTTACAACTTGCCAAGCAATCACAATCCGATACACAGCAATTGCAATATCTTGCTGCTCTCCCCAGCGGCACCGATCCAAACGACCCTGCATTCGAAACGACGCTACTTCGATCGCTTCGTTCAACTGATTCGACCAACGGTCAAGCCGCCACGTCAGCCCTCAAGCGCATCCGACTCAGTCGTGAAGCGGGCAATCAACTTCTCGCAAACCTAAAAAATCAACCGCCGCGCGATCTCTTCGTCTCTGTCGAAGCCATCAATCGGCTCGGCATCGACGAACTCGATGAGAGTATGCTCAACACACTCGCTGATTTGCCATCCGCCAAAACACTTTCGATGGATCAACTGCTAAACCTCTATCGAAATCGTGGCGACAAACTGAAAGGTCTCACCGAGCAAGCCATTAAGAAACTCAGTCGCGCACCTG
>Ga0105047_10018421_pt1 | contig 10820 bp, 6 predicted proteins | sample MAT04_FD_78384 | JGI IMG/M metagenome (GOLD analysis project Ga0105047, IMG submission 78384) | Freshwater microbial communities from Lake Fryxell liftoff mats and glacier meltwater in Antarctica - MAT-04 (megahit assembly) | ecosystem: Environmental > Aquatic > Freshwater > Ice > Liftoff...
ATCGGGGCCGCACCCGGGTTGCCTTGCCCTGGGTTCCCTCCGCGCGCACCCGCGAGCCGGGGTGCTCAGGGCAGCGCGGCAAGTTTAGATTCGTAGGTCTCGACACCATTCCATGGTATACGACGCCTCGGACATAAAACCCTAACAACTACAAGGGGCGGGCATCGCGACCAGCAGCAGAAGCCACCACGCCAGCGACATCCGCCAGCATGAACCGACGAAAGAATTCGCGCAGGCCTGAGTTCCCGTAGTGGCGCCACACCATGAACACACCCGCGATCCCGGGCGAGTAGACCATGAGGATGAACACCGGGTTCGTGTAACCCATCGGCCCGAACACCGCATCGAGCTGCGCTTGGAACACCACGTAGAGCATGCCTGCCCCCCACGACAGTCCGAACGCGGCGAGGAAGAAACCGCGGAGCGACCCGAAGGTCAAGCCCGCAGCCCGCACTTCGGTCGATTCGAGGCTGGGGATCGGCGTGCGGGCGGTCATGGAAGTCTTCTCTCGAGTGATCGGAGGCGGGGCGACCTGCGGGCCGTCCGGCCTGAAACTATCCGCGCGGCACGGTGCCGGGCATCAGGATCCAACCCTGGAAAGACCCTGAACGGGCCCTGGTTCCTGCGTGACGGGCGCCATAGTGGCCCCAGCTGTCTCACCCTGCTGGCGAACGCAGCGGCCGCTGAGCTCGAACCCGGCCGCGGGGGGTGTCGCGAGAGGCCGCGATCGCCGATCATGGGGTGGTGCTGACTGAAGTGCTGGAAGACGACTCGTTCTCGTACGACGCTGCGACGAGTGCCGCACGCGCAGGGTGGCCGGACTCGAGCTCAGCGACCGGGGTCCTGCTCGACCCGGGACCGGGGTGCGCCCGGCTCCCCGGCGCTGCGTGGTACGCCGACGTCGACGTGGTGGCCTCGTGAGCGCCGGGCCGTCGAGGGACAAGGCGGCCGTCCTCCTCGCCCTGCATGCCGCTCCCGGCTTCGTGCTCCCCAACGCCTGGGACGCCGGGTCCGCCCGGATCCTCGAGCAGGTCGGCTTCCCGGCCATCGCTACCACCAGCGCGGGCATCGCGTGGTCCTTGGGAGTCCCGGACGGAGAAGCGCTGGACCGCGACACGATGCTCGAGCACGTCGCTCGCATCGTGGCCGCGGTGGGCGTGCCGGTGACCGCGGACCTCGAAGCCGGGTACGGCGACAGCCCCGACGACGTCGGGCGCACCGTGGCCAGGGCCGTGGAGCTCGGGGTGGTGGGGTGCAACCTCGAGGACGCCGCGAAGGGCGGGCTGTTCGCCATCGACGAGGCCGTCGACCGCCTCGCGGCCGCGCGGGCCTCGGCACCCCGTGACACCTTCGTGCTGAACGCCCGCACCGACACCTACTTCGCCGGCACGAGCGGCGGCGCGTTCGCCGAGACGGTCGAGCGGGCGGTCCGGTACCTCGAAGCGGGGGCCGACTGCGTCTTCGTGCCCGGCGTCATCGAGCAGGACACGATCCGCCGGCTCGCCGCGGCCATCCCTGGCCCACTGAACGTGGTGGCCGGGCTGGCGAACGTCATCGACGCGCCCACGCTCTTCTCGCTCGGCGTCACGCGGGTCAGCCTGGGCGGCAGCCTGGCCCGTGCCGCGCTGAGCATGTTGGACCGCGCCGGCCGGGAGCTGCTCGACTCCGGCACCCTCGGCTTCCTCGACGGTGCGATCGCGTACGCCGACCTGCAGCGACGCTTCGGCCCGTGATCGGCCGAGGCTCAGCGGCCGGTGAGCCGCGGGAGTCGCGGCACGTCGAGCCAGGCCGACAGGAGGTCCGCCACCTCGCGCGCGCGCCGGGGGCCGCCGGCGGCCGTCGCATGCTCGGCGCAGTGGGCCCGGAACAGTGCCGTGTCGACGGTGGCGTCGGCGTACCGCGCGGTCCAGTGCCTGATGAGGGCGAAGAACGGCGCGTCGCCCAGCGCCCCGCGCAGGGCGTGCACGGTCAGGGCGCCGCGCTTGTAGACCCGGTCGTCGAAGATGCGCTGCGGCCCGGGGTCGGCCAGCACGAGGTCCTGCGGCATTCGGGCGAGGCGCCCGTGCCACAGCCGGGCCAGCGCGTCGGCGCTCAGCCCGCCGGAGGCCTGCGACCACAGCCACTCGGCGTAGCAGGCGAGTCCCTCGCTGAGCCAGATGTGCTGCCAGGACGACACCGAGACCGAGTTGCCGAACCACTGGTGCGCCAGCTCGTGCGGGACCAGGCGCGCGCCCTCGTCGCCCGGCTCCAGGTGGTTGGCCCCGAAGATCGCGATACCCTGCGCCTCGAGCGGGATCTCCAGCTCGTCCGGGGTCACCACCAGGGTGTACTGATCGAACGGGTAGGGGCCGAACAGCTCGCTGAACAGGGTCATCATGGCGCCGTGCTGGGCCAGCGCGCGCTGGGCCGCCGGTCGCAGGGTCGCCGGCAGGACCGCCCGCTGCGGCACCGGGCCGTCCGCGATCGCGATCTGGTCGTACCGGCCGATCTGCACCGTCACGAGGTAGGTCGACGTCGGGTGCCGATCCTCGAAGACCCACGTGGTCGTCGCAGCGCGAACCCTGGTCGAGACGAGCACGCCAGGGGCGAGCACGCGGTAGGGCGAGTCGACGGTCAGCGAGATCCGGTAGGTGGACTTGTCGCCCGGCCGGTCGTTGCACGGGAACCACGTCGGGGCTCCCGTCGGCTGGCTCGCGACGACGACGCCGTCGGCCAGCTCCTCCCAGCCCACCAGCCCCCACGGGCTGGTGACGGGTGCCGGGTTGCCGCCGTAGCGCACGGCGACGGTGAGCACGGCATCCGCGGCCACCGGCCCGGCGAACCGCAGCACGAGGCGGCCGTCGCGGTGGCGGTGTCGCACCAGGTCAGCGCCCTGGACGGTGACCCGGTCGACCGCGAGGCCGATGAGGTCGAGGGCCAGCTCGGTGACGGACCGCAGCACCCGCAGGCGCAGGGTCGCGGTACCGATCAGCCGGTTGGGCGTGACGCGGTAGGTGAGGTCGAGGTCGTAGTGCTCGACATGCGCATCGGTGGTGCCGTGGGACGGCTGGTAGGGGTCGGGCGCCGCTCGACCCCGGGACCCGTCGGGGCCCTGGCCGCGCGCGGACGACGGCGCGGCCCTCACGCGGGCACCGGCGTGCCGCGCCACGGCGCGATGGGGTTGCCCACCCAGCGGGTCCCGGCGGGCACGCTCTCCCCCCGGAGCACGAGGGAGGCGGGCCCGACGCTCGCCCCGGCCCGCAGCCGGGCCGCCGGCAGGATGACGCCGTGCGGGCCGAGGGTCGCCCCCGCCTCGAGGTGCACGGCGTCCAGGCTCATGACGCGGTCGTGGAACAGGTGGGTCTGGACCACGCACCCCTGGCCGACGGTCGCACCGTCGCCGAGGTGGACCAGGTCGGCCTCCGGCAGCCAGTAGGTCTGGCACCACACGCCACGACCGATCCGCGCACCCATCGCCCGCAGCCACCACACCAGCGCGACCGTCCCGGTCGCCGCGTCGGCGAAGAACGGGGCGGCGACCATCTCGGTGTAGGTGTCCGCGAGCTCGCCGCGCCAGACCGCCGAGCTCCACAACGGGTGCTCGCCGGCCCGGAACCTGCCCACCAGCAGCCACTTGGCCGCGACGGTCACGGCCGCGGCCACCACCCCGGTGAGCAGCAGGACCACCCCGCCGAGCAGCGCGGCGACGCCCCAGCCCGAGCGCAGGACGACGCCCTGGAGCGCCAGCACCGTGCCCAGCGCCAGGACGCCGACGGTGAGCGCAGGCACGGCCCGGCAGACCTCGACGGCGCCGCGCGCCCAGCGCAGCCGGGCCGGCGGGTCGTAGGTCCGCGCCGGGTCGTCCAGGGTCGCCGCGCGGGGCAGCAGCACGGGTGGGCTGCCGAGGTAGCTCGACCCGGCCCTGGTGCGCCGCGGGGTGGCGGACAGGACGGCGACGAGGCCGTTCTTGGGGACCGTCCGGCCGGGCGCCGTCATCCCGGAGTTGCCGACGAACGCCCGCCGGCCCACCTTCGCCGAGGCCACCCGCACCCAGCCGCCACCGAGCTCGTACGGCGCGACCATCGTGTCGTCCGCGAGGAAGGCGCCGTCCTTGAGCCGCATCATCCCGGGGATGCCGATGACCGTGGAGATCTCCGTCCCGCGGCCGACCTCGGCCCCGAGCAGCCGCAGCCAGGCCGGGGTGGCGACCGAGGAGTAGACCGGGAAGAGCACCGTGCGCGCCGCGTCCATCAGCCGTTCCACCGACCAGGCCTGCAGCCCGGCGAGGGAGCGCACCGGGTGGTACCCCTCGCCCAGCCCGTGTCCCATGGCGCGCACCGCGACGACGGCCAGCACGGCGTACAGGAGGTAGGCGGCGGCCGTCGCCGGCAACGCGGCGAGCAGCAGCGGCCCGGCGGCCTCGGCCAACGTGGGGGCGGAGGCCGCCGCTGGTCCGAGCAGCAGGATCGCCGGGACGACGGCGAGCACCGGGAGCGAGGCGACGAGCAGCCCGGCGGCGCCGTAGGCCACGACCCAGCCGGCCGCCCTGCGGGGCACCGGTCGGTCGGCCGGCCACGGGTGCCGCGCCTCGTGCACCCGGGTCGCCGGGGATCCCACCCAGTACTCCGCGTCGCCCGTCGCACCGTGCACGGCCGAGCCGGCGGCGACGTCGGTCCCCTCGCCCACGTGTGCGCCGGGGTAGAGCACCGAGCGCGCCCCGACGGTCGCCCCCGCCCCGATCGTCATGTGGCCGATGTGGACGACGTCGCCGTCCACCCAGTGACCGGAGAGGTCGACCTCGGGCTCGACGGCGCAGCCCGCGCCGAGGGTGAGCATGCCGGTGACCGGCGGGACGGTGTGCAGGTCGACGTCCGGGCCCATCCGCACCCCGAGCGCGCGGGCGTACAGCCCGACCCACGGCGCCGTGGCCGGGGTGACCGCCCCGAAGCCCTCGGCCAGCCGCTCAGCGGCCCACAGCCTCAGGTGCACCGATCCGCCGCGCGGGTAGGTCCCCGGCGCGACCCCGGCCAGCAGCAGCCGGGCCGCGACGACGGTGATCCCCATCCGGCCGAGCGGGCTGACGGTGAGCACCCACCCGGCGAGCACCCAGCCCCACGAGACGGCGGCGGCCCACGGCACGCCGCCCACACCCAGCACGAGGTTGATCGTGGCGAGCCCCGTCAACCAGCGCAGGGCGACCAGCGTGCGCAGCGGCAGCAGCGCGAGCAGCTGGGCCGCCTGGGACCCGGGGTTGAGCGGGCCCGGCGGGGTCGCACCGTCCGTCGGGGCGGCGTCCCCGTGGTTCTGCGGCCAGCGGTCCCGCAGGTGGGCAGCGAGGTCGTCGACGGCGGGATGGTCGTAGACCTCCGCGACGGTCACCTCGGGGTAGCGGCGACGCAGGGCGGAGACGAGCTGGGCGGCGGTGAGCGAGCTGCCGCCGTAGGCGAAGAAGTCGTCCTGCCCGTCGCTGGGGTGCACGCCGATCACGCCGGCCCACTGCTCCCCGATCCAGCCGGCCAGGCCCTGAAGCCCCGTCGAGCCGGCGGCGCCGAGCCCCTCGATCGGCCACGGGAGGCGGTCGCGGTCGACCTTGCCCGACGTCTTGGCCGGGATCTCCTGGACGACCGCCAGCAGGGGGACCATCGTCGCCGGCAGCTCGCCGCGCAGCAGGGTGAGCAGGGCAGCGGTGTCCAGGGCGTCCGGTCCCGGTTCGGCCGGGACGAGGTAGCCGACGAGCAGCCTGGTCCCCGTCGGCGTGTGCCGGACAGCGGTGGCCGCGGCCCCCACTCCCGGCAGGGCGAGCAGGGCGGCGTCGACCTCGCCGAGCTCGATCCGGTGGCCGTTGACCTTGACCTGGTCGTCGGCGCGGCCGAGGAAGGCCAGCCCCTCCGGGTCGCGCCGGACGAGGTCGCCGGTCCGGTAGGCGCGCTGCCAGCCCAGGGACGGCAGGGGGGCGAACTTCACCGCGTCGAGCTCCGGGTCGAGGTAGCGCGCAAGACCGACGCCGCCGACGATGAGCTCGCCGCTGCCGCCCTCGGGCACGGGGACGCCGTCCCGGTCCACCACCGCGAGGTCCCAGCCGTCCAGGGGCAGCCCGATCCGGACGGGTGCGCCCGGCTCGAGCAGGGCGCCGCACGCGACGACCGTGGTCTCGGTGGGCCCGTAGGTGTTCCACAGCTCGCGGCCGGCGCGGCCCAGCCGCTGGGCGAGCTCCGGCGGGACGGCCTCCCCGCCGAAGATGAGCAGCCGGACGGCGTCGAGGGTGTCGACCGGCCACAGGCCCGCGAGCGTCGGCACCGTGGAGACCGCGGTGATCTCGCGCTCGACGAGCCACGGGCCCAGCTCCAGCCCGGCCCGCACCAGGGCGCGCGGCGCCGGCACGAGGGTCGCGCCGTGCCGCCAGGCCAGCCACATCTCCTCGCACGAGGCGTCGAACGCCACCGACAGGCCGGCGAGCACGCGGTCGCCGGGCCCCAGCGGGGCGCCGCGCAGGAAGAGGCCGGCCTCGGCGTCGACGAAGGCCGCGGCGCTGCGATGGGTGACCGCCACGCCCTTGGGCCTGCCGGTGGACCCGGAGGTGAAGATGATCCAGGCGTCGTCCTGCGGGCGCGGGGTCTGGTCCGGGTGCGGCCCGGGCGCGAGCGGCGCCGGCGTGCCGTCCGGCCGGGTGAGCTCGACACCGTCGCCGATGACCACGACGACGCCGGCCTCGGCGAACGTCCGGCGGGCCCGGTCCTCCGGGTCGTCCGCGTCGACCGGGACGTAGGCCGCGCCGGCGCGCAGCACCGCGAGGATCGACAGGTAGAGGCCGACGGTCCCCGAGGTGGCCCGCACGCCCACCCGGTCACCCCGCCGCACCCCGGCGGCGGTGAGCCGCTCGGCCCGGATCCGGACCGCCTCGGCCAGCGCGGCGTAGGTGAGCACCTCGTCGCCGTCGTCGATCGCCACGGCCCGCGGGTGGCGGGTGGCGGTCTCGGCGAAGACGTCGACCAGGGTGCGTGGGGCGGGCGCACGGTCCGCGGCGAGCAGGGCGTCGGGCTCAGGCAGGGCGTCGGGCTCAGGCGGGGCGTCGGGCTCAGGCAGGGCGTCGGGCTCAGGAGGGGGGCCGGGCTCAGTCACGTGCGGAGGCTCTCCTGCTCGGTGCAAGCCGACGCGCGTGCGAACGCGAGGGTTCGGCCACTCTACCGGCCGCGGTGCCCGGCTCAGCCGAAGCGGCCCCCGACGTAGGCCTCGGTGCGCTCGTCGCGCGGGTTGGTGAACATCGTCGCGGTGTCGCCGTGCTCGACGATCACCCCGGGGGTGCCCTGCTCGGCGAGGAAGAACGCGCACCTCTGGGAGACCCGCGCCGCCTGCTGCATGTTGTGGGTGACGATGACGATCGTCACCTCGTGCATGAGCTCGGCCATCGTGTCCTCGATCACCCTGGTCGAGGTGGGGTCGAGGGCGGAGCACGGCTCGTCCATGAGCAGCACGCGCGGTCGCACGGCCAGCGACCGCGCGATGCACAGGCGCTGCTGCTGGCCGCCGGACAGTCCCCCGCCCGGGGCGCTGAGGCGGTCCCGCACCTCGCGCCACAGGCCGGCCTTGGTCAGCGACTCCTCGACCAGGGCCTCCTTGGTCGAGCTCGAGGCCTTGACGCCGGTGAGCTTGAGGCCCGCCAGCACGTTCTCCCGGATGGACATCGCGGGGAACGGGTTGGGCTTCTGGAAGACCATGCCGATGTCCCGGCGCGCCTCGGTGACACGCCGCTGGGCCTCGTAGATGTCGTGGCCGTCGAGCATGACCTCGCCGGCCAGCGCCGCCGACGGCACCAGCTCGTGCATCCGGTTGAGGATCCGCAGGAAGGTCGACTTGCCGCAGCCGGACGGGCCGATCAGGGCCGTGACCTGGCCGGCCGGCATCGTCAGCGAGACGCGGTCGAGCACCTGGTGGCTCGCGAACCACGCGGAGATGGACCGCGCCTGGAGCTCGGCCAGCCCGGTGGGCGGGAACGACGGCGCCGACACGCGCGGCGCCGCGTACAGGTCGGTGACCGGCTCGGCGCCCTGCTGCACGGCGAACGGGTCGTCGGGCAGGTCGCCTGCCGCGCCGGCGTCCGGAGCAGCCCACAACGCCGGGGCGGCGGAAGCCCGCTCGACGGCCGGGAGCACCACTGTCGGTCCGGCGGAGCCGTGCGGCGCCGGGGAACCGGCCACGCCGTGCCCCTTGGTCAGATCCGTCATGCCGCTGCTCCCGCTCCACGTCGTCCGATTATGAGGGTCCGGCCGCCGACCACCAGGCCGGCACCCGCGGCTGCGGCTGCCAGGCCGACCATGGTCCACTGGACCGGGGTCAGCCCGCCGCCCTGCTGCGCCCACTGGAGGTCCGGTGCGGGCCCCTCGCCGACCGCCGCCGAGGTCTCCTCCTCGACATCGTCGAGAACCGCGACGTCCGGCACCGCGACGGGTCCGGGATCGGGTATCGGGGTGGCTGCCGAGCCGCTCCCCGTGCGCGTGCTGGGTCGCCGGCTCGTCGTCGGAGCGGGCGTCGACACGCTCGTCGGCGCCGCCGGGACAGTGAGGCTGAGTGCGCCGTCGTCGGTCTCGTCGGCCTGGGCCTGCGGGGCCGGAAGCAGCACCGCCGCGCCGCTGAGCAGCAGCACGAGGGCCAGCGTCGCACCGGCCGCGGGACCAGCGGCCGGGCCACGACCGGCGACCCCCACCACGCCGCCGTCCGTGCCACGGCGCGCGTCGTCGAGGGCGCGGTCCCACTCCCGCGCGCCGTGCAGGCGGCGCAGGCGCGAGCGCCGCAGGAGCACCCAGACCGTCACGGCAAGGGCGAGCACCAGGACGAGCCCGGTCCACGAGACGGCCAGGACCATGCTGCGCCCGGTGCTGGACACGAGCGGGATGTCGGTGGCGGGCCCGGGGGCCGCGGCCATCTCGACGTCCACGACGGCGGTGAGCACCACCAGGGGCGCGACGCCGTCGAGGACTGTCGTCACGGTGAACGAGTCACCGGGGAGCACCTCGCGGAGGTCCTCGGCGTCCACCTCGGCGAGCGTCATCCCGAACGGGCCGGTCACCCGCAGCCGCGGCACGCCGACGACCTTGACGTTGCCGGTGTTGACGACCTCGTAGCTCACGGTGGTCGGGGCCCCGCCGAACGGCACGGCGGTGAACCCGTACGACCCGTTGACCGAGCGCACCTCGAGGGCCGCGGTCACCTCGCCCGCCACGCGGACGTTGAGCCGCACGGCGACCCGGGTGTCCACCACGACGCCGGCATCGGTCACCTGGTCGCGGACCGGGGAGACGACCAGCCCGCCGGGGTGGTCGCCGGGGGTGGCGTCAGCCGGCACCGTGACGGTGAAGGCGACCACGGCGGTGGACAGCGCCGGGATGGTCACCGTCGGCGTGCCCGGGGCCACCCACGCGCCCACGTCGGTGGCCGGCTGGGCGGCGGGGGTGACGTCGTACCCGCCGGTCGGGGTGTTGAACCCGTCAGCCCCGTAGACCGCGAACTCCCGCTCGACGGTCGAGGCGTTGGTGACCAGGACGTGCTGCTCGAGCGTCCCGCCGGCGGCGACCTCGAGCTCGAAGCGGGTCTGGCCCGACGGGACGCCGGCGGCGTCCGACGGTGCGGCCGACCAGGCCGCTGTGGTGTCGTCGGCCTGGGCGCCACCGGCGCTGAGGCCGATCGCCACCAGGACGCCGAGAGCCAGGGTCCAGGCCCTCCCGGCACGTGGGACTGCACGGTTCATGGGGAGGGTGCTCCGGTCCTGGCTCTCGGCGGTCATGGTCTGCGGCGGCTGCCGCGGCTACCGGGTGGATCAGTTCGAGACGAGCGTCACCGTGACCGTCGAGGTGTAGGTGCCGGCGCTCGTCGCGGCCGGGATCGCCAGGTTGAGCTGGGCGTTGAGCGTCGAGACGCCGCGGCCCGGGGTGGCGGCCTTGCCGAGCAGGGAGCTGGCCCCCAGGCCCGCGCTGGCGGCGTTGTCGAGGAACGAGCCAACGGTGGGCCCGGCCTGCGCCACCAGCGGGCTGCCGGCGTCCGGGGTCATGGTCGGCGTCGCGGGCACCCAGCCGAGGTACTTGGCCGAGACCGTTCCGCCGGTGCCGGTGAACTCGGACGCCTGGGCGTTGACCTCCCAGCCGGTCAGCAGGCCGTCGCGACGGGTGTCGGTGACGGTGACCGCCGGGAAGGCGCCGGAGGCGACGACGCGGGTGTTGGCCCCGTCACGCGAGCCGGCCAGGGAGACCGGGGTGTCGAAGGGCACGCTGAACGTCAGCGAGCCGTCGACCACCGGGGCGGCCGGGACGGTCAGGACCAGCTGGCCGGTCTTCGCGTCGAGCCCGAGGGTCAGCGAGATGGCGCCCTGGGAGGCCAGGTACGCGGCGGTGTCGGTGGGCGCGAAGTCCGCCGTGTAGCTGTGGTTGCCCTGGGCGGGCGCCGTCACGGTGAAGCTGGCCGAGCCGGCGGCCACGGGGGCGGTGCCGAGGGTCGTGGCGCCCTCCTTGAAGGTCACCGTCCCGGCGGCGGCCGGGGCGACGGCCGCGGTGAGGACGACGTCGGCGCCGGAGAGGGCAGCCGCGAGGGTGGTGGTCGTCGCGGCCGCCTGGGCGCCGCCGCCGCCGGTGACCGTCGGGGAGACGATCGACCACGACAGGCCGGTCTGGGTGGTGCCGGTCATGGTGATCGCGGTGGCGAAGTAGCCGAGCGACTGGGCGGCCGCGTCACGGCAGACCGTGATGAACGGGTAGACGCCCGATCCACCGTTGGCGGCGTTGTACGTGAGGATCTCGGACTTGTTCAGGCGGTCGGCCTGAATGGCGGTCACGGTGTAGAAGCGACCGTCTGCG
>Ga0105047_10018422_pt1 | contig 10819 bp, 11 predicted proteins | sample MAT04_FD_78384 | JGI IMG/M metagenome (GOLD analysis project Ga0105047, IMG submission 78384) | Freshwater microbial communities from Lake Fryxell liftoff mats and glacier meltwater in Antarctica - MAT-04 (megahit assembly) | ecosystem: Environmental > Aquatic > Freshwater > Ice > Liftoff...
GATCAGATGCCAGAAGGTGTAGCCGACATTCGGCGGGCGAACGTTGATCGCCTCCATCGGAAAGTCGGTGACCGCGTCGTCAAACGTCTGGTGGGCATCGCCGAATCGCAACGTGAAAACAAGAGACTCACGCACCACGTGATCGGCATTGTTCGCAGACATCGTCATGGTCGAAAGCTACTCGTGCCGCGCCACGGCACGCTTGGCAGCGTTCGCGTAAGATCATCGCCATCGCTACTCATCGAGACGTCGTGCACCTGATCGAAGAGATCGAGACAGAGTGGATTCCACTGCGCGACGGTAGGCGATTGGCAGTTCGGTTGTTCCTGCCCCGCACCGCGCATGCGCAGCCGGCACCAGTGATCTTGGAGTACATCCCATACCGTCGCCGCGACGGAACGCGACTGGGCGACGAAGCAATGCATCGCTGGTTCGCTGCCGCAGGTTTCGCATGTGCCCGCGTTGATATTGCCGGCATGGGCGACTCCGACGGGTTAGTGGAGGACGAATACGTTCAACGCGAACAGGACGACGGCGTGGAGGTGATCGCGTGGTTGGCCGCCCAGCCGTGGTCCTCGGGGGCCGTGGGCATGATCGGAATCTCGTGGGGCGGTTTCAATGGGCTGCAGATCGCGGCTCGCCGGCCACCGGCGTTGAAGGCAGTGATCTCACTGTGCTCGACCGTCGACCGCTATCACGGCGACGTGCACTACACGGGCGGCTGCCTCAACGAGGAGAACCTGGAGTGGGGCGGCTACTTCTTCACGATGAACGGTTTCCCGCCAGACCCCGAGATCGTTGGCCGCGATCGCTGGCGGGAGTTGTGGCGGCAGCGCATCCAGAACGCACAGCTGGCGCCGGCCGACTGGCTGGAGCACCAGCGACGCGACGCGTTCTGGCAGCACGGCTCGGTGGTCGAAGACTGGTCGGCCATCGAGGTACCGGTGCTGGCGGTCAGCGGCTGGGCCGACGGCTACACGGCAGCGGTGTTCGAGCTGGTCGAGCACCTGCAGGCGCCGTGCAAGGGCATCGTCGGGCCATGGGGCCACAAGTACCCGCAGGACGGCGTGCCCGGCCCCGCGATCGGTTTCCTGCAGGAGGCGACGCGTTGGTGGGACCGGTGGCTACGCGACCGAGACACCGGCGTCGAGAACGACCCCGCAATGCGAATGTGGCTGCAGGAGTCGCACGTGCCGGAGGGTCACATTCCGCAGCGACGGGGCAGTTGGATTCAGTTCGAGGAATGGTCCGCCGAGTGTGCACGCACCATGCACCTCGGCCCGAGCACGCTGCTCGACTCACCCGCAGCTGCGGAGACGACCGCCTCTATCTGCTCGCCGCAGACCGTCGGCCTGGCGGCAGGCCAATGGTGCGCCTACGGGCTGGGCAAGATCGCCCCGGAGCTTGCGCTCGACCAGCGCGCCGACGACTCCGGTTCACTGACCTACGACAGCGCGCTGTTGACGAAACCGATGCATCTCGCAGGGCGGCCAGTCGTCCGGCTGCGAGTCAGCAGCGACGTCGCGAACGCCCTCGTGGCGGTCCGGCTCAACGCCGTTCACTCCGATGGCACCTCCGAGCGCCTGAGTTACGGCGTGCTCAACCTGTGCCATCGCGACAGCCACGAAACGCCAACTGCCCTGGAACCTGGCGAGCAGTACGACGTTGTCGTGGAGATGAAAGCCATCGCCCAAACCGTGGCCGTCGGTCAGCGGCTGCGGCTCTCCGTGTCCACCAGTTATTGGCCCATGATCTGGCCGTCACCACTGCCGGCAACCGTCACGGTGTACGAGCACGCATCGAGCGTCGACCTGCCCGCTCACGAGCACATCGTGGCCTCTCCGGCAGACTTGTTCGGTCGGCCGGAGGATGCGGCTCACGGGCCGGTCACCGTCGTGCGTGAGGGCTCCGAAACGCGACACATCGTGCGCGACCTCGGCGAGCGCCGGACCGACTTCGTCGCGTCGCGCGATGACGGGGTGTACGTGATCGACGACATCGGCACCGAGCAATCGTTCACCCGCGTGCGATCGTCTTCCATCGTGGACGACGAACCGCTCAAAGCAACAGCAACCGTCGAGTGTCGAGCGACGTATCGACGCGAGGAGTGGAACGTGCGCGTCGAGTCCGACCTGGCGCTGTCGTGCGACGAGACCTCGTTCATCGTGACCGCACGCTTGGCCACGTTCGAGGGCGACGAGCTGTTCGCCGAGCGACACTTCCTCCGGACAATCCCCCGTGACCATGTCTGACGATCGCGTTGCACCAGCCATCGTCGAGGCGATAGACCTCGATGCTTTTCCATTGTCCGCGCCAGCATCCGCCGGCTATCGCGCGCTGGTCTCGCGCTGTCGCGACGAGCTCCATACCCGTGGGATGTTCGACCTCGTCGGCTTCCTCCGACCCCACACGATCGCTGAGTCGCTGGCCACAGCCCGGCCCCTGATCGAGCACCACAGCTTCGAGCACCGGCGCACCCACAACATCTACTTCCTGCCGACGGTCGAGGGGCTACTGCCAGACCACCCCGCACTGCGCAAGGTGGAGACTTCGAACCGCACCGTGTGTGCCGATCAGTTGACCGGCTCGGCCCTTCTTGCGATCTACGAGTGGGCACCGCTCCGACGGTTCATCGCCGATGTGATCGAGGTCGACGAGCTGCATCCGATGGAGGATGTCCTTGCCCGCGTGAACGTGATGTCCTATCGGGCTGGCGAGACCCTGAATTGGCATTTCGATCGCTCGGAGTTCACCACGACCTTGCTGTTGCAACGCCCGACAGCCGGAGGCAGCTTTGAGTTCCGCTCCGCACTTCGCACGGCTGATGACCCCAACTATGAAGGCGTTGCGAAGCTGATCGAAGGCAGCGACCCGCTGGTACAACGGCACGACATCGAGCCGGGCACGCTCACCGTCTTCGCCGGCCGCCATACCGCGCACAGGGTCACTGAAATCGTCGGCGAACGCGACCGGGTGGTGGCGGTGTTCTCGTACTTCGAGCAACCCGGCGTCGTGTTCACCGACACCGAACGCCAAGGCTTCTACGGCAGAACTTCATCCCTGTAACGACTTGCCACCTCCGTCAGGTGGTTCTGGCGTCACCGCTGGCGATCGCTCGGTGCATGAGGGTGGCGGCAGCGAAGGTGGCGACGCCGACGGCGATGATGAGAGCCCCAACGGCGTGGATCGACGGGGTGACGCGGCGTTGGACGGCGGAGAAGATGTAGATCGGAACCGTGGTGTCATTCGGGCCTCGCAGAGCGAGCGACAGCGCGACGTCGTCGAATGAGAAGGCGAACGCCAACAGTCCCGACGAGACGATGGCCGGTCGCAGGTCGGGCAGCACGATGTCGCGCAGCACCTGCCACTTCGATGCACCCAGGTCGAGTGCTGCCTCTTCAAGGTTCTTGTCCGATCCGGCAGCTCGAGCTCCGACGATGAGGAGCACATAGGCAGACAGGTACGCCACGTGCGCCACCAACATCGGGCGGAACCCGAACGCGACACCCACGACCGGCAGCATTGCAGCCAGCCCCGTGGCGATGATGATCTCAGGCGTCGCGACGCGCACGGTGGCGAACAGCGCATTGACCTTGCCCAGCAAACGGGACCGGCGAGCTGCGATGGCCGCGACAGTGCCAACGACGACTGCGCCCAGAGATGCGAGCACGGCAAGACGGACACTGACGCCAACAGAGCGGCGCAAGCTCACATCGTCAAACGCCTTGCGGTACCACTGCGTGGTGAAGCCCTGCCAGTCAGTGGAGGAGGGGTTCTTGTTGACGCTGGCCACCACCAGGAACACGAGCGGCGCATAGAGCACGAGCAGTACCCCGGCCAGCACCGCCTTGGCAACCCGACCGCGCTCACGCATGGCGCGCCGCCCGCCGTCGGAAGATCGCGACGACCACGCCACCCGCGGCGAATGTCAACAGCATGAAGACCGTGATCGCCCCTCCCAATGGCTGATCTCGACCTGCGCCGCGCTCGGCCAAGATGTTTCCCAGCAGCAGCACCTTGCCACCACCGAGCACGGTCGGCACGATGAATTCGCCCAGCGACAGAACTCCCACGACGACTGCACCGGTGACAACCCCCGGCAGCGCCAATGGCAGCACGATGGTGCCCAGTTGGCGCCAGTGACGGGCACCCAGGTCGGCGCCGGCTTCGATCAGCGACCGAGGTACTCGCGCGAGCGCCACGTACGCAGGCAGGATGAACAACGGCACGTAGGCAGTGATCATGCCCAACAGCACCGCTGGCGGGCGATACAGCAACTGCGCATCGGTCAACGATTCGATCGGGCCACCCGTTGCCAGCACGCCTTGCCACGCAAAGATTCGCACGGTGAAGCTGACGAACGACGGCAGCATCACCGCGACCAGTGCCCGGGTCCGCGACCGACCGCTGAGACGGCTGAGGGCGAGCGCTGCCGGTGTGCCGATCAACAGACACATCGTCACCGTGATCGCTGCCAGCCCTAGGGAGCGCACGAGGACGGGCCGGTAGATACCGGACAACAACGTTCGATACGGATCGAGCGTGCCCGTCAGTTCGATGTCGAGCGTGATGGGGTTGGCGCGCCCGAACGAGCGCGTCACCATGTACCCGACCGGGATCAGGCAGACGATCACCACCAGCAGCCAGTCGGGGACCACCAACGGTCCCAACTTCATGCGAGTGGCATCGTGCGGACGATTACCGCGGTTGGTCACGCCGCCTTGAACGCGTCCCACACAGCGTCGAACTTCGGCTGGTCCTCGCCGAGGAACACGTGATACTGCAGCTTGGCAACAACCTCGGCGGAGGGGTTGATCACCGGCGATGCCTTCAGTGCCGCGTCGATGTCGGGGTTGTCCGGCTGCACATAGGGTGACGCAACGTTGTTGATGAAGGCCGCGTAGTTGGCCTGCTCGAGGAAGAAGTTGACGAAGGCGCTGGCCAGCGCATTACGCGGCCCGTCAAGAATGGCGAGGCCTTCGAGGTAGCCGACCTGACCCTCACTCGGGTCGACGAACACGACATCGGGGTTGGTGGTGAGCGCCAACTGTGCGTCGTAGGCATCGCACATCGCCATCACAGCGTCGCCGGCGGCGACTGCCTTGCCAACTTCGGTGGAGATCGCCAGCAGGTGCGGCTTGACCGTGGTCAATACGTCGAGGACAGCTGCAAGGTCTGCTTCCACGGTGGAACCCACCGGCTTACCGAGCATGACCAACACGTTGTCCATCACGCTGCCCTGGTAGTCGAGCATGGCCACCTTGCCCGAATACTCCGGCGCCATTTCGAAGAACTCGGCCCACGATGTTGGGGGCGTGGTCACCAGATCCTTGCGGTAGATGATGCCCGTGCGTCCGTGGTCGGTGGGTGCGAAGCTGGCGTTCGAAGGGTCCCAGCTATTGCCCTTGTACTGGTCGGCCACAAACGACATGTTGGGCACGTCGCCCAATTCGGCCAACACGCCGAGGGCTGTGAGCCGCGGGAACGTAGTGCCATCCACCAGCACCACGTCAAGATCGCCGGCGCGATCCTTGGCCTTGCTGATCGTGTCGTCGTTCGACGCGAACGCAATCTCGTTCACGGTCGCACCGGGGAACGCGGTGGCGAAATCGGCGTAGGTGGTGGGCCCCGCCCAACCTGTGAAGTTGAGGAAGTTGATCGTGCCCGTCAGCGTGCCTGCGTCGGGTGTGGAGCCGCCCGCCGTCGTGTCGCCAGGTGTCGTGTCGCCAGGCGTCGTATCGCCCGGCGTCGAGCCGCTGGCACCGTCCTTCTTGTCATCGCCGCACGCGGCAAGGAAGGCAAGCGGTGTTGCGACCGCTGCCATAGCGAACAGGGACCGGCGTGAGATTGGCTGCATGGGGGATGCTCCTCTTCAGTTGGTGCCCAAGAGTACGCCAGTGGCTGGAATCGACTGAGGAGAGTTGGCGAAACATTCGCGAAATTCTGGCGCGTCCGTCAGCGTCGGCGCAGCAGAGCGTGAGTGAACGCCTGTGGCGAACCCCACGGCGTCGTGTGCTCTCGCTCGAATGAGTCGATCAACTCGAACGAGTCGCCGAACAGGTCGCACAGCGCGCCGACCGAGTGACGCACGACGGGCAGTCCGCTGCACTGCTCCGGGCCGACCTCGCTGAACGTGGCGAGAACGACGTGGCCGCCAACTGGCACGGCCTCGCGAACACGCTGCACGTACATCGCTTGATCGTCGGGCGCCGTCAGGAAATGGAATGTCGCCCGGTCGTGCCAGACATCGATGGGGCCATCGAAGTGGACGTCGCGCACGTCGGCACAGACGTAGCGAACCGCCTCCGCGTCGTTACCCAGCAGCGCCGCCAGCTGAGCGAGAGCCGCTGACGACAGGTCGACGGCATCAAGCGACTGGTGGCCGCGCTTGACCAAATCGAGCACCAGGGCAGATGCACCCGCGCCCATGACCGCAACTCTGCTCGCAGGCACCGACACTCGGCGCACCAGTTCGCTTCAAACACTCGCGTCGTTCTGGTGCCAGCTCACCGCGTCGAAGGACTTCTCCGTCCACACCGATTCCCAATGGTCACGTTCGCTGCTCACATCGACGAGAGTACCCAGCTCTGGAACGCTGACCGAGAAAACAATCACGAAACTTCTGCCACGACGGCACGCTGTCAATCAGATTCGCGGAATGATGTGGGCATGTCACGTGTGGAACTTCTCGACGCCGCAACGGCGCCGCTGTCGGCGCAGCAGTACTTCGCTGGCGGCGACCCAGGCCCGATCGTCGCTGCATTGGCCACGGTGCCCGAACTGCTGGGGCCCGCGCTGGGCTTCGTTGGCCCAGCCCTCAGCGCTGGCGCGATCGGGGTACGCGCCAAGGAGTTCGCGATCCTGCGGACGTCGGCATTGCAAGGTTGCTCCTACTGCATCCACGCGCACACCACCGTCTCGTTGGATGTCGGTCTCACGGCCGAGGAGGTTCGGGCACTGAGGGGTGAGCTGCCGCTGGAGGAAGGTTTCCCCTCCGCCAAGGAGCGGGCGTTGATCGGTTGGATCGATGCGCTGGCCGGCGCCACCGGCCCAATACCCGATGACGTGTGGACCGAAGCCCGGGCGCACTGGGGCGAACACGACCTCGTTGAAATCTCAGTCACGGTGGGCGCCACCATGTTTCTCAATCGCTTTGCAACTGGCTTCCAGCTTCCCACTTCATCAGATGTGCTGGAACGGCTGGCCGCGGAAGGAATGTCATGACCGACACCGACACCCAAGTTGCGCAAGGACCGATTGCAGATGCTGTTCGCGATGGCGTTTTGCCCGGCCGCGTCTGGCTCTACTCGAACTACCACTGCAACCTCGCCTGCTCGTACTGTCTCACCGAGTCGTCCCCGCGCAGCGACCGCCGCGAGCTCACCGCGGCACAGATGATCGCTGTTGCCGAGCAGTCCAAGGAGCTCGGCTTCACTGCCCTGGGTATCACCGGCGGCGAGCCATTTCTGCTGCCGTGGCTCCCAGAGGCCGTGTTGGAGATGGTGAAGTTCCTGCCGCTCGTCCTGCTCAACAACGGCACGCTGTTCGTCGGCGACCGGCTCGAGCGTGCCGCACGGCTGGCCCACCCCGACATTGCGCTGCAGATCTCGCTCGACTCGCACCTGTCCGACATCAATGACATGGCTCGCGGTCCGGAGAACTTCGCCAAGGTCGTGGCTTCGGTACCGCGATTGATCGAGCGCGGTGTGCGGGTGCGCATCGCCACCACCACCGGTGGTCCGCTCGACAGCGCGCACCTCGACCCTCTGAAAGCACTGGTGGCGTCGTGGGGTGTGCCGGCCGAGGACCACCTGGTCCGGCCCATTGTGCGCCGCGGTCGCGCCGACGAACTCGGTCTCGGCGTGCACGCGATTGCCCGCGACATTCCCAGCGAACTCTGCATCACGGCCGATGGCGCCTTCTGGGGCAGCTTCGGGCCGACGGTCAGCAATGGCCGGCTCGACACCGACCTGCTGCTCACCCGCACGATCTTGCCGCTCTCGGTACCGGCAAATGCGCTGTTGGCCGCGGTCAGCGGAATGCCCGAAGGAGCGGACGCCGCGCTCGGCATACGTTGAGCATGATGTCATTCGGGGCCGGTCGGCTCCATTCAGAAGATGTCAGCGAGCACACGGGCGGCAACCATCGCCAAGCTCCCTGTGCGGCCGGATTCGGCAACCGACTTGAGATCATCGATGGTGTCAAGGTCACGAGCGGCCGGCAGCAGACGCACCTGCCGTCCATACGCATGCATTCGTCTCAGTTGCGCGAGGCCCGTGTGAGTACGACTCATCGGCATCCCGTCGAACAACTCGTGAGCCATGGTCACACTGGCGGCACACAGCCCGATCATCCAGTAGCCGCCGTCAGTGGCCAGACCGATGGTGTCAACACCCCGATGCGCAGCTGCAACTGCGTCGGCGAGCGCGGCAGCCGCATGCGGGGTCTCCATACCGATGACGACACCCGGCCCCATGTCGAGGAAGCCGTTGCGCAGCCGCTCCTCCAGCCCGCCACCGCGCTGAGCGACCACATCGAACGCTGCCGGCATCCACTCCTGCCGATCACCCTCCAGCAGCAGCACGCGTCGGGCGCCCGAAACGCGCGCGACTTGCTCGACGACAGTCAGCGTGTCGGCGAGCGCGGCGGCGGCCACTTCGGCGGCCTGCTCAGGTGTGCACGGGGGGCACAGTCGGGTCTTGACCTGGCCGGGTATCGGTGCCTTGGCGATGATGGTGACGTGCATCGCTCAGTTGCTTCCGATCGCCCGCAGCAGCGCGCCCATGTCGCGAACTGCGCCGATGGTGCCCTTCACCGTTCCGGTGACCTTCGAGCGCCCCTCTCGCTCGGAGTATTCGACGGGAACGTTGCGCACTCGCCACCCGGCTCCCTGCGCGCGCAACACCATCTCCAGTGGCCAGCCGGATCGACGGTCGCGCAGATCCAACGCGAGCAAACCCTCACGGCGCGCCGCGCGCATCGGCCCGATGTCGCTGAGGCGCAGTCCAGTGCGTCGGCGCAGTTCCATCGCCAAAACGCGGTTGGCGAACTTGGCGTGCATCGGCCAGGCACCGCGGGCCGCAATGCGGGCACCGATGATCAGGTCGGCTTCATCGCGCTGCACGTACCCCGCGACGAACGGCAGCGCGACCGGGTCCAACGAGGCATCGCAATCCATGAAGCAGACGATGTCGTCGGTGGCGGCCTGCAGGCCGGCCCAACATGCCGAGCCGAAACCTCGTACCGGCTCGTGCACCACCGTCGCCCCCAACTCGGCGGCTATCTCGGCGGTACTGTCCGTGGAGCCGTTGTCGACGACGATGGCGCGATAACCGGCAGGCATTCGGCGCAGCACCCACGCCACCGCGGCTGCTTCGTTGAGCGCTGGTAGAACGACGTCAGGCATTGGAGACCACCACGTGAAAGTCTTGATCACCGGCGGCGCCGGCTTCATCGGTTCGCATATCGTCGACGAGTTGGTCGCCGCTGGGCACGAGACGCTCGTCGTCGACGACCTCGACCCCGCTGCACACCATGGCATGCCGGCGGGGTTGAACCCTGCTGCAACCTACGAATGGCGCGATGTCCGCGACGCCAGTGAATGGTCGCGCCTGTTGCAGGGGGTCGATGCTGTCTGTCACCAGGCCGCGAAAGTAGGCCTGGGTGTCGACTTCGCCGACGTTGCCGACTACGTAGGCCGCAACGATTTTGCAACGGCGGTACTGCTGCGCGCCCTGCACGACGCGACGTTCACAGGTCGCTTGGTCCTCGCCAGCAGCATGGTCGTCTACGGCGAAGGGTGCTATCGCTGCCCAACGCACGACGTGGTACGCCCAGGCCCGCGGCGGATCGCGGATCTGGAGGCGGGCAACTACGAACCGCCGTGCCCCCAGTGCGACGACCATCTGACACCGGAGGCGGTGCCGGAGGACCACTGGCTGGACCCACGCAACGTCTACGCGACCACCAAACTGGCACAAGAGGGGCTGTGCAACGCGTACGAGCGCGAACACCCAGGGTGTGTCGTGACGTCGCTGCGATACCACAACGTGTACGGGCCACGCATGCCTCGCGACACTCCGTATGCCGGCGTCGCCAGTCTGTTTCGCAGCGCCTACGAGCGCGGCGAAGCGCCACGTGTCTTCGAGGACGGTGGCCAACGGCGCGACTTCGTACACGTGGCCGACGTGGCGCACGCCAACGTGCTGGCGTTGACCAACGAGCAGCCGGCGAGCGGCGCCTTCAATGTCTGTACCGGCACGCCGCGCACCATCCTCGACATGGCACAGGCGCTGCGAACAGAGGGCTCCCCTGCTCCGCAGGTGGTGGGCGGCTATCGCCTTGGCGACATTCGCCATGTGTTCGCGAGCGCCGATCGTGCCGCGACGCAGCTCGGCTTCCGCGCCGCCATTTCCTTCGAGGACGGCATGCGCGAGTTCACCACCAGCCCGTTGCGCAGTGTCGTGGACTAGCCGCAACTGCATCACCACTTCGACAGCAGCGCGGCCTGCACCACGATGGCGCACGTGGCCTGCACGCCCACCGCCACTGCACCGGCCCATCGCCTCGATCGTGCGATGAGGGCAGCGCCGGCGATCACAATCCACGGGTAGAAGATCAGCCATATCCGCTCCACCTCACCCTTGGTGTACCGCGAGAGATGCGAGACGAGCAGCGCGACCAACGCGCTGCCGACCAGTAACCACATCCGCCTACTGCGCAACACACCGAGGCCGACCACCGTCACCGGGCCGAGCGCGATCAGTGCAGCACCGAGGTTGCCGATGGCGAAGTAGCCCCACGCACGAAACTGCGCTGA
>Ga0105047_10018426_pt1 | contig 10818 bp, 9 predicted proteins | sample MAT04_FD_78384 | JGI IMG/M metagenome (GOLD analysis project Ga0105047, IMG submission 78384) | Freshwater microbial communities from Lake Fryxell liftoff mats and glacier meltwater in Antarctica - MAT-04 (megahit assembly) | ecosystem: Environmental > Aquatic > Freshwater > Ice > Liftoff...
GCGAGGGCTCGCCCCAGCGCGGGGTGGGTCCGTGCATGGCCCGCGCGATGCACAGAAAGGCCGCGCCATCCGGCAGTTCCGCGGCCTGTACGCGCACCTGTTCAGGCGTTCCGAAGGCGTGGTGAATCACCCATTTCGGGCAGCTTCCGCCGAAGCGCGCGAACGGAAATCCCGCTGCCGAGAACCGCTTCGTGACGTTGCCCGCCGTGTCCACGCGGAGGAAGAAGAACGGCACGCCCCGATGGCCCTCGCGCTGGAGGGTCGAGAGGCGCTGCGCCGCCTGCTCGTAGGAGACGCCGAAGCGCGCGGCGAGCTTTTCCACATCGTGCCGCAGTTCCCGCGCCGCGTGTAGGAACGGCATGTAGGGCATCAGCAGCACGGCGGCCGCATAGTTCAGCAGCCCGATGCGGATCAGTTGCGTCGCCTCCTGGCTGGATGGCGGTTCCTCTCCCAACGTTGCATCCACGCTCTCGCGCGCTTCGAGCAGCATGAGCTGGAACGCCATGCGGAAGCCGCGTGACTCCCTCGGCAGCGATTCGGCCAGCCAGAGATCCCGCGTGCGCTGGTCGAAGCGGCGGTCGCTCTCGGGCATGGGCGCGACGGTGACGCGCACGCCATGCGCATTGCGCAGGCGCTCGGCGATGGCGTGATTCATCTCAGCCGGCGTCGCGCGCAGCTCCGCGCCGAGCGTCTCCGCAAACCGCTCCAGGGCGGGGAAGTGGTTGCCGCGCTCGTGGAAGAAGTCGCGCGCCTCCTCCATGGGCAGCAGGAGGCGGCGGCCGGACGGCAGCGCAATGCCCGACGCGTCCTCGCGCGCCACGCGCCACGCGCGATAGAGCGCGAGAACGCCGCGTGCGGCGTTGGGCGCACTCGCCGCCATCGCCTGGACCTCGGCTTCGGGCACCGTGTCCAATCCCAGGACGGGGTCGGCCAACACCTCACGCAGCCCTGCTTCAAGCTGCCGCTCCGCATGACCCGAGAGTGCCGCGAGATCGACGCCGAGCGCGTCGGTCAGCTTGAACAGGACCGCCGCGGTGACCGCGCGCTGATCATGCTCGATGAGGTTCAGATAGCTGGCCGAGATGCCAAGCCGGACGGCGAGCGCCTGCTGTGTCAGCCCCTTTTCAAGGCGGATGCGTCGAACGGTTCGGCCGATGAGAGGGCGGGCCATACGGCAATTCCTTTACATACTTCACAATTCTGCGGCGAAACCTGTGTGGTCCTGCACAGGCTTGCCGCACGACAGCCAGTTTTGCCCGTGACTTCAGGTCTCGCAATGTCAATCTTTCACACATCGAGATCAGTTACGGAGATGCCAGATGCGCCCGATGTACAACCCGCTCTACGCCCCCGATGGCAGCTACGGCTCCGGCGGCGAGTCCGGCCGCTTCGAGGGCATCCGACGCGACTACGCACCAGGCGACGTGGCGCGCCTCGCCGGCAGCTTCCGCGCGCAGCATACCCTGGCCGAGATGGGCGCGCGCCGCCTCTGGCACCTGCTCCGCAGCGAGCCGCAGGTGACGACGCTGGGCGCCATGACCGGCATGCAGGCGCTGCAACAGGTGAAGGCCGGGCTGAAGGCCATCTACCTCTCCGGCTGGCAGGTCGCGGCCGATGCCAACACCAGCAACACCATGTACCCGGACCAGTCGCTCTACCCGGTGGACAGCGTCCCCACCGTCATCAAGCGCATCAACAATGCGCTGCGACGCGCCGACCAGATCGCCACGATGGAGCGGCATGACGGTACGGGCGATGACCGCACGCACTACATGGCGCCGATCATCGCCGATGCCGAGGCCGGCTTCGGCGGACCGCTCAACGCCTATGAACTGATGCGCGCGATGATCGAGGCGGGTGCGGCCGGCGTGCATTTCGAGGACCAGTTGGCATCGGAAAAGAAGTGCGGCCATCTCGGCGGCAAGGTGCTGGTGCCGATCAGCCAGCACATCCGCACGCTGAACGCGGCGCGTCTTGCCGCCGATGTGGAGGGTGTGAGCACCGTGCTGCTCTGCCGCACCGACGCGGAATCCGCGCAGCTTCTCACCAGCGACGTCGATGAGCGGGATCGCCCCTTCATCGGCAATGACCGGACAGCGGAGGGCTTCTTCCGCATTCGCCCCGGCATGGGCAAGCAATACGCCATCGCGCGCAGCCTGGCCTATGCGCCCTATGCCGACCTGCTGTGGTGGGAGACCAGCGACCCCGACCTCAAGGACGCGCGCGATTTCGCCGAAGCGATTCATCGCGAGTTCCCCGGCAAAATGCTCGCCTATAACTGCTCGCCCAGCTTCAACTGGCAGCGCAAGATGGGCATCGAGGCCGCGACCGCCTTCCAGCGCGAACTGGGCGCGATGGGTTACAAGTTCCAGTTCGTCACGCTGGCCGGCTTCCACAGCCTGAACCTCTCCATGTTCAACCTGGCGCGCGGCTACGCCGAGCGGGGGATGGGCGCCTACAGCGAGTTGCAGCAGGCCGAATTCGCCGCCGAGGCCGAGGGCTTCACGGCCGTCCGGCATCAGCGCGAGGTCGGCGTGGGCTACTTCGATGCGGTCGCCCAGGCGGCTTCGGGCGGCCGGTCCAGCACCACCGCCATGAAGGACAGCACGGAAGCCGCGCAGTTCCACACCGCCTGAAACAATCACAAGAAGGAGAAGAGCCATGAACCACGATCAGTACGATGACGGCCTAGTCCACAGCCACAATTTCGCCTGCAGCGAGCGAGGACGCATGACGGAGCGGCCGCTGACCACGACGCCCATGGAATACGATGACGGCCTGGTGCATTCGCACAACTTCGCGTGTAGCGAGCGTGGACGCCCGGCCCACGATTGACTTCGTCGCGTCAGCCCAGCCGGGGGTCGATCCAGGCCACCGGCTGCGGCTGCCAGGGCATCGCCCGCGCTGCCTCGACGTCCAGCTTGATGCCCAGGCCGGGCTGCATGGGAAGTGCCGCCGCACCATCGTGAAACGCGAGCGGCACGCCATGGCAAAGCGTGAAGAAGCGCTGCGTCTCGCCGAACTGCACCTCGAGCGGCAGCAGGTTCGGCAGGGTGGCGCAGGCATGGAGGGAATGAGCGTGACAGGCGGGTCCGGTCGGGTTGTGCGGGGCCACTTCCACGCCGGCGGTCAGCGCAAGAGCCGCGATGCGCCGCATCTCCTCATGCCCACCGCAATGCTTGATGTCGGGCATCAGCACGTCATAGCAGCCGCGCTCGATCAACGGGCGGTAGGCCGCAAGGCCAGAGAGCGTTTCGGCGCCGGCGAGGCGCATGCCACGGTCATTGGCCATGCCGCGCAGGCGGCGGATCTCGGCGTGGTTGGCCTCGGCCACCGGGCATTCCAGCCAGAACAATGCGAAGGGTGCGAGGTCGCGGATCAGCGCCGCGGCACCGCCCGGCGAGAAGCGCCAATGCGCGTCCACCATCAGGCCCACATCCGGCCCGATGGCCGTGCGCACGGCGGCGATCCGGGCGAGACCCGCGGCGTAGCCGGCGCGCCATCCGGGTGCCGCCGCATCCTCCCACACGATGGGATCGAAGGGCGCCAGCTTGACCGCGCGGAAGCCGTCGGCGAGCGCGCGGACCGCAGCGGCCGCGAAGCCCTCCGGCGTGCGCGGATTCGTGCCGCGATTGATGTTGGCATAAAGCGGAATCGTATCCCGCAGCGCGCCGCCCAGTGCTGCATGGATCGGCTGCCCCGCGGCCTGCGCCGCCACATCCCACAGCGCCTGCTCAAAGCCCGACAACACAGTTTGCGCCACCAGCCCGCCCGGCGCGTGCGGCAGCAGCCGGGCCAGGCGATTGCGCGACAGCGCATCCTGGCCGACCACCACGCCGGCCAGCCGCGCCGCCTCCGCCGCCAGCAGGGCCTCCTGGTCGGCCAGCGTGCATTCGCCGAGGCCGGTGATGCCCGCCTCCGTCCGCAGCAGCAGAAAGCACCAGTTGGTCTTGGGCGTGACCGCCACGCCGATGAAGTCCAGCGCGGTGATCCGCAGGCTCACGCCGCCATCGCCTGCGCGAAGACGGCCGCGTCCACATTGCCGCCGCTGAGGATGATGGCGGTCACCGCATCCCGCGTCTCGAGCTTGCCGGCGAGCACGGCGGCCAGCGCGACCGCCCCGCCCGGCTCCACCACGATCTTGAGGTGCGTGAAGGCGAAGCGCATGGCGGCGAAGACCTCCTTCTCCGTCACGACGAGGCCGTCCGTCACGCGCGGCGCGTTGATGGCGAAGGTGATCTCGCCGGGCTGCTTCGAGAGCAGCGAGTCGCAGAGGCCCGGCCCCTTGCCGTCATTGGCAATGCGATGGCCCGCGCGCAGCGACCGTCCATAATCATCCCAGCCTTCCGGCTCGGCCGCATAGATACGCGCCTGGGGCGCCAGTGCCCGCGCCGAGAGCGCGGAGCCAGCGAGCAGCCCGCCGCCACCGGTGCAGATCACGAGTTGGTCCGGCTTGAAACCGGCATCGCGGGCGTCCTCCAGCAGTTCCATCATCGCAGTGCCCTGGCCGGCGATCACGTCGGCGTGGTCGAAGGGCGGGATATGCGCCGCACCGCGTTCGGTCGCGAGATCGGCGGCGAGCTTGTCGCGGTCCACGCCGTGGCGATCGAAGAAATGCACCTCGGCCCCCCAGGCGCGCGTCGCGTCCAGCTTCACGCGCGCCACATCCTCCGGCATCGCGATCAGCGCGGGCATGCCCAGCGCATGGCAGGCGGCGGCCACGGCCTGGCCGTGATTGCCGGAGGAGTGCGTGACGATGCCGAAGGCCCGCGCTTCGGGCGGCAGGCGCAGCGCCGCATTGGTCGCGCCGCGCAGCTTGAAGCTGCCCGTGATCTGCAGGGGCTCCGGCTTGATCAGGACCACGCCGCCCACCGCCGCTTCGAGCGCGCGGTGGCGCAGCATCGGCGTGCGCCGGATGCGGCCCTGGAGGCGCCGGGCCGCGGCGCGGACGTCGTCGAAACCGGGGGTCATGCCGCGAACCGCATGGGGTTGGTGGGGGTGATGGCCGGCGCCACATCGGCGTCCGGCGTCTCGCCCCGGACGAGCTGCGCAAGCAGGCGGCCGGCCGCGGGCGCCGTCTGTATGCCGTAGCCGCCCTGCCCGCAGAACCAGAAGAAGCCGGGGGCCGCACAGGCGCCGATGGCGAGGCCCCGATCCGGCGTGAAGCTGCGAAGCCCCGCCCAGCGGTGCTCCACGCGATGCACCGGAATATCGAGCGCCTGCTGCATGCGGTCCACAGCGATGGCAACGTCGATCTCATCTGGTTGGGCGTCACAAGGGTCGCAGTCGGTTTCGTCGGCGGGGCTGACCATGAGCTTGCCGCGCGACTCCGGCCGGACGTACCAGGAATGCGCCAGGTCGCCGACGAGGGGCCAATTCTTGCTGTCATAGCCGCCAGGATCGATGATCAGCGCCGTGCGCCGCTTGGGCTGGAGGCCGATGGTCTGGACGCCGGCAAGTTGCGCCACACCATCCCCCCACGCGCCTGCCGCGTTGACGAGCACGGGGGCGCTGAACACCTCGCCCTTGCTCGTCTCCGCATGCCAGAGCCCGGCCTCATGCCAGATGCGGCCCGCCCGGTTGCGGAGCGCGAGCACGCCGCCGCGCCCGCGCAACTGCTTGAGGAAACCCTGGTGCAGCGCCGCTACGTCGATGTCGAAGGCGTCGCGCTCGATGGCGGCGGCGACGGCCCATTCGGCCCGGATGGCGGGGACGATGGCGCGCGCCTCGTCCAGGTCGATCGCTACCCGGCCGGCGTCCAGGCTCGCGGCGAGATCGGCCGCCTGGTCACGCGGGGCCAGCGTCAGCACGGGGCGGCCATGCGCCAGCGGTGCCTCGGTGAAGCCCTGCGGTGGCAACTCGAAGAAGGCGCGCGAGGCGCCCGTCAGGATGCGCGCATCGGAGCTGCCATAGCTCAAGATCCAGATGGCGGCGGAGCGGCCGGTCGTGTGGTAGCCGGCGCTCTCCTCCGCCTCCAGCAGCGCCACGCGATGCGTGGTGGAGAGATGGGCGCCGGCGGTGGCGCCGGCGATGCCGGCGCCGATCACGATTGCGTCGAAACAGTGGATGTCCATGGCCGCATCCTCGGACGTGCGGGAGGAAGCGGCAAGCCGGTTGCTTTGCCGTGCGCGGCCGGCTTACTATTGTAGTCAGCGGCAAAGACCGCGAAAGAAATCAAGGGAGTTCAAGATGGCAGAACAGAATCTTTCGCGTCGCGCGGCTTTGGGCGCAGGCGCGGGTGTCGTGGCCGCAGGGACCCTGTCCGCGCCCGCGGTTTTCGGCCAACCTACGACAACGATCCGCTGCGGGTTCTGGGACCATTGGGTGCCAGCCGGCAATGACGTGCTGCGCAGCCTCTGCACCGCCTGGGGCGGACGGAACCGCGCCAATGTCAACACCGATTTCATCACATCTGTCGGCAACCAGAACCTGCTGACCATCGCTGCCCAGGCGCAATCCCGCTCTGGCCATGACATCCTCTCCTTCCCGGCATGGGAGCCGGCAGCGCATCAGCGCATGCTGGTGCCAATGGATGACGTGATGGGCCGCCTCACCGCCAAATACGGCCCGGTCACGCCGGCCGCCGAGTATCTGGGCAAGCAGGATGGCAAGTGGGTCGCCATCCCGGCCGTCTCGGGCACGCAGATGAAGCCTGCTTGCACGCGTTTCGATCTGCTGCAACAACATGCCGGCATCGACATCCGCGCCATGTGGCCGGCAGATAATCGCCGCGGCCCTGGCGCCGACACCTGGAATTGGGACACGTTCGCCACCGCAGCAGAAGCCTGTAACAAGGCAGGCTTCCCCTTCGGCCTGCCCATGGGCAGCTTCACCGACGCCGTGGACTGGCTTGGCGCATTGTTCGCCAGTTATGGCGCGAATGTGATGGACGAACGCGGCAACATCACCGTTCGGGGCAACGCCAAGCTGCGCGCCGCCACGGACATGGCCGTTCGCATCTCGCGCCAATTGCCCAATGACGTTTGGGCGTGGGACGACGCCTCCAACAACCGCTCGCTGATTTCGGGCCGTGCGGCGCTGATCTTCAACCCACCCTCCGCCTGGGTGTCCGCGCGGCGCGACCAGCCGGCGGTGGGCGCGTCCTGTTGGACGGTGCCAGTGCCCTCGGGCCCCGAGGGGCGCTTCGTGGGTTACCTGCCCTATTTCTGGGGCATCTGGAATTTCAGCCGCGTGCAGGGGCCAGCCAAGGAGTTGCTGGAATTCCTGAGCGAGCGGGAGCAGGCGATGGCCATGACGACGACCAGCAGCGGCTACGACATTCCTCCCTTCCTCTCGATGAGCGACTTCCCCGTCTGGGCGAATGAGGGTCCGCCCACCGGCACCATCTACAACTACCCGATCCGGCCGCATCACAATGCGCGCACCTCGGTGGCGTTTGCGCCGGCGCCGCCGGCCATGGCGGTGCAGGCCTACAACCAGGCGCTCAACACCAAGCTCATCGCCCGCATCGTCCAGGGCAATGAAACGGTGGACCAGGCGATGGGCTGGCTCGAGCGTGAACTGAACACGATCAAGCGTGGCGGCTAACGCCAGAAGCATGGCGTGACCTGAAGGGCGGCCCAGTGCCGCCCTTCTTTATCCCAGGAGATCAACATGGCCGCCGATGGCACCGTCGACTTGCGTGGCGCGCCAACACCAGCCCCGCGCGCCTCAACGCTCCAGAGACTGGCGCGACGGCGCTCGTCCATAGCCTTCCTGATGACCTTGCCGCTGATTGCCGTGGTTGCCGGGCTGGTCGTCTATCCTGCGGGCTACGCAATCTATCTTTCCATGCTGAACCGGCGAATGGACGCCTTTGCGGGCTTCCTCAACTACGAAATCCTGATCGAGAACGACACCTTCTGGATGGTGGTGTGGCAATCCTGCTTCTTCGCCGTCGTCGCCGTTCTGCTCAAGGCGCTGATCGGCTTCTGGCTGGCGCATATGCTGCACCACATCCCCACCAAGGGGCAGCGCAAGTGGCGCGGCATGCTGCTCATCCCCTGGGTGATTCCGCCTGCGCTTTCCACGCTCGGATGGTGGTGGATGTTCGATCCCACCTATTCGTCGATCAACTGGGTGCTTGCCGTCTTCGCCGTGCCCGCGGTGCCCTGGCTGGGCGAGCCCTGGTGGGCGCGCATCTCGGTCATCATGGTGAATGTCTGGTATGGCGCGCCCTTCTTCATGATCATGTATCTGGCGGCGCTGAAATCCGTGCCGGAGCAGCTCTATGAAGCAGCAGCGATTGATGGCGCCTCCAGCACGCAGCGGCTGATCCACATCACCTTGCCAATGATGCGCAACATCATCAGCATCACCGTGCTGTTCAGCCTGATCGTGACCTTCGCCAATTACGACATCGTCCGCGTGCTGACCAATGGCGGCCCGCGCGACCTGACCCACGTGTTTGCCACCTACGCCTTCCAGGTGGGCATCCTCTCCGGCAACATCCCGCGCGGTGCGGCGGTCAGCCTCTTCATGCTGCCGGCACTCGCGGTCTTCGCTTTCTTCATCCTCAGGGGTGTCACCCAACGCAACAGGGAAATGGCGTGATGTCCACTGCAGAGGGAATCTACCACAAGGCCGGCTCGCTGCGCAGCGAGCGGCGCTGGGCACTCTGGGTCTCCTACACCTCGCTCATCATCGCTTCGATCATCTTCCTCGCACCCCCGGCCTACATGCTCATCACGAGCCTGAAGACCAATGCGGACATGGCGAACCTGGCTGGCAACCCGTGGCTGCTGACCAACCCGACGCTGGAGCACTACGGCGCCATCCTCGGCAATCCGATCTTTCTGGTGTTCTTCTGGAACAGCGTGAAGGTGACGTTGCTGGTGGTGGCCCTCACCATGGTGATCTCCATCCTCGCCGCCTTCGCGCTCGCGCGGATGCGCTTCTGGGGCAGTCAGTTCCTGGCGACGGGCGTTTTCCTCACCTATCTGGTGCCGGACACGCTGCTCTTCATTCCGCTCTACCAGATCGTCGGCGGGCTCGGTCTGCTCAACTCCACCTGGGGGCTGGTGCTGGTCTATCCGACGCTGACCGTGCCCTTCTGCACCTGGATCATGATCGGCTACTTCGCCTCCATCCCGAAGGAACTGGATGAGGCGGCGCTGATCGACGGCGCCACCTGGCCGCAGATGCTCATCAAGATCTTCATCCCCGTGGCACTGCCGGGGATCATCGCCGCCACCATCTTCGCCTTCACGGTGAGCTGGGCGGCTTTCGTCTATCCCACGGCCTTCGTCACCACGCCGGACCAGATGCCGCTGACCATCGGCGTCGTCTCCCAGCTGGTGCGCGGCGACACCTTCGCCTGGGGGCAGATCATGGCGGGCGCGCTGCTGGCCGCACTGCCACCGGTCGTCGTCTATGCCTTCCTCATGGATTACTACATCGCCGGGCTCACCGCCGGCGCGACGAAAGGTTGATCGCGATATGGCTGAGCTTTCACTTCGCAAGATCGTCAAGGAATACGAAGGCGGCGTTCAGGCCGTCAAAGGCATTGACCTTGACATCGCCGACCAGGAATTCGTGGTTCTTGTCGGCCCTTCGGGCTGCGGCAAGTCCACCACGCTTCGAATGATCGCCGGGCTGGAGGAGATCAGCGGCGGCGACATCTCCATCGGCGGCATGGTGGTGAACGACATCCCGCCGCGCGACCGCGACATCGCCATGGTGTTCCAGAACTACGCGCTTTACCCGCACATGTCGGTCTTCGACAACATGGCCTTCGGCCTAATGCTGCGGAAATTCCCGAAGGAGGAGATCAAGCGCCGCGTGGACAATGCGGCGATGATCCTCGACATCACGCCCCTGCTCGACCGCAAGCCCAAGGCGCTCTCGGGCGGGCAGCGGCAGCGTGTCGCCATGGGCCGCGCCATCGTGCGCGACCCCAAGGTCTTTCTTTTCGACGAGCCGCTTTCCAACCTGGATGCGAAATTGCGCGTCCAGATGCGCACCGAGATCAAGAAGGTGCACCAGACGGTGCGCACCACCACCGTCTACGTGACCCATGACCAGGTGGAGGCGATGACGCTGGCCGACCGCGTGGTGGTGATGAACCACGGCATCATCGAGCAGGTCGGCCCGCCGCAGGAATTGTACCACAACCCCGCGACGCGTTTCGTGGCCGGCTTCATCGGCAGCCCGGCCATGAACTTCCTGCACGCGCGCGTCGAGAACGATGCCGTGCACCTGAATGGCGGGACCGTCCTGCCCATCCCGGAGTCGCGCCGCGCGCGCTACGCCAGCGCCGCGGGCCGCGACCTGTTGTTCGGCATCCGCCCCGAGCACCTGACGGACCACCGCCCATCGCTGCAGAACCGCGCCGACCTCATCATCACGCCCGAAGTGATTGAGCCGATGGGAATGGAGACGCTGGTGCATTTCCACCTCGGCGACGCGCGCGACTGCTGCGCGCGGTTCGAGCCGACCGTGCATGTCGAACCCAATGTGCCGATCACGCTGACGGTGGACATGAACAACATGCACCTGCTGGATGCCGCTACAGGCAAGGTCCTCTAGGCGGCGAAACACGGCCGCAAAGGGTGGACGTGCGCCGCGGCCCCGGGCAGTTTCCCTCCGAAGATCGAAGGGAAGCGCCATGGCCGAGCCGGAATACATCTACATCCCCGAAGCGGAGCTCGAAGGGTTCGTCACCCGCATCTTCACCGCCTCCGGCTGCGCGCAGGCCGAGGCCGCGCGAATCTCCAACCACCTGGTTGGCGCCAACCTGGCCGGCCATGACAGCCACGGCGTGGTGCGCGTGCCGCGCTACGTCGAGTGGCAGAAGGCAGGCCATGTCATCGCCGGCCA
>Ga0105047_10018427_pt1 | contig 10818 bp, 8 predicted proteins | sample MAT04_FD_78384 | JGI IMG/M metagenome (GOLD analysis project Ga0105047, IMG submission 78384) | Freshwater microbial communities from Lake Fryxell liftoff mats and glacier meltwater in Antarctica - MAT-04 (megahit assembly) | ecosystem: Environmental > Aquatic > Freshwater > Ice > Liftoff...
TCCGCCGCGACCACCGCGAAGTAGCCGCGCGTCCGCGAGCTGACGATCGCGTCGAGACGCGCAGAAGCGCGCTGCTCCGGCTGTAGACCGCCGCGAAATAGGGCGTCGGCCGGACGCGCGTAGCCATCGTCAGACAGATTCCGCGCGACCGTCGTCTCCGGCTCTCCGACGAAGCGCAGCGTGAGCCCGCCACCAACGAACGCGAGGAGGAGCACCGCCGCAGCAAGCCAGAGCCGCGCACCGCGGGGAGCCGCCACAGCACGTCGCGGACTGGCACGCATGGCCTCGTCAACGGCAGCGCGACGCGTCGCCTCGCCGAGCGGCGCGGCCTTTCCGGCCGTCGCGCGCGCGCGCAGCGCGATCTCGAACAGCACGCGATCCACGTCGCCGCCAGAGGCCGATTCCGCAGTGCCCGTCTGCTCGAGCGCGGCACGCAGCGCTTCCGCACCGCGCAGCTCAGCGTCCGTCGGTGGCGGCTCGGGCAGCTCCGCCTTTTCGTCATGATCGCTCATATCGTCTCCCAGCTCTTGCGCAGCGCAGCGAGCGCGCGATGTAGCAGCACATCGAAGGTCGGTGGACTCACGCCGAGTAGCTCGGCGACCTCGAGGCGCGGACGCTCATCGAGCACGCGCAGCTCGATGGCGCGTCGGTAGCGCTCGCTCAGCCGAGCGAGCGCGGTGCGCAGCTGGCGCTCGCCGAGCGCGCGCTCTTCGGCGGCGATGAGCTCGGCCTCGGCACCCGGCGCGATGTTCGGCGGAAGCGCGCGCATCTCGGCCTCGTACGCGTCTTCTCCGCGCTCTCGCGTACGCCGACGCCGCGCGCGATCGATGACGAGGTTCATCGCGATCCTCCGCAGCCACGGCCACACGCCCGCGGCGCCGTACTGAAACGTGTCGAAGCCTTGCACGGCGCGCAGCAGCGTCTCGCGCAAGATGTCCTCTGCGTCCGCGCGATCGCCCACGCGCGGCAAGATCACGCCGGCAAAGAGCGGGTCGGCGAACTGCGTGCACAGCGCGCGCAGCGCCTCGCGATCGCCGCGCGCAGCGGCCTCGCAGAGCTCCCGCTCCCGCGCTGCGTCCCAGCTCAATCGTCTCCTGCATGTCTGCCTCGAGCAGTGCGCTCCGAAGTGCGCGCGCCCCACCCCGCGTACGCCGTCGACGTCAGCGGCAGCGACGCAGCGCCGGCTCCTTCACCCGCGCGCGCAGGCGTCGATTGCACTCTGGCCGCGACGAGCTCGCGCGTGCGGACGAGCAGCGCGAGCGGCTCATCGAGCGTCACCGCGCGCGTCGCCTCACCTGCCGCGATCAGCCGCGCTCGCGCTTCTCGCGCGAACCCGAGCTGTCCATCGAGCGCGATCAGCGCGCCACCGAGGTCACCGCCGCGCTGCCGCAGATCGGCGTCCCTGAGTGCGACCGCGGTACGTCCGAGCACGAGATTTCTCAGCACCGCTCCACCAGGCGCCGGATCATACGGGAGCGCGCCATCACGCGTCACGACGATGCGCTGCGCTGCGATCACTGGCGTCGCGACTGCATCACTCGGCTCTGCCGGCCGGAGCGATACGCGCACGTGCAGCTCCTCGCCTGCGGCTGCGGTCGCGCTCGGCGCGCTGAGCTCGTAGAGCCGCACCGCCGCTTCGTCGCCGCCGAGATCGCCGATCTGCGAGACGATTGTCGCCCCCTCGACGCGCGTCTGCTCGTCGTAGCTCTGCACCAGCGTCCAGCCGCTCGGCAGCTCGATGTGCAGCGCGACCTCACGCGCGGCGAGCTCCGCCAAGCTGCGCAGCTCCTCGCCGAACACGCGCTCGACCTCCTCCGCGCGATCGACGTAGTGGTAGGCGCCGCCCGAGCTGCGCGCGATGCGCGACATCAGCGCGTCGTCGATCGCGCGGCCCACGCCGATCGTCGTGATGTGCACGCCGCCCGCGACCGCGTCGCGCGCCAGCGCGTCGAACGCTTCCGGGGCGCGCTCGCCGTCGGTCGGCAGGCCATCGGTGAGCAGCACCACGCGATCGACACCACGCGACAGCGCTCGCGCGCGCGCGAGCGCGATGCCGCGCAGCAGGCCCGCGTGCAGGTTCGTCCCGCCGCTCGGCTGCAGCGTTCCGACCAGCGCGAGTGCACGGCCGCGCACGTCACCCACGCGTGCAGGTTCGAGCAGCACGCGCGCGCTCGAGTCGAACGCGACGAGGCCGATGTGATCGTCGTCGTGCAGCTGCTCGACGAAGCGCGCGACCGCGTGTCGCACCGCGCCGATCTTCTCGTCCTCCGCCATCGAGCCCGACGTATCGACCACCATTACGACGCTCGCCGCATGACGCGCGGTCCCAGCCGCGCCGCGCACGGAGACCTGCAGGAGCGCATGTGCCGCACCGATCGCGGGCAGTCGCGCGTTACCGAGCTCGGCCGAAAGATACAGCCCGCCCGCCCCCGCGGGCTGCGGTCCGGGTGGACGCGGAGCGTCGTCGGCGGCGTGATAGTCGATCAGCTCCGAGGCGCGGAGCTCCTCTGCACGTGTCATGCGACCGCGCGTCACGTCGCCGCGCCAGCGCGTGTAGCTCGCGTCGCTGCCTGCACACGCAATGAGCAGCACGGAGAAGAAGAACGCGACGAGCAGCCGTGCGGTGAAGAGCGCGATGCGGAGCGGGATCTGGCGTGCCATCGCCAGGGAAACGCGCGACCTCGGCGGACCTTACAGCGCCCGATCCGCTGCCCGCGGCGCGGATCGGCTGCTATGGTCTGCGCGCGGGACGAACCGCGCGGAGGAGACGCCATGGCGAGCCTGCTCGAACAGCTGACGGAGATGACGGTCGTGGTCGCCGACACCGGTGACTTCAAGTCGATCGAGAAGTTTCGTCCGCGTGATGCGACGACGAATCCCTCGCTGATCACCGCGGCGGCGCAGATGCCGGAGTACGCCGAGCTCGTCACCGAGTCGGTGCGCTGGGCGCGCGCGCAGGGCGGCTCGCGCGAGCAGCAGGTGACCAACGCGCTCGATCGCCTCGCGGTCGAGTTCGGGCAAAAGATCCTGCAGATCATCCCGGGCCGCGTCTCCACCGAGGTCGACGCGCGCCTCAGCTTCGACACGCAGGGAACGATCGACAAGGCGCACAAGCTGATCGGCTGGTACGAGGCGGCGGGCGTCAATCGCAGCCGGATCTTGGTGAAAATCGCCTCAACCTGGGAAGGCATCCGCGCGGCGGAGGTCCTCGAGAAGGAGGGCATCCACTGCAACCTGACCCTGCTGTTCGGGCTGCATCAGGCGATCGCCTGCGCCGAGGCTGGCGCGACGCTGATCTCGCCGTTCGTCGGGCGCATCCTCGACTGGTACAAGAAGAGCACGGGCAAGGAGAGCTACTCGGCGCACGAAGATCCGGGCGTCGTCTCGGTGACGACGATCTTCAACTACTACAAGCGCCATGGTCACGCGACCGAGGTCATGGGCGCGAGCTTCCGCAATCTCGGTGAGATCACCGAGCTCGCCGGCTGCGATCTACTCACCATCTCACCGCAGCTGCTCGCCGAGCTGAAGGGCACCGAGGGCACGCTGCCGCGCAAGCTCGACGCCGCGAAGGCGCAGACGCTCGACATCCCGCGCATCGCGATGGACGAAGCGACGTTCCGCAAGATGCACGAGGCCGATCGCATGGCGAACGACAAGCTCGCCGAGGGCATCGACGGCTTCTCGAAGGCGCTCGTGCAAGCCGAGAAGATGCTCGGCGAGAAACTCGACGCGCTCGCCAGCTGAGCGGACGCTTCCGCTTCGACGCGCTTCAGTCGGCCGGGTGCAGCTCGCCATCGCGTACCTCGTAGAGGCGCATACGGCTACCTGCGGCGTTCACCACGGCGGGCACGCCGAACACGCGCGGACGTGTCAGCTCGCCCACCGGGCTCTGCATGCGTCGATGCAGATGTCCGTGGAGCAGGTGCGCGTGCGGGTGTCTCTCGAGCAGCGAGAGCACGCGATGCTGATCGCGCAGCCCGTTGATCCAGTGCCACGCCGCGTTCGCGTGCATGAACGGCGGGTGATGCACCACCAGCAGCACCGCCTCGCGAGCGAGCGCCGGATCGGCGAGCCGCTTGGCGAGCGCGTCGCCGACCTCGGCCGTGACGAAGCCAGTCGACATCGCGACGTTCTGATGGCGCGATACATCGACGGGCAGCACGAACGCGTCGGCGATCGGCTGCACTTTGCCGGGCTCGGCCGCGGCACCGCGCGCCCAGGTGCGCAGTGGACCATCGATCGCGCGCTTCCAGGCGCTCGCGGAGGTGTACGCGTCGTGGTTGCCGGGGATCAGCGTCACCTGATCGCCGGACAGCTTCTCCGCCGTGAGCGCCTCGGCGAACGTCTCGTATTGTCGCGGCGTGCCGAACTCGGTGAGGTCGCCTGAAAAGACGAAGTGCGTCGCGCCCGCGGCCTTCGCCTCGGCGATCGCACCGCGCAGCTTGCTCACGCGCCCCGCCGCGTCGATCGGTCGCCCGGTGCTGGCGAGCCGCATCGTGAGATGTGCACCTTCTCCGGGAGCGAGGAGATGCACGTCCGAGAGATGCGCGATCAAAGCCACGCCCACAGGCTACGGCGCGCGCTGCCAAGGCGCACGCCTCGGGCAACGCGGCGAGCGCGAACGTCGGCGCGACGCGCGAAGTGTTGCGTCGATCGAACGCGCTCACGGCCGCCGAAAGCGCGCCCGCGCTGCTTCACGGCCGCCGAAAGCGCGCCCGCGCTGCTGACCGTCAGCGCCCGAGATGTGCGAGCACGCGCTTGGTGACGGCTTCCTTCGAGAAGCCGAGCTCTTTCGCGATGACCTCGCCCGGTGCGCTCGCGCCGAAGTGATCGACGCCGAGCACGAGGCCGCGGCGACCGACGAGCTTCCACCAGCCGTTGGTGCGGCCCGCCTCGATCGCGACGATCGTCGCCGAGTCGTCCTCGGGCACGATGGCGGTGCGATACGCGGCGTCCTGCGCGTCGAAGCGCTCGCGGCACGGCATGCTCACGACGCGCGCGCGCACGCCGCTCTTGGCGAGCTCGGCGCGGGCCTCGACGGCGAGACCGACCTCGCTGCCGGTGGCGACCAAGACGACCTCGGGCGCGCCGCCTTCGGCCTCCGCGATCGTGTAGCCGCCGCGCCAGACGTCGCGGATCGCGAAGCCCGCGGGCCGCGCGAGGACGGGCAGCTTCTGCCGCGAGAACAGCAGCGTCGACGGATGTTCGCCCTCGGGACGCAGCAGCGCCCACGCCCACACCATCGCGGTCTCGACGCCATCGGCCGGGCGCCAGACATCGAGCTGCGGGATGAGACGCAGCGCCTCGATCTGCTCGATCGGCTCGTGCGTCGGTCCGTCCTCGCCGACCCAGAAGCTGTCGTGCGTGAACACGAAGATCGTCGGCAGATGCGACAGCGCCGCGAGCCGCACCGGCGGGCGCATGTAATCGCTGAAGACGAGGAACGTCGCGCAATAGGGGATGAAGCCGCCGAAATACGCCATTCCGTTGGCCACCGCACCCATCGCGTGCTCGCGGATGCCGAAGTGCAGGTTCTTCCCCGCGAAGGACGGATCCGGCAGCACATCGGAGGCGATCGACGCGGGCACCACGCTCGGCGAGCCCTTGATGCCGGTGTTGTTCGACGGCTCGAGATCCGCGGAGCCGCCGACGAGCCAAGGCAACAGCGCTGTGGCCTTCTGGATCACCTTGCCGGAGAGCGCGCGTGTCGCCGCAGCGTCCGTGCCGACGGCCGCGACGAGCTGCTCCGGCAGATCGCTCGGCGCCTTGCGCGCCCAGTGCGCGTCCCACACCGCCGCGAGCTCGGGCCGCGCCGCGCGCCACGCAGCGAAGCTCTTGTCCCAGCTCTCGCGCGCGCCGCGATTGCGCTCCGCGACCGACGCGAACACCGCGCGCACCTCGTCGGGAATGAAGAACGTCTGCTCGGGCCAGTTGAACGCGGCGCGGACGCGCTTCATCTCGTCGGCGCCGAGCGGCGCGCCGTGCACCTCGTGGGTGTTGGCCTTCGTCGGTGCGCCGAAGCCGATCGTCGTCTTCGAGATGATGAGCGAAGGGCGCTTGGTCTCGGAGCGCGCGCCCGCGAGCGCCGCGCGGATCTGCACGTGGTCGTGTCCGTCGATGTGCTGCACGTGCCAGTCGTACGCCTCGAAGCGGCGGCCGACGTCCTCGCTCATCGACAGCTCGAGATGGCCCTCGATGGTGATGTCGTTCGCGTCGTAGACGAACACCAGATTGCCGAGCGCGAGGTGCCCAGCGAGCGACGCCGCCTCGGCGGTGATGCCTTCTTGCATGTCGCCGTCGCCGCACAGGCCGTAGACGTGCGCGTCGACGACCGGATGATCGGAGTCGTTGAAGCGCGCGGCGAGCATCTTGCTCGCGAGCGCCATGCCGACGGCGTTGGCGAAGCCGTTGCCGAGCGGGCCGGTCGTCGCCTCGACGCCCACGGTGTGTCCGAACTCCGGGTGCCCTGGTGTCTTGCTGCCCCACTGGCGAAAGCGCTTCAGCTCTTCGAGCGGCAGGTCGTAGCCGCTCAGGTGCAGCATCGAGTAGAGCAACATGCTCGCGTGCCCGCCGGAGAGCACGAAGCGATCGCGATTCTGCCAAGCGGGCGTGCTCGCATCGTGGCGCAGCACTTCCGTCCACAGAACGAAGGCGACGTCGGCGGCGCCCATCGGCGTACCGGGGTGTCCCGATTTGGCCTTCTCGACGCCGTCGGCGGAAAGCATGCGGATGGTATCGACACAGCGCCGGCGCAGCGGTTCGGGAAGATTTACGAGGTCCATGGCGCGCACTTTCACACGCTTCGCCACGTCGGCGAAACACCCCCGTTGAGGAATCGCCCGGACCGCCGTACCGTCCTTCGTGGGGCCAGTGGATCTACCGAGCGCGGAACCCAGCCGCACCCAGCGCGAGCCGATCAGCGCGCTCGACGGCAGCGCACGTCACTTGCTGGAGCTGCTGCCAGACCCGGTCCTGGTCCACGACGGCGACGACGGGCGCGTGCTGTTCGTGAACCGCGCGGCGCTGATGCTCGCTGGCGCGCGCTCTGCCGCCCAGATCGTCGGACAGTCGATCTTCGCGCTGCTCTGTCCGGAGGATCGCGCCGAGGCAGCTGAGCGGATGACCACGGAGCGCCGCACGCCGATGGCGATGGCGCTGCCGCCGCTGCGTCTGCGGATCCTCCGCAGCGATGGCGGGCTGGTCGAGGTCGAGGCGCACAGCACATATTGCGCCGACACGGGCGAGACGATCGTCGTGGCGCGCGACACGTCCGAGCAGCGCCGCGTGGAAGACGCGCTGCGCGAGAGCGAGGAGCGCTTTCGGCGGATGGTCGACGATCTCGACGTCGGCATTCTCGTGCACGGTCCGCGCGGCGAGATCCAGCTCAGCAACCCGCGCGCGCAAGAGCTGCTCGGGCGGCGCGGCGATCAGATGGAGGGCCGGTCCGTTGCGGACGCGCGCGAGCACGTGATCCGCGAAGATGGCTCGCCGTTTCCCTGCGAAGAGCTGCCCGTCAGCCGCGCCATCGCGACGCGCCGGCCGGTGCGCAACGTCGTCATGGGTGTGGCTCGTGAGCAGCCGAACGATCGCCTCTGGCTGCTGTGCAGCGCAGAGCCGCAGCTCGCGCCCGATGGCAGCGTGCAGCGCGTCCTCTGCAGCCTCAGCGACGTCTCCGAGCGCAAGCGCATGGAGGCGCAGCTCGCACTCGCCGATCGGATGAGCTCGCTCGGGACGCTCGCCGCCGGTGTGGCCCACGAGGTCAACAACCCGCTCTCGTACGTGTCGATGCACACGGCACTGCTACGTGAGCGCCTCGCGCACGCCGCGCCGTGCGACGGCTGCGGTCCGCTGTTCGCCGAGTCGCTCGCGCATCTGGCCGACGTCTCGCATGGCCTCGATCGAGTGCGCACCATCGTGCGCGACTTGCGTACGTTCGCGCGTGGCGACGACGCCGAGCTCGCGCCGACGGACGCGAACGCCGTGATCGAGTCGAGCTGCTCGCTGGTTCGCAGCGAGCTCGGCAGCCGTGCGCAGCTGGTGAAAGTCTTCGGCGCATTGCCGCGGGTGCGCGCCAACGAGACCCGGCTCGGACAGGTCGTCCTCAACCTGCTGATCAACGCAGTGCAGGCGATGCCGAGCGGAGCAGCCACCGCGAACACGATCACCGTGACGACCTCGATCGTCGCGGATGGGCGCGTGCAGATCGAGGTGCGCGACTCCGGCGTCGGCATCGCGCCGGAGAATCTCTCGCGCATCTTCGCCCCGTTCTTCACGACCAAAGCCGTCGGCGAAGGGACCGGGCTCGGACTCTGGGTGTGTCACTCGCTGGTGAACGCGATGGGCGGCGAGATCGCGGTGGAGAGCGAGCGCGGACACGGCACGGTATTTCGCGTGCTGCTGCAGCCGGCCGCGGGCGCGCCGTCCGAACGTCGCAGCGCGCCACGCACCGAGCCGAGACCCGAGGCAGAGCGGCTGCGCGTGTTGGTCATCGACGACGAAGCCGCGATCGGCACAGCGCTCGCAGAAGTGCTCGGCGCCGAACACGAGGTCAGCGTGGCGTGCACCATTCAAGCCGCGCTCGCGCGCCTCACCGAAGCGGAATTCGATGTCGTGCTCGCCGATCTGTCGATGCCCGACGGCAGCGGCATCGACGTACTCGCGTGGCTCGAGGCGCGCGGCGACGCGCGGGCGGGGCGCGTCGTCTTCATGAGCGGCGGCGTCCTCGACGAGCGCACCCGCAGCGCTGTCGATCGCGCGCGGCGGCCGTACCTCGAGAAGCCGTTCGCGATCGACGCCGTCCGCGCAGTGGTGCGCGAGCTCGGGTCTCGCTAGCGCGTCTCGCCAGCGACGCCGGGCCCTAGCGCTGCGCCGGCGGAAGCGCGCTGGCGATGACCGCGCGCACGTCGACGGTGAGCTCCGCGCGGCGTGCGGGGCCATACGCGACTGGATCGATCGGCGGATGCACGACGACGCGCACCTCCGCTCCCTCGTTCACCTCCGCCGTGCCCGTGCGCAGGATCTCGAACGTGCCGATCAGCGACACCGGCAAGATGCGCAGGCCGGTATCGAGCGCGAGGTGAAAGCCGCCGCTCTTGAAGTCGCCCATCTTGCCGGTCGGTGAGCGCGTCCCCTCCGGCGCGATCCAGATGCTCACGCCCTCGTCCTGCATCTTCTTCTTCGCGAGCGACAGGCTCGCGATGGCGCGCTCGCGGTTGCTGCGATCGATCGCGACGAAGCCGGAATAGCGCATCGCGCGGCCCCAGATCGGAATGCGAAACAGCTCCTGCTTTGCGACCATGCGCAGCTGCATCGGCAGCGCCTGAAACAACACCGGGATGTCGTAGACCGACTGATGATTGCTCATCACGACGAAGACCTCGCGGCCATCGCCGAGGTGCTCGAGCCCTTCGACGCTGAGGTGTGCGCGCGCGTGCTCGACGATGCGCTTCGACCAAGAGCGCAGGCGCTCGTCGTAGACCTCGTGCGCGGCGCCGCGGCCGAGCACGGCCTCGAGCACCGTCGGCGCGCTGATGCGCAGCGTCTCCACGACGGCATGCGCGAACGAACGAGTGGGTCGGAACACGGCCGCTCTCATATCACAGCGGGTCGACGGTTCGCGCGCGCGCAGCGTGACGGTTCGTGCCTACCGGCGCGAGCACGAATGACGTGACTACGGCGCGACGTGCCGCAGCAAGAAGCGCGTCACCAACGGCTCGAACCAGAAGCGCGGACGCAGCGGCGTCCCCTCGACGAAGGCGACGTGCCCGCCGTGCGCGGTGAGCACGGGCGTGAGGAACGGCAGCGTGCGCAGCGTGCTCGGGATGGTCGCGCCCGGCACGATCGGATCGTCCTCGGCGTTGATGATCAGCACCGGCCGCGCGATCTTCGGGAGCTGTGGCCCCGCCGACGACGACTCGTAGTAGTGCTGCGCAGAGTCGAAGCCGTGCAGCGGCGCAGTAACCAGCTCGTCGAAGCGCCGCAGCGTGCGCGCCGCGAGCACCGCGTCGAGATCGAGGAGGCCAGGGAAGCGGCGCTCTTTCTCGCGTGCCTTGCGCTTCAGTCGAAGCAAGAAGCGCTCGCGATAGAGGCGCATCCATCCCTCGCCGCGATCGAGCACGTCCACACACGGGACCAGGTCGAACGGCGCGCTCACCGCAGCTGCGGCGACGAGCGGCGCAGCGTCTCCGGTGCGCGCCAGCAGATTCAGTAAGACGCTCCCGCCGAGCGAAAATCCGACGGCGACGATGGGCCCGCGCACCCGCGCGCGAATGCGACCGATCGCGTAGAGCGCGTCGTCGGTGTCACCTGCGTGATAGGTGCGCGGCAGCCGATTCGGCGCCGAGCCACAGGAGCGAAACGCGAGCGAGAACACGCCGATCCCGGCGTCTCCGAGCGTGCGCAGCGTCGTCGCCATGTAGCCGGCATCGGCGCGCGACTCGAGGCCGTGGAGCAACAACGCGTGCGGCGCGTCGGGAGGCGCAGGCAGGTGCAACACCTCGAGCACGTCGCCATCGGGCGTGTCCCAGCTCTCGCGGATGACTGGCGGCATCCACGTCGGCCTTGCGAAGTTCGCGAAGATCGTCTGCGCGTGCGGAGATCGCAGACCGCGCGCAGGGATGAACGGCGGGACCTCGAATGCGGGCGTATCGGACGGTTCGCGCGGCATCGAGTCTTCAAATCGCGGCGACGAGCCGCATCACGGCGCGCCTCGCCAGGGCCCTTCGAGGCGCAGCGTGCACAGCTCCGATGGGCGCGCCGGATCGTCGAGGTCGAGCACGACGAAGGCGCGGCTCTCATCCTCGGGGTCAAGCGCGA
>Ga0105047_10018431_pt1 | contig 10817 bp, 10 predicted proteins | sample MAT04_FD_78384 | JGI IMG/M metagenome (GOLD analysis project Ga0105047, IMG submission 78384) | Freshwater microbial communities from Lake Fryxell liftoff mats and glacier meltwater in Antarctica - MAT-04 (megahit assembly) | ecosystem: Environmental > Aquatic > Freshwater > Ice > Liftoff...
CCAGACCGGACAGCTGGCCGACCAGCGCTGCGCGGTCGACCCGAGCGGCGGCGGGCTGCGACACCCACCAGTCGCCGGCGAACTGGACCATGCCCACGAGGCCGTAGGCGGCGATGCGGGCGCCGGCCACGTCGAGGGCTCCGGTGGCACGGCGCTCGAGCAGCAGGGCCACCTCTTCGGCGATGAGCGACGCCAGGACATCTCGCTTCGTCGCCCCGGCCTGGGTGGACAGGAAGAGGTAGAGCGAGGTGTCCGACTCGACGAGCGAGAGGTAGGCGTCCATCGTGTCGAGCAGCAGGCGATCGAGCGGTGCTCGCGACGACATGGCCGGCTGCAACGCGCGGACGAGGGCGTCGATGAACCGCTCGGCCATGGCTTCGACGAGTCCGTCCTTGTCGCCGAAGTGTCGGTAGAGGATGGGCTTGGTGACCCCGCAGCCGTCGGCCAGTTGCTCCATGGTCAGGAACGGGCCGTCGGCCCGCACGCAGGCGACTGCCGCGTCGAGCAGTGCTGCTCGACGCGCCAGCCGCCGCTTGCTTATGGACGTCCCTCCGGTGACCACTGGTTACTGATGGTAACAGTTACTGTCGGTAACGCAAGGGGGAACGTGGCGCCGCGGTCAGGTTCCGGCCAGGGCGGCAACGACGGGGGCGAAGCTGTCGAGCGCGTCACCCTGGACGACCACGTAGGAGAAGCCCCACCGCTCCCGGCGGGCCTGGAGCTGCTCGATCATCTGCTCGACCGAGCCGATGATGGCGTGGGGCACCTCGAGCACGCCGTTGGTGTCGAGGCCGAACAAGCCGGCCATCATCTCGGCCGTGCCGGTTTGATCGTCGGTGACGAGGGTGGCGAGCGACAGCACGTTGAGCTCGAGGTCGTCGAACCGGTCGCCGGCAGCCTCCTTCACCCAGGCCAGCTTGCGGTCGGTGGCCTCGGCCGTGGCGTCCATGGCCGCCTGCCCGTCGACCTGGCCGCCCTTGATGGCCGGGTTGATACCCACGATGTCGGCCTGTTGGGCGGCGATGGTGAGCACGCGCTTGCCGCCGCCACCGATCAGGATGGGCGGGCCGGGCTTCGTGGTGGGTTTCGGCAGGCCGTTCATGTTCGTGATCGTGTAGTGGTCGCCGCTGAACGAGAAGGGCTCGTCGGCGAACAGGCCCTTCAGGACGGCCAGGCCCTCCTCCATGCGATCCACCCGCACGCCGTTGGCATCGAAGGGCATGCCGGCGTAGTCGTAGTCGGTGCGCATCCAACCGGCGCCCAGACCGAGCTCGAAGCGGCCGCCGGTGAGGATGTCGAGGCTGGCCGCCTCCTTGGCCAGCACGACGGGATGGCGATAGTCGTTGTCGTAGACGAGGGCGCCGACGTTGAGCGTCGTGGTGGCCGACGCCGCGGCCTGCAGGGCCGGCGCCGGCGCCAGCTGGTCCTCGAAGTGATCGGGCACGAACAACGTGGAGTAGCCGAGGTCCTCGACCTTGCGGGCAAGGGCGGTCCACTCGTCGGCCGAGCCGGCCGTGGCCAGCTGCATGCCGAACCGGAACTTGCGATCGTGTGCCATGTCGTGGATCCCTCTGCTCGACTGCGAGCGCCCCTGCGCTGCGCCGGTCACGGTACTTCGGGCCGGTGGCCTGACCGCGAGTCGGGGGAGGCCGACCGGTAGCGTTGCCACCGGTGGCTTCCCTCCTGCGTCTCGTCCTCGTCCTCTTCGCCCTTGCTGCTCTCGTGGCCGGCACGGTCGTGGCCATCACCCCGGCGGCGCGCCAGGTGCCCACGGCTCAGACGGCGGTCACCCCCGACCTCGACTTGGCCGCCCTCGACAACTTCGCCGTGCGGTCCTACGTCTACAACAGCGAGGGCGGTCTCATCGACACCATCCACGGTCCCGAGAACCGCCAGCCCGTGGCGCTGACCTTCGTACCGCTCCCGCTGCAGCAGGCCATCCTCGCCGTCGAGGACGCCGACTTCTACAACCACGGCGGCTTCAACCTGCGCTCGACGACCCGGGCCCTGCTCGAGAACGTGTCCGAGGGCGGCGTGGTCCAGGGCGGCTCGACCATCACCCAGCAGTTGGTGAAGAACGCCCTGCTCACGTCCGACCAGGACATCGACCGCAAATCCGCCGAGGCCACCCTGGCCCTGCGGCTCGAACGAGAGCTCTCGAAGGAGCAGATCCTCGAGACCTACTTGAACACGATCTACTTCGGCTCGGGGGCCTACGGCGTGCAGGCCGCAGCCGAGACCTATTGGGGCCTCGACGTGTCGGCCCTCGGCTGGGCCGAATCGGCCATGCTCGCCGCCCTCATCTCGAACCCCGCCGCCTACGACCCGACGCTGCACCCCAACGAGGCCAAGCGGCAGCGGTCGATCGCCCTCGAGCGGATGGCCCAGCTCGACCTCATCACCGCCGACGAAGCCCGGGAGTTCGCCAACGCCCCGCTGCCGGTGCGGCGGTGCGAGATCGATCCCGCCACCGGCGTCGAGACGTGCGGCCTGGGTGTGAACGCGCCGCCGCCGCGGGACTACTTCGTCGAGGACGTCCGCCAGATGCTGCTCGAGGACCCGGTGTACAACATCGGCACGAGCGACGCCGAGCGCGAGCTGGCGGTGTTCAGCGGGGGCCTGAAGATCTACACGACGCTCGATCCCGCCGCCCAGTTCGCGGCCACGGCGGCCGTGAGCAAGGTGCTGCCGCCGAACGATGTCGGCGTCACGGCTGCCACCGTGTCGATCGAGAACGCCACCGGCGCCGTGCGGGCCATGGTCGGCGGCCCCGGCTTCGAGACCTACAAGTACAACGTCACCACCCACGAGCCCGGCCGCCAGACCGGCTCCACGTTCAAGACGCTCGTGCTGCTCACCGCACTCGAGCAGGGCGGCGTCCCCAACGACACCATCGGCGGCGGTGGAGACTTCCGCAACCCGGGCGGCACTCCGGACCCCTACGACATCAGCGGCAAGGGCGGCTCGCTGCAGAGCGTGACCCAGGCCTCGTCGAACGGCGCCTTCGTGCGCCTCGGCCAGACCGTCGGCATCGACAACGTCCTCGACGTGGCCACCCGTCTCGGACTCACGTCGCCCACGGCCGAACCGTGGAACGCCGGCAACCTCTCGACGCCGCTCGGGGTGTTCAACCAGACGCCGATCGAGATGGCGTCGGCCTACTCGGCCATCCCCAACGGGGGGGTCCGCCAACCGTGGTACCTCATCGAGCGCGTCGAGGACGCCAGCGGCACCGTGCTGTACCAGCACCAGGCTGCCGGCACCCGCGGCATCTCGAAGCAGTCGGCCTGCCTGGCCACGCAGATCCTGGCCAGCAACGTCACCGGCGGCACCGGCACCCGGGCCCGGCTGAATCGGCAGCCGGCGGCCGGCAAGACAGGCACCACCGGCACCGAGCGCGAGACGTTCGACACGTGGTTCACCGGCTTCACGCCCTACCTCACGACCGCCGTGTGGATGGGCAATCCCGACATCAAGTACGACATGTCCCGCTTCAATGGCGTGGCCAACTTCGGTGGCGTCTACCCGGCGCGCATCTGGCAGACGTTCAACGAGGCCTACCACGCCAACCGGCCGGTGGCGCCGTTCCCGCCGTGCGAGAAGACGCGGGGCGGCAAGGAGATCCGCGGCCCCAACAAGCCCAACGTGGTCGGTGGCACCTCCTCGTCGAGCTCCACCGGCACCACCGGTCGCCGGACCACGCCCACGACCAGGCCGCGGGGCACCGGGGGCACCACGGCCACGACTGCCCCCGCCGCTCCGCCCCCCACGGCGGCGCCGCCGCCGGTGACCGCTCCACCGGCGCCGAGCCCGCCAGAACCGACCCCGGCGCCGACCGGTTGACCTCGGTCCGCGGCCTGGCGCCAGCGGCCCACGCGGGCCGATAGGGTCGGCGCCGTGACCGTCTACGAGCAGCTCCTGATCGTCCAGGAGAACGACACCGCCGCCGACCAGCTCCACCACAAGCGGGCGGCCCTCCCGGCCCGGTCCGAGGTGGCCGAGCTCGAGGCCACCATCGCCGCCATCGACGCCCAGGTGGCCGAGATCGACACCCGTCTCGGCGAGCTGGACCGGTCGCAGAAGCGGCTGGAAGACGAGGTGTCGCTCGTCGAGGAGAAGATCTCCCACGAGAACGCCACCCTCTACTCCGGCAACGTCAAGGCGGCCAAGGAGCTGCAGGCACTGCAGGACGAGATCGAGTCGCTCACCCGCCGCCAGCGCAGCCTCGAAGACGACGAGCTCGACATCATGGAGGCCCGCGAGCCGGTCGACGCCATGAAGTCCGAACAGCTCGAGCGCCGCGGCGTCGCCGCCTCCCGACTGGCGGAGGTGGCCGAGGTGCTGGCCACCGAGGAGGCCGAGGTCGACGGCGAGCTGGCGGCGGTGCTCGCGGCCCGCGAGGAGGCCGTGTCCACCATCGACGACGAGGCGCTGCTGCGCGAGTACCAGCGGTCCCGCACCCAGCTCGGCGGGGTGGCCATCGCCAAGCTCGTCGGCTCCACGTGCGGTGGTTGCCACCTGATGCTGTCGGCCGTCGAGCTCGACAAGATCCGCAAGCTGCCCTCCGACGCCCGCGTGACCTGCGAGGAGTGCGGCCGCCTGCTGGTGCGCTGACGTGTCGTGATCCTGTGGTTCGTGGGCGTGTCCATCGCCTTCGTGTGGATGGTGTTCCGCAGCCCCGCACTCGACTACCGCCTCGTCGCCCTCGGCTCGGTGCTGCCCGTCGGCGAGGTCGTGCTCGGCGGCCCCGGCCCGCTGCACACGCTGGTCGGGCCGGTGGCGTTGCTGGCCGTGGTCATGCTGGCCACGCAGAAGCAACGTCTCGTGCGACGGCGCCTGATCGGCATCCCCATCGGCATGCTCATGCACCTCGTGCTCGACGGGTCGTGGACCCAGACCGAGATCTTCTGGTGGCCGCTGACCGGCGGCACGCTGTTCGACGGCTCGCTGCCCGAGCTCGACCGGCCGCTCGGAGTCATCCTCGTGCTCGACGCCCTCGGCGCCGCCGCGCTGGTGTGGTGCTGGCGCACGTTCGGGTTCGACGTGCCCAGCCGGCGTGACGAGTTCTTCCGCACCGGTCACCTGCCCCGCGACCTGGAGGTCTGACGGTGCTGATCATCGCCCGGCACGGCCGCACCGCCCACAACGCCTCGGGTCGCCTGCTCGGTCGGCTCGACCCCCCACTCGACGAGGTCGGCGTGGTGCAGGCCGAGGCCATCGCCGCACGGGTCGGTCCGGTGGCGCGGATCGTGGCCAGCCCGCTGCTGCGCACACGTCAGACGGCTGAGGCCGTGGCCCGGGTCCAGGGCCTGGAGGTCGACCTCGACGCGCGCTGGTTGGAGCTCGACTACGGCGAGCTCGACGGCGTCCTGCTGGGCGACGTGCCGGCCGCCACGTGGGGGCTGTGGCGATCGGACGTGACGTTCGCCCCGCCGGGTGGGGAGTCGCTGGCCACGCTGGGCGATCGCGTGCGGGCCGCGGCCGACGACCTGGTGGCGCACGCCCGCGACGAGGACGTGCTGGTGGTCACCCACGTGTCGCCCATCAAGGTCGCCATGTGCTGGGCGCTCGGCGCGCCCGACGAGACCAGCTGGCGCATGTTCGTGGCCCAGGCCTCGATCCACCACGTGGCTCTCGGCCCGGGCGGGCCGTCGTTGCACGTCTTCAACGACGTGTCGCACCTCGCCGGCCTGGACTGATCGAGGTCGAACGAGACGGGAGCCAACACCCTTCGACCCGGCCCCAGCACGAGCTGCGCCCCGCCGAGCGACGGGGCGAGGTCCGTCTTGGTGCTCGGCGGGGCGACAGCTTCTGGTGTTGGGGTTGGGTGCCGGCGGCGGCGATCGGAGTGGCCGCCGCTGACAACCACAGCAACGGTCCGGGAGCGCTCGCGCTTGAGCAAGAAGGGCCGTGCGGACTACGAGATCGGGCCGAAGGGCCCAGGGGTGGGCAGCCTCACTCGCCGCCGGGATCGGGGGCGACGTTGGCGAAGGCGTCGATCCGGTCGGACTCGATCTGCTGCACGGGGCGATCGCGACGGCCTTTGACCACGTAGTCGTTGGCCAGCTCGGGGATGACGTCGCCGTCGGCGTCGAGCATCCACACCGGCGCCATGCGCCGCGGGACGGTGACGATCCCGGGGTCGTCGTAGGTGCGCATCACCTTGTCCCACACCGGGGAGGTGACGCCGAAGTTCCGCATCGGGCTGCCGAAGTGGTGGTGGAGGTGGCTGCGTCGCACCCAGCGGCCGTAGGTGTTCGTCGGGGGGTGGGTGTGGGCTCGCCGGTGGAGCAGCTCGTAGCCGAAGTAGGTGCCGATCATGCCGGTGGTGAAGGTCAGTGCCGTGCGTCGGTCGGTGAGCTTCCACGACGCCGGCAGCACCACGGCGGTGGTGGTGGCCGCCGACAGGAGCTTCTTCGACGTCGGCGCGAAGTAGGTGACGTCGGCGTGGTGCTTCAGGTGCTCCTTCGACGCCAGCCCCCGCCCCTTCATCTCGTGCATGGCGAAGCGGTGCAGGCCGTACTCGGCCACCGTCCACGATGCCGCTCCCAACACTGCTGCTGCGACGATCTTCATGTCCCCCCCAGGCTATTTCGATTTCTCTGCGTGCCCGCCGAACTCGGCTCGCATGGCCGACAGTACCTTGCCGGCGTACTCGCCTTCCCCTCGAGACTCGAATCGTTGCAGCAACGCGGCGGTGATGACGGGTGCTGGCACGCCGATGTCGATGGCGGCGGCCACCGTCCACCGGCCTTCGCCCGAGTCGGACACGCGGCCCTCGAACCCTTCCAGCTCGGGCGAACGAGCCAGGGCATCGGCGGTGAGGTCGACCAGCCACGAACCCACCACCGACCCCCGGCGCCACAGTTCGGCGACCTCGGCCACGTCGATGTCGTAGCGGTAGGCGGCCGGGTCGCGTAGTGGCGTGGTCTCGGCGTCGACCTCGCGGTCGGCGTTGCCGGCATCGGCGTGCTCGAGGATGCTGAGGCCCTCGGCGATGGCGGCCATCATGCCGTACTCGATGCCGTTGTGGACCATCTTCACGAAGTGTCCGGCGCCGGGCGGCCCACAGTGCAGGTAGCCGTCCTGGGCCGTGCCGGTGGCGCTCGTGCGGGCCGGGGTGGCGGGGGCGGTCGCCTCGCCGGGGGCCAGCGTGCGGAATATCGGATCGAGGCGCACGACGGTGTCGGCATCTCCCCCGATCATCAGGCAGTAGCCCCGTTCGAGGCCGAACACGCCGCCCGAGGTGCCCACGTCGAGGTAGTGGATCCCGGAGGCGGCAAGGACCGCAGCGCGGTCGATGTCGTCGCGGTAGTAGGAGTTCCCGCCGTCGATGATGGTGTCGCCCGGTTCGAGCAGGGGAGCGAGGCGATCGACGGTGGCGTCGACCAGGGCGGCGGGGACCATGATCCAGACGGTGCGCGGCGAGTCGAGCGACACGATGAGGTCCTCGAGCGTGGCGCAGCCGGTGGCTCCTTCGGCGACCAGCGTGGCGATGGCGTCGGCGTTCACGTCGTGCACCGAGCAGCGGTGGCCGTCGCGCTGCAGCCGTCGCACGAGGTTGGCGCCCATGCGGCCGAGGCCGATCATGCCGAGCTGCATGGGGTGGTCAGTGGCCATGGGTGGTCTCCCTGGTCGTCTCGTTGGTCTGGAGGCGACGGTAGTGACGGATGAGGGCGTTGGTGGACGAGTCGTGTGAAAGGTCGGTGTCCTCCTCGGCGATGAGCTCGGGGGCGATCACCTCGGCCATGGCCTTGCCCAGCTCGACGCCCCACTGGTCGAACGAGTCGATGTCCCAGATCACGCCCTGGGTGAACACGCGGTGCTCGTAGAGCGAGATGAGGCTGCCGAGCAGGCGGGGGGTGAGGTCGGTGGCGAGCAGGACGCTCGACGGTCGGTTGCCGGGCATGACCTTGTGGGGCACCACGTGGTCGGGTGTGCCGTCGGCGCGAACCTCGTCGGCCGTCTTGCCGAAGGCCAAGGCCTCGGCCTGGGCGAACACGTTGGCGGTCAGCAGATCGTGGTGGTGGCCGAGGGGGTTGGTGCTGCGGGCGAAGGCGACGAAGTCCACCGGGACGACGGTGGTGCCCTGGTGGAGTAGCTGGTAGAAGCTGTGCTGGCCGTTGGTGCCGGGTTCGCCCCAGATCACGGCACCGGTGTCGGTGTCGACCGGTCGACCGTCGAGCGTCGTCTGCTTGCCGTTCGACTCCATCGACAGCTGCTGGAGGTAGGCGGGGAAGCGCTTCAGGTGCTGGTCGTAGGGCAGCACGGCCAAGGTCGGGAAGCCGAACAGGTTGCGGTACCAGACGTCGATCAGGCCGAGCAGCACGGGCAGGTTCTGGGCGAGCGGCGCGGTGCGGACGTGCTCGTCCATGTCCTGGAACCCGGCCAGCAGTTCGTCGAAGGCGTCGGGCCCGATGGCGAGCATGGTGGACAGGCCGATGGCCGAGTCCATCGAGTAGCGGCCACCGACCCAGTCCCAGAAGCCGAACATGTTGTCGGTGTCGATGCCGAAGGCGGCCACCCGGTCGGCGTTGGTCGACACGGCCACGAAGTGCGCGGCCACGGCGTCGTCACCCAGCGCGTCGGTGAGCCACTGGCGAGCGGAGCGGGCGTTGGTGAGCGTCTCCAGGGTGCCGAACGTCTTGGAGGCGACGATGAACAGCGTCTCGGCCGGGTCGAGGTCGCGGGTGGCCTCGACCAAGTCGGTGGCGTCGATGTTGGACACGAACCGGAAGGTGAGATCGCGCTCGCTGAACGACCGCAGGGCCTCGTAGGCCATGACGGGCCCGAGGTCGGAGCCACCGATGCCGATGTTGACGACGTTGCGGATGGGCCGCCCGGTGGCTCCCGTCCATTCGCCCGAGCGAACCCGATCGGCGAAGGCGCGCATGCGGTCGAGCACGGCCTGCACCTCGGGCACGACGTCGACGCCGTCGACCAACAGGGAGGCGTGGCGGGGGAGGCGCAGCGCGGTGTGCAGCACGGCGCGGTCCTCGGACACGTTGATGTGCTCGCCGGCGAACATGGCATCGCGCCGGGCGGCGAGGCCACGGGCGTCGGCTAGGTCGATCAGCAGGGCGATGGTCTCGTCGGTGATTCGGTGCTTCGAGTAGTCGAGGTAGATGCCGCATGCCTCGGTGGTCAGCCGTTCACCGCGGTCGGGATCGTCGGCGAACAGGTCACGCAGGTGCACGTCGGCGATGGCCGCATGGTGCTGTTCGAGGGCCTGGAAGGCGGGCAGGGAGCGAAGTGGGGCAGAAGCCATGGGCGCATGCTCGCATTCGCGACGGGCCGTCGGGGGACGACGTTCCTTGGGGACGGTTCGTGTGGCCTGTCGCGGCTCAGGTTCCTCCGCCGACGATCGATTCGAGGGGGAGGAACGGGTGCCTGCGAGTTGCGGCCAGCTGACGAGCCGTCGGATGCCGGGTCTTGCTCGCGTCCCGCGTGCCGCAGCTGAAGATGGTGGCGAGGCAGAACCCGATGGCCACGGGCATCAGCAGGCCCGACAGCGCATTGATGGCCAGAAGGGCGAGGACGATCGTGACCATGCCTCGGAGCGCTCGGCGCATGCGCGCATCGTGGCAGGGCCGCGTGACGCCAGCCTGGTCGGGGCGTGTCGCCGCGATGAACTCCTGGTGCTGGTCTTGAGGGTCGAACCGATCAGCAATCGGCGGGGATCGGGATCGAGTAGCGGCCGTCGGGGAAGGCCGTGGTCGGACCGCCCGATCCGCAGACGGTGATGGTGAGGTCGGAGCCGGCCGGGAGGCTGGCGTCGCCGGCCAGGCTGGTCGAGGACGTGGTGCCGATGGCGAACAGCTCGCCCGAGGTCGATGTGGTGCTGACCACGGCGAAGCTGTCGCTGTTGGCCGAGAACTGCGTGGCGTCGGGCTGGCCCAGCTGCCAGACCATGGCACCGGCGGGGAGCGGCGAATCGAAGCCCGCCCAGTCGTCGATCGTGACCTTGGCCGGGCCGGCGCCCCAGGTGCCGCCGATCGAGAACGCCACCAACGTGCCGGTCGAGCCGGCGTCGATGAACAATGACGGATCGGTCAAAGTGCCGCTCGGCACGGACCTGGCGGGGAGGGCGGCGAGGGCGCCGTCGGCGTCGCCAGGGTTGAGGGTGCGGACCGGGAACGTGAGCGTGGTGCCCGCTGCGGTCGGCGTGCCCAGCTCGACCACGGTGGTGGCGTGCCCGGTGGTGCCGAAGGTGACCAGGGCGGCGTTGGGTGCGTCGGCGACGAACCCGAGTGCGTCCCACTCGGCCACCAGGTCGGTGATGGGTTGCACCGATGTTTCGCGGTCGGGGCGATCGGTGAAGGACGTGGCGTCGACCTCGACGCCGGTCAGCTCGAGCGTGTCGGCGCTGAGCGTGCCGCCCGTGGCGGTGATCACGTACATGCTGCCGCCGGTAGCGTTGGCCGCGGCCTCCGCAGCCGGGACGGTGGTGCCGCTGGCGGCCGTGCCATCGGACGATTCCGAGGAGCATCCGAAGGTGAGTGCGGCCAGGGCGAGCAGCACCAGCCCGCCAACATGTCGAGGAGTCCGTCGCATGGCGAAACCCTACGCGAACCGCGATCCGCGAGTGCGGTGGACCCCCCACAACGCTTCTCTGAGCAATCCACAGCGCTGGGCGCGGTCAACTGCTCAGAGTTCTGGTCCCGCGAGCGGTGGGCGTCGGATCTACAGCCCGTCGTAGCGGTACAGGAAGGCGGCCATGGCCTGACGCGACACCGAGTTGGTGGGCTTGTACAAAGGGGACCCCGGAGGGTTCGGACTGCCGGTGGAGAGGCCGGTGGAGGCCATCCACTGCACCG
>Ga0105047_10018433_pt1 | contig 10817 bp, 9 predicted proteins | sample MAT04_FD_78384 | JGI IMG/M metagenome (GOLD analysis project Ga0105047, IMG submission 78384) | Freshwater microbial communities from Lake Fryxell liftoff mats and glacier meltwater in Antarctica - MAT-04 (megahit assembly) | ecosystem: Environmental > Aquatic > Freshwater > Ice > Liftoff...
CCGCCGAAGCCGCCGAAGCCGCCGGAGCCGCCGGAGCGAGATCGTCCGCCGCCGAGCCCTCCTAAGCCTCCTCCGAAGCCGCCACGGCCCCCGATCAGGCCGCCGATGATCCCACCGATCACGGCTTCGCTGATGCCGGAGTCGCCGGAGCCTGCGCCCGACTGACCCCAGCTGCCCTGGTAGCCGGCGACATCGGACTGCGCGGCCGAGATCGCGGCGCCGGCGAGGCCGTTGGCGTGCTGGGCCTCGGCGAGGGCGGCGACCGGGTCGGCCCCGGCCAGCCCGACCGCCTGGCTCAGGTGCCTGTTTGCCTCGGCGAGCCTCGTGCGTGCGGTTTCTCCGACCCCGCCGCGGCGGGTGGTGATGAAGTCGTTCGCAGCGGCGATCTGGCTGCGGGCCGTGGAGAGGGTGCCGTCGAGGGAGACGCGCGCCCGTTCGACCTGCACTTGCGCGTCGCGAGTCGCACCGAATGCCTTCTCGAGCTCCTGGTTCGCCTGGGTGAGGTGGGCGAGCCGCGACACGGGGTCGCTGGTCTCGGCGGAACTCGCAAGCGTCGCGAGTGAACCCTCGGCGGCGGCGATGCCGGTGGCGAGGGCGGCTGAGGGCGCCTCACGCTGAAGCGCCTTCGCGGCGGCGAGGTCGCCGCGGGTGTCGGCGGCGACCTCGTCGAGCCGCTCGGTTGCGTCGGCGAGACTCTTCGCGAGGGTCCCGACGGACTGGAGCAGCTGGTCGGCCTGGGCGAGGCTGGCCTGGGCGGTGCGCACCCGCACGGCGGCGAGCCCCATCTTTCCTGCTGCGATCGCGGCGCGGGCCTCCGCGGCGGTGGAGTCGGCGAAGCCCAGCAGCTTCGACGCCTGCGACGGGTTGTCTCGCACCGTTGCGATCGCAGCGGGCGAGTACCGTTCCCCGAGCGACGCGACGGTGCTCTCGGTCGCGGCGACTCTCGCCCCCGTCGTGGCCGTCGCGGCGGTGACGGCCGCGAGGGCCTCCGGGGCGGTCTTCTCGAGTGCGCGCAGTTCGTCGAACGCGTCGGCCTGCCGGTCGAGTTCGTCGTCGGCCTCCTCGCACAGCCCGAGAATGCGCGTGAGCGCCGCGCGCTTGTCGTCATCGGACTCGGGAATCGCGTCGTCGAGCGACTGCTTGATCCGGAACGACTCGTCCACCTTCGCCTTCGCGCTCTCCAGCGCGGCCAGGAACGGCGCCGCCGACTCGGTCCCGAACTGTGCGACCGCGAATCCCAGTTCCTGTTCGCTCGACTTGAGGGAGTCGTCGAGCTGCACGAGGGCACCACTTGCCCTCTGGTCCAGCTTCGTCAGGTCGAGCCGGTCGGCCGCGCGGCGCTTCGAGGCGCGCCGACGCCCCACCAGCAGCACGACGCCGATGGTCACGCCGCCGACCACGACGACGCCGAGCACGAACGCCCACGGGAAGCCGCGGCCGCTGATGCCCTCCCGGTAGCCGTTCGCCGCAGCGATCGCCCCGCCGGCCCAGTCGTCGTCGCTGAAGTAGGGCAGGAACTCGTTTTCGACCTCGGACGTGGCCGCCTCGTCCAGCCGGAAGTCGCCGGGGTAGCGGATGTCGTAGGTGCGGCCCTCGGTCGCCACGGCGAGCAGGATGTCGTCGTTGCCGAGGCCGTTGAGGTCGGCCGTCTCCGTCGCCCAGCTGCCGTCGGCGGGCACCCCGTCGAAGTTCGCGACGTAGACGACGAACAGCTGCACGCCCGTGTCGTTGTAGAGGCGGTTGAGCGAGGACTGCAGCTCCGCCTCGCGGCCGGAAATGGCGCTGACGGTGTCGACGTATCCGTCACTCGTGAGCTCGACCGGGTTTTCGGCGGCGGCGCTGGTTGCGGGCAGCACGACCGCGGTGAGGGCGAGGAGCGCCCCAGCAATCGCGCGCCAGGGGCGGGATCTTCTCCATCGCATTCGAATCCCCTTGCCGCAGTCCGGGAACCGTAGGCACGGCCCAGTGGGATTCTAGCGACCAAGAGTGAGCATTCCGCGAGGGGTTGCGACACGGTGGCGCGGCAGGGGCTCGCCGGTCTCGCCCGTCTCGCCCGGCGTCAGCGAATCGTGACCGGGGCGGAGGGCCCGGTGATGGTGGGCATCGGGGCCGACGCGTCGTCGAGCGGCACGAGGTCGATCGCGGCCGACACGTCGTAGGTTCCCGGCCCGAGCGCGGGCAGGTCGTCGCGGAACGACTCGGCAGAGTCGTCTTCGATCCCGCAGAGCACCGGTGTGAACACCGCCGGGTACTGAATCGACTCGCCGGGAGCGAGATCGACCTCGACGGCTATGGCGACCATTGGGCCGTTGCTGTGCCACAGCACGATGCCGTCCTTCGAGACCGTGATGGCGGGGGCGGCCGCGGTGGTCCCAGCGACGGGGATCTCTCCCGTATTGGTGAGCACGACGGTGCCCGACACGCTCTGCCCGGTCGCGGGTACGACCGCCGGAAAGCTCGTCGTGAGAATGAGGCCGCTCTCGTTCGGCGCCACCTCGGCAAGGGTTCCCCCGCACAGGTTGAGCTTGTGGGCCGGGGCGGCCTCGATCGTGCCGCCCGCCATCCCGCCGGCCGCCCCGCTTTCCGCACTCGAGTCGCTGGAGGTCGCGGCCTCGTTCATCAGCGGGGTGGCCCGCAACCCCATCACGCCTGCGACCCCGAGGCCGACGAGCGCCAGTGACAGGGTGCCGCCAGCGGCGAGCTGGCGCGGAAGCCTGCGCCGCCTGCTGCGTCGGATGACGGCTGGCGTGTCGATTCCGGTGCCCGGTTCGACGGTGGGGCGGGCTTCGCGCAGGAAGGCGCGCAGCTCAGCTTCTGTTGGCATTGATTCCTCCGTGTGGGGCACGCGGCGCTCGGGCCGGGGTGGGACGCGGTTCGAGGGTGGCCGGGGACATGGCAACCGCCAACTTGGCGAGCCCGTCGCTCAAGTAGCGCTTCACTGCGCCGGAGCTGATCCCCAGCTCTACGCCAATGGCGTCGACGGTCAGGTCCTCGTAGTAGCGCAGCACGAGGCAGGCGCGCTCCCGCGGCGTGAGCCGGTCGAGCTGCGCCTGCAGGTCGATGCGCGATTCGGATTCCTGTGCTGGCGACTCCAGGGCATCCGGCACCGACTCGAGGTGGGCGATCTTGCGCCAGCGGGTGCGGCGCCGGCCCCCGTCGAGGAATCCGGTGAGGATTGCTCGGCGCACATAGGCCTCCGCCCCCGCCACGGTGAATCCGTTCCCGAACCGGCCAAAGGTCTTGACGAGGGCGTCCTGCACGAGGTCCGCCGCGTCATCCGCGCTGCCCGACAACAGCCACGCGTAGCGCGTGAGTGCGTCGCCGCGCTGCTGGACGAGCATCGTCACAACGTTCTCCCATGGCGCCGCCACCGTGCCTCCCAGCTGTCGTGTGCCCTGTGCTGCCAAGCCCATTGTTGCGGGCCCTGCTACTGCCGAGCCGCGTGCCGCCAGCCCCTACTAGCCCTTTATTACTAGAACGAACGACTGCGGCGAAACGTTGGGGTCGCCCGTGCGCTCAGCGTGCCCAGCGGTATTCGATCTCCGGCCGACCGGCGCCGCCGTGCCGCGATGCACGCGTGGCTTGGCCGATGTCGGTGAGGTGCTCCAGATATCGGCGCGCCGTCACGCGGGAGAGGCCGCATTCGCTGCTGAGCTCCGTCGCCGAGAACGCGCGATCCTCGAGAGACATGAGCGCCGTAATCGAGGTGAGCGTGTCGGCCGCGAGTCCCTTGGGCAGCACCGACGCGCCGGGCCGCCGCAACGACGCGAGCGCGGTGTCGACGTCGGCCTGGGTCGTCGGCGCCCCGGGGTCGGCGAGCCTGCCATGGTAGTCGGCGAAGTTGCCGAGCTTTTCGGCAAAGGCGGGAAACCCGAACGGCTTGATGAGGTACTGCACGACGCCGACGGCGATCGCCTCCCGCACGAGGGGCAGGTCCCGCTCGGCGGTGATCGCGATGATGTCGATCGGCAGCCGGGCCGCGCGGATGCTGCGGCACACGTCGAGCCCGTCGAGGTCGGGCAGGTGCATGTCGAGCAGCACGAGATCGATCGGCGTTCCTCCGGCGCGAACGGACTGGGAGATGAGACGGATCGCCTCCGCGCCCGTGTGCGCGGTGCCCGCGACCTCGAAGCCGTCGAGGCGGCCGACGTAGACGGCGTGCGCGGCGGCGGTCACCTTCTCGTCGTCGACCACGAGTACGCGGATCACGGCGCCACCGCCGCGGGGGCGACGCCGGGCGCGAGCGGGAGCTCGACGACGATCGAGGAACCCCCCTCGACGCTCGACCGGATCGATCCGTGCGTGCGGCGCACGGTCTGGCGCACGAGGGCGAGCCCCACCCCGCGGCCGAACTCACTTGGCGGCTTGCTGGTGACGCCCCGCTCTGTCGCCTCCGCGAGGTGCTCGGGAGTAAGTCCCGGCCCGCTGTCCGAGACCTGCACCACCAGCCGTGGCGGGCCGTCGCCGTCGTCGGTGTTCGCGAGGTAGACCTCGACCCAGGCCGGGTCGCCTTCGCCGGTGGCGGCCTGGGAGGCCGCGTCGAAGGCGTTGTCGATGAGATTGCCGAGTACCGTCACGAGATCTACCGGGGCGATGCCGGTCGTCTCCAACCGGGAGTCGCCGTCGATCGAGAACTCGATTCCGCGTTCGGCCGCCTGCGCGGACTTGCCGAGCAGAAGTGCCGCGAGCACCGGCTCCGACACGGCGGCCATGACCTGGTCGGCGAGACGCTGGCTCACAGCGAGCTCGCTCGTCGCGAGGTCGAGGGCCTCCTCCGCGCGCCCGAGTTCGATGAGCGACACGATCGTGTGCAGCCGGTTCGCGAATTCGTGCGTCTGCGAACGCAGGGCGTCGGACAGGATGCGGGTCGTGCGCAGCTCGCCCGTGAGCCGCGTCACCTCGGTGTGGTCGCGCAGGCTCGTCACCGTGCCGACCTGCACCCGGGGGGAGAAGCGGCCGGACGGGATCGCGGGCTCCTGGTTGACGACGAGCACCTGGCTGTCGGTGAGGTGGATCTCGTTGACAGCGGCGTCGCCACTCGCGAGCACGTCGCGAAGCGACGCGGGCACCTCGAGCGTGGCGACCAGGATCGCGGTGTCGTCGGTGCGGTGCCCGGGGAGCCCGAGCATTTCGGCGGCCTGGTCGTTGTAAAGCACGATGCGGGCATCCGTATCGACCAGCACGAGCCCCTCGCGAACCGAGTGCAGCACCGATTCGTAGTACGAGAACATCTGGCTTATCTGCTCGGGTCCGCGGCCCCAGGTCGCGCGGCGCAGGAATCGGCTCAGCAGCCACGAGGCGGCCGCGGCCAGCAGTGCCGCGAACGACCCGAACGCGATGGCGAGCGGCAGTCGGGCGTTGATTGTCTCGCTGATGCTCGAGATCGTGGTGCCGGCGGCCACGAGCGCGACGATCTCGCCGTCATCGCCGGTGACCGGCACGACGGCGCGTACCGAGGGGCCGAGGGTGCCGGGGAAGGTCTCGGTGAAGGAGGCCCCCGTGAGCGCCGGCGCGATGGTGCCGCGGAACGGCAGCCCGATCTCGTCGGGGTCAGGGTGGGTGAGCCGGGTGCGGTCGGGCAGCATGATCGTCACGAAATCGATCGCCCCGTCGTCGAGGAAGCTCGCCGCATACGGCTGCAGCACGGCGCTCGGGTCGGGTTCGGGCAGCGACTCGAGCACGAAGGGGTTCTCGGCGATCGACACCGCGATCGCGAGCGCGCGCTGCGCCGCATCCTCCTCCTCCCTCGCCCGGGAATCGAACGCCACGACGGTCAGCACGACCACGACGAGGGCAAGGATGCCGAGCAGTTGCAGCAGGAGGAGCCGGGTCGCGATGCTCCCGCCGCGGGGCTGCGTGTCCATGCGTCCTCCAGGGGAGCGGAGAGTGCGGTCGCCCCTGCACATTATGACCACAACGTGGCCGCCCGGAAAGGCACGGCACACAGTGGGTCCACCAATGGTGTCGGCAACGAAGAAGTGCCGAACGAATCAGTGAGGATGCCCAGTGGCCAACGTGTTCGGAACTCTCCGGCGGATCGACCGCCAGCACTACCTGTATATTTTCGTCATCATCGCGGTGATCGCCGGCATCATCGTGGGCCTCGCCGCCCCCGAGTTCGCGAAGATGCTGGAGCCGCTCGGCAAGGCGTTCATCGGCCTGATCAAGATGATGATCTCCCCGATCATCTTCTGCACGATCGTGCTCGGCGTCGGATCGGTCGCGCAGGCGGCAACGGTCGGCAAGGTCGGCGGGCTCGCGCTCGGGTACTTCATCACCATGTCGACCTTTGCCCTCGCGATCGGCCTCATGGTCGGCAACATCATCCAGCCCGGTGCCGGTCTCGACATCCAGGGAACGACCTACGACGCCGGAGCGGCCGAGTCGAAGGGAACCGCCGACTTCCTGCTCGGCATCATCCCGACCTCGCTGTTCTCCTCGCTGACGGCAGGCAGCATCTTGCAGACGCTCTTTGTCGCGCTGCTCGTCGGCTTCGCACTGCAGGCCCTCGGCTCGAAGGGCGCGCCGGTACTGACCGGCGTGCGCCACCTCCAGGTGCTCGTCTTCAAGATCCTGTCGATGATCATGTGGACCGCGCCCATCGGCGCCTTCGGCGCGATCGCCGCCGTTGTGGGGTCGACCGGGATCCAGGCGGTCATCAGCCTCGCGACCCTCATGATCGGGTTCTACATCACCTGCGCGCTGTTCATCGTGGTCATTCTCGGCTCGCTGCTCAAGGTCGTCACGGGCGTGAACATCTTCCTGCTCATGAAGTACCTCGCCCGTGAGTACCTGCTCATCGTGTCGACGTCCTCGTCGGAGGCCGCCCTGCCTCGCCTGATCGCGAAGCTCGAACACCTCGGCATCTCCAAGCCCGTCGTGGGCATCACGGTGCCGACCGGGTACTCGTTCAACCTCGACGGCACCGCGATCTACCTCACCATGGCGTCGCTCTTCATCGCCGAGGCGATGGGGACCCCGCTCGCCCTTGGAGAGCAGATCTCTCTGCTGGTCTTCATGATCATCGCGTCGAAGGGCGCGGCCGGGGTGTCAGGTGCGGGAATCGCGACCCTTGCCGGCGGGCTGCAGGCGCACCGCCCCGACCTCGTCGACGGCGTCGGCCTGATCGTTGGCATCGACAGGTTCATGTCCGAGGCCAGGGCGCTCACCAACTTCACCGGCAACGCGGTCGCGACGGTGCTGATCGGCCACTGGACGAAGGGCATCGACACGGACCAGATGGGCCGCGTGCTCGCCGGCCGGGATCCCTTCGACGAGGCCACCATGAGCGTCGACTCGCACGGCATCGACCCACTCGCGAAGGCGCCGGGAGCCGGCACCGACACCGAGGTCACTCCACGAGCAGTATGACCAGCTGCACGATCGCGGAGCCCACGCCGATGCCGACGAGAAGCCAGCCGACGACGCGCAGGATTCGGCCATCCGCTGACGGATGGTCGAGCCGGCCGTTTTCGGGGTTGCGCGGGTCGAAGTAGACCTTGACCTCGTCTCCGACCTCGAGCGACTCGTCCGCATCGAGCGGGACGGGTGCCGACTGCAGCTCCCGGTCCAGGTCCATCCAGCGGAACCACAGGTGGTCGGTGCCGGCGGGGGAGCGCACGATTACGCCCCAGGTCTCCTGGAACCGGCCCGCGAACGCCTTGCGCAGGTAGCCGGCGATGAGCAGCACGATTCCCGGCACGAGGCCGACCCACGTGAGCAGCTCGAGCACGAGGGCGAGCGCGTCGGAGGTGGTCACGTTCTGATAGTAGGAGAGTCGGATGGGTGCCGGTTACGACAGGCGTGCCCCACAGCGGCGCACGGCGAGGAGGGCGAGGGACCTCGTCACGCCGATGAGCTCGTCGATCAGAACCTGCTCGCGCGGGGCGTGGGCGAATCGGACGTCTCCCGGCCCGTAGTGCAGGCTCGGGATTCCGCCGAGGTCCGTGTAGAGGCGCAGGTCGCTGCCATAGGGGGCCGCGCGCCTGGCCGGCCCGCTTCCGCCGTTGAGCGCCTGAATCGCACCGGCCACCTCGCCGATAAACGCGTGGTCGTCGTCGATGCGCCCGCTCGCGAACTGGCCGCCCGGCCAGGTCAGCGCGACGGGGTGTTCGCGCAGCCATCGGTCGCCCGAGCCGGCCTCGGCGATCGCGAGCTCGAAGGCGCGGCGGGCGTCCGCCGGGTCCTCGCCGAGCTGCACGCCGAGGCGGCCCTGCGCGACCAGCAGATCGGGCACGCTGCTCGCCCAGTCGCCCGCCCGCACGATGCCGATCGAAATCGGATACGGCAGGGGATAGTCGGCAAAGAGCGGGTGCGGATCGATGTTGCGGCGGGCCTCGAGCCCGCGCAATGCGGCCATTACGGGCAGGAAGGCGTCGAGGGCGCTGACGCCCTCGAGCCGCATGCTGCCGTGGGCCGCCCGGCCCGTGACGGCGAGCTCGAAGGTGAGCGCCCCGGCGCACGCCGTGACGATGCGGCCGCTCGTCGGCTCGGTCAGCACGGCGGCGTCGCCGACGTGACCGCGCAGCATCGTGGCGAACGCGCCGATCCCGCCGTCCTCCTCGCCGACGACGGTGTGCACCGCGATCGGCCGTTCGAGCACGACCCCCGAGAGCTGCAATGCGCGCACCACCGCGAGGTTGGCGGCGATGCCCGCCTTCATATCGCATGCCCCGCGACCGTGCACGGCGCCGCCCTCAATGCGCCCGCTGAAGGGATCGCCATCCCGCCACCTGTCGAGGTCTCCCGGCGGCACGACGTCGATGTGCCCGGACAAAACGAGACCCGGCCGCCCGTCGCCGCTCACCCCGACCACCCCGTAGCCCTCGTTGCGGGGCGTCTCGGTGCCGGGAAACCGCGGATCGGCGCCCAGCGCTTCGAGATCGAACTTCCAGGCGTCCACCGACAGCCCGGCCTCGCGCAGGTGCACGGACTGCGCGATCTGGAGCTCGGACTCGGCGTCGGTTCCGGTGACGCTCGGCACCCGGATCATCTCGACGAGGTGGCTGACGAGCGCGGATTCGTCGATGCTGTCGAGCACGCGCGCTTCGACCGGAGACAGTTGCATTCCCGCATCATAGGCCGCACTCATTTCACCCGCGTTACGCGCCGCGGGGACTGGCGGATGCGCCGAGGGGAGGGGGTGCCGGCCACGCTCGATCATCGGGGGGAATGGCGAGGTGGCCGGCCAGGCTACCAACCATTCGGGGGGATGGGCGGGTAAGCCGTGGAGGTCGTCGTTGACCCGGAAGCGACACTATGGCAGGCAGCAGGGGCTTGTCCACCAAAAGGAGGACATTGCCCCCAAGTGGGGCGAGGTTGACTTCGCGGTCGATATTTGGCACGGGTGGTCCTACAGGCCGAACCCGTGGCCGAGATCCCATTCCGGAAAGGGGTCCGCGAGCGACGCCCAGCACATCGGACCGCTGATGAACTCGTGATCGGACAGCAGGCAGGCATCGAGGTTTCTCGTCAAACGTGCGGTGTCGAGATGGCGGCCGAAGAAGGCGATCTCCTGTCCCCACGGCGACTCGGGGTCGTGGGACCCCATCGAGGTGGGCTCGAAGACGACCGACGGCCCCGCGCTGCTCCACGATCCAACGACGAAAGGCCGGGAGGCGAGCCGGAAGAGCCCGCGCGACCGAAGGATCTCTCCGGCGTCGGCGGAGTCTCGGGCGAGGAAGCCGGCCAGTCGGCCGGGGTGGAATGGTCGGGGATCCCGGTAGACCGCACAGCGCAGTCCGGACGGGCTGGAAGCCAGCAGTCCCGCGCCATTGAGCTGCCGAATCCACCCGGGGCTGTTCTGAAGAAAGGCCAGCATGTCGTCCCTGGGTGGCAGCCACGGAGAAACGGCGCTGCGGCCGTGGCGCGCGAAGACGACGTGGCTGGCGGGGTTCAGCAGCCGCACGAAGTCGAACAGGTCTGCACAGTGGCCGGGGCCTGCCAGGTCGGTCTTGTTGATCACGACGACGCTCGCCCACTCGATCTGCTCCACGAGAGCCTCGGCCACCGTGCGATCGTGGGTGCCGTGCGCGGCGCAGTGCACCGGCGGGAGCGGAGCGAGCGCGTCGCTTTCCATATCGCTCCAGAACCGGGAGGCATCGAGAACGCTGACGACGTTGCCGAGCCGCACCGGACGTGGCGGGATGGGAGTCGTCTGGTCAGAGCCGGTGGTGAGGACGGCGATGGCCGCCTCGAGCGGACCGGTCGACGGATGGACTTCGAGCATCACCTCGCCATGATGTGGTCGGCTGGAAATGGCCGTCGCGATGGCATCCGGGTCGACGGCGACGAGCCCGACGGCGATGGCGCCGCTCGCCCGCGAAGTCGAGGACTTGCCGGAGCCGACGAGACCGCTGATCAGGTTGACGGTGAGAGGGGGTTTCGACTTCATGTCTGCTATCCTAAATGATAGTCATTCTCGATAAGAAACGAGTAGTCATGAAGGTTCGCAACTCCCTGAAGTCCCTGAAGAAGCTTCCCGGTGCCCAAATCGTGCGGCGCCGAGGGCGCGTCTTCGTCATCAACAAGAAGAATCCGAGGATGAAGGCCAGGCAGGGATAGGGCGGTGACCCTCGGCCGGCGACACGCCAGAGGATCGAAAGGCGCCCGCGATGGGTCGCGACGATAACACGTCACCCCCTTCGGTCGATGCCGACGGACCGATGGTCGCCGTCTGCGCCGGGCACCGCTGCGATGCGCTCCACCGGCTCGCCGCCGCGCAGAACGGAGTCGAGCGTCTGCGGGAGAGCGTCGCCGGCTGCCGCGGAGCCGTGCTCATTTCCGCACCATGCCTGGGCCACTGCTCACACGGGGCG
>Ga0105047_10018434_pt1 | contig 10817 bp, 9 predicted proteins | sample MAT04_FD_78384 | JGI IMG/M metagenome (GOLD analysis project Ga0105047, IMG submission 78384) | Freshwater microbial communities from Lake Fryxell liftoff mats and glacier meltwater in Antarctica - MAT-04 (megahit assembly) | ecosystem: Environmental > Aquatic > Freshwater > Ice > Liftoff...
TCGGATGCGCAAATCGTCGTACAGACGCTTCCCGAACTCAAAGGCGATGGAACCCTCTTTCGGCAATTGTTTCAGAATCTGATCGTTAACGCTCTCAAGTTCCGACGAACCGACGTGACGTGTCGTATCGACATCTTTGCCCGACCCTGGTCGGAAATCGATACAGACGAAGACCTGCCAGTGCCGAAAGGTCTCGGTTGGCGTATCGTAGTCGGGGACAACGGCATCGGCTTCGAGCAGCAGTATGCGGAACGAATTTTCGAGCTGTTCCAGCGACTGCACGGACGCAGCGAATACGAAGGAACGGGTTTCGGATTGGCAATCTGTCGTAAGATCGTCCGCCGGGCCGGAGGCAACATCGTCGCCCGCAGCGAACCGGGGATGGGTGCGAGTTTTATCATCGATTGGCCGACGCCACCCGAATAGCAGGAACCATAGAAATGGCTAAGGCCAGAAAAGTCACGATCCTCATGGCGGACGACGACCCCGACGACCGCGAAATGACCCGCGAAGCGTTCGAGGAAGCCCGACTCGTCAACGACCTCCGGTTCGTCAACGACGGCGCGGAACTCATGGACTACCTCCAGCGGAAGGGCCAGTACGCCGCCCCCGAATCGTCACCGTTTCCCGGTATTCTGCTGCTCGACCTGAACATGCCGCGCAAAGACGGGCGAGAAGCCCTCCGCGAACTCAAGTCGGACCCCCGCTTTCGCGGCATCCGCGTCATCATTATGACGACCTCAAAAGCCGAAGAAGACATCGTCCGGACTTACAATCTCTCAGCGGCTTCCTACATCACCAAGCCGGTCACTTTTGAGGCCCTGGTCGAAGTGGTGCGCATGCTGGGTAAGTACTGGCTCGAAATCGTGGAGCTGCCGGAAAATGAACCAGACATCTCCCGACCCTGAAGCCCAGCTCCGGGTACTTCTGATCGACGACGATCGGGACGACTACCTCCTGACCAGGAATACTCTCGAAGAGATTCCCGGGTGCAGGTACGTCCTGGACTGGATCTCGGGGTTCGACGACGCGCTCGAGGCGATGTGCCGCTGCGAGCACGATGTCGTACTCGTCGATTACCGACTCGGGGCCAAAACCGGGCTCGAACTCCTGCTCGCCGCCCGCGAACGCATCTGCTCGGCACCGGTGATCCTGCTCACGGGTCAGAGCGAATTTGAAATCGACCGGGCGGCGACCTCTGCGGGGGCCGCCGACTTCCTGGAAAAAGGCTCGCTCACTTCGGTGATCCTCGAACGCTCGATCCGCTATGCGATCCGGCAGTTCGCTCAGGAAGCCGACCTCGAAAAGAAGGTTCGCGAACGTACCGCAGAACTCGCGCACGCCAACGAAGCATTGCGCGAAGTCGATACCCGCAAGAACAACTTCCTGGCGACCCTCGCGCACGAACTGCGAAATCCCCTCGCCCCCATCGTCAACGCGATCGAAATCATGCGCCTCGCGGAGAACAACCCGCTTCAGATCGACCGATCCCGCAGAATGATCGAACGCCAGGTGTCCCAACTCGTTCGCCTGATCGACGATCTGCTCGATGTCTCGCGGATCGCCCGCGACAAACTCCGCCTGGAAACCAGTTCGCTGATATTCGCCGAATTGATCGCCGAGGCGACCGAAACCGCGATGCCGGTATTCGCCAAAGCCGGGGTCCGTCTGAACCTCAAACCGAACCCGGCCCTCGCCGGGCTCTCGATTCGCGGAGATCGGGTGCGACTCCTGCAGATTCTCACGAACCTGCTCAACAACGCCGCCAAATATACGCGGGCCAATGGCAACGTGTACCTCGAGTACGAGAAGATCGACGACTGGCTGAGAATCCGGGTCCGCGATACTGGTGTCGGCATCCCCCCCGATCAGATCGCCAGCGTGTTCGACCTGTTCGCCCAGATCGATCAGTCGCTCAACCGCTCGCAGGGCGGTCTCGGCATCGGCCTGGCTCTGGTCAAACGACTCGTCGAAATGCACGGCGGAACCGTCGCGGTCAGCAGCGAGGGCGAAGGAATGGGTGCCGAATTTACTGTAACCCTGCCTTTGAATCCGCCTCGAGCCTGATCTGGAGCGGTTCCCCGTCCGAGTCTCCCGGCGAGCGGGGCACGTCAGTGCCCTGTTTCTGGCTTTCGTCTACAACCCCGCTCGAGAAACAGGGGACTCACGTCGCCCGCTCGCCGATACTCACCCGCCTCGAGATCGATTTACGGCTCGTTCGGATCGGGCGATGGCACCGGTTGACGGATCCGAATCGCGTCTCGAAGTGGCACGCTCGCGGGCATCGGCAGGGTGTTGGAAGGTAGAAACCCTTCGGGTACGACCTCGGCACTCTGTTCTGCAGGGGTTGCGATACTGCCGGGTGCGGGCGGGCGAATGGTGACATCGCGTTCGGCTTCGTACACCCGCCCGTCCGGCGAAACGAACTTCAGTTCCACCCGCATCTTCGTCCGCGTCGGCAGCTTTTTCCAGGGCAGAGTGATCTGATATCCGGTACTGAGCAGTCCGCTCTTCCAGTATCGACGCAGGTCGGTCGCCGATATCTCCCACGACGACAAAAACGTTTTCGCCCCCTGAGGGTCGATCTCGCGCGCAGTGATCACCACGGCACCGACCGCGCGAACCGATTGTCCGTCGTCGTCTTTGGGTACGATAACGACCATCAGTGCCTCATCGCCGGGAACGCGGTCTTCGTCGATCCCGCCCGTACCGCTGCCGAGAGCAACTTCTTTGAGTCCGGCGGGGAGTGCGGAACGATCGGATGGAGTTCGATTGTTGAGATTGAGAGGTGGTACCACGCCGCGCTGGCGGTAGAGTTCGCGCTCGAAGGCTTCGTTGGTCGCACGGGTGGTATCGAGTTCGCTGCGGAGTTCGCGAACTTCACGTTCCCGACCGCGCAGTTCGGCTTCGAGAACGTCCCCACGATTGTTCCGACACCCGACCGCCATCAACGGCAGGATCGGCAGACAAAACAATAGTGGGTAGCTCCGAAAACGCATACGTCGAGTCGTCCGTGGCATGGGTGGCCGACCGCATACCACGACCCGCGTATCGATTTCACTCCGCGACGCGGGGGACGACGATACCGGTGGGCATTTTGGTCAGGATATTATCGACCAGGCCGTAACTGCGGGCATCTTCCGCCGACATAAACTTGTCGCGGTCGGTGTCCTTCTCGATCTGGTCGAGGGTCTGACCCGTGTGTTTCAGGAGAATGTCGTTGAGGACCTTCTTCTGACGGAGCAATTCCTTCGTGCGGATCTCGATCTCGACCGATGTGCCCTTGTAGCCGTTCATCAGGGGCTGGTGAATCATGATGCTGGAATTCGGCAGCGCGTTGCGTTTGCCTTTGGTTCCGGCAGTCAGGAGCAGCGAACCCATGCTGGCGGCCATACCGATGCAGTAGGTACTCACATCGCAGGTGATGTACTGCATGGTGTCGTAAATACCCATCCCCGCCGACACCGAGCCGCCTGGGGAGTTGATATAGAAGTGGATGTCCGCTTTGGAATCTTCGAACTGAAGATACAAAAGCTGAGCGACCACGAGGTTGGCACTGGTATCATCGACCACGCCGTGCAGGAAGATGATACGATCGCGCAGCAGACGACTGTAGATGTCGAATACCCGCTCTTCCCGACCCGACGATTCCACCACATAAGGTACAACGGGCATGATTGCGATCTCCGCAGATCGACTCCGGATTTCATCGGAGTCGTGCCGTTTATGGATCAGGTAATATCCGCGATCCCGGTCGGATTCGACGACCGAAGACCTTCGCGGACGAACGATAACGATTGTGACGCGCGTCGGCGATTACTTCGCGCCGGCGACGGTCGGGACTTTGGTCAGCACTTCATCGACCAGGCCGAAGGCCTTGGCTTCTTCGGCATCGAAATAGCGGTCGCGGTCGGATTCTTTGGCGATGACATCGAACGGTTGCCCGGTGTGGTGGGCGAGCAACTGGTTGAGTCGATTGCGTTCCTTGACGATCTCGCGGGCCTGGATCTCGATATCCGACACCTGACCGCCGACCCCGCCCCACGGCTGATGGATCATCACTTTGGAGTGCGGCAGCGAGTAGCGTCGGCCTTTGGTCCCGGCGGCGAGCAGGATCGCGGCGCCGGACGCGGCGAGACCCATGCAGTAGGTGAAAACCGGGCACTCGAGGAACTGCATCGTGTCGTAGATCGCGAGCGTTGCAGACACCGACCCGCCGGGCGAGTTGATGTACATGTGAATTTCCTGGTTCCGGTTTTCGTACTGGAGGAACAGGAGTTTCTGGATGGTAATGTTGGCGAGAAAGTCGGTGATTTCATCGACCCCGCCGGTCTCGGGCGAGGCACCGAAAAAGATGATTCGATTCTCGAGCAACAGGTCGGATAAGCCCATCTGACGCTGATTGGAGACGTTTTTCCAGCGCTGCGCCTGTGGGGTAAAAAGAGGACCCCAGGGCTGATTAGCGGAAGTCATCGTTAACCTCTTTCGTACCCGATGGATTCGGAGTTCCGGTAAACCGAGTCGACCGGAAGTTACCCCATTATAGGGACTTCCGGCCGGAGTAAAGTGTTTTTCGTCCGGTCTGAAATCGGAGCGGTCGAGGATCGTGGATTCGGGAACCGAGCGATCCCGCCGGACGACCCGGAATTCCTTCCGGGACGACTGGCGGGATCGCTCGATCGGTACGTCAAAAACCCGCTCAATACGCCCCGGGCGAAGGGGCTTCCTTTTCGGCCGCTTCGCCGACCGAGGTCGATCGGTCATCGACTTCCGACGGGTTTATCGGGTAGTCGGTGTATACTGCCGAGCTGAGGATGATTTCGAGAGCGCGGCGTTCGATGAGTTCCATCGCCAGCGGTTCGATCATTTCTTCTTTTTCCAGACGAACGCGGACCTTACGCGGGTTTTCGCCGCTGCGGATCGCCATCATCGCGATCTCGCGTTCGATGTCTTCTTCGCCGATCTCGATCTTTTCGACTTCAGCGATCTTCTGGAGCACGAAGTGTTCCTTGAGCGAGTCCGAGGTCGATTTGAGAACGTCCTGTTCGAGGAGTTTGCGGCGGGCGAGGATCTGCTCGTCGCTCATGCCCGACGAACGCATTTCGAGGATGCGGCTGCGCAGCGAGCGGGTCGAGTGCTTGCGGAGCATATCTTCCGGCAGTTCCCAGGCCGAGGCCGAGGTGATCGTCTGGAGGATCTGCTGGCGGGCGGACTGACGCTGCGCGTACTGGAGGCGCGACTCCATGACGTTGGCGATCCGTTCCGTGAGCTGTTCGGGCGTTTCGACGTTAAACAGTGCCAGCATCGCTGCATCGAGGGTCGGGATGGTCACAGTCTGGATTTCATTGATCGTGAATGCACCCTGAACGATCTGACCGCGCATCGCTTCGTCGGTGAGTCCGTTGGAGAGCGTGATCTGAACGACTCGGGTTTCGCCGACTTTGGCCCCGGTCAGCACGTCGCCGAAGTTGTCGCACACCGCATCGTTCATGATGAGCTGCTTTTCGACCTTGAGGCGGGCGTTCTCGAAGGAGTTCATCTGCTTGTCGCCCTGCGAAACCTTCGCGGACACCATAATGGTATCGCCGACTTCGACCGAAGGCTGTTCGCCGGCTTTGGGTTCGGCTTTGCCGTACGACTCGAGGAGGCGGTTCTTTTCCTTTTCGATGTCGGCATCGGAGAACTTCTGGGTCGGCCGATTGAGCTTCATGCCGCGATATTCGGGCAGGTCGAATTCCGGGCGGACTTCGACGTTGAACTCGTAGACGAACGGGCCTTCTTTGGGAATCTCGAGTTCGTCGGGATTCAGATCGGGGGGCGACAGCGGGGAAATCTTGTGCTCGGTGGCGAGTTGTTCGAGGCTGGCCATGAGGACTTCGGTACGGATCTGCTCCATAACCGTGGTGCGGAAGCGGCCTTCGAGAACTTTGCGGGGGACGCGGCCCGGACGGAACCCATCGATCTGCGTGGTCTTGTCGCGGACGAGTTCGGTCATCTTTTCGTTGAAGCGGTCGTCGATGGCTTTGCGATCGACGCTGACTTTGATGTGCTTGCGGCACGGACCGGCATCCTGGATGACGACATCCTGCATCAGGCGGTTCGGATCATCCAGCATCATAGTGGAGGACGGATCGGGCTGGGCGATCGGCTCGACCGGGGTTTCGGTGTTGGATGATTCGGTCATCGCGTGGTCCGTTTCGGTAGAAAGATGCAGCGGTCAGTAATGTTGAAGCTACGAAATCGGGGAAACGAAAAAAGCCGGGAAGATACAGACTTCGGAGGAAAAACCCCGCGAGTCTGACTTCTCGGCTCAAGTCGGGACAAAACGATCGGAAGCGGGCGATGGGATTTGAACCCACGACAACCACGTTGGCAACGTGGCACTCTACCACTGAGTTACGCCCGCAATTCACTCGACACCGACATAGAGAGTTTATGTCCCCCGAGGTTCACCTTCAAGAGGCTCGCGTGAAGATTTTTCGCCTCTCCCCTCCCGGAGGTCACACCTCCATCGCGGCCCAGTCCTTCGGCGCGAGCCAGTAGTCGGTGAGTCGCGCCTCTTCCGAACCCGGTGCGGGTTTGTAATCGTACACGTAGCGAACGGTCGGCGGCAGCGACATCAGGATCGATTCGATCCGACCGGCGGTCTTCAGTCCGAACAGCGTTCCCCGGTCGTACACCAGATTGAACTCAACGTATCGCCCGCGGCGGTACTCCTGAAACCAGCGGTTGTCGTCGGTCCAGGGGTGGTTCCTGCGTCGGCTGGCGATCGGTCCGTACGCCGCCATAAAGGTGTTGCCGCAATCGCGTACGAAGTCGAATGCGGCTTCGCGGTTTTCCTGGAGGTAGTCGAAAAAGATCCCCCCGACCCCGCGGGCTTCCTGACGGTGTGGCAGGTAGAAATACTGGTCGCAGTCGCGCTTCATTTTGTCGTGCGAAGCGACCTGCGGATGTCGATCGCACGCATCCTTCCACGTCCGGTGGAAGTGGACGACATCCTCGAGAAACGGGTAATAGGGGGTCAGATCGCCGCCGCCGCCGAACCACTCCGCACTGCCCCGCCGCAGAAATCGGAAGTTGGCGTGGACCGTCGGAATGAACGGGTTGCGCGGGTGCAATACCAGCGACATACCCGTAGCGACGAACTCGACCCCGTCGCCGGGGAGTTGTTTGGCGAAGTCCGGGTTCATCTCGCCGTAGACGTTGGAGAAATTGACCCCCGCTTTCTCGAACACCGCGCCATCGACCATGACGCGCGACCGACCGCCACCGCCGCCATCGCGGTCCCACGAATCTTCCGCAAACCGACCGGTCCCATCGATGACTTCGACTTCCGCACAAATGCGATCCTGGAGGTCGCGGAAGAACTCGACTGCGAGGGAGTGGTACGACAGCATGGCATCTCCGGTGATTGCAACGGGCGGTTCCGTGACTATCATATCCGACAGAATCCAACTGACCCCGAGGAGAATCGGATGATTCGCTCACGTCTGTGGTCGATGCTCGCCTCCGTCCTGCTGACCGCCCCCTCGGAGGCCGCCCCCGCCCCCAAAGGCAACGATGCCGGGAACGGACCCGCGTTCAGCGGGCAACTCCGCTCGATGGACGACATCTCGAAGCTGTTTAAGACCGGACTGAAGACCTGGGTGGACCCGAAGACCTTCGCGTCGGTCGAACGCTGGATGCAAAAGGAACTCGACCCGAAAATCGCCACCGATGCCGGGTACGCCCGCGACCGGCCATTCGGGATTTACGGGTGGGTCGATACCGCAGTGCTCAAAGGCGACCTCAAAGGTACGACCGTCGTCGTCATGATCCCCCTGAGTTCCGAAGAGATCTTCATCAAAAATCTGCGGATGTCAGCCGACATCGACGAGCCTAAAGACGGGGTTTATCGGATCTCACTCGACCAGACCGGTGACATGGTTTGGCATCTGCGGGTTTCGGGCGGGTACGGTTACCTCGCCCTCGGTCGCGCGGAGTGGCTCGACAAAGACAGGCTCCTGGACCCCAAAGACGTGATCTCCGCGACCGAAACCGCCCCGCTCGCGTTTTCGATCCGCATCGATCGCATCCCCGCCGACTTCAAGTCCGCGTGTATGGGGTTTCTCGAATCGCAGGTAGCCCTGCAAAAGCCCGCCCTGCCGCCGAGTGAGAACCTGGCCGCCGCGTACGATGCCCTGACTTCGCTGGGCCTGCGCTGGACGAGATCGATCTTCGACGACGGCAAAGAATTCACCTACCGCGCCGACCTGGATGCTAAAAGCAACGCACCGTTCTCCGAAGTCTACACCCTCGAAGCCAAACCCGATTCTCGCCTCGCCAAAGACATCGCCGGACGCAAACCGACCGAAAGCCGATTCGCCTCGCTCCGGGGCAAAGACGACCTGTTTTGCGTGACCCTGCGCGACCCGCTATTCACTCCGGAACTGCGAACGGCTGCAGTCGCGCTGATGGCATACGGGATCGAAGCCAACGAGACGGAACTCGGCGAGCAACCCGCCGAAGTCTCCGCGATGATCAAAACCGTCGTCGAAACCCTGAAGCGAACGGTTCTCAAAGGGCAGACCGATCTGGTCATCCGCGGGACGCTGACCGGAACCAAACGCAAACAACTGACCCTCGGGGCGGCGATCCACCTCGACAAGGGGGCCGACATCGACACCGCATTCCAGGTGCTGATGGCGACGGCCCCGCAAAAGATCCAGCAGTCCCTGAGCCTCAAGGCCGGCAAGATCGAAGGCGAAACCTACCACACGATCCAGATCCCCGATGCCGACGAACAGAGCCAGAAATTGTTCGGAGAGGACGACAAAACCTACTTTTCGTTCGGCAAAGAAGTCTCGGCGGTCACCTTCGGGGTGAACGCCAAAGAGATGCTGGGGTCGATGTATAAAACCGAACCCGGCCCCGCGCCCGTGATGGAGGGCATCGGAGCGGTCGAACAATTCCAGAACTGGGTCAAAGGTGACCCGGAATTGATGCAGATCTTCGACCCGGTTCTGCGGATCCAGCGGAAGCGAGCAGTGGGCTTTTCGGTCGAGATCGAAGGCGGCCCGAAACTCACGATCCGCTCTCGGGGGCTGATCGCCGGACCGTGTTCGCAGGCGATCGTGATTATCGCGGAGGCCGACCGTCTGGAACAGCGCAATCGCAATCTCAAACCCCTGCGAAAGATCGAGGATTGAGCCGGGGATCGGACGAAACCCAACCCCCCGACCCCCTTCCGTCAAGGCATTGGCATCTACACAAGTATTTTTGCCGTCTACGCCGCAAGGGGTTTCACCCCATAGGCATCAACTTAAGACCGGGCGGGTGTCATCGGGGGTCGCCCGCTGGATGGGTCAATCCTCACATAAACAATTCGTCTGTCGTACTTTAACGTCGATCCGCGTCAACGAAGGGAGCCCCGTCGGTAGGATGAGTTTACCAAGACTCGCAACCCTGCCTCGGAGGCTCCCATGACCGTCAGCATACAACACCTGGCCCCGGCCCTCCAGTCCCTCTTCACCGACGATGCCCACCACATCGCCCGCGACTGCGGGTTCTCGAAGCGGTCCCGGGTCTGGACCGGACCGGCGTTCGTCCGCACCCTGGTCCTGGGGTGGCTGGACCGACCCGACGCGACCCTCGCGGAACTAGCCGCGACCCTGGATGCCTCCGCCCAATCCCTCCAGCAAAGGCTCAACCCCGCTGCGGTCTCGCTGCTCTCCGAATTACTCGCCCTCGCTATGCACGCCTCGCTCGAATTGCGTCCCCGCGTGCTGCCGCTGCTGTCTCGCTTCAACGGCGTGTATGTCGAGGACTGCACCTCTGTCGCCCTGCCGCATACCTGCCGCCGGGCCATGCCCGCCTGCGGCGGGCGAGGCGACTCGCGCTCTGCGGGGCTGAAGGTCTACCTGCGTTTCGAGGTCGGCGACGGTCTGCTGACCGAACTGGAAGTCACCTCCGCCCGCGCCAACGACGCGAAGGCAGGGCAGGCATTCGGGGCACTCCCCGCAGGGTCGTTGCGGCTGGCCGACATGGGCTTTTTCGACTCGGCACTGCTGCGGAGCTACAGCGAACAGGGTGTCCGCTGGGTCACCCGCCTTCCCGCAGGATCGTCGCTTCGAGCCGGGTCGGGCCGGGCCGAGCCACTGCACGAGTTCCTGTCGCGCCAGATCGGCGACGCGATCGACGAGCCGGTCTGGCTGGGTAAAACCGGGGACCACGCGGTGCGGCTGGTGGCTCGACGCTGCCCGCCTGAGGTCGCCAGTCGGAGACTCGAGCAGCGCCGATGCACCGCGAAACGCAAGGGCAAAAAGCTCACCGCCCGACAGATCCTGACGGCGCAATGGACGGTCCTGGCGACGAACCTTCCCGAGGAGGAGTTCGCGGCGCGAGAGGTGGAAGCACTGCCGCCGGTGAGGTGGCAAATCGAGCTCCTGTTCAAGCGGTGCAAGGGGATCTTCGGCTTGGACGAGGTGAGCTGCCGCACCCCCGTCGCCGCACTCTGCCAGGTGCTGGCACGGCTGCTGGGTCTGGTAGTAGCGAACTGGGTACTGGCGATGCGGGGCGGTCCGATGAGCGACGGCAACCCGACGCGGGCAGCGAAGGCCGTCCGCGGCTGGGCGCGGACGCTGGTGGCGGCCTTGGTCTCGACAGTCGGGACGTGTACCGAGGGGATCCTGCGTCGGGTCGCAAAGGCACTCAGGAAGTTGAAGCGGGAGTTGGCGAAGATCGGGCCCTCGAAGCGCAAACGGCCCACCACTCTGGATCGACTCTCCGAGGCCGAATCCTTAAGTTGATGCCTATGGGGTGTAACCCCTTGCGGACAA
>Ga0105047_10018435_pt1 | contig 10815 bp, 11 predicted proteins | sample MAT04_FD_78384 | JGI IMG/M metagenome (GOLD analysis project Ga0105047, IMG submission 78384) | Freshwater microbial communities from Lake Fryxell liftoff mats and glacier meltwater in Antarctica - MAT-04 (megahit assembly) | ecosystem: Environmental > Aquatic > Freshwater > Ice > Liftoff...
GTCTCCGCGCTCGCATCCACGCTGAAGCTGTCGCCGTTGAGTTGGACCGCCGTCAGGCAGATGCCCGAGCACGAGATGGAGCAGCCAAGCTGCGCGCCCGAGAGGAATTCGGGCGCCACGCCGATGACGAGGCGCATGTCGTGGCCGCCGCCGATGGGCTGCACCTCGCGGAGGGTGCCGAGGGCAGTGATGATGCCGGTGAACATGCGCCTCAATCCTTCACATAGTCGCTCAATACGTCTTCGCCCACGCGACTCGTCTCGGCGAGGCGGAAGCGGGGCATGGCCGAGAGCAGCGCCACGCCCAGCGGCCCCACGCTCGGCAAGCCCTCGGCCCCCAGGGTCCCGGGGGCATGGAACCAGACGAGCCGATCGACAAGCCCCGCCCGCAGCAGGGCCGCTGCGAGCATCGCGCCGCCCTCGACCAGGACGCGCGTCACACCCCGCGCCGCCAGAGCGGCCAGCATGGCGCGCGGCTGCAACCCGCCCCCAGCAGCCCGCCGGATGGTCACCACCTCGACCCCCGCCCCGATATAGGGCGCCAGCGCGGAAGGGCGATGGCCCGTGCCGGTCAGCAGCCATGTCGGCGCAGTGCCCGCCTCGCGCACCAGCCGGGCGGAGGGGGGCATCCGCAGCCGCGCATCGGCCACCACGCGCAACATCGCCACCGGGTCCATGCCTGCAATTCGGCAGGTGAGGTCGGGGTCGTCGGCCAGGACGGTGCCGCTGCCGACCATCACCGCGTCATGCCGCGCGCGCAGCGCGTGCACGGCGCGGCGGGCGGCCTCACCCGTGATCCAGCGACTCTCGCCGGTGGCCGTCGCGATGCGGCCATCCAGCGTGGAGGCGAGCTTGAGGGTGACGAGCGGCAGGCCAGCGGTGATGCGGCGGATAAAGCCGGCGTTCAGCGCCGCGGCCTCCGCCCCCATCAGCCCTTCCTCGACCGTGACGCCGGCCTGGCGGAGGCGGGCGAAGCCGCGGCCGTCCACCCGCGCGTCCGGGTCGCGCAGCGCAACCACGACGCGCGCGACGCCGGCCTGGATCAGCGCGTCGCAACAGGGCGGCGTGCGGCCGTGATGGGAGCAAGGCTCGAGCGTGACATACGCCGTCGCACCCCGTGCGGCATCGCCGGCGCGGGCCAGCGCCTCCGCCTCGGCATGGGGGCGGCCGCCGGGCTGGGTCCAGCCGCGGCCGATGACGGCGCCGTTCTTCACCAGCACGCAGCCGACGGAGGGGTTGGGCCAAGTATTGCCCAAGCCACGGGCCGCCAGCCGGAGTGCCGCGCGCATGTGGGCCTCGTCAATCACGCTCACGGCGCGTCGAGGCCACCGAGGAAAGCCTGGAAATCCTTCGCTTCGGAGAAGTTCTGGTAGACCGAGGCGAAGCGCACGTAGGCCACCTGGTCCACGCCCTTCAGCGTCTCCATCACCATCTCGCCAATCCGGCGCGAGGAGATTTCGGCCTCGGCCTCCATTTCCAGCCGGCGCTGGATGCCGTTCAGGATGCGCTCGATCCGCTCGTCATCCACGGGACGCTTGCGGCAGGCGATCTTGATCGACTTGCCGAGCTTGTCGCGGTCGAAGGGCACGCGGCGGCCGTCGGTTTTGAGCACGGTGAGTTCGCGCAACTGCACGCGCTCGAAGGTGGTGAAGCGGTTGCCGCATGCGGGACAGAAACGCCGGCGCCGGATGGAGGAGCCGTCCTCGGAGGGGCGGCTGTCCTTCACCTGTGTGTCGTCGTTTCCACAATAGGGGCAGCGCATGAGCAACTTTCCAGTCAGAACAACAGGCCAGCGCTAAGGCTAACCTTGACGAATCCGGTCGCAAAGCGGCCGGCGCGCCCAAACTGCTCTCCCCTTCAGTGCGCCCGTCGCGACGCGAATCCAAGCGCGCGCCCGGCGCCTGAGGCCCTCAATAAATCGGGAACTTCGCGCAGAGCGCCTGGACGTCCTTCGCCACCGCCTGCTCCACGGCGCTGTTCGCCTCGGGCGCATTGGCCTGCGCCAGCCCGTCCAGCACCCGCCCGATCATGCGGCCCACTTCGCGGAACTCAGCTTCGGCAAAGCCGCGCGTGGTGCCGGCAGGCGTGCCAAGGCGGACGCCGCTCGTCACCATCGGCTTCTCGGGGTCGAAGGGAATGGCATTCTTGTTGCAGGTGAGGTGCGCGCGGCCGAGAGCGGCTTCGGCGGCCTTGCCCGTCAGCCCCTTGGGGCGCAGGTCCACCAGCATGAGGTGGCTGTCCGTGCCGCCCGAGACGATGTTCACGCCCTGCTGCACCAATTCGTCGGCCAATGCCCGCGCATTGGCCACGACCTGCTTCGCGTAAGCGCGGAAATCTGGCCGCAGCGCCTCGCCGAACGCGACCGCTTTGGCTGCGATCACATGCATCAGCGGCCCACCCTGCAGGCCGGGGAACATGGCCGAGTTGACCTTCTTGGCGATCGCCTCGTCATTCGTGAGGACGAGGCCGCCGCGCGGGCCGCGCAGCGTCTTGTGCGTCGTTGTCGTCGTCACATGCGCGTGCTGCACGGGCGAGGGGTAGGCGCCGGCGGCCACAAGGCCCGCATAATGAGCCATGTCCACCATGAAGATCGCGCCGATCTCGTCGGCCACGGCGCGGAAGCGAGCGAAGTCGATCTCGCGCGAATAGGCCGAGCCACCGGCGATGATCAGCTTGGGCTTATGCTCGCGCGCCAGGCGCTCCATCGTCTCGTAGTCGAGCAGGCCGGTATCGGCGTGCACGCCATAGGCGATCGGGTGGAACCACTTGCCGGAGTAGTTCACGGGTGCGCCGTGCGTGAGGTGTCCGCCGGCTGCCAGGTCCATGGCGAGGAAGGTGTCGCCCGGCTTCAGCAGCGCGAAGAACACGGCAATATTGGCGGAAGCACCGCTGTGCGGCTGCACATTGGCAAATTTCGCGCCGAACAGCTCCTTGGCGCGCTCGATCGCGAGCGTCTCGGCCACATCCACGAACTCGCAACCGCCATAGTAGCGGCGGCCGGGATATCCCTCGGCATACTTGTTGGTCATCACCGAGCCCTGCGCCTCGAGCACGGCGCGGCTGACGATGTTCTCGGAGGCGATCAGCTCAATGCCGTCCTGCTGGCGCGTCAGTTCATGCGCGATGGCGGCGGCGAGTTCGGGGTCGGCCTCGGCCACGCCCGCCTGGAAGAAGCGCGCGGGGAGGAAGCGTGCGGTGTTCTCGTTCATGCGCGGCAAGTCCTTCGGGCTGGATTCGACGGCAAACGCATATCACAGGCAGCGCCGCCCGGCATACCTCGGCGCGGCCCTCAGGCCAGGGCGCTCCCGATCTTGGCCAGGCGCCGCTCATGCCGCCCGCCGTCGAAAGGCGTGTCGAGGAACGCGGCCAACGCATCCAGCGCGACCTCGACACCCGTGGTGCGGGCACCGAAGCAGGCGATGTTGGCGTTGTTGTGGGCGCGGGTCAGCCGTGCCTCGGTCGTGTTGTGCAACACCACGGCGCGGATTTCCGGGTGGCGGTTGGCCGCGATCGCCATGCCGACGCCCGAGCCGCAGACCAGCACGCCGAACACCGCCTCGCCCGACGTGACCTTGGCGGCGACGTCATGGGCGAAATCCGGGTAGTCCACGCTCGCCTCGTCATGCGTGCCGGCGTCGAGCAGGGTGTGCCCGCCGGCTTCGAGGGCGGCGAGAAGGGCCCGCTTGAGCGGCAGGCCGGCATGGTCGGAACCGAGTGCGATGATCATGGCGGCATTCGATATCATGTGCCCCCGCCACGCCGAAACCGCGTTATGGTCATGGCGGCCCAGCGCGTTTCCGGTGGCCTGAGGAACATGCCATGCGCTTCCTTCTCCTCCTTCCCCTCCTCCTGGCGCCCCTTCAGGCTGGAGCGCAGCCAGCCCGCCCTGACATGGTGCTGCGGGAGACCGTGACCGGCATGCCGCGCGGCGCCACCCAGGAGGTGCAGGTGCTGACGGCGACCATCGCGCCCGGGCAAAGCACGGTTTTCCACACCCATGCCTTCCCGGTGACGGTCTATGTGCTGGAGGGTGCCTTCACGCTGGATCTTGAGGGCCGCGAAACCGTGGTGGTTCGCGCTGGGCAGGCCATGGTCGAGCCGCCGAACGTGCCGATGACCGGCCACAACCGCAGCGCCACGGAACCGACCCGCGTCGTCATCTTCTACGTGGCCGATCCGGGGACGCCGTTTCTGCACCCTCTCCATTGAGGGCCCCTTCGCCCGCCAGCAAGCGCTTCTTGTTCGGCACGCCCCAACGATAGCCGGTGAGGTCGCCGCTGGCGCCGATCACGCGGTGGCACGGCACAACGAGGCTCACGGGGTTCTGCGCGCAGGCCCGCGCCACGGCGCGCACCGCTGCGGGATTGCCCATTTCGGCCGCGAGTTGCCCGTAGCTGCGCGTCTGGCCGAGCGGGATGGCCTGCAACGCCTCCCAAACACGGCGCTGGAAGGCCGTGCCGCGCAGGTCGAGCGGGAGCTTCAGCGCCGCATGCGGTTCGCGCAGGAAGGCGGCGATCCGGCCGACGGTCTCGCCCAGCGCCGCGTCCTCGCGCAGGGACGCATGGGGGAAGCGGCGGCGGAGGTCGCCCTCCAGCGCCTCCATCGCCTCGCCGAAGCCGATGAAGCAGACGCCCTGCGCCGTGGCACCCACCAGCAGCGGGCCCATGACGCTCTGAGCCCGTCCGATGCCGATCACCTCGCCCGCCGCGCCGCGCCGGGCGGCGCCGGGCGTCATGCCAAGGGTGGCGCCGCGCTTTTCGTAGACGCGGCTCTCGCTGCCGAAGCCGGCCTCGGCCACCGCATCGGCGACGCGGGCGCCCTGGCTGAGCGCCGATTGCAGCCGCCGCGCGCGGACGCCTTCGGCATAGGAGCGGGGCGTGACACCGGTGATGTCGCGGAAAAGTCGGAGAAAGTGGTGCCGCGCGTAGCCGGCGCGGTCGGCCAGGGTGGCCAGGCTTGGGATTGTCTCGCTCGCCTCGATCAGGGCGCAGGCGGCGGCGATGGCGGCGGCGTGGATGGCCGCGCGCTCGCCCTTTGGATCGCAGCGCTTGCAGGCGCGGAACCCCGCGGCCTCGGCCGCCTCGCCGTTGTCGAAGAAGACGGCGTTGCGGCGCAGCGGCGGGCGGGACGGGCAGCCGGGCAGGCAGAACACGCCTTGCGTCGTCACACCATAGAGGAAGGAGCCGCAATCGGGCGTCGCGTCCCGCGCGAGCAGGGCGATCCAGCGGCGGTCATCGAGGGAGAATGGCGTGTCGAGCATGGGGGCAATGTGGCGAAGCGGGGGCGGCGGCGCCATCCGCCCATTGCGCTCACATCGCCTCGCCCTCGGCGCGACGCCGCAATTCGCGCAGGCGCTCGGCCCCACCGGTGAGGCGTGGATGGATTGCCAGCGCCGCCTCGTGGCTGCGTAGGGCGCCGCGGTAATCCCCCGCCTCCTCCTGCAGGCGGGAGAGGCTGCCGAGGGCCGCGAAGTGGCGCGGCTCCAGACGCAGGGATTCGCGCAAGTCGGTCGCGGCGGCCACGCGGTCGCCGGCGATGGCGTGCGCCTGGGCGCGCCAGTGCCAGGCATCGGCGACGAGCGGGGCGAGGGTGATGGCGGCGTCGAAATCCTCCAGCGCGTCATCCGGTTGATTGGCGCGGAGGTTGCGGATGCCGCGGTTCAGCAGCAGGGCGATCGCGGCGGTAGCCTGGCGGGACCAGATCTGCCGGATCGCCATCTCCGCCACGTGGGCGCCACGGTCGTCCGGCGCTTCGCGCAGGGCTTCGAAGGCGCGGTCGAGGTCGCGCTCGGCGCCGGGGCGGGTTGGCTGGGCGAGGGCGGGGAGGGCCAGGCCCAGCAGGGCCAGGACGAGGAACATGCGGCGCATGAAGCAAGTTTCGGAGTTGAGCGCGCCGGGCGCAAGCGAATCCGGCAGCCTCAGTCCGCGCGCGGGTGGGCGAGGCGCCAGGTGGCGAGCAGGCCCTCCGAATCCACCGAGGTATAGCGCTGCGTGGTGGAAAGGCTGGCATGGCCGAGCAATTCCTGGATGGCCCGCAGATCGGCGCCGCCCGCCAGCAGGTGCGTCGCGAAGGAATGGCGCAGCGCGTGCGGCGTGGCGTGTTCCGGCAGGCCGGCGAGGCGGCGGTAGTCGCGCAAGACCTTCTGGGCCACCGCGGGGTCGAGGCGCTTACCGCGTGCGCCGAGGAACAGCGCCTCATCCGGTTCGGCCGCGCCGCGATGCGCTATCCAGGCGGCGATGGCCTCGCGCACCACCGGCAGCACGGGCACGACGCGCTCCTTGCCGCCCTTGCCGCGAATGCGGAGTGCGGCGTCGTGGCCGGGCAGGGGCGCCTCGCCGACGGAGAGGCTGAGCGCCTCGCTGATCCGCAGGCCGCAGCCGTAGAGCAGGGTGAACAGCGCCACGTCGCGGGCGGACTGGTATTCCGGGCGCTCGGCGTGATGGACCGCGCCGATGTCCACGCCGACGGCCCGAGCATCGGCCTTGCTGAGCGCGCGCGGCACGGGCTGGACGCGTTTCGGCCCGCGCATGCCGGCGATGGCGAGCGGCGCGATGCCGTGGCGGCGGGCCAGGAAGCGCAGGAAGCTGCGGATGGCGGCCAGTTGCCGGGCGCGTGTCGCGTTGCCGGCGCCCGCCTTGGCGCGGGCGGCCAGGAAGGCGCGCAGGTCGGCCGGGCGCAGCGCCTCGATGGCGGCGAGGTCGGGCTCGGCGCCCAGATGTGTGGTGAGGAAGCCCAGCAGGTCGGCCACGTCGCGGCCATAGGCTTCGACGGTGTGCGGGCTGGCGCGTCGCTCGGCTTCGAGCCAGCGGAGGAATTCCTCGCGTGCCGCCAGCGCGTTCACCGGGCCAGCGCCGCTGCCAGGGCGCGGGCCAGGAAGGCGAGGGATTCCGGTTCATTGGGGAGGTCGGCCGCGTCGCGCGCGCCGAGCACCAGCGTCTCCTCGCCCACGCGGAGCAGGGCCTCCCGCCGGATCAGCGGCGCGGCTTCGCCGTGCAGCGCCGCGCTGGCCACGCCGACGTCGCGCACGACGGGGGAGACACCCGCGATGGGCGGCAGCAACAGGCAGGCCTCGATGCCGAGGCGGGCGGGCCATTCGTGGCGCACGCAGTCCCGCGCGTCAGGGTTCTCCAGCAGGGCGAGGACGGCCTCGGCCACGCGGGCTGCGAAGGCGCTGCGGGTGCGCCCGGCTTCAAGCAGGCCGCGCCATTCCTCGCGCCCCGCCGCGATCATCGCCGCCATGTGGTCGGCCAAGACCTCGCCATGGATGCGGTGCGGCGGCGCCAGCACGGCATAGAGGTGTGGCCGCGCGGCAAGGAAGCCGGGATGGGCGCGGAGATAGGCCTCCACGGTGGCGGCCTCCGCGTCGCGTGCGGCGGGGATCATGCAGTCAGCCAACCCGAACTGGAAGAACCGGCACTGTGCTCACCGGATCCGGCCGCCGCCCGGAGTCTGGGGGTCACAATATCGATTGCCCCGTCTTGGCCCAATCCGCGAGGAAGGCGTCGAGGCCCTTGTCGGTCAACGGGTGCTTGAACAGGCCGCGGATCACCGAGGGCGGCATGGTGCCGACATGCGCGCCGAGCTTGGCCGATTGCAGCACATGGATCGGGTGGCGGATCGAGGCGACCAGCACCTCGGTCTTGAAGGCATAGTTGCGGTAGATCTGCACCACGTCCGCGATCAGTGCCATGCCGTCCTGGCCGATATCGTCCAGCCGGCCGACGAAGGGCGAGATGAAGGCCGCCCCCGCCTTGGCCGCCAGCAGCGCCTGGTTGGCCGAGAAGCAAAGCGTGACATTGACCGGCGTGCCTTCGTCCGACAGCACCTTGCAGGTGCGCAGTCCGGCCTCGGTCAGCGGCACTTTCACGCAGACGTTGCTCGCGATGCCGCGCAGGTAGCGGCCTTCCTTCAGCATGGTCTCGTGGTCCGTCGCGGTAACCTCGGCGGAGACCGGGCCAGGGGTGATGGCGCAGATCTCGGCGATGACCTCGCTCATCTTGCGGCCGGACTTGGCGATGAGGCTGGGATTGGTGGTGACGCCGTCCATCAGTCCCGAATCCGCGAGTGAGCGGATCTCGGCAACATCGGCAGTGTCCACGAAGAACTTCATGAGGCGCATCATCCTTGGGGGCGACGAAATGGAGGCGCGGGGATGGACCATCGCCCTCCCCGTCGCCATGTGGATAGCCTATGGCGATACCATCCCGAAAGGCCGGTCGGCGAGTCCGCGTCCTGCTGCCGCTGCCGCTGGAGGGCGCTTATGATTACCGGCTCCCGCCCGAACTGGCGGCAGGACCCGGGCATTTCGTCGAAGTGCCGCTGGGCGGACGCATCTCGCTCGGCGTCGTCTGGGATGACGTGCCGGATAGGGAGGGCGTGGCCGAGGGCCGCCTGCGCGAGATCATCGCGGTCAAGCCCGCGCCGCCCATGCGCGCACCCCTGCGCCGCCTGATCGACTGGGTCGCCGCCTATACGCTCTCCCCGCCCGGCGCCGTGTTGCGCATGGCGATGAGCGCGCCCACCGCCCTGGACGAGCCCACCGCCGTATCCGGCTGGCGGCGCGTCCATGGCACCGAAGGGCCGCGCATCACGCCCGACCGTGCTCGAGCCCTGGCCGAGCTGGGAGAGACGACGCTCCCGGGCGTCGAAATCGCGCGGCGGACGGGGGTGTCGATGGGCGTGGTTCGGGGCATGGCCGCCGTGGGCCTGATCGAGCCCGCGCTGATGCCGCGGGCCAACCGTTTCCCGCAGCCCTTGCCGGATTTCGCCCCGCCGACGCTCCGTCCCGAGCAGGAATGCGCGGCCGCCGCCCTGCGGGAGGCCGTGACCGGGCGGGACTTCAGCGTGACCCTGCTGGAAGGGGTGACGGGCTCCGGCAAGACAGAAGTGTATCTCGACGCCATCGCCGAGACCTTGCGCCCAAAGGACGGGGGAGCGGGCCGCCAGGCACTGGTGCTGCTGCCCGAGATCGCGCTTTCCACCCAATGGCTCGCGCGGTTCGAGCGCCGCTTCGGCGCGCCGCCAGCCCTCTGGCACTCCGAGCTTTCGCCCCGCACCCGGCGCGTCACCTGGCGCGCGGTGGCCGAGGGCATGGCGCCGGTGCTGGTGGGCGCGCGCTCGGCGTTGTTCCTGCCGTTTCCCGACCTCGGCCTGATCATCGTGGACGAGGAGCACGAGACCGCCTTCAAGCAGGAGGAGGGCGTGATCTACCACGCGCGCGACATGGCCGTGGTCCGCGCCCGGCTGGAACACGCCGGCTGCATCCTGGTCAGCGCCACGCCGAGCCTGGAGAGTGTCACCAATGCCGAGGCCGGGCGCTACCGGCGGCTCGGCCTGCCGGTGCGGCACGGGGGTGCGGCCATGCCCGAGATCCGCGCGATCGACCTGCGCCAGACCCCGCCCGAGCGTGGGCGCTTCCTGGCGCCGCCGCTGGTCTCCGCAATCACGGAGACGCTGGCGCGCGGCGAGCAGGCGATGCTGTTCCTCAACCGCCGCGGCTATGCGCCGTTGACGCTCTGCCGCGCCTGCGGGCACCGGATGCAGTGCCCCAACTGCACCGCCTGGCTGGTCGAGCACCGCGCCCAGCGGCGCCTGCTCTGCCACCATTGCGGCCACACTGCGCCCACGCCCCCTGCCTGCCCCGAATGCGGCGCCGAGCACTCGCTCGTGCCGATCGGACCTGGGGTGGAGCGCATCCAGGAGGAGGTGGCCGAGCTTTTCCCCGAGGCGCGGCGCCTGGTCATGGCCAGCGACACGCTGCCCGGCCCCGCCGCCGCCGCCGAGGCCGCCCGCCAGATCGAGGCGCGCGAGGTGGACCTCATCATCGGCACGCAGATCGTCGCGAAGGGCTGGCACTTTCCCCATCTGACGCTGGTGGGGGTGGTCGATGCCGATCTCGGCCTGGGTGGCGGAGACCTGCGGGCGGGTGAGCGCACCATGCAGTTGCTGCACCAGGTGGCCGGGCGCGCCGGGCGCGAGCAGGCGGGCGAGGACGCGCCGGGCCGTGTGCTGCTGCAAAGCTTCTCGCCCGAGCATCCGGTGATGATGGCTCTCATCGCCGATGATTTTCCGGGCTTCCTGAAGGCCGAGGCGGCGCAGCGCGCACCCGGCCACTGGCCCCCCTTCGGGCGGCTCGCGGCGCTCATCATCAGCTCCGAGGATGCGCGCGCGGCCGAGCGTGCGGCGCGCGATTTCGGATTGGCGGCGCCGGTGGGCGAGGGGTTGCAGGTGCTGGGACCGGCGCCTGCGCCGTTGGCGCTGCTGCGCGGGCGGTACCGGCATCGCCTGCTCCTCAAGGCCGATCGAGGCGTGCGGGTGCAGGCCGTGCTGAGCGACTGGTTGGCGCGGGTGGTGCTGCCGCGCGATGTGCGCGTGCAGGTGGATGTGGACCCGGTGGGCTTCCTCTAAGCCATCATCCGCGCCGATAGAAGCGCGGCGCATGGTCCAGCCTTCTGAATTTCTGCGTGATTCACGCTTTTCGATGATTCCACCTCAAGCGATCATCCTCCAGGCCGCGGCGCCGTTCAGGAGAGTTCGGGATAACCCAGCGCCGCCGCCTCGGCCTCGTGGCGAAGCTGGACCGGGTAATCCGCCGCCTCGGGGGGCAGGATATCGGCCAGCATGAGTCCGGCGCGCGCCTCGGCCCAGCGCGGCGTGCGTGCGACCCGGAACAGCGCGGCCTGGAGCGCCTGAGCGATCGGTTCCGGGGTCGTGACGGCGGTGACGAAGGGAATTGCCGGGGTGAAGGGCGTTGCGGCCAGGATGCGCGTGCGGGCGCCGAGTTCCGGCCGGTGCCGCACGTAGAAGGCATAGGTCA
>Ga0105047_10018437_pt1 | contig 10815 bp, 8 predicted proteins | sample MAT04_FD_78384 | JGI IMG/M metagenome (GOLD analysis project Ga0105047, IMG submission 78384) | Freshwater microbial communities from Lake Fryxell liftoff mats and glacier meltwater in Antarctica - MAT-04 (megahit assembly) | ecosystem: Environmental > Aquatic > Freshwater > Ice > Liftoff...
CGGCGCAACCCCAACCCGGCGCACGATCCTGCACGTCGACATGGATGCGTTCTTCGTCTCCGTCGAGTTGCGCCGTCACCCCGAACTCGTTGGTCAGCCGGTCGTCGTCGGCGGGATGGGGCCTCGCGGCGTGGTGGCAGCAGCCTCGTACGAGGCGCGGCGGTTCGGCGTTTACTCGGCGATGCCCGGTTCCGTCGCCCGGCGCAAATGCCCGCACGCCGTGTTCCTCGCCGGTGACCACGAGTTGTACTCGGCCGTCAGCCGTGAGGTGCGCGAAATTCTCGACGAGGCGACGCCCTATGTCGAACCGCTGGCGCTCGACGAAGCGTTCCTCGATGTCACCGGCGCGTTGAGACTGCTCGGCGACGGCGTCGAGATCGGTCACCACATCAGAGCGCGCGTGCAGTCCCAGTTGGACCTGTCGTGTTCGGTCGGCGTTGCCCCCAACAAGTTCCTGGCCAAGCTCGCAAGCGTCGCCGCCAAACCCAAGGCCACGCCTGAAGGCGTTCGTGCAGGGTTCGGCGTGTTCGAGGTCCGCCACGGTGGCGAACTCGAGTTCCTCCACCCGTTGCCCGTGCAGCGGCTGTGGGGGGTTGGACCAGCGACGCTCGAAAAGCTGCAGCGCTTCGGTGTGCGCACGGTCGGCGATCTGTCCAGGCTCGGCGAGCAGACACTCGTTCACGCCCTCGGCAAGGCAAGCGGGCGCCACCTCTTCGCCCTCTCCCGAGCAATCGACGAGCGACCGGTCGAGACCGACCGGACGATGAAGTCGATTGGTCACGAAGAGACGTTCGCCCGCGATCTGTACGGTAGGTCCGAGCTGCGCACCGAGCTCGTTCGGCTGTCCGATGCCGTCGCGTCGCGCCTGCGCGCGGGAGGGCTCGGGGCACGAACCATGACGCTCAAGGTGCGCTTCGCAGGCTTCGCGACCATCACCCGTTCTGTCACCCTGCCGGGTCCGGTCGCAACGGCGGCCGCGATTCTCGACGCCGTTGGTCCGCTGCTGACCGCGATCGATCCGACACCTGGCGTCCGACTGATCGGCGTCCATGCCTCCAACCTCGATGCGTTCGCGTCTGGTACGTCCGCGTCCGGTCAGGCCGCCGAACAGCTGAGCCTCGACGACATGTTCTCCACGACCGCCGCAGCTTCCCCGCACACGCCGACCCGCTCCACGGCGACGGCCGACGACTGGGTCGATGCGTCGACTGCGATCGACGCGATTCGGGAGCGTTTCGGGTCGACGGCGATCGGTCCGGCCAGCACAGTCTCCAAGCAAGGCATGCGTCTCGTGAAACGCGGCGCCCAACAGTGGGGACCTGATCACGACCGCGAGAGCGGGTCGGGCGACACAGCGGATGGTCGGGAGGACGGAACGTCGCACCGGACGCCCTGACGGTCGTTCCTGGCCGCTATGTTGCAGACGTGGAGTTGCAAGCGCAGAGCTGCCGTCGAGGTTTCGTGGCCGGGTCGCCGGGTCGCGTTGTCAGCGTGCCCAGAACGTGAGAAACTGTCCTCGACCTCACACCCGTGGGTCGGCCCTGCAGGGAGATCTCTGATGCCGCTCTCCGAAGAAGAACAACGCATTCTTCGTCAGATCGAAGAACAGCTCCAGGCTGACCCTGCGTTCGCGTTCAAGGTCAACCAGCGCAGCCACAACGGCGCGTCCCGCAGTCGGCTCACCTGGAGCATCGTTGCCCTCGTGGTCTCGCTCGTCCTCCTCATCGCCACTCTGCAGATCAGTGCTTGGTTGTCGTTCGCGGGGTTCATTGCGATGGTTGCGTCCGGGGTCGTGCTAGAACGCGAGCTGTCCGCCCGCGGTCGTGACCAGCTGAGTCGGATCCCCGACGAACTGCGCCGCCGCGCCGGTCGCAGCTCCGGTCACCCCGACCGCAACTGACGGCGATTGACGGCAATTGACGCCATCTGACGGCGGCAGATGAACTGAAACGGCTCGCCGGTTCAGTTCATCATCAGGCGGACCCGCCGAGGGTCGAACACGCTGACGATCCGCTGGGGCACCGTCAGTCGACCCTTGACCGCATGCACGATCTGCTCGGACAGTCCCATACAACGCAGCGCCGTGGTGTTGTCACCGCGATCGCCGTACATCGCGGTGGTGGCCGCCGCGGCGAGGTCGCGCAGGGTGCGGTTGCCGGCACCGGACTCCGCTTCCACCCGGCGAGCGTGTTCGATCGGCGTCTCGCCGACGTGTGGGCCGAGGCCGATCAGCCCGAGCGTGCGTGCTGCCCGTTCCCAGCTGTCGATGATCATGTCGATTGGCCGACTCGACCGGTGGCGAGCCCGAAGCCGACCGAGCAGCCTCGGCATACCGATCAGCCAGGCAACGACGGCGGCAATGATCGTCATGACGACGAGTGTCGAGCCGGAGAAGATCGAGTCCGGTTGTTCGGGGGCCACGACCGGAGCGACAGCCGGCACCGTGGTCGGGGTCGGGGCGTCAGCCGGCAGGGTTGTCGGCACCGCTTCGGGATCGCCGAGTGCCGTGCTGGCAGGGGCTGAAGGTTCGGACGTGTTCGCTGGAGCACCGGTGAATTCGCTGCCGTCCGCCGGAGCCTGCTCCGCTTCGTTGCCGGTCCAGCTCTCGGCTCCCGGTTCGCCACGACCCGGTGTTGGCTCGAACGACACCCAGCCGATGTCGTCGAACCACACCTCGGGCCAGGCGTGAGCGTTGCGGCCGTAGACATGGAAGCGGTTGTCCGAACGCAGTTCGCCCGGTGTGTAGCCGACCGCGACTCGCGAAGGGACGCCGAGCGAACGAGCCATCGCTGCGAACGTGCCGGCAAACTGCTCGCAATACCCCCGCTGGATTCGCAGGAAGTTGACCATTGCATTGTCGCCGTGGCCACGCTGCACGCTCAGGTCGTAGGTGAAGGTGTTCTGGAACCAGTTCTGGAGGGCGAGCATCTTTTCGTAAGTGTTGGGTGCTGCAGCGGTGACTTCGGCCGCGGTGTCGGCCACCGACGACGGAAAGTCGTCGGCGAGATCGAGCGAGATGTCGTCGGGAGGATTCGACGAGGTTGCTGTCGCCAGCCGCACCGGGTCGATATCGGTGAATGCCGACACGATGTCGAATTCGTCACCTCGTTCAAAGCCGTCGGGCACGACGAGCGTGGCCGTGTCCTCCACGAAGGTGACGCCGCCACCCTGGACCCCGACCGGGGTGAACGCTGCGGGGAGCAGCACGTCCTCGAGCCCGCTGATCCTCAGGTTCTGGGTCTCGACGACACGCGTGCCGGGTTCCGCGAACGAACCGGTGACGCGATCGAGCGAGCTCGCAGGCAGCCGCCATTCCTCGCCGTCGAACAACGGCAAACCAGTCACGCGCCAATAGCGCGGCGAGCCCGAGGCGACCGAGAACATCTCGACGTCGGACAGATTGACGAGTCGGCTACGGATCGAGACGAGCGGGCTGCGGACCCGAACGGTCTCGCTGCGCGACTGGGTGTCGACCAGACCTTCGTCGCCGGCGCCCGGCAGCCGAGGTCCAATCACGGCTCCGCCCAGAGCAGCGCATCCGGCGAGCACCGCCGCGAGCGGCAAGACACTGAGCAGCACCCGTGCCCGCTGCCCGACCCACTCGTGTTCGGTTTGAGCGTGGGACGCGCGCAAGATGGCGACCACGCTGAGCGCAGCGGCGAGCCAGGCTGCGGTGACGGCCACTCGGTGGTTGTCGACACCGAGCGCTGCGGCGAAGATGAACAGCACGGCTGACGGCACGACCGCTTCGGCCCGGCCATAGGCGCGGAAGGCGAACGCGTCGGACAACAGCGCTGCGAGCCCTACAGCGAGCGCTGCACTGACGACAAAGCCGCTGACCGCTGCAACGGGCGCGACCGCATCGGGAAACTGTTCCCGTGCGAGTTGCAGATCGAGCGACATGAAGTCCCAGGTGCGCCCGGACGGGAACAGGCCGTTGAGTGTGGTGGGGTAGTACTTCCAGGCCACGAGTCCGAACAGCAGCACCATTTGGGCTGGGATCGCGAGGTACCCGGGCATGTTGAGCAACCGCATCACGAGTGCTGCGACGTGCACGCCGATCACCACCGTGAGCATCGGAGCGAGGAACTCCCAACCGTCGAAGACCCGGCAGAACCCAACGGCGGTGACGATGCTCAACGACGCCAGCACGAGTGAAGCCGGAATCGTGTCGATGGCTCGGCGACGGGGCGACGTTTCGTCGGCGCCGCGATGCTGGATCGCCGAGGCCGTCGCGCTCATGACGCGGTTTGCATCGACGAGCGCCGAGGCGACGCGGCGGAGTCGAGCGACAGGTCGGCGGTGCCGGTCATCGCCGCCCAGGAGCGGCTGAACTCGACGTCGTCGGTGGCATCGATCACGAACGTGCCGGGTGCCGCCGTCATGGTGGTGCAGGCAACGATGACGAGCACGTCGTTCGGACTGAGGCTTCGCCGAGCGGCAGCGACAGCGGGCGATCCGGCGCTGCCGCTGACGACGATGTTGAGGCCGAGCCCCTCGCCGGACGGGGCATTGGACGAAGAGATCTCGGGCTCGCCGACCGCACAATCGGCGAGACGGTACAGCGCTGCATTGAGCGAGGTGTTGCGCAGGTCGACCGAGCCGCCGATCAGCATCCGCAACTGCAGGCCGGCCCGATCGGCCGACGCGATCGCGCTGGCCGCTGCCGAGACCGCCCGTTCGAACCCGTTCTCCGAATACTCGTCGGCCGACGTGTCGAGGATGACACAGCAGCGCCGCAGTCCGTCCGGCTCGACCTCGCGCACCTTGAGGTTCTCGCTCCGGGCTGACGCGCGCCAGTTGATCCGGCGCAGGTCGTCTCCATCGACGTAGTCGCGCAGGGAGTGGAACTCGGTGCCGGATCGGCCGAGCGCTCGCATCCGCAGGTGCTGGCCGAGCGGCCCGGCACCGCCCGTGCCGGCGGGGAGGGCGAGGGCGACATGGGCGGGCAACACGATGACTTCGTGGGTGCCGGGCATGACTCGGCGTTGCGTCGCGAGCCCGAACGGATCGCGCCGCTCGACCACGAGCGGGCCGAAGGTCACCGTGCCACGACGACTGGCCGGCAGCCGATAGTGGGCAGAGGTCGTCTCGCCTCGACGGAGAGGCGCCAGCCGGAGGGTGGCGCCACCCATGCCAGCGACGGGTTCCCACAGCACCAGCGGTGAGGTGCCACTACCGGAGAGGTTGGTGAGCCGCAACTCGATCCGGCCGGTCTCACCGACCTGCATCGCGCTCGGCACGGCCGTGCGATGCACCTCGAGGCGGATTGGACGGGCGTGCACCCAGATCGCTGTCGCTGCGACGAGGGCCACGATGCCGGCGCCCATCACGAACAGCTCGAGCACGCCGAACATTCGCCCGATGACCGCAATGACGACGGCGAGCAGCATCGCCGCCCAGCCCTGTCGCGTCAACACCGGGTCAGTTCCCGGAGCGGATCGGCACCGAGGAGAGCAGTTCGGCCACCGCCCGCTGAGGGGTGAGGCCACGCGCCGCTGCGTCGGGGCGGATGATCAGGCGGTGGCACAACACGGCATAGGCAACAGCTTTGACGTCGTCGGGTGTTGCGTACTTGCGGCCGTTGGCGGCGGCCTGAGCCCGAGTGGCGCGGGCCAACTGCAACGTCGCCCGGGGCGACATACCGAGCGTGATCCCGGCGTGACGGCGGCTGGCTTCGGCGAGATCGACCAGGTACGCCTTGAGCGCATCGGCGATGTGCACGCTGCGCACGGCATCGATCATCGCGAGCACTTCGGCGCTGCTGACCACCGGGCGCAACTCTGCGAGCGGCTCGACGTTGGACTGCGAATCGAGGATTGCCATCTCCGCATCGCGACCGGGATAACCGAGCGACAGGCGCAGCAGGAAGCGGTCCAGCTGGCTCTCCGGCAGCCGGTAGGTGCCCTCCTGCTCGACCGGGTTCTGCGTTGCGATCACCATGAACGGCGGGGGCAGGGTGTGGCTGCGACCCTCGACAGAGATCTGTCGCTCCTCCATTGCCTCCAACAACGCCGACTGCGTCTTGGGTGACGCTCGGTTGATCTCGTCGGCGAGCACGATGTTGGCGAACAGCGGTCCCGGGCGGAAGTCGAAGGTCTCCGTGGTGCGCGAATAGATGCTGACGCCGACCAGATCGGTGGGTAGCAGGTCGGGCGTGAACTGCACCCGCTTCCAGGTGCACTGCAATGATGCCGCCAAGGCCTTGGCAAGGCTGGTCTTGCCGACTCCGGGGACGTCTTCGATGAGGAGGTGGCCTTCGGCCAGCAGGCACACGACGGCGAGCTGGATCTCCGGGCGCTTGCCGTGGATCACCTGTCCGACATTGTCGGTGATGGCCTCAAACAAGGTGGCGAAGGTTGGAACCTGGGTCGTGGAAGCTGCCGTCACGAAGGCAAGGGTAGGCGATCGGCGATATCAATGGCACGCAACGGGGGCGGTACGGTTGGCAGCCGTGGAACCGATGTATCTCGCCGTCGACATCGGTGGCACCAAACTCGCAGCCGGGGTCGTGGACAACGATGGGCGGGTGGTGGTTCGCGACCGGGTCGCGACACCGCAGCGCGATGTGTGGGCCGCCATCGAGCGGCTCGTCAAGCGGGTGATCGCCGCCGCGCCCGCGCCGTTGATCGCCACCGGGTCCGGCTGTGGAGGGCCGATGGACATGCCAAACGCGACCGTGTCGCCACTCCACATCCCGACCCTCGTCGACTTCCCGCTGCAAGAAGCGCTCGCCGACCTCACTGGTCTGCCGAGCTACGTCGACAACGATGCCAAGGCATTCACCCTGGGTGAGGCGTGGTGCGGCGCCGGTCGGGGCGAGATGAACATGATCGGCGTCGTGATCGGAACGGGCGTCGGCGGTGGCATCCTCAGCAACGGCCGACTGTTGAACGGTCGACTCGGCAACGCCGGCCACATCGGCCACATGGTGGTCGAGACAGAGGGCCGGACCTGCTCGTGCGGCGGCGTCGGATGTCTCGAGGCCTACGCGTGCGGCCCGGCGATCGAGGCCGAGACCGGCCGTCCGCCCCAGCGCGCTCCCCAGGCCATCATCGAACGGACGGGTCTGCTCGTTGGTCGGGCGCTCGCCTCGCTCGCAGCAGTGGTGGATTGCAACGTCGCCATCATCGGCGGTTCCGTCGCCCTCGGCTTCGGGGAGACGTTCTTCGCTGCTGCCCAGGCTGAGGCCAGCCAGCGCGCCCGACTCGCGTTCACCGAACGGCTCGACATCCGCCGTGCCGCGCTCGGCGAACTCGCGCCGTTGGTCGGCGCAGCCGCTCTCGCCAGACGCGGTGTCCTCGGCCGGGTCTGACCCGCTGCTGCTGGGCCGTGGCCGCTGGGCGCGTTCGCTCGACCCGGTTACCGAACGGTAATGTGACGTTCATGCAACCGACGTACACCCCAGAGGCCGAGGCATACCGCGAGAAGGTCCAGGCGTTCCTGGCAGAGAAGTTGCCGACCGACTGGGCCGGCACCGGCGGCCTCGAAGGGGCGTCGATGCAAGAGTTCGTCACGGGGTGGCGGGCAACGCTGGCCCAAGCGCGCTACCTCGCACCTGGCTGGCCCGCCGAGTACGGCGGTGGCGGCCTGACGGCGCTCGAGCAAGTGATCGTTGCCGAGGAGTTCACCAAGGCAGGGGTGCCAATGGGTGGCAGCAACGACGTGTTCGGCATCCAGATGCTCGGCAACACGCTCCTGCAGTGGGGCACCGATGAGCAGAAGGCCTACTACCTGCCGCGCATCCTCGCCAACGACGATATATGGTGCCAGGGCTACAGCGAACCCAACGCCGGCTCGGACCTGTCCAACCTCGGGCTCAAGGCCGAACTCGACGGCGATCAGTGGATTCTCAACGGCCAGAAGATCTGGACCTCGGCCGGCCATCTCGCCGACCACATCTTCACCCTCGCCCGTACCGACCCCGATGCACCGCGTCACAAGGGCATCTCGTTCCTGTTGGTCGACATGCGCCAGCCCGGCATCGAGGTCCGCCCGATCAAGATGATCTCCGGTGAGAGCGAGTTCAACGAGGTGTTCTACACCGACGCCGTGTGTCCGAAGGAGAACGTGGTCGGTGGGCTCAACAATGGTTGGGCGGTGGCGATGACCCTGCTCGGCTACGAGCGCGGCGAGGCTGCGGCGGTGGTCCCGATCAGGTTCCAGGCCGAACTCGACCGACTGATCGTGCTCGCCAAGGACCGCGGCAAGGACAAGGACCCGATCATCCGCCAGCGCCTGGCGGCGTGCTACGAGAAGGTCCAGATGATGCGCTACCTCGGGATGCGCACCCTCACCCAGTTTCTGAAGGGCCACCACCCGGGTCCCGACGGCGCGATCGCCAAGCTCTATTGGAGCGAGTACCACAAGGTGGTCACCGAACTGGCGATGGACATCCTCGGGATGGACGGTCTGGTGCCCACCGGCCGGGCGCCACAGAGCGCGTTCCAGACCGACGACTCCGGTGACGCACTGAGCACGGCATCGTGGGAGGGCACGTTCCTCAACGCCCGGGCCGGAACGATTTACGCCGGTTCGAGCGAGATCCAGCACAACATCATCGGCGAGATGGTGCTCGGCCTGCCGAAAGAACCCAAGCCCGAACCCAAGCCGGAGAACAAGGCCCGGTGAGTTGGCTGCGGGTTGCTGCTGCGGTTGCGGCCCGACCCGGGCTGTGGGGAACTGCTGTGCGCCAGATGCGTCGCACCGCGGCGCCGGGCTGGTTCCGACGGCGGCCATTCCTGCCGGTTCCAAGGTGCCAGTACACGAAATTTCGGCTCGTCACCCAATACGGCGATCAGAACCGTCGACCAGTACCGCAAGATGTGGTGAACTATCTGGCGTGGTGCCAGCAGTGGGACAGATGAGCATTCGGTCGATGAGATCGACGGCGCGACCGACCGGTCCAGCAGCAGCAGGTCTCACCGCGAAAATACCGCCAGTGACGGCCGGGGACCGTCACTAAGGTCGCCAACCATGCGCAGCGCACTCGTGTTAAATGCAACATACGAGCCGCTCAGCGTGGTACCAGCACGTCGGGCGGCATGCCTCATCCTCTGCGACAAGGCCGATCTTGTCGAAGACGATGGCACCGAACTGCGTTCGGCGCGGCTCGCGTTGCCGAGCCCGCTGATCATCCGTCTGCGGTATGTGGTCAAGGTGCCGTATCACTGCCGTACGGCGATGTCGCGACGGGCGATCTTCGTCCGTGACGAGCATCGTTGCCAATACTGCGGCGGCCACGCCGACTCGATCGACCATGTCATGCCCCGCTCACGCGGAGGTGGCAACGAGTGGGAGAACGTGGCAGCAGCGTGTCGGCCCTGCAATCTGCACAAGCGTGACCGCACCCCGGACGAGGCCAACATGCGCCTCGCCCGCCAACCCCGACCACCGCGCGACCAGACCTGGGTTGCGGTCTCGGTTGGCATGGTGCCCGAAGCCTGGAAGCCGTATCTCGCCCACGCGTCCTGACGTGCATCGGGGTGGTTGATTCCCGGCATCCTGGAGCCGTGAGCATCGCCCGTCCGCCGATCGAATGGGTCGAACACGTCAGCCGGGGCGATGCCGCTGCCTTCCATGCCCGACAGATGCCGGACGAGTTGACGCCGACCGTTTGGTGGTTCGAGGTCGACCGGCCGGCGGTCGTGCTCGGTTCGGCCCAGCCGGCCAACCATCTCGACCTCGACGCGTGCAGGAAGGCAGGGGTGGAGGTGGTCCGCCGACGAAGCGGGGGAGGAGCGGTGTTGCTCGAACCGGACGACGTCACGTGGGTCGATGTGCTGATCCCCACGATCCACCACCGCTGGACCAATGACGTCACCACATCGGCCTGGTGGCTCGGCGACGTGTGGCGTCAAACCATTGCCGATCTCGGCGTGGTGGACACTGCGGTCCACAAGGGGCGAATGGTCACGACCGCGTGGTCGAGTCTGGTCTGTTTCGCCGGGATCGGCGGGGGAGAAGTCGTCGCGACCTCTCGTCCGGAATCTGGCGATGGCGGGTCGGTGTCGAAGATCGTTGGAATCAGCCAGCGTCGGACCAGGTCAGGGGCACGATTTCAGTGTGCGCTGTACCGCAGGTGGCGACCGGAGCATCATGTTCGGCTGTTCGCTGCGCCGGCACCGCTCGTCGCCGATCTCCGCGATGTCGTGACCACGGTCGAGGCAACCAGCGCCGAGATCCGGGCCTCGTTCATCACCCGGTTGGCCAGCAGCTGACCAACGGCCGGCTTGCGGCCGACGCGGGACGGTCGGCAGAGCTGCACGATCGGCCAACCTCCACGGTTCCCCACGGATCTCGCGCGCGCTCCGCGCGAGTTTCTGTGCCTCGGTAGCGAATCCCGTCGGGATGTCCGCGCGCACAGTGAGATTTTGCATCGTCGTGCGAACAACTTTTCGCATGTTTCAACCTAATCGCGTTGACGTGGGGTGAAATGTGGGCCATAGTGGGGAGGTGTGGTGATCCCGAACCACACCGTCGATCTGGCGAGGCAGCAATCGGGTGGATGAGAGGAATTCGTCGGAAGCCATGCAGAAGTTCCTCGGCGCGTTCGAACGCCAACTCGACGTCAAGGGGCGCCTTGCGCTGCCCCCGACGTATCGGGCGCGGTTCGGTGCGGGCTGCTATCTGACCCTCGGGGCTGACAGCAGCATCGAGGTCTTCACCGCCGAGGCGTTCGACGCCGAAGCGGAACGAATGGAACTTCGCGAAGCTCGGCGCGAGATCAGCCTCGATCGACTCCGGGCTTTTTCGGCCCGGGCGATCCCGGCCGAACCCGACGGTCAGGGCCGGATCTCACTCGACGAACGTCTC
>Ga0105047_10018438_pt1 | contig 10815 bp, 8 predicted proteins | sample MAT04_FD_78384 | JGI IMG/M metagenome (GOLD analysis project Ga0105047, IMG submission 78384) | Freshwater microbial communities from Lake Fryxell liftoff mats and glacier meltwater in Antarctica - MAT-04 (megahit assembly) | ecosystem: Environmental > Aquatic > Freshwater > Ice > Liftoff...
AACATGAAGAGCCTCAAGGATGCGGCTCACATTCGCCAGAATCCCGGCATGTACGTCGGCAACACGCAGTCGTCGGGGCTGCACCACCTCGTCTACGAGATCGTGTACAACTCCGTTGACGAAGCCCTCGCGGGGTTTTGCACGCACATTCGAGTGGTTCTGCATCCCGACAATTCCATTGCGGTGATCGACGACGGACGCGGCATTCCCGTTGGCATCAAGAAGGACACGGGCAAGTCGGCGCTCGAAGAAGCCCTCACGGTTGCGGGGAATAGCGGGAAGTTCGATAACGCTGCGTATCGCGTGTCGGCTGGGCTTCATGGTATGGGTGCGAAAGCCATGACCGCCCTTGCGGAGTGGTGCGAGGCGGAAGTCCGGCGTGACGGTCGCGTCTACAAGATGGAGTTCGAGCGAGGCTACGCCAGCAGTGCGTTGCAGGATCTCGGGCCGTCTTCGGACAAGAAGACCGGCACCACGATCACGTTCAAGCCCGATCCCGAAATCTTCGGCGACCTCACCTTCAACTACGACACGCTCGCGACCCGATTTCGCGAACTGGCGTACCTGAACCGCGGGCTGTCGATCAGTCTGCACGACGAGCGAGACGGGAAGGTCGAGAACTTCAAGTTCGAGGGTGGGATCGCCGAGTACGTTCTCTTCCTGAACATCGGCGAAACGGTCGAGCACGAGCCGATCTACGTGAAGAAGGAAGTCGAACACTCGACCCCCGACACGACCGGAATGGGGCTCAAGATCGCCGTCGAGATGGCCCTGCAATACACGAACAACGACGACGAAACGGTTCGCTGCTACACGAACAACGCCTTCAACCCGGTTGGCGGAACGCACCTCTCGGGCTTTCGTGCGGGTCTGACCAGAGCCCTCAACGCTTACGGCAAAAAGGAAGGCCACTTCAAGCCGGAACTCGAAGTTCGCGGCGACGACTTCCGTTCGGGTTTGACCGCCGTGGTGAGCGTCGGTCACCCGGACCCGATGTTCGAATCGCAGACCAAGACCAAGCTGAACAACCCCGAAGTCGAGGGTATTGTCAGCAGCGTCGTTTACGATTTCCTGTCGGAGTACTTGGAGAAGAACCCGAAAGAAGCGGGTCGCATCTGCAAGCGGATCGCGCTCGCGGCCGAGATGCGGATTGCGATGAAGAAAGCCCGCGATGCCGTGAAGGATCGCAAGTCGCTCCTCAGTGGCGGCGGGTTGCCGGGCAAGCTGTTCGACTGCACCAACCGCGAACGCGACAAGAGCGAGTTGTTCCTCGTCGAAGGTGATTCGGCCGGTGGCTCTGCCGTCGAGGGTCGCGACAGCAAATACCAGGCGGTGCTGCCGTTGCGGGGTAAGGTCTTAAATGTCGAGAAGGCGAAGCTCGACAAGCTCCTCAAGAACAACGAAATCTCGGCGCTGATCTCGGCAACGGGCATCGACATTGAGAACGTCGAGGATGTCAGCGGCATCCGTTACGGCAAGATCATCATCCTGACGGATGCCGACGTCGACGGTCAGCACATCCGCACGCTGCTGCTGACGTTCTTCTTCCGGCAGATGCGAAAGCTGGTCGAAGACGGGCACTTGTTCGTGGCGCGGCCGCCGCTGTACAAGGTCACGCAGAAGAAGGAATCACGCTTCGTGCAGACTCGCGAAGAGATGGTTGAAGAACTCATGTCTCGCGGGTTGAAGGAAACGGTGCTGCACATTCAAGCGGTGAACGGTCGTGCGAATCGCGACGTCACGGGCGAAGATTTGTCAAAGTTGCTTCCGTTGCTGGCGGATATCGAAACGGCCGTGGTGAACCTCGAACGACGCGGGCACACGCTCGAATCGTACCTGCACCGGGCGAACAAGGATGGGGTGTTGCCGTCGTATCACGTTCAGTTCGCGGGCAAGGAATTCTGGTTCCACTCGCAGGCCGACGTCGACGGGTTCCGCGAGGAACAGTCGAAGAAGCTCGGCAAGGAGCTGGTGCTGGCTCAAGATGTCGTGAGCACACCCGAAGACCCCACGGCAGCCGAGGCAGGTTCACCGACGGGAGCCGTTCCCGCAGAGCGTTACACGCAAGACGACTGGCACGAGGTGCGGGTGTTGAACCGTGCCATTGCGAAGCTGAAGGAAGCCGGTTTCGAGGCCGCGGACTTGGTGGCGTTGCCGCGAATCGCTGGGCGGGAGCCGGCGGTGCGCTTCGTGGTGGCTCACGGCGACATTCGCCGCGACTTGCCGCACTTGCAGGTGTTGGTCGCTGAGATCCGCAAGTTCGGCGAGAAGGGTATCAGCGTCACGCGGTTCAAGGGTCTCGGTGAAATGGACCCCGAGGAATTGTGGTCGACGACGCTCGATCCGCAACACCGCACGCTGCTGAAGGTGACGCTGAACGATGCCCTCGCGGCCGAGAAGGAGTTCAAGCGGCTGATGGGCGAGGACGTCGATGGTCGCCGACGCTTCATCTTCGACAAGCCGTTGAACAACCCCGAAGACATCGACTACGGCGCCTAATCTGAGTTGGCGAGCGGGGGACGTCAGTCCCCTGATTGCTTTCCAACGATCACCACGACTGATGTCTTCCGGACAGATCGCAACAGAATCAGGGGACTGACGTTCCCCGCTCGCCTTTATTGTTGGTCTTTTCCCATTTCCCCATGCACCGGTAGAATCTACGCAGGTTACCGAAGTTCGCACGGAGTATTCACGGTGTCATTTCGCGTTGGCAGCGGCCACGATTCGCACAGGCTCGCCGAAGGTCTGCCGCTTGTTCTCGGCGGGATCAAGATTCCACACGAAGGAGCTTGTCGGCCACTCGGACGCTGACGCGGTGCTGCACGCCATCACGGACGCGCTACTCGGGGCTGTCGGCCTCGGCGACATCGGCGACGTTTACCCGGACACCGATCCACGCTACAAGGGTGCGAATTCGCGGCTGTTCCTCACGGAAACGGTCGCGAAGTTGAACCAACTCGGCTGGTACGTGGTCAACCTTGATGTGACGATCTTCGCACAGGAACCGAAACTCGGTCCGGTGAAGCTCACGATTCGCGATAGCCTTGCGTCGTTGTTGGGCGTGCCGACAGACCGCGTGAACGTGAAGGCGAAGACGGGCGAGAAGGTCGGCCACATCGGCCGCAGTGAGGCGATCGCGACGCACGCGGTCGTGCTGGTGAGCAAGCTCATCGGCTTCGAGGTGTGATGTTGAGGCGAGCCACGGGGTTTATCCCCGTGGTCTTTTGAATTGGTCAAGCCCACGGGGGTAAACCCCGTGGCTCACTAAAGATTTCGACAAGAGCCCCCCATGTTGCAAGTGTACTCGACGCTGACCCGCAAGAAGGAACCGTTCCACAAGCAGCCCGGCGAAGCGGTGACGATGTACGTTTGCGGGCCGACGGTCTACAAGCCGAGCCACATCGGGCACATGGTCGGGCCGGTCATCTTCGACACGGTGAAGCGCTACCTCACCTACCTCGGCTACAAGGTGAAATGGGTCGTCAACATCACCGACGTCGATGACAAGCTTATCGTGCGGGCACGCGAACTGAAGCGAACCGTGCCGGACCTCGCGGCCGAGATGACGGAAGATTACTTCAAGTGCCTCAAGTCGCTGAACGTCACGGGCATCGATCACTTCCCGCGGGCGACGGAACACGTCACCGGCATGATCGAGGTGATTCAAAAGCTCGAAGAGAAGGGCTACGCCTACCAGGTCGACGACGGCGTGTACTTCGACGTGTCGAAGGACGCGGACTACGGCGCTCTCAGCAATCGCGACCCCGAGCAGATGGAAGCCGGGGCACGGCTGGAAGTGAACTCCCGCAAGCGGAACCCGGGCGACTTCGCGCTGTGGAAGGGTGCGAAGCCCGATGAGCCGGTGGAGGTGCAGTATCCGAGTCCGTTCAAGTGCGGTCGTGGACGTCCGGGCTGGCACATCGAGTGCACCTGCATGGCGATTCGCATGTTGGGCGAAACGCTCGATATTCACGGCGGCGGTCTGGATTTGCAATTCCCGCACCACGAGAACGAGCTGGCGCAGAGCGAGAGTTGGACCGACAAGCCGTTCGCGCGAGTGTGGATGCACAACGGCCTGCTGAAGCTGAAGAGCGGGAAGATGGCGGGCTCGCTTGGGAACGTTCTGAATGTTGCGGACGCGCTCAAGGCTGTGAGCGGCGATGTCCTGCGGTACTTCATGCTGAACACGCACTACCGCTCGCCAATCGACCTGGGCGACTGGGAGCCGACGCCGGGCTCAATCCCCAGCAATCTCGCAACCGCGAAGACCTCGTTCGCAACGTTCGTGAACTTCGCCGAGTCTGTGCGCCGAGTAACGGGTGCTGGTTTCGATCATCTACCGGCATCGACGAGTGCGACCCCACACCGCGAGTTTGCGAAGCCCGAGTTTGCGGAGTTGTACCGACGATTCCGCGAGTACATGGATGACGACTTCAACACCGGCGGAGCAACCGGCGTGCTGTTCGAGTTGGTGAACGTGGCGAACAAGATCGCTCACGACGCCAAGCTCGAAGACCCGGCGACGAAGGATCCCGTCGCAAAGTCCTTGTTCATCGAAGGGGCGATGCTCGTGAAGGAGATCGCCGGCGTGCTCGGGTTGACGTTCGAGATCCCGCAAGCGACGCTTGGAGGTGGTGACGCCCTCGTGTCGGGGTTGATGCAGTTGCTCCTCGATCTGCGGAACAACCTCCGCACGGAGGCGAAGACGGCTGCGAAGGACAACCCACTCAAGAAGGCGATGTTCGACCAGACGGACCTCATCCGCAAGCGGCTCGCGGAACTCAAGGTCACGCTCGAAGACCGGCCCGGTGGCACGACCTGGCGCGTCGGATAACGCACATCGGCGGCCCCATTGGTCTCTGCACGAGGAACCGCTCTCATGGCCGCTCCCAAACGCATTCTCGGTCTCGACCCCGGCCTGCAAGTCACCGGGTACGGCCTCCTCGAAATCACCGACAGTGGGCCGAAGGTCTGCGAGGCGGGCGTGATCCGTTCCGCGGAAGGTCGCGACCCTGCTGACATGGCTCGCCGCATCAAGACACTTTACGATGGTCTGTGTGAGGTGCTGGACCAGTACTCGCCGACCGCGATGGCCGTGGAACAACTTTACGCCCACTACGACCACCCGCGAACAGCCATCCTCATGGCGCACGCTCGCGGGGCGTTTTTCCTCGCGGGGGCGCAGCGAAACATTCCCGTGTTGAGCTACGCCGCCACGAAGGTGAAGAAGACCGTGACCGGCAGCGGGCGTGCGAGCAAGGAACAGATGCAATACGCCATTGCGAGGGAACTGCGGCTCGCGGGACCGCCCGAACCGCACGACGTTGCCGACGCGCTGGGCATCGCCTTGTGTCACTACTTTTCGAGTGGCAACGGCATCATGGGCGGGGCACGCGGCGCGACCTTCACGGGCGTAAATCGCGAGGCGCTGTTCGGCCCTGACCCCGACAAACTGGAAGACCAAGACTCCACGGGCGACGCAGCATGATAACCAAAATGACGGGCGTGCTGACTCGCGTTCTCGACGACGAGGTGCGTCTGCAAATCGGTGCGTTCGAGTATCAGGTGCTCGTGCCCGAGAGCGTCAGACGCGTGATCCAGATGAAGATCGGCCAGGAAGTAACGTTCCACATCACGGAATACCTCGAAGGCAACTCCGGCGGTAACCGCTTCATCCCACGCAAACTCGGCTTCAACACCGAGGCCGAACTCGATTTCTTCGATCTGTTCTGCACGGTTGAGAAGATCGGCTCGAAGAAGGCGCTCAAGGCGATGGCTCGACCGGTGAAGGAAATTGCCGACGCGATTGCTCGTCAGGATTCGCGCTGGCTGAGTACGCTTCCGGGAATTGGTGCCACGACGGCCGAGCAGATCGTGACGACGCTGAAACGCAAGGTGACGCAGTTCGCGATGTCGGCGACCCCGGCAGCGACCGCAACTCCACCCGAAGAACCGAAGCCGAAAGCGACCACGAAGAAGAAAGCCGCGGCGGAGCCTGTACCCGAAGTGCAGCCCGTCGTGATTGCGATGGAAACCGAGGGCCAACTGGTCGAGGACGTGTACCAGGCGTTGATGGGGTTGGGTCACAACCCGATCGAGGCCCGCACGAAGCTCGACGGCCTGTTGACGTGCGGCAAACCGTTCAAGACGCTGCAAGACGCACTCACGTTGATTTACAGTCAGAAGGGATGAGCAATGAGCACCGTCACATTCCAGGTTGAAGACGAGAAGGCCGACCAACTGGCAATGGTCGCTCGGGATCGGGGAGTTGCCGTTGAAGAGCTATTGCGGCAGATCACGGACGATTTCCTCGCCCGAAAAGGAGGGTTCGAGGCGGCCGCGAAATACGTGTTGGCCAAGAACGCCGAACTCTACCGCCGGCTTAATCACACGACTTGAGGATAAGATGGCACTAATCACCTCAATCGAGCAATCAACGAAGGATCGCCAAAAAATCCACGCACCGACTCGGTGTTTGGCTTCGTCGTTTACAACTGATGGTGGGAAAGCCGTTCTCCAACTTGATACCTACGGCTCAGAAGATCGGACATTCACAGAGAAGGTGAGTCAGTCGATCCAATTTAATGAGGATTCGGCGCAGCAACTCTTGAACTTAATCCGTGTGACATTTCCCAAATTAGCTTGATACTTTGCTCCTGACCTGAAGGCACATATGGGCCGCGAAAAAGTCATCACCACCGTTCCCGCCGAAGAAGTCCAGAAGCAAGACGCTGCGCTGCGCCCGAAGCTCCTCAAGGAAGTCATCGGTCAGCGCAAAGTTGGGGAACGCCTCGAAGTCGCTGTTGCTGGCTGCAAGAAGCTCAAGGAACCGCTCGGGCACATCCTCTTCGACGGGCCGCCCGGACTCGGCAAGACCACGTTCGCCACGGTGTTGCCAAATGAACTCGGCACCAGCATCCAGATGACCAGCGGACCGGCGCTGTCGAAGCCCGCCGACATGCTGCCGTTCCTCACCAACCTTGAGGAAGGGTCGATTCTCTTCATCGACGAAATCCACCGGATGCCGCGAATCGTGGAGGAGTTCATCTACCCCGCGATGGAAGACTTCCGCATCGACATCGTCCTCGGCGATGGCATGAGCGCCCGCACCATTTCGATGGCCCTCAAGCGGTTCACGCTCATCGGGGCGACCACCCGCAGCGGGATGCTCAGTAGCCCGATGCGCGACCGCTTCAAGATCCACGAACACCTCGAGTTCTACAGCGTCGAGGAGCTGGCCCGCATCGTCACGATCAACGCCGCCAAGCTGAACACGCCGATGACGCCCGGGGCGGCTCTCGAACTCGCACAGCGTAGTCGCGGAACGCCACGAGTTGCGAACAGCCGGCTGTACTGGGCACGAAGTTACGCCGCGGCCCGACACGATGGCAGCATCAACGAAGATGTTGCTCGGGCGGCGCTCGACATGGCCGAAGTGGATCGCGACGGGCTCGATCGCAACGACCGCAAGTATCTGGAAACGCTGATCGACTTGTACGGTGGCGGGCCGACGGGGGTGGAAGCGCTCGCCGCGACAATGAACCTCGCGGCCGACACGCTCTCGGATGAGATCGAGCCGTATCTGCTTCGGGAGCAATACATCAGTCGAGATCGGCGCGGCCGGGTTGCGATGCCAAAGGGTTTCGCGATTCTCGGCAAGACCGCACCGAAACCGAAGCCCGAAGAGAAGCCACTCCCTGGGTTATTCGATTGAGGATTTCCGGTTGCTGTCAGTTTTGATCGTCGGCACCACGAATACGATTGTGCAGATCCCAATCAGTGCCCATCCCACGACGACACACTTCACCCACACGGGTAAGCCGCCGAGCGCGATGCTGATCGTCACCATCGTGACGACGAGGCACACCGCAATGATCTTCGCGGGCTTGCGGATGCCGCGGTGCTCGTTCCAGTCGCGGAGGAGTCGTCCGAAGATGGGCGAGCGCCGCAGCCAGCGTTCGAGTCGCGGCGACGACTTCGAGAAGCAGTAGCTTGCGAGGAGCACCCACGGCGTGGCCGGGAGACCGGGGATGAGGACGCCGAGGTACGCCATGCCGACGCAGAGCATTCCGGCAGCGACATACAACACCCGACGAACGCCGGTGGCTGGTTTGGGGCGAACTGCTGGCGCGGCGGGTTGGGGCTTCAGCTTAAGCCTCGGAAGTGCTCGGGGGCGAGTTGGCCAAACAGACCAGCACGCCCCGACAATCATAGCCAGATTCAGATTCCTTGTCACGGAGTCCGTGCGTCAGCGGGAAGGCGGAGGTCCGTGCCCACCGGCAGGATTTCATCGGGACGCAGTTGCGGGTTCAGCTCCCAGATGTCTTTCCAGCGCTGTTCGTTACTGAGCGTCAATCGCGCGACCGCTCGCATACTCATTCCGCCCTGCGGGATTCGGAACAAGCGATCGCCACCCGTGCGGACCACCGGAGGGGCACTGTTCCATCCCGGGTCCGAACTCGTCTGACCCGCGGGCACAACTCCCCCTTGCGGGCCGTTCTGAGAGGAGCGCTTCAGGACGTGTAACGGCGGCACATCCACCGGACCAGAACCCTGAAGCGGCTTGTTTCGGTTGTACGCTCGCAGAGCCTGACCGTACCGCGTGTCGTTGTAGAACTCGCGGCTGATCGACTCGTACGTGTCGCCCGCTTTTGGTTCGTGCAGGTCCACATCAAACGTCGTCGTCGGCGATCGCTCAATCCCGGCGACGGGGATCGTCGTGGGCTTTGGCTCCGGTTTGGAACCGCTTCCCACGGGCGTCGGACGCAGTTCGGGTGCGGGCAACGCCGGGCCGCCCGAGATCGGCTTCACGGGAGTACTCGCCGGCACTGGTACAAAGTCCGGCTTGACGGGCGTGCTCGCTGGTGCTGGCACGAAATCAGGCGCTGCCGGCACGGCAGGAACCGGAGGCCCACCACTGACGGGCAAACCAATGACCGGTCCGCTCGGGGGCTTGGGCGTCGCGACCGGAACGAGAGTCTTGTCCGGTTCCGGTAGCTTCAGGTCTGGTGGCTTGGGTGTTGTGAGAATCGGCTCGATCATCGGCGCCGATGGGGGCGTCGATGGACCTGCGGCCGGGATCTTCGGGCCAACATCAATCGCGGCCGGTGGGATTCCCATCACGGGCACTTCGGGCAGAGCGGTGGGAATGTTCGGAGCTGCGGGAATGGCCGGAGCCATTGGGCCACTTCCAACCGGACTCGACGGAATCGCTGGAAGTGATGGCCCACCCGGAGTCATCGGCCCGCTTGGCGCTGCTGGACCACTCGGCCCGACTGCTGGAATGCTCGGCCCAGCCGGCCCAGCCGGAATCGCCGGGAGCATGTTCGGAGGACTCGCTGACGGGATGGGCGGATTGACGCCGCCCACCAGTGAGATCGTCGGTGGTTGCATTACCGGTTCTGGTGGCGTCTGATCGTGATTCGTGGCGCGTGCCCCGTGATTCCCGCGCGCTGGTGGTCCTCCCAAACCCCCGGGCAGAGCGGGTTCCGTGTGAACCGTGGGCGTGGCGTGTGCGGCTGGCAAACCCGGAATCATCGGGCCTGGCAATTCCCCCGCCGTGGTCGGTCTGCTCGCGATGGGGTGAACAGCCGGTGCAGTGGGTCCGTTCGGAGTGGTGTGAACCAATGGTGCTGCAGGCGGCACCGCCGAGACCGGATGCACAGGCAGCGACGTTGCTTGAATGAGCTGAGGTTCGGGCAATGGTTTCGGTGGTTCGTTGTAGACCGGTTTCGGTGGGGTGGGTGCTGCCTTCGCGACCGCGGTTGTTGGAGTCTCGGTAATGGCTGGCTCATTTCCCGGAGCGAGGAAGTGAACGCCAGCGACTCCGGCTCCGAGACTCAACAGAGCCGACACCCCGACCGTGAACTTCTTCTTGAAGGACACTTGCTTGCGAGCCGGCTCGTCGGGCTTGGTGGCTGAAGTTGTCACGGCAACGGGAGTCGGGGTTGTGGGTTTCGCTGGCTCGGGAGGCTTGTCCGCGAGTTTCGGCAGCGGCAACAACGGCGGAATTGACGCAACCGAAGGTCGCGGCTTGGGAACATCGATCGCGATTGGTTCGGTCATCCGTGACCCCTCGATGTTGGCGAACCCGATCTTTGCGACTCCGTCGCCAAGTCAGATCCGTGTTGCGACCCGCAACTTGGCGCTTCTGCTGCGGGGATTCTGAGCCAGTTCTTCGTCGCCGGCTTCGACCGGCTTCTTGTTCAACGGTTGCCACACGCTCGCGGTGCGGAATGCCTGCTTCACCCGTCGGTCTTCGAGCGAGTGGAAGCTGATGATGCCCGCCCGTCCGCCGGACTTCACGATGCGGGGTAACGCCGACAGCAAGCGATCGAGCGCCCCGAGTTCATCGTTCACGGCGATCCGCAATGCCTGAAACACGCGAGTGGCGGGGTCGATGCTGCCCGACCGCGGCACACAGCTCCGCACGATAGTCGCGAGATCGGCTGTTGTGGCGAACGGCTTCGTTCCGCGGCGTTCAACGATCCTTCTTGCCACGCGCCGGCTCAGTCGTTCTTCGCCGTACTCGTAGAACACGTCAGCAAGTCCGCCCTCGCTCATCGTGTTCACCATGTCGGCCGCGGTTGCTCCGGTGCTCGGGTCGAGTCGCATGTCGAGCGGGCCGTCCTCGCGGAAGCTGAAGCCGCGACCGGCTGCTTGTATCTGGTCCGAGGCGAAGCCGAGGTCGGCGAGGACGCCATCAACCGTCCCGATGCCAAGGTTGCCGAGCACGTCGGACAGTTGGTCGAAGTTCGCGTGAACCAGTGTCACATTCGTCGCCAGCTCTGCCAATCGTGGCCGAGCCAACTCGAG
>Ga0105047_10018439_pt1 | contig 10814 bp, 6 predicted proteins | sample MAT04_FD_78384 | JGI IMG/M metagenome (GOLD analysis project Ga0105047, IMG submission 78384) | Freshwater microbial communities from Lake Fryxell liftoff mats and glacier meltwater in Antarctica - MAT-04 (megahit assembly) | ecosystem: Environmental > Aquatic > Freshwater > Ice > Liftoff...
CCGGCGATCATTCTGGATTGTATCAGTTTGCAACTGTGTGCATTGTGCATAAACTGTGGTAACGGCGGTTAAAGGTTCCTGGTTCCTGGTTTCTCGTTAACCGAAACCAGGAACCAGGAACCAGGAACCGCTGTTAGTGGATGAGGGTCGCTCGTGGCCTCGGAGTCTAGACTTACGTCCGTTATCATGCCCGCTCCAGTATCGATCTGGACGCGTCTGGCGTTGCTCTGCCTGGTTGTGACTGGCGCAGCGGGCGCTTTCGTTTTTTGGGGACGCGGAACGCCTGCGACCAGCATCGTCAGACCCGATGAAGACGGCGAGTGGGTCACTGTCCGGCGCGGCGATTTTGAGATTCTCTGCCGCGAAGACGGCGAGCTGAAGGCGGTGAAGGTCACCTCGCTGCAGTTCCTGCGCTGGGGCAAGATCAGCTTTCTGATCCCCGAAGGCACCCTCGTCAAGAAGGGCGACAAGGTCGTCAGTCTCGATACCAAGGAACTGGACGAGGAACTCCAGCACCTGCAGGAAGATTTATCCGCCGCCGAACGGGCGCTTTCGCAACAGGAGCAGTCGCGCGATCTGGATACGAAGCTGGCGCAGACGGATTTGCAGGCCGAACGCGAACGCGCCACATTCGCCAAGCTGAAAATGAGCGAGCTGCTGGCCAAGCCGCTGGCGATTGAAAAGGAAGAAGCCGCCAATCTGACTGAGGGCGCCCAGGTTCGGCTATCGGAATCCAGAGCCGACTGGAGCGCGTACAAGCCGCTTTACGAATTGGGATTCGGGCAGAAGAATGAATTTCTGGGCAAGCAGCTTGCCGTCGACAAAGCAGAAGTGGAACTCAAGCGCAATGAAATGAAGTCGCGCATCATCATGGATGGCGCGCTTCCGTACGAGCGCGAGAAGTGCGCTCATGAGAATGAACAGGCGCAGCTCGTACTAAAAATAAAAGAGATCGATGTTGCCGATCAGGCCGACAATCTGAACGGAAAAGTGCGCATGGCCGAACGTGCCGTCACGGTCATTCAACGCAAGCTCGACCGCAAGAAGCTCGACCTGGAGCGCAGTTCGCTGGTTGCGCCGCATGACGGAATCGTGGTCTATCGTGTGATGGATTTTCGAGGCAACAAAAAGCCCGAGGTCGGCGAAATGGTCAGCCCCTGGCTGAGCCCGGTGGAGCTGCCGAACTATTCACGCATGAAGGTGCGCACGCAGGTTCCCGAATCGTTTATCCGCAAGATCCGTTCACGCATGCCGCGCGAAATGCCCGTGGCGGATCCGCTTGCGCCGAAGCCAGCCGAAGTCGCGGATAAAGGAAGCGATGAGACCTCGATGCGCCATCGGGGCTCCCATGCGCGCGTCATCGTCAAGACTATTCCCGACCGGCAGTGGAAGGCCGAAGTGACGTGGATCGATGGCTGGGCGCGCGACCGCAACGCCAAGCTTTCGGATGCTGACATCAAAGCGCAGGGCCTCTCGGGCGTGCGCGTCTTCGACGTTGAAGTAGAGCTCGAGGAGAGCGATCCGGCGCGCCTGCGCGAAGGCTTCCGCGCCTCGGTGGAATTTCCGGTCGAGACAATGAAGGAGACGATCTCCATTCCCGTCAACGCGATCACTAATCGCGACGGGCTGCCGTACGTCCGCATCGAAAACGGCAGTACGGCCGAGTGGCGTCAGATTGAACTTGGCGCACAGTCGATCAACCGCGTCGCGGTGCTCAAGGGACTGCAGTCAGGCGACAAGATTTTTGCGCCGCGCATACCGCCGCCGCAACGGGCGCCGGTGGAGAAGCTCGACGAATCCAAGGAAGCCGCCGCGCCAAAGAAAAGCAGAGGCGGCTCGGGCTCGGGCGGGCCGCCGGGAGTGGACAGCGCGCCGCCGCCGCCTCGACCCAAATCGTCCAATCCCGACAGCGATTCCGACCGGGCGCCCAAGCGCTCCGGCAATAAGAAGAGGAGCTGAGCGAAAACGTGATCGCAAGTCGGATTTCGAATTTAGCTTTGCTGCTTCTCTGCGCCATGGCCGCATCTGCGCTCTGTTTCGCCAGCGACGCGGCGGACTCTTCCGACATGGGTGGTCGCCTGGCCACTGTGCAGCGCACCGATTTCCGGCAGGTCGTGCGGCGCAGCGGGATACTCAAGCCGGTCAAGGAGCAGCGCATTTTTGCGCAGGTGGCGGGCGCAATCCTGGAGATGGCGCCGCAGGGGAAAGTCGTCCAGAAGGGCGATGTGCTGCTTAAGCTGGACGCCGTTCCGCACGAAGACGCCAAGGTCGTGCAGGAGGCCTTGATGATGCAGGAGAAGGCGGCGTTTAAGCGGCTCAACCTTGATGCCAAAAAAGTTCTGAATCAGGCGACGGAAGATGTGTCCAGCTACGATCTGCGCGTTGAGCTTGAAAACATGCGCCTGGCTGAAACGAAGAAGGGGCCGACGGCCACCGACCAAGTCAACGCCGAAGTGAATCTCGAGAACAGCCGCAACTTGCTGGTTGCGCGCGAAGATGAATCCAAAATCCTGGCCCAGTTGACCGCCGGCGGATACTCTTCTAAGGAGGAGCTGCGCCAGAAGCAATTGCAAGTGTCTGAACAGAAATTGAATGTCGAAAACAACGAGCTCAAGCTGCGCAAGCTCGCGCGGCTCGATCCCGTCAAAATCAGTGAGCAGGAATTGAAAGTGCGCGAGGCGATCAAGATACGCGAGGCCGCCAAGGAGCGGGTCATTCTACTGCAGCGCAATATTCAGCGCGACACCGAACGCTTTAACCGGCGCATGGAGCGCGAGAACGAGCGCCTCGATGATCTTCTTGAGAACATTAAAAAGACCGTCCATCTTGCGCCGGGTCCTGGTGTCGTCGTTCACAAGAGAACGCGCTGGTATGCTTTTGCGCCGGGGCGCGAAGTCTGGGACGGCCAGGAAGTGCTTTCGCTGCCCGACTTCAGGTTGATGAAAGTGCAGCTTACTGTTGACGAAAGCCGCATCGCTTACGTCAGCGCCGATCAGGCTGCGGAGGTTCAACCCGCAGGCTGGACGGGCAAGCCGTTCAAGGGAAAAGTGATCAAGGTCGCCGACAAGGGACGCGACGAATTCGAGTCCTTTCAAGATGAGACCACGGCGCTCTCGGGCACGGCCAACCGCCAGGTCTTCGACGTGGAAGTGGAGATCGAAGGGCAGTCGCGGTTTCTCCGGCCCGGATTGCGCACCGATGTGGACATCATTGTTCAGACACTGGCGCAGGTGCTGGTTGTTCCACGCACCGCGCTAGTCAAAGAGAAAGACGGACCGTTAATCGTGCGCATTTTAACTCCGGCGGGCGCGACCGAGCGGCGTCCCATTAAAGTACTTCTGGAAAACGATCTCAATGCCGTGGTTGAAGGTGTAAAGGAAGGCGAACGCATTTGGGTGTTGGATCCTCAATGAGTGAGACGGGCACAGCAACTCCTCCCAGCCAACCGGCGGCGATGCAATCCGCGGAGCCCGGCGTGCGCGTCGCGCCGCCTCGGCGCCGTGGACTCAGTTCCGGGAAGCCGCCCGCGCGCAGCGGCATGGGGTGGCTGCTGGCACTGCTCGCGCTTGCCGGCGGCGTTGGCGCGTTCGCCTTTATCCGCAACGCCCCGCCCGATGCGCCCCTTCGGCCGGCCGTCGTTGCGCTCACTCCAGGAAAGAACGACCTGCTTGAAATCGGCACCATCGAAGCGTTCAGCGAGACCATCGTGGTGAGTCGATTCGGCGGCGAGGTTGTCTGGAAAATTGACGAAGGCACTTTCGTTGAAGCCGGCATGCCGGTTGTGAAATTCGAGACCAAGACCGCCGTTGAAGAGGCCGACAATCGCGAGAAAGACCTCTCCGACAAGCAGGAAGCGCTGCGGCGCGCCAAGGCCGACATCGATACCGCGCGCGAACGTTACAAACATGTGGTGCGCCAGGAAGAGATCAAGCTGGCGCTGGCGGAGTTGGAACACAAGCGCGCCTTCGCGATGCCCGAGCCTGACGACAAGCTCGACGCGGAGCTGACTTTAAAATCCGCCGCGTTCGATCTTGCGAAGATCGCCCTCGAGACGAAAGGTTATGAGGACCTGGCGAAAGAAGGATATGTCTCCGAGGCCAAGCGCAAAGAGAAGCAGCTCGAATTGGCCACTCAGAAAGCCAATCACGCCAAGGCCAAGTTGATTTACGACCTGACCTTGATGGGCGCGACGACCGACTTTAAGCGCGTCTGCGAACTGGCCGTCGCCGATGCGCGCAAGCGTTTGAATATTACCAAATTCAATTACGACGCGGACATGTCGATCCTCAATTCCGCGCTTGAATTGGCACAAGTAGACGGGGTCAACTTCGAGCGCGATCTGAAGCGCAAGCGCGAACTGATCGAGCTGGGAACTGTGCGCGCGCCGGTCCGAGGCTCGGTCGTCTTTACGGATGTATTCAAAGGCTCGATGAAATCCAAGAGCCCCATTCAGGTCGGCGAGACCCGCACCGTCGGCTCCGAGCTCTGCACACTTTGCGACACCACCCAATTGCGCATCCGCGTCTGGATCAACGAGTCCGACATCAAGCGCGTCGAGCTGGGACACAAGGCGCTCGTCCAGCTTCTGGCGATTCCCGGAAAGACGTTCGAAGCCGTTGTCACGGACCTGGCCGTCGTCGCCGTGGACAAGAACGTCGCGCTTTCCAGCCTTGCGCTGCGCCGCTCGGGCGAGGCCTTCGTCAATGTGATCCAGGCCCGGTTGGATTTTGTGAATCTGCCTGAGGCCGATCGCCGCGAGATTCGCACTGGATTCACCGCCGAAGTTCAGATTACCGCAGGTCAGAAGGCAAAGGAATAGCGCGCGCTGATGAGCGAATCCCCCGTCCCGCGTGGGGCAGACATTGCTGTCTGCCTGATCAAGCAGACAGCAATGTCTGCTCTACCCACAGCCGTAATCAATATCAACAATTTGACCAAAACGTACGGAATGGCCGGCGGCGCAGTCACCGCGCTGAAGGGCATTTCGATGAAGGTCATGCGCGGCGAATTCGTCTCGATCATGGGTCAGTCGGGCTCCGGCAAAAGCACGCTTCTGCATGTGCTGGGTTGCCTGCACCGTTCCAGCAGCGGCAGTTTTCTTCTCGATGGCGTGGAAGTCTCGACGCTCAACGACGACTCGATCTCGCATCTGCGCAATCAGAAGATTGGCTTCGTCTTCCAAAAGTTCAATCTGCTGCCGCAGGAAGACATCGTCGAGAACGTCGCTCTTCCGCTGGTTTATGCAAACGTCTCGCGGCCCGAGCGACTCGAAACAGCGCGCCGCATGCTCCAGCTTGTCGGGCTGGGAGACCGCATCGGGCATAAACCCGGCGAGCTCTCCGGCGGACAGAGCCAGCGCGTGGCCATCGCGCGCGCACTGGTCACCGAACCGGCTGTAATCCTGGCCGATGAGCCCACCGGCAATCTCGACAGTCGCACCGGCGAAGAGATCATGTCCGTATTTCAGGCGCTGCACGCCAGCGGCCGCACGATTATTCAAGTCACGCACGACCGCGAGAAAGCCGAGTACTCGCAGCGCATCATTCATTTAAAAGACGGCTTGATCGCCAATGTGGAAACCGTCCAGAATCCGCGCCGCGCGCCGGTCGTGGAACTCGATTTCGAAGCGCTGGTGTAAACTGCTTGAGTGGGCTAGACATTCCTATGAGTGGGGCAGACATTCCTGTCTGCCCGAAGCATGAACGAGCAGACAGGAATGTCTGCTCCACCAGAGAACGTTGTCCGTCTTTGCGAATCTGACTCGGGGTAAGAATGTTTCAATGGAGTAACTCAGTTCGCATCGGCCTGATGGGACTTGCCGTCCATAAGTTCCGTGCCGCTCTGTCGATGCTCGGCATCATTTTCGGCGTCGCCTCGGTCGTGGCCGTCATCGCCGTGAGCGAAGGCGCGCGCGGCGAGGTCATGAAGCAGCTCGCCGCCATGGGCGCCAACAACATCATTGTCGAGGACATCGACTGGCGTAACGGCGGCAGCGAGCGCCGCGATCTCAAGAAGAAGGCGCGGCTCTGCTCCAATGGACTCAGCCGGCAGGAAGCCCAGGCCGCCATGCAGCAGTGCAGTCTGATCGCGGACTTCGCTCCGCTGCGCATCGTCGTCGCCGCGGTACGGATCGGCGAAATACCCATCGCCGATGCCGAAGTGGTCGGCACCTCGCTCTCATTTCTGGATGTGATGGGCTTCAAATTGCGCGAAGGACGCTGGCTGTCGGCCGAAGACGAGACCGAGGCGCGCCGGGTCTGCGTCATCGAAGACACCATTCGCCAGCGCCAGTTTTCGCTGGGCTCGTCGCTGGGCAAACGCATTGTGATCGATCATGAACCCTACGAAGTGATCGGTGTGCTCGAAAGTAAAGAGGTCTCTGACAGCAAGTACGAGGTCGTTGACATTAAAAAGCTGAATCGCCGAGTCTATATTCCCATCTCCGCAGCGCTGGCGCGCACGACGCAGGAGCCGCTCGCGGCGGAGGTCAGCCAGGTTATCTTCAAGTGCCGCGCCGCCTCGGACATCCGCCCGGCCGCGCAGATACTCAATCACTTCTATGAGACGGCACACAACATGTCCGGCTGGCCGGCCGACGACCGCGATTACAAAGTCAAAGTCGCCCAGGATCTGGTCAAGCAGACTGAAGAGTCGCAGAAGATCTTTAATTATGTAATGGCCTGTTCGGCTGGAATATCTCTGGTCGTCGGCGGTATTGGTATCATGAATATCATGCTGGCCAACGTCACGGAGAGGCGCCGAGAAATCGGCATTCGGCGTGCAGTTGGAGCTACGCAGAATGACATCTTGCGTCAGTTCCTTTTTGAAAGCTTGAGCATCTGTTTGCTCGGCGGACTGATGGGTTGCGCGTTAGGCGTTGGATTCACCCAACTTGTGCAGCAGATGACGGGTTGGCAGACCTCGTTAGCGTGGTGGAGCATGCTGGTGGCCATGGGTGTCTCGTTGTTAGACGGTGTCGCATTCGGCACCTATCCAGCCTGGAAGGCCGGACGACTCGACCCCATTGAAGCTCTGCGCTACGAATAAACGGGAATAAATACAGATGGGACTTCACTTTTGGGCCGCAGCGTGTATGAATGTACTTAATACACATCTTAACGGGTAGTCAAAAGGATTGAGCTCTATGCCTCACTTTCGTGCTACTTTGTTGTTCACGGTATCGGTCGTTTTTCTCGCTCTTCATAGCGGAAAAGTGGCTGCTGCTGAAAACGACAAAGTCGCAACTGCCAACCCAGTCGTCATTCCTGCGCGGCTGATCGAAGCACAACCCCTCGAAGCTGTTCCCTTTGACTATGTTATTGATGATGGCCTGTACGCGACGGTCACCTCGATGACGAGTTTTAAGAAGCCCAGCCTCCGCAATGAACGTAAGATCAAGTTGAAGAAAGAAGTCACCAACTTCAAGAAGGATCTTGAAGTGCGCGCCATCATCCAGAACGAGCCGGCGCCGCTGGTTGTTATCTTTCTGGGATTGACTTCCAAGAGCAAAGATCCGCTGGCGCGTCTATGGCAGAGCCAGCTTCAGGAAGCCGGCATGAACGTGTTGGTCTTCGACTCGGTCTTTCGCTCCTCCTTTAATGAGCGCACCAACCACGGAGTGGCTGGGAATCCGTACGTCGAAGCCACCGTTGCCGCCACAGTTGTGGATGCATTCATTCGTCATCCCGAAGTCGAAGGCAAAGTAACCAAGATCGGACTCCTGGGTGCCAGCTACGGCGGCATCATGGCGATCAATTTCGCGCGCCTTGCTGAAGAAGGAAAGCTGCCGGTCAAAATCGATCGCGTGCTGACTTTTTCGCCCCCCATTAGTATGCAGACGTCTTCTTCGCTGCTCGACAAATACTACGAAGAGAACAAGAATCACGGCGTCTTCGATCTGCTCAAGATGAAATTGCATGACCCGGTCATGGACGGAACCAAAATACCCTTCAGCCCGTCAATGATGCGCGCCGGAATCGGCTACCTTTTCCATGAGGATGTAAAGGACGCCGTGGATTGCTCCAGAGTCGTTTATAACTACAAGTTTCCGGACAAAGAGCGCCCATCGTTCACCCGTTTCGTCGAGCAGATCGTTTTTCCGTACTGGAGCAGCAAAGGGCAATGCGCCACGATTGACGACCTCTGGGCGCGCGGAGAACTTACAAAGCTACTGCATAAAGCCCCCGGCAACGTCCAGGTTATCATTGCCCGCGATGATCCGCTGAACGACATTCAGGCGCTCGTTGATCTGGAAGGACAAGTGTCGACGAGCACGCTGACTGTGCTGCCCCGCGGCGGGCATCTTGGGTATGTGGGTTGCAACTGGTCGCGCAACCGCGTGGTAAACATTTTCAAATAACCGCCGTCGACCTGATAAAGGTGCGCAGCTTTAAACGCGCCTCGCCCAACCTGCTCTGGTGTGGCTACGCCATTTCGCTCAAGCCACGGTTCTCATGCAACTGCTTCCGAATCTTCGTGAGCCACGAATCCGACCAGACGGCATGATTGTGCGCCCGCAGTATCGGTTCCGGTGCGGCAGATTTTTGCACGCCCCATAGCTGTATTAACGCAGGCGCAAACAATCCTATTTCGCGCTTCCCGATTTCCCCTTTTTGGAGCGACTCAAACACGTTTTGCCGCCACCGAAGGGGCGGCTTCCCAGCGTGAGCGTGACAGGTAAATCCAACTTGTGCGGGGCAGCGGTAACGTTGTTGATGCCGCCATCGGACCAATCCTCGGACCACGTCCCGCCATTCATCCGGGCGTTAAACGTCCAGCCGGCCTTAGCGCTGTACTTCATCTGGAATTTGCCCTGCGTTGAGCGGCCGCGGCCTTTGCTATCCAGTACTAGATTCACGATCGCCGCTCCGACATCTATGGAAACCGCCTGACCCGTCGGTACGATGTTGCGCTCCAAGGTCGGCAGCCGCCCGGAAACCTTGAACTTATCCTTACCCGGATGCGCAAAATTGGCGGCGATTGAGAGCTTTAGTATCTCCATCGGTTCCGCCTCAATAGGAAATGTTACATCGCCGCCGGCCGCGATTGTCTGCGTGATTTCAACGTAGCAGATCTTGTTATTGCTTGACCCCGCGGCATTGCCGAGCGTCAGGCGGCCGTCCGCCACGCTTACGATCTGCGTGCCCGCATACCAGCGACGCGTCGCGGTCGGCGTGCCGCTCACGACCAGTAGATTTTCTGCATAAACCTGGTAGACGCTGTCGAAGAAACTCGGATCGCCACAGGCGATGTGCACTGAATAGTCACCGTTCGGAAGAGCGATCTCCCAGGCGGCGTTGGGCTGGCCGGGCTTCTGGGTGTGAATCAACGTGTCATAGCGCGGGTCGGGAGAGTTTGCAGCGTTCCGGTCGCGGACCGCAGTGCTCACGTCGGAACTCCAGCCGTAGCTGTAGCCGTTGCCCCGGTCGCCGAAGCTCGCGCCGCTGTCTGCCAGGTAACCTGCAGGGGTTGCTGAGGCAGCCAATTGAAAATTGATCTTGAGATCAAACGGAACGCTGACATGAACGGAGGACGTCATGGACGTGATCTGTCCAGTCGGTGTGTGCGTCGCGCTCACGGTCAGCGTGTAGTCGCCGGGCGCTGCGTACACATGCGGCGGAATAGAAGCGCCGCTGCCCGTTGCCCCGTCGCCAAAATTCCACTCAAACGTGAGATCTCCGGCATTTTGTGCATTCGTGCTCAGCGTAATCTGAGCGGGCTGGCCTTGGACGGGTTGTGCTGGCGAGAGCGAAATTGCGCTGCCGGGCTGAAAAGTATCGTCGTCGGTGAGGGTGACCGTTGCCGAGTTTCCGGCGCCGACAGAATAAGCCGGGTCCGCCAGAAGCGTCAACACGATCGATTCGGAGCCCTCGTAAACGGCATCATTGATAGGCGTCACTGTGATGAGAGCCGAAGTTGATCCAGTGGGGATGAGAACCGACGCGGACAGTGCGCCGTAATCCGATCCGTTCGTCGCGCTTCCACCGATTGCGAATTGAACATTCAAGCTCGCCGCCGTTTCACCCGTGCGCGTAAATGTGAACGTTCCCAAATCTCCACCCGCTTCCGCGGCGCCTGAATCGCTGGCGGTGAGGGTGACCGTCGGGAGAATGACTGTTAACGTGGCCGCGTTACTGGTCGCACTGCCTGAGACGCTGAAGACGACGCAACGGAACTGCGTGCCGTTATCGCCCGCAATGGTGCTTGGTGTTGTATGCGACGCGTTGTTCACTCCGACGTTACTCCATAATGCGCCCCCGTTTATGCTGCGCTGCCATTGGTAGGACAGCGGCGCCGCGCCGGCAGCCGCGACGCTGAATGTTGCCGACTGTCCCGCAAGGACGGCGATATTGGCCGGATGGTTTGAAATGGCCGGAGCCGCATTCACCGTCAGCACGAAGGTATCGCTGGCAGTCAGCGAACCATCGGAAATCGTCACCGTGATCGTCGCCGTGCCGCTCTGATTTGCCGCTGGAGTGACCGTCACCGTCCGGTTTGCTCCGCTGCCGCCGAAAACGATGTTCGCGTTCGGCACCAGCGTCGTGTTGCTCGAGGAACCCGTTACGGTGAGCGATGCGCCGGCGGTCTCAATGTCACCGGCGGCAAAGGCAATCGCGCCAGTATTCCCATTTTGTGCGAGGGTCTGGTCTGCAATATTGGAAATCGTCGGCGCGTCATTCACAGCTGTGACCGTCAAAACAAACGTGTCGCTCGCCGTCAATGAGCCATCCGAAATCGTCACCGTGATCGTCGCCGTGCCGCTCTGATTTGCCGCTGGAGTGACCGTCACCGTCCGGTTTGCTCCGCTGCCGCCG